>Ga0076930_100389_pt1 | contig 45579 bp, 45 predicted proteins | sample HotLakConsoUCCRE_FD_71149 | JGI IMG/M metagenome (GOLD analysis project Ga0076930, IMG submission 71149) | Hypersaline microbial mat communities from Hot Lake, Washington, USA - Hot Lake Consortium UCC-RE (version 3) (version 3) ...
TGGGCGTGCGCGGCATCCCGGCGCTGTTCATGTTCAAGGGCGGCGAGGTCGTGTCGAACAAGACCGGCGCCGCTCCCAAGGCCGCGCTGCAGAAATGGATCGACGAGGCGGTGTGACCCCGGCCCCACGCCCGAAACGATCGAAAGGCGCCCTTTGCGGCGCCTTTTTCTTTGCCTCGACCGCGCGCGGTGGAGGGAACCTGACCCGTCCGACATGGTTGACAAGGTGCATCACTTCCTGACAGGAGCCCTCATGACCAAGGATCGCCTGACCATCAAACGCAGCCCCTCCAGCGGCCCCGGGTCGCCCGACGTCACCGGCATTCACGACGCCGACACCGGCTCGATCCAGTACATCGTCGCCTGCCCCGAGACGTCCGAGGCGGCGCTGATCGACGTGGTGCAGGGCTACGATCCCGCCTCGGCCCGGCTTAGCACCGAGATCGCCGAGCGGGTGCTCGACCTCGTCGCGGACAGGGGCCTCACCGTGACCTGGGTGCTCGACACCCACCCCCACGCCGATCACGTCATGGCCTCGGCCCATCTCAAGGACCGGACCGGCGCGCCGAACGCGATCGGGGAGAAGGTGGCCGATATCGCCGATCTCTGGCGCGGCTTCTACAACCTGCCCGAGGCCTTCGACGTCGCGCGCGACTTCGACCACCTGTTCGGCGACGGCGATCAATTCCGCCTCGGTGCGATGGACGTGCGCGTGATGCTGTCGCCGGGCCACACACTCGGCTCTATCACCTATGTCGTGGGGCGCGACGCGGCCTTCGTGCATGACACTTTCATGCAGCCCGATGTCGGCACGGCGCGCGCCGATTTCCCCGGCGGCACTGCCGCGCAGCTCTACGACGGCCTGATGGCGATCCTGGAGCTGCCGGACGACACGCGGCTTTTCGTGGGCCATGATTACGGCACCGACACGCGCGACCACCCCGCCTGGGAAAGCACCGTCGCCGAACAGCGGCGCGACAACGCCCATGTCGGTGGCGGGATCACGCGGGAGGACTACGTCGCCCTGCGCGAAAGACGCGACTCGACCCTGCCGCTCCCCGACCGGATGCTGGCGGCGCTGCAGCTGAATCTGCGCGCCGGGCGCAAACCGCCGGCCGAGGGCGACGGGCACGCCTACCTCAAGATCCCTCTCGACAAGTTCTGAAAGGATAGTCCGATGGAAACCGAACAGACGGAAGACGGCACACTCGAGACCTGGACCCCGCAGGAGGTCGCGCAAGCGATGGTCGACCACACGATCGTGCTGATCGACGTGCGCACGCCGCAGGAATATGTGCATGAGCGCATCCCCGGCGCGCTGCTCTTTCCGATGCAGGACTTCGATGCGCGTCACCTGCCCGATGGCGGCAAGAGGCTGGTGTTCCACTGCGGGTCGGGCAAGCGGTCCGAGATGGTGGCGAAAAAGGTGATGGCCACCACCGGCGGCCCGGTGGCGCATCTGGGCGGCGGCATGGCCGGCTGGAAGGACAGCGGCCAGCGCTACATCACGACCGATCCCGCCACCGGCGCGCCGAAGCACACCGGCGGCGACGCGGGTTAATTCCGCCCCAGCAGCCCGTTCAGAACGCGCATGATGATCTGGTCGGCGTCGTCTTGCGGCGCCGGGCCCAGAGGTGTGCCACGCGGCGGCGGGTCGCCCTCGGCCCAGTCCTGCGGCACGCCCTCGAGGTTGTCCTCGGGCCCGTATTCCACGATCTGCGGCTCGGTCCGGCCTTCTTCCGCCGGATCGATCATCGGCAGCGGGCGGGGCGACAGGTCGCGGTGGATGCGCTCCATCGTCTGGCGCCAGATCTCGGCCGGCAGGCCGCCGCCGGTGACGCCGGCCAGCGGGCTGTTGTCGTCATAGCCCATCCAGACACCGGCGACGTAATCGGCGGTGAAGCCGATGAACCAGGCGTCGCGCTGGCTGTTGGTGGTGCCGGTCTTGCCGGCGACGGGCCGGTCGGGCAATTGCGCGCGCTGGCCGGTGCCCTGCGCCACCGCGACCGACATCATGTAGGTGAGCTGCCGCGCCGCCTGTTCCGAGATCACCCGTTCCTGGATGCCGGTGGATTGCTGGAACAGCGGATTGATATCGCCGATCAGGCGCAGTTCCTGCACACCGTAAGGCACCACCGCCGAGCCGCCGTTCAGGATGCCGGCATAGGCGCCGGTCATCTCGATCAGGGTCGATTCCGAAGCCCCCAACGCCAGCGCCGGGCCTTCGGCCAGGCTGCTCTCGATGCCGAACTGCGCCGCGACGGTGCGGACCGCGTCGCGCCCGACCTCTTCGGACAGGCGCACCGCGGCGGTATTGAGCGAGCGCTGCAGCGCGTTGGTCAGCGTCACATCGCCGTAGAATTCGCGGGTGTAGTTCTCGGGCGACCAGGGCCCCGATCCGGGGATGTTGAGGGTCAGGGGCCCGTCGAAGATGATGTCGTCGAACCGCCAGCCCAGATCCAGTGCCGCGGCATAGACGAAGGGCTTGAACGACGATCCGGTCTGCCGCCGCGCCTGCGTCGCGCGGTTGAACAGGCCCGTGCCCGCCGCGTCGCGCCCGCCCACCATGGCGCGCACCGCGCCGTCCGCCGACATCACCACGATCGCGGCCTGCGCCAGCGATCCCTCGCGCACCTGCGTGGCGAACACCTCGTCCAGCGCGGCTTCGGCGGCGGCCTGCATCGCGGGATCGAACGTCGTGCCGATCATCACGTCCTCGGTCGTCTCGCCGGTCAGGAAATCCGGGCCGGTCGACATGATCCAGTCGGCGAAGGCGCCGCCGCTGTCCTGACGTGCCGCGGCCGACAGGGTGGCGGGGGTCTCGCGCGCTGCGGCGGCCTCGCTCGCGCTGAGATAGCCTTGCGTCTCCATCAGGCGCAGGACGGTGCTGGCCCGGCTCTGCGCGCGTTCCAGGTTGCGGGTCGGCGCATAGTAGGACGGTGCCACCAGCAGCCCTGCCAGCATCGCCGACTGCGCCGGGTTCAGGTCGGCCGAGGAGGTGGCGAAATAGCGCTGCGCCGCGGCCTCGAAGCCGCGCGTTCCGGCACCCAGGAAGGCGCGGTTCATGTAGACCGACAGGATCTCGTCCTTGGTGTAGCGAAACTCCATCGCCAGCGCGAAGGGCACTTCCTGGATCTTGCGCCACAGGGTCGTGCGGCGGCAATCCTGTTCGTACTCGGCCTCGTTTTCCCACTGTGCCTGTTCGTAGGGCACGCCCAGGCACATCAGCTTGGCCACCTGCTGCGTGATGGTCGACCCGCCGTGCCCCGTCAGCGGCCCGCGCCCCTCGCTCAGGTTGATGCGGATCGCGCTGGCGATGCCGCGCGGGCTGACGCCCAGATGCCGGTAGAACCGCCGATCCTCGGTGGCGACGATGGCGTTGACCAGGTGCGGGCTGACCGTTGCGGGGTCGATGGCGCCGCCGAACTGGTCGCCGCGCCAGGCGAAGACGTTGCCGTTGCGGTCGAGCATGGTGACCGACCCGCGCGAGCGTGCGTCGACCGCCGCCGACAGTTCCGGCAGTTGCGCGTAATAGTAGGCCGTGGCCGCGCCCAGAAGCAGCATCACCACCACGGTGCCGCGCCAGATCAGCCCCCAGATCACCCGGCCGATCAGCCGGATGACCGCCGCGATCCATCCCAGCGGGCCACGGGGCCGCGGCCGCGGCGCCCGGCCACGGCGGCGCGGCGGCTTGCCGCCACCCCCGCCGGAGGAGGAACCGGAGCCGCGACGCGGGCCGGGGTTGGGCGCGGGCGACGTGCCGCGGCGATCCGCGACGAGGTTGCGGCGCCCGCTGGGCGTGGAACGGCGACCGGTTCCGGAAGAACTCATGATGACCTGCCTCTTTTTCCCGGAAGATAGGCAAAAACGAGTCGCTTGTAGACCCCATTCGCCGCGTCGCCGCATTTTTCATCTGCCCTGAAATGATGCAATAACGCAAAAACGATCAAAGTTTAAGCAAAATCAACCTGTGGTTGCAGGGTAGATGCCCAGTTCCGTTGCTCCCGCCCGCGACTGCGCCTGATTTGGGCTCGTGGCGTCCGTGCGACCAGGGGGCGGGCTAACCGGAACAGCAACCGGAAGGGGTAATTCGTGAAACTCATCATCGCAGCAATCAAGCCGTTCAAGCTCGAGGAGGTCAGGGAAGCGCTGACCGCAATCGGCGTGCGCGGCATGATGGTGACCGAGATAAAGGGCTTCGGCTCGCAGTCCGGGCACACCGAAATCTACCGCGGCGCGGAATACGCCGTGAACTTCGTGCCGAAAGTGAAGCTCGAGATCGTGGTCTCGGACGGCATGGCCGATCAGGTGGTGGAAACCATCCAGACGACGGCCAAGACCGACAAGATCGGTGACGGCAAGATCTTCGTTCTCGATGTGGAAAGCGCCGTGCGCGTCCGCACGGGTGAGACCAACGACGACGCGGTCTGACCCGCGCCCTTTCGACGATAAGGAACCCGTAGAGATGAAAACCAAGTATCTCCTTCCGCTGGCTGCCGTGGCGACTGCCGCGCTGCTGCCGGGCCTGGGCCTTGCCCAGGAAGCCGCCGAGGCCGCCGAAGAGGTGGTCGCAGGCACGCCCGCCGAACACACCTCCTACATCCTCACCACGCTGCTGTTCCTGATCGGCGGCTTTCTCGTGTTCTGGATGGCCGCGGGCTTCGCCATGCTCGAGGCGGGCCTCGTGCGCTCCAAGAACGTCACGATGCAGCTGACCAAGAACATCGCGCTCTTCTCCATCGCCGCGATCATGTACTGGCTCGTCGGCTTCAACATGATGTACCCCGGCGACGGCTGGCTGATCTCGGGCTGGCTCGGGCCGTTCTTCTCCATCACCATGCTCGAGCCCGTCGGCGTCGCCGCGGCGGACACCGCGCTCGATTATGCCTCGGTCGGCTCGGACTTCTTCTTCCAGCTGATGTTCTGCGCCACCACCGCCTCGATCGTCTCGGGCACCCTGGCCGAGCGCATGAAGCTCTGGCCGTTCCTCGTCTTCGTCGTCGTGCTGACCGGTTTCATCTACCCGATCGAAGCGTCCTGGCAGTGGGGTGGCGGCTGGCTGTCCGAAGCCGGCTTCTCCGACTTCGCCGGCTCCACGCTGGTGCACGCAGCCGGTGGCTTCGCCGCCCTGGCCGGTGCGCTCATCCTCGGGCCGCGGCTTGGCAAGTATGCCAAGGACGGCAAGGTCAACCCGATGCCGGGCTCCAACCTCGCTCTGGCGACGCTGGGCACGTTCATCCTGTGGCTGGGCTGGTTCGGCTTCAACGGCGGCTCGCAGCTGGCGATGGGCACCGTGGGCGACGTGGCCGACGTGTCGCGGATCTTCGCCAACACCAACATGGCCGCGGCCTGCGGTGCGGTCGCAGCCCTGGTCATGACGCAGATCATGTACGGCAAGGTCGACCTGACCATGGTTCTGAACGGCGCGCTGGCCGGCCTCGTGTCGATCACCGCAGGTCCGCTCGACCCGTCGCTGTTCGGGGCTCTGTGGATCGGCGCCATCGGCGGCATCATCGTGGTCGTCACCGTGCCGATGCTCGACAAGCTCAAGATCGACGACGTGGTCGGCGCCATCCCGGTGCACCTGATCGCCGGCTTCTGGGGCACGCTGGTGGTGCCGGTGCACACCGAAGGGACATCCTTCGGCACCCAGATCATCGGCTTCGTGTCCATCGGCGCCTTCGTCTTCGTCACCTCGCTGATCGTGTGGCTGATCCTCAAGGCGGTGATGGGCCTGCGTGTCTCCGAAGAAGCCGAGATCAACGGCCTCGACGTGTCGGAACTGGGCATGGAAGCCTACCCGGATTTCACCAAAGGGTAAGATTTCGAAGGACAGTGAAACGCAAAAGGGGCGCCTGCGGGCGCCCCTTTCTTTTGCTGCGTGGTGCGCCGGAACGACCGGCAACCTACGCCCGGAAATGCACCGCGCCCCGCGCCCGCGCCAACGCGATCTGGCGCTGCCGTTCGCGGAACCTTTCCCGGTCGGCCTCGGTATGCTCGGCGACGCACCGGTGGCACTGAACGCCCTCCTCGAACTCCGGCCGCGCGCGGTCCTCGGGCAGGATCGGCCGCCGACAGGCCCGGCACAACTCGTGCGGCAGCACCTCCAGCCCGTGCCCCACCGCGACGCGCTCGTCGAAGACGAAACAGCCGCCCTCCCACAGGCTCTGCTCGGGCGGCACCTCTTCCAGGTATTTCAGGATGCCGCCCTTGAGGTGATAGACCTCCTCCACCCCCTGCGCCTTCAGGAAGGCCGTGGATTTCTCACAGCGGATACCCCCGGTGCAGAACATGGCGACGCGCTTGTTGTGAAACCGGTGCTTGTTCGCCGCCCACCACGCCGGAAACTCCCGAAAGCTCGCCGTCTCCGGGTCGACCGCGCCGCGGAACGTGCCGATGGCGACCTCGTAGTCGTTGCGCGTGTCGATCACCGCCACATCCGACGCGGCGATCAGCGCGTTCCACTCGGCCGGGTCCACATAGGTGCCGACGATCGCGCGCGGGTCGGTGCCCGGCACGCCCATGGTGACGATCTCGCGCTTCAGCCGCACCTTCATGCGGCCGAAAGGCGGCGCCGCCGCGACGCTTTCCTTCCACTCCAGATCGGCGCAGCCGGGCAGGGCGCGCAGATGCGCCAGCACCGCGTCGATCCCCGCGCGGCTCCCGGCGATGGTGCCGTTGATCCCCTCCTGCGCCAGCAGCAGCGTGCCCGTCACGCCCCGCGCCGCGCACAGCGACAGCAGCGGCTCGCGCAGCAGGGCAGGGTCGTCGAAGGGGGTGAACTTGTAGAGCGCGGCGACGATTATCATGCGCGCCAGATACGCCGTTGCACCGCGCCGCTCAAGCCGTAGGGTGGGCGATCATGACCCCCGGACCGGAGGCCCCGACATGCGCGACGCCACCCAAGCCCTCATCGTCATCGACGTGCAGAACGATTTCTGCCCCGGCGGCGCGCTCGCCGTGCCAGACGGCGACAGCATCGTGCCGGGCATCACCACCCTGATGGCCGAGTTTCCCGCCGTCATCCTGACCCAGGACTGGCACCCGCGCACCCACATGTCCTTCGCCTCGCAGCACCGGGGTCGCGCGCCTATGGAACTGGCGCAGATGCCCTACGGCCCGCAGGTGCTGTGGCCCGATCATTGCGTGCAGGGCACCGAGGGCGCGGCCTTCCACCCGACGCTCGCCACCGACCGCGCCGACCTGATCATCCGCAAGGGCTTCCGCCGCCAGATCGACAGCTACTCCGCCTTCTTCGAGAACGATCACACCACGCCCACGGGGCTCGAGGGCTACCTGCGCACAAGGGGCATCACCGCCCTCACCCTGGTCGGCCTCGCCACCGATTTCTGCGTGAACTTCTCCGCCGTCGACGCGGCGAAGCTCGGCTTCGAGGTCACCGTCCGAATGGACCTCTGCCGCGCCATCGACCTCGACGGCTCGCTCGCCGCCGCGACCGAAGGCATGGCGGCAGCCGGCGTCACCCTCGCCTAAGGCGTCTGCCGTCGCTTACTCCGCCGGAACCATCCGCCCGGAACCGCGCCGCGCCAGCACCGCATCGGCGCCGACGATGCCCACCACGATCGCGGCGAAGGCGATCAGCGCCGCCACGCCCAGCGTCGGCAACCCGGCCAGGCCCGCGCCCACGGTGCACCCGCCCGCCAGCACGCCGCCCACGCCCATCAGCGCGCCGCCGCCCAGGCTGCGCCCCATCTGGCCCGCACTGTCGAAGCTTTCCCACACGAACCGCCGCGACAGCAGCGCCGCCACCAGCGCCCCCGCCAGCACGCCGCCGATCAGCCCGGTGCCGAAGCCCGCGGTGCTCACCTGCGCGGCCACGCCCCAGAACAGCGCCTCGGCCCAGGGACCGGTGAAGGCCAGCCCTTCCAGCGGGATCGCGTCGAAATCGTCGTAAAGGACAAAGCCCGTCCCGACCCATGCCAAAGGCACCAGCGCCCCGATCAGCGCGCCGCCGGCCAGCAGCGCGGGCGACACCCGCGACCGCAGCACCACCAGCAGCGCCAGCGCCGCGATCACCGCGCCCCAGATCCAGCCCGCGCCCGGCAGGCCCGACAGCGGCACCGTAACCGAGGCAAGCGTCATCCGCACCGGGGCCAGCGCGCCCTGCAGCGTCGCCTGTGCCGCCACCGCCGCCACGACCACCGCGACCAGCGCCCGCATGTTTCCGGTGGCCGACAGCACCGTCAGCCGCGACAGGCAGCCGCGCGCCAGCACGGTGCCAAGCCCGAACATCAACCCGCCCACGACCAGCGCCAGAACCGGCACCGGATCGACATGGAAACGATGCGCGCCGAACGACACCAGCCCCAGCGCCACCGCGCCCTGCGTGCCGATCACCGCCACGGCCAGCGCCATGGCCCAGGTTCCCCGCGCCGCCGGGCGGTCCGCCTCGGGCCCGACCAGCGCGCGCCGCAGGCAGAACCGCGTCAGCATCGCCAGCGCGCCGAACCCGACGCCGATCAGCAGGCCGAACCACACCGATGCCGCACGCGGGTCCATTTCAAGGCCAAGGGTCTCATACATCGCGCATACTCCCGCCGGACGCCCGTCGCCCGATCCCTGCGCCACCTAGGCGGCACCGCGCCCACGCGCAAGGCGGGCACCGCGGACATGCGTTCGCCGAAGATGCGGGCCGAAAGACACCCGTTCCGCCGCGCCCAGCCGACGGCGACGAAACAAGGCAGGCCATCCGCCTTCCATGACGGCGGTCCCTATTTCACAGCCCCGCGCCAGAGCCACACTTTCGTGCCCGAATGATCCACCGGCCCGACCGCCGCAAGCCCCAGCCCGGTCGCCTGCGCCAGTCCCCGGTCGCTCGTCACGATCCCCACCTGCCAGCCGCGAAACCGCTCCGCCAGCACGCGCCCCAGCGCGCCATAGACCGCAAACAGCAGCTTCCGCTCCCCGATCCGCGCGCCATAGGGCGGGTTCGTCAGCACGATTCCCGGCTCCGGCCCCGGCGCCACCCCCTCGGGCGGCACCAGGTCGCTCACCGCCTGCCGCTCGAACCGGCAGACCGCGGCCACCCCCGCCCGCTCCGCATTGCCGCGCGCGCCCCTTATCGCCCCGTCATCGCGGTCGAACCCGAAGAACCGCCCCCCTTCATCTTTCTCCAAATACGCCGGGGAGCGCGAGGGGCAGAGCCCCTCGCTTCCGCCGCCCACCAGATGCGCAAAGGCGAACTCCCGCGATCGCCCCGGCAGCAGCCCCGCCGCAATCTCGGCGGCCTCGATCGGAATCGTCCCCGACCCGCACATCGGATCGACGACCGCTTGCGTTCCGTCGAATCCCATCTGCCACAGGAAGCCCGCCGCCATCGTCTCGCGCAGCGGCGCCTTGCCGACGAACATCTTGTGCCCGCGCCGGTGCAGCGGCGCGCCTGTGGTGTCGATAGAAATCGTGCACAGGTCATCCTCGATCCGCGCCTTGACCACGACCGGCCCGTCGGCCGCCACGGGAATGCCCGCCGCCGTGATCGCCCCCGCGATCCGCTGCACCGCTGCCTTGTCGTGGTATATCTTCGACCGGTGACAGCTCGCCTCGACCTTCACCGTCACGTCCGGGCGCAGCCAGTCCAGCCACGCCAGTTTTCGCGCCCGCTTGTCGAGCTGCGCCAGATGCATCGCCCGGAACTCGGCCACCCGCCACAGCACCCGCACGGCAGAGCGGAGCGTGACATTGGCCCGCGCCGCCTCCGCCAGCCCGCCGGTCACCTCGACGCCGCCATGCGCGATTGTCACGCCGGCGAACCCGGCGCGGGTGGCCTCGGCGGCCAGGGCCTCCTCCAGCCCCGGCACGGAGACCAGAAACAGAACACCCGGCACCGTCACCGGGCCGGGCGCATCATCGGCCATGAATGATCCCTCAGTCCTTGGCGCGTTCGACGTAGGAGGCGTCGTCGGTGTTCACCACCACCCGCGTGCCCACGCCGATATGCGGCGGCACCATCACCCGCACGCCGTTGTCGGCCATCGCCGGCTTGTAGGACGATGACGCCGTCTGCCCCTTCACCACCGGCTCGGTCTCCATGATCTCGACCGTCACCTTCTGCGGCAGCTCGATCGCGATGGCGACCTCGTTGTGGACGGACAGGTGCACCGACATGCCGTCCTGCAGCCAGACCTTGCTGTCGCCCACCACATCCTCGGTCACCGCGATCTGCTCGAAGCTGTTGGGGTCCATGAAATGGTAGCCCTCGCCGTCGGCATAAAGGAACGTGTAGCTGCTTTCCTCCACATGGGCGCGCTCCACGCCTTCCGTGGTCTTCCAGCGTTCGCTGACCTTGGTTCCGGTGTCGATCCGGCGCATGTCCACCTGGGTGACGGGCGTGCCCTTGCCGGGGTGGAAATTCTCGGCCTTGAGGATGACATAGAGGTTGCCGTCCATCTCGACGACATTGCCTTTGCGCAGCTGGGACGCGATGACCTTCATGAGTGCCTCCGGAACAGACGTCGCTTGAGGGCATGCCGCCCCCGCGTTAGAGGCAGCCGTTACCGCATCCGCCGCGAAAGGGCCAGCCATGACATGGTGGAACCGCGAAACCCACGCCGACCGGCGCCCGGTCCTGCTGGCGCGGGGCCGCATCGTGTCGGCGATCCGCCGCTGGTTCGAGGACCAGGGCTTCACCGAAGTTGACCCGGCCTGCCTCGTGACCTCCCCCGGCAACGAGACGCACCTCCACGCCTTCGAGACCGTGGCGATGGACGAGAGCCTCACGCCGCGCACCCGCTACCTCCACACCTCGCCCGAGTTCGCGATGAAGAAACTCCTCGCGGCGGGGGAAGAGAAGATCTTCACCCTCTCCCGCGTCTGGCGCAACCGCGAGGGCGGGCCGCGCCACGCGGTCGAGTTCACGATGCTGGAATGGTACCGCGCGAACGACGGCTACGAGACCCTGATGGCGGATTGCGCGACGCTCATGCGCATCGCCGCCGAGGCCGCCGGCGTGACCCGGTTCCGCCACCGCGACACCACCTGCGATCCCTTCGCGCCCCCCCGTCGCACCACGCTCGCCGCCGAATTCGCGCGCCACGGCATCGACCTGCTGTCCACGCTCGATGGCCCGACCCCCGACGCCGCCGCCCTTGCCGCGCAACTCCCGAACGCCGGCGTGGCACCGGGGCAGGGCGACAGCTGGTCCGACCTCTTCTCCCGCGTCCTCACCGCCCGCGTGGAGCCGAACCTCGGTCCCGGCCCCGTCATCCTCGACGCCTACCCGTCCCCCGAAGCAGCCCTCGCCCGCCGCAGCACCAAAGACCCCCGCACCGCCGACCGCTTCGAGCTGTTCGCCTGCGGCGTCGAGCTTGCCAACGCCTTCGGGGAACTCACCGACCCCGCCGAACAGCGCGCCCGCTTCACCGCCGACATGGACCTGCGCCAGCAGATCTACGGCCACCGCTACCCGCTCGACGAAGACCTGCTCGCCGCGCTTGCCCAGATGCCGCCCGCGTCGGGCTGCGCGCTCGGCCTCGACCGTCTCGTCATGCTCGCCACCCACGCCCCCCGCCTCACCGACGTGCAATGGACGCCACCCGCCTAGACAAGCCGCCCTCCTCTTGCTCTAACCGCCCGCGAACACAGGCCGGAGCCCGACATGGTCGACATCGCCACCCGCGTCCACAACCACAAGTGGAAGATCGACCCGATCGTCCGCTCGCTCATCGACACGGATTTCTACAAGCTGCTGATGTGCCAGTCGGTGTTCCGCAACCGCCCCGACACGACCGTCACCTTCAGCCTCATCAACCGCACCACGCGCATCCCGCTCGCCGACCTCATCGACGAGGGCGAGCTGCGCGAACAGCTCGACCATATCCGCACGCTGCGCCTGCGCCGGGGCGAGTCCACCTGGATGCGCGGCAACACCTTCTACGGCAAGCGCAGCATGTTCCGCCCCGATTTCATGGACTGGTTCGAACAGCTGCAGCTGCCGCCCTACCACCTCGAGCGCGTCGGCGACCAGTACGAGCTGACCTTCGAAGGCACCTGGCCCGAGGTCATGCTGTGGGAGATCCCGGCGCTGGCCGTGCTCATGGAACTGCGCGGCCGCGCCGTGCTGCGCCACATGGGCCGGTTCGAGCTGCAGGTGCTCTACGCCCGCGCCATGACCAAGCTGTGGGAAAAGATCGACCGGCTGAAACGGCTCGACGGCCTGCGCATTGCCGATTTCGGCACCCGCCGCCGGCATTCCTTCCTCTGGCAGGATTGGGCCGTGCAGGCGATGAGCGAGGGCCTCGGCCCCGCCTTCACCGGCACCTCCAACTGCCTCATCGCCAAGAACCGCGACCTCGAGGCGATCGGCACCAACGCCCACGAGCTTCCCATGGTCTACGCAGCCCTCGCCGACAGTGACGCGGCCCTTGCCGCCGCCCCCTACGACGTGCTGTCGGACTGGCACGAGGAGCATGACGGCAACCTGCGCATCATCCTGCCCGACACCTACGGCACGGCGGGGTTCCTGCAGCGCGCGCCCGACTGGCTGGCGGGCTGGACCGGCATCCGCATCGACTCGGGCGACCCCGAGACCCATGCCGAGGCCGCGATCCGCTGGTGGGAAAGCCGCGGCGAGGACCCGCGGAAGAAGCTGGTGATCTTCTCCGACGGCCTCGACGCGGACAGGATCGAGGCGCTCCACACCCGCTTCTCCGGCCGCGTCCGCGTCAGCTTCGGCTGGGGGACGCTCTTGACCAACGATTTCCGCGGCCTCGTCGCCGATGACGCCTTGGCGCCCTTCTCGCTGGTGTGCAAGGCTGTGGCGGCGAACGGCCGCCCGACGGTGAAGCTGTCGGACAACCCGGAGAAGGCGATGGGGCCGGAGGCGGAGATCGCGCGCTACAAGCGGGTGTTCGGGGTGGGGGAGCAGATCCGTATCCCGGTTTCAGTTTAGCAATAGGAGGAAAACTTTAATGGATATCAAAGTCGAAGTCTTTGCATCCAAGGTGCGCGATCTGGATGGCAACCCGGAAAACATGTCGGCTGCGATGGAAGAGCAGCTAAGAGCATTCATTGATCACCTTGAGGAAGATTCGGAACCAGTGCGCAACGAAGTTCATGGTCCTGACGGACGACAAGGCGGTCCCGAAATCATCGAGATAGTTCAACACGTCATCTCTAACCCACATGTGATCAAGGGTGCTCTGACGTTATTGATTCAAGGATTGAGTAACATTGCTTCTGGTCAAACGAAGAAGAACGACCAGAACGACGACGATGGGAAGCCGTCGGTTATTTCCTTGCTAGGTAAAAAAATATTTCTACCCGCATCCGTTGCTGCCATATCCAAATTTATTGAGGACGTAACATCCGATGCCGGTGAGTGATGATCGACGTATGCTCATCATTGGGCATTGGGGACCCGACGGAACAAAACCCTCTAACGCACGAGTTCGGGGTCTGACTGGCCGCCTAGCAACCATTTACGATGGTGGCGGACGTTACCCGTTTAAATCAATGGATGGTGTGCGACAAGAACCTGACGTTCTTTTGAACCCATCAAGTGCCGAACTCTACGGGAAAATCGTGGACGAAAGCCATGCGGTCAACGCTGATACACTGCTAGTTGTCCACTATATCGGGCATGGAAATCTGAACACCGAGAACGAAGTAGAGCTCAGGCTCCAATACCGACGAACAGACAATCAAGCCATTACGGCTACCGTACGTGCGCTAGGTGACCAAATCTATGATGCTGGGTATCGTAAGTTAATTCTAATTCTGGACTGCTGCCATGCCGGGTTTGTCATAAGAGTCGTCGGAGAAGCTTTCCGCATGCCTGCCTATGTCATGCTTGCGACAGACAAGAACTTTGCTTTCAATTGTGATTTCTCAGATGCAATTCTGTCTACTCTGTCGCGACCGCCGTACAAAAATGATCAAAGAATAGATCGGCCACGGCGCGGTTTCACTTATAAGCGTTTATTTGAAGGTGCGCGGTCTCAATTCCTGGAGGGTAGGTTTCAAAGCGCTCAAGTGCCGCAAGAAGTCGAGAATGAGCTAGCTTTCGAGCTAATCCTCGATGCACCGGCTAAAGTACCGGAGGATTTCAACGGACTAGTGTCAAAGCGCACCGTGTATGGCCGGGTCTTTTCCATAATGAAGGAGCTGGAGCGCCAGCCTTGCTTGATGACCGAATTTGTCACCCGAATGTCAATGCTTCCTGAGTTTCTGTTGGAGCATGTTGAAGGGGGTCGAGACCGTACTGTAGGTGCGGATCGAATGCGTGAGTATCGGGCTTTTCTGCTGAAAGGTGGTCTCGTAACTGAGTTGAATGGAATGCTGAGTCTGTCGGAAGTTGGGATTGAGGCACTTTCCGGAAGCTTTAATCGAGTGATTCTCGAAACGATCGATACCTCGGTTTTGCCAGAAAGCACCTCGCTTGGATTGCTCGAAGGCATAGTGAATGATCTTATCAGAGACACTATCCCTGCAACTCCAGCCATGATTGCGCAGAGACTTCGAAATTCTGGGATCGCCCTAAAACTCGACAGTAGTTTAAAAGTTGCTTTCGCGCTTTTGCCGTCGACTGGAAAGTTTCTTCGAAGCTCGTCGGCTGCACTGTTCCCCGCCGAACCGCACTTTTAAGTCTACTTCAGGCTATACCTGCCCCGTCAACCTTTCCTCCGACCCCTTGGTCGGCCGCGTCGGGCTGCCGATCACCCCCGGCTCCCTCACACCCGCCCCACATCCATCCGCCCGTGCAACACCCGCACCACCGTCACCGCCGCCGCATCCTCGCTTGAGTCCACAACATGGCTCCCCGCCAGCGCCCGCCGCAGCCCCGGCCCGACCTCCTCCGCCGATCGCGAGGACGTCTGCCCGGTCGCAAGGCCGGATACGCGCAGGCGAATATCGACAACGTAGCGGTCGGCGCGCCGCGCGCCCCACTCCCGGACCGAGTAATCATAGATGTCGTCGAGGTCCGCCTCGGCATCGGCCGAATACGCGATGCGCTTCATGCGGCGTCGTCTGCATCAAGCCCATGCTCTGCGCGCTTGCGCGCCAGGAATACGTCCCAGTCGAAGTCCTCGGCGATCCCGCTCGCCTCCCCCTCCGCGATCAGCTCCCTGAGCCGCTCCAGCTTCGCCTCTTCCGCTTCCAGCAGCCGCAGCCCGGCCCGGATCACGTCGCTGGCCGAGCCGTAGCGGCCTTCCTTCACCTTGTCCTCGATGAAGGCGGCGAAATGGTCCCCGAGGGAAACCGATGTATTGCGTGGCATGGTCACCTCCGTCCGTAATGTACCAATAATTGGTATCGCCGCGGCGCCTGTCAATCCGCATCCGGCGTGCAGGCGTAGGGTGGGTGCAACCCACCACACCCCGCCGCCGCATGCGCCGCCATGGTGGGTTTCACCCACCCTACGGCGGCACCGGCCTTCGCGCTGCCGTCACCACACCCCGCCGCCGCATGCGCCGCCATGGTGGGTTTCACCCACCCTACGCGTCGCCTTCTTCGCCTTGATCTACCGTTCCCCCAACCACCTTGGTCGGCCCCCGCGCCCCCGCCCCGTCATCCCCCGCCGAGCCGACCAATTCCTAACGGATCGTGAAACCGCCTCTGCAACCCCTTGATATCGCTTGCGCCGGGGTCTGTCCCACGCGTGGGACACGGGCCGGCGGCCCTCACTCCTCCACCTTGCCCCGCAATTCCTTGACCACGCCGCGGACCTTCTTGCCCTTGATCCGCCGCTCCACCGAGCCTTTGGTGGGCCGCGTCGGGCGCCGCGGTTTCGGCACCACCAGCGCCGCGCGCACCAGCTCCGCCAGCCGGGCCTCCGCGATTTCGCGGTTGCGGGCCTGCGACCGCGTCTCCTCCACGAAGATCACCAGCGCCCCTTCCTTCGTCCAGCGCCGCCCCGCCAGCCGCTGCAACCGCCGCTTCACCGGATCGGGCAGGTTCGGCGAGCGCGCCGCCTCGAACCGCAACTCCACCGCCGAGGAGACCTTGTTCACGTTCTGCCCGCCCGGCCCGGAGGAGCGGACGAACTGCTCCGTCAGCTCCCAGTCTTCCAGCGTGATGTGGTCGGATATGCGCAAACCCACGGGCGTCCTCTCGTCGTTTCGGCCTGTCTACCGGATGCCCCCCCCGGTTCCGCAACCAAAAAGGGCCGCCCGTGGGCGACCCTTTCGAGAAATCAGGAGGCGGGTGTCGGTTAGGATCTCCCACCCGGGAGGGGCAATCACCCCCAAAGGCTGCCCTAGAGGCGCACCCCCCGAGCTGTCCCGACGCCATTCTCCAATGCTTCTCTGATCACTGGATCACCTCCTTTCGTTTGGTTGCCGTTGAGATGAGCCTGCCACAGATTTTGCGGTTGTCAAAACAATTCACGCTACCTGTACGATCAATTTCCGCGTGAGGATGCGGAACGGGATCAGCGCCACCAGCGCGATGGCCAGCTTCACGCCCCAATCCGCCACCGCCAGCGACACCCACAGCGGCGCCACCGGCCCCGCGCCCAGCAGCGGCAGCATCTCGCCGGCCCACGCGACGTCGTTGCCCGGCTCGAGCCAGCTCAGGCGCGCCGAGAAGGCGATGGAGAAGAACAGCGCGGTATCGACGGAAGACCCGATCATGCTTGAGAAAACAGGCGCTTGCCACCAAGCGCCCCGCCGCAGCCGGTCAAAGATCGCCACATCCAGCAGCTGTGCCGTCAGAAACGCGATCCCCGATCCCAGCGCGATGCGCAGCGTGACGAGCGGCCCGAACTCCCCCATGATCTGCGTGCCGATGAGCGAACAGCCGACGCCGACCAGAAACCCGACGAACACGACGCGCCGCGCGGCCGCAACGCCATAGACGCGGTTCATCACATCGGTGACAAGAAAGGCCAGCGGATAGGTAAAGGCCCCCCAGGTCAGCCATTGGCCGAACAGGACCTGGACCAGGATATTCGACGCAACGACGATCGCGGCCATCGCCAGGATGCCCGGCAAGTACTTGCTGTTCATGATGTATTCCGTTTTGACAAGGTGGTCGGAGACTTGGCCCCACCGGGGCAGGCCTGCGCGATACACCCGTTCAACGGGTCACGCAAGCACCTCAGCCACCGCGCGCGCCACCCGCGGAATCACCGCCGCAGACAGGCCGGCCACGTTCATCCGCCCGTCGCCCACGAGGTAGATGCCGTGGCTTTCGCGAAGGATGTCCACCTGTTCCGCGCGCGCCCCGATCAGCGAGAACATCCCGCGATGCGCGCCCAGAAAGCCGAACCGGTCCGATCCGGTCGCGGCGCGCAAGGCCGCGGCCAGCGCCGCCCGGTTGCCCTGCATCACCGCGCGCATGCCGTCGAGCTCCGCCCGCCACTGCGCCGCCAGTCCGTCATCCGACAAGATATCCTGCACCACCCGCGCGCCGTGATCGGGCGGAAAGGCGTAGCTCTGGCGGTTCATGCCGGCCAGTACGCCATCGACCGCCGCCTTCGCGTCGCTCACGATCAGAACGACGCCGACACGCTCCCGGTAAAGGCCGAAATTCTTCGAACAGCTCGCCGCGATCAGCACCTCGGGCAGCGCCGCCGCCAGCAGCCGGACGCCGGCCGCATCGGCCTCGATCCCGTCGCCGAAGCCCTGATAGGCCATGTCGACGAAGGGAATCGCCCCGGTCCGCGCACACAGGTCGGCGACCGCCTGCCAGTCGGCAAGCGTGAGATCGGCGCCGGTCGGGTTGTGGCAGCAGCCATGGAGCAAGATCAGGTCGCCGGCCTGCGCCTTTGCCAGGTCGGCCAGCATCCCGTCGCGGTCGATGCCGCCGGTCTCCGCGTCATAGTAGCGGTAGCTCTGCCGGCTCTGTCCCAGATGGTCGATGATCGCCGGATGGTTGGGCCAGGTCGGGTCGCTGATCCAGACTGTCGCCTCGGGCCTGAGCCGTCGCACCGTTTCCAGCACCTGTCGGATCGCCCCGGTGCCGCCGGGCGTGCCGCACCCCGCCACGCGCGCGGCGGGAACGCTGTCGCCCAGGATCAGCCGCCGCATCGCGTCGAGGAATCCCGGATCGCCCGCCAGCCCGACATATCCCTTCGTCTCCTGCCGTTCCCAGATGCCCTGCTCGGCCGCCTTGACCGCCGCCATCACCGGCGTGCGCCCCTCGGGCGAGCGATAGACGCCGACGCCCAGATCCACCTTCCCGGGCCGCGGATCGGCGGCGAAGAGGCCCATCAGGCGGATGATCTTGTCGGGCTCGGGGGGGATCACCGTCTCGAACATGGCACTGGCCTTTCAGGGCAACCGGGAGGTGTCGCGGTCATGAACCAGAACGCGGCGCCGCGCTTCCCGGGCGATGGGCGTGAAGCCCAGCTTCTGGTACAGGGCCAGGGCGCGCGGATGGTCAAAGGTGCAGGTGTTGACGGTCATCCGGTCGACGCCCTCTCGCGCCCACCCTGTCTGCACGGCGGTTTCCAGCAGGGCACGCCCCCAGCCACCGCCGACGGCCCGCGGCACCAGCCCGAAGTAGGCCAGATCGCACACCCCCGCCTGCCGTCCGTCGAGCACGAAGAACCCCTGCGGCCAGCCATGGCCCATCGCCGTCCAGATCACCACGTCCGGATCGCGCACGAAGGCCTGAAGACCGGCGGGGTCCCGCTCGGCCTGCTCGAACCGGTCCTGCCACTCGTAGTCGCGCCCCACGGCATCGTAGAGCGCCAGGAAGTACCACACTGGCGGGTCGATGGCGCGCTCCAGCCGGATGTGATCCGGCAGGCGCGGCGCGGGCCAGTCGGGCCGCGCGGTCATCTCCAGAAATGTGACGGTAAAGGGCACCTCGGTCCCCGCGGGGATCAGGCTCATCCGGTCTCGACCTGAAGCTGGTCGAACTGCCCCCATTCCGACCACGACCCGTCGTAGAGCGACACATCCGCATTCCCCAGCCGCGTCATCGCCAGCATCACGATGGCCGCCGTCACACCCGACCCGCAGGTGGTGATGGTGCGCTTGCCCAGATCCACGCCCGCCGCGTCGAACGCCGCGCGCAGCGCGTCGCCGCGCTTCATCGTGCCGTCGGGGTTCAGGAGCGTCGCGTAATGCACGTTCTTCGATCCGGGGATACGGCCGGCGCGCAGGCCCGGGCGCGCCTCCGGCTCCTCGCCGCGGAACCGCGCGGGCGAGCGGGCATCGACGATCTGCCAATCCCCCAGCTTCGACGCCGCGGCGACCTGCGTCACGTCCTTCACCAGGCTCGCGTGGCGCTGCACGGTGATGTGGCGGTCGCGGATCACCGGCGCCATGTCCTCGACCGGGCGGCGCTCGGCCACCCATTTCGGAAAGCCGCCGTCCAGCACCGCGATGTCGGTCTTGCCCATCAGGCGAAAGTTCCACCACACGCGCGCCGCAGAGAACAGGCCCATGCCGTCGTAGACCACCACCTGGTGCCCGTCGCCCACGCCAAGTGCGCGCATCCGGCTGGTGAATTTCTCGACCGGGGCCGCCATGTGCGGCAGCGCGCTGCGCGCGTCGGCCACGTCGTCGATGTCGAAGAACCGCGCGCCGGGGATGTGGCCGGTCGCATACTCGGCCTTCGCGTCGCGGCCCATGTCGGCAAGGTAGTAGGAGGCGTCGAGGATGCGCAGGTCCGGATCGTTCAGATGCGCCTCGAGCCAGTCGGTCGAAACCAGGGTCTTGGGATCGTCATCAGCCATGGCGGAACCTCCGGTGGCAGGCGCGTCGTTTCGACCCAAACCCCTACTTTGACCGCGGCGCCGGTGCAAGCGTCGGGCTGCATCGGCAGGCCTGCCCCTTCATCTTGGCCTGAAAACTCCCGCCGGAGGCTCCCGTACCATCCACGCGCGCCCCGGCCGGGCCGGCACACCCCCTCGGGTCGCGCCGAAGAGGGGCCGCAAGGGCCCGAAGAGGCGTGCCTCAGTTCTGCTTCAACAGCCGCGCCTTCTGCCGCTGCCAGTCGCGCTTGGCGCTGGTCTCGCGCTTGTCGGCCAGTTTCTTGCCCTTGGCGATGCCGATCTTCAGCTTCACCAGGCCCTTGTGGTTGAAGTAGATCACCAGCGGCACCAGCGTCATGCCCTCGCGCTGGGTCGCGCTCCACAGCCGCGACAACTCGCGCTTGGAGGCCAGAAGCTTGCGCCGCCGCCGTTCCTCGTGGCCCCAGGTCTTGGCCTGCGCGTAGGGCGCGATATAGCTGTTCACCAGCCACAGCTCGCCGTCTTCCACCGCGGCGTAGCTTTCCGCAATGTTGGAGGTGTTTTCCCGCAGGCTCTTCACCTCCGAGCCCTGCAGGATGATCCCGACCTCGAGATCCTCCTCGATCGCATAGTCGAATCGCGCCCGCCGGTTCTCGGCGATCACCTTGTAGTTCTTGTTGTCGTCATCCTTGGCCATCCGGCGAATATAAGGGATCGCGCCTAGGGCCGCCAGCCCGGCGGCACATCGACGGTGTCGATCCAGGGCTTGATGTCGAGCACCGGTGTGCCGTCCCAGGCGTCGGTCGCGTCGATGCCGATGACACCCCGGTCCACATCCAGCGTCGTGATCACCACGGTCCCCAGCGCGATGGGGTTGGGCCGGACGGGAGATCGCAGCGCGAAGGTGCCCCGCAGCCCGCGCCCATGCGCCGGATTCTGCACCAGCAGGTCGCGCTCGCCCCGGTCCACCCAGTAGAGCAGCTGGATCGCCTGCCCGACCTCCAGCCCGCCCAGCGCGGGCGCATAGGCCGGGTCAAGCTCCACCCGCGCCGCTTGCCCCGTCTCGCGCGCGGCGCGGAGGTTCTTGGGCGCCGTTCCCTTGCTCCAGGGCGACCGGATATGGCCGATGAAGGTGATGCCCGCCGCGACCCGGTCGGCGGGGTCGAAGGGCAGGGCAATCTCGCCCGCGCGCCTCACGACAGGCCGGCGTGGCGCATCGCGGCCTCGATCTGCGCCCGCGTCGCGTCAGACAGGCCGGTCAGCGGCAGGCGCACGTCGGGCGCACAGCGGCCCAGGACCGACAGCCCGTACTTGGCGCCGCACACGCCGGGTTCGGCAAAGATCGCCTCGTGCAGCGGCATCAGCCTGTCCTGGTAGGCGAGCGCGGCGCGGTAGTCGCCCGCCAGCGTCGCCGCCTGCATCTCGGCGCAAAGCCGCGGCGCGACATTCGCGGTCACGCTGATGCAGCCGATGCCGCCCTGCGCGTTGAAGCCAACGGCCGTCGCATCCTCGCCCGACAGCTGGATGAAACCGGCGCCGCAGGTGATGCGCTGCTTGGACACCCGGCTCAGGTCGCCGGTCGCGTCCTTCACGCCGACGATGTTGGGCAGCTTCGCCAGCTCGCCCATGGTGGCGGGCAGCATGTCGACCACCGAGCGGGGCGGGATGTTGTAGATGATGATCGGCAGGCCGATCGCGTCCAGCGCCGTGAAATGGGCGATCAGGCCCTTCTGCGTCGGCTTGTTGTAATAGGGCGTCACCACCAGCGCGGCATCGGCGCCCACCGCCTTGGCATGCTCGACGAAGCGGATCGCCTCGGTCGTGTTGTTCGACCCCGCGCCTGCGATCACCGGCACCCGGCCGGCGGCGGTGGCGACCACGACCTCGATCACCTCTTCGTGTTCGGCATGGGTCAGCGTCGGGCTTTCGCCGGTGGTTCCGACCGGCACCAGCCCGGTCGAGCCTTCGGCGATCTGCCAGTCGACCAGCTGTTTCAGCGCGTCGAAATCCACGGCGCCGTCCTTGAACGGCGTGACCAGGGCAGGCATCGAGCCGTGGAACATGACACGCATCCTTTCACTCGGGAAACCGGGCCGAGCAGGCCCGGCAAATTCGCGCGGACACTAGCGACGGCCTGCGGAAATGCCAAGTTCGCCTGTTGCGCGACCGGCATCTCGCCTTATCCTTGGCTGGAGGCAAGAGGGTGCGGTGCATGCGGCAGATCCTACTGGGCGTTTTCCTCGCGGTCGCGCCTCTTCCGGCCCAGGCCGACACCGACGCCCTGGCGCGTGCCCTGAGGGCCGTGGCGCAAGGCGATCTGCGGCTTGCGGCCGAGGCCTCGGGCACGATCGACGACCCGGTGGCGCTGGACCTGATCAGCTGGACCCGTCTGCGCCGTGGCGGCGGCGACTGGCAGGACTACGTCGATTTCATCGAGCGCAACCCCGATTGGCCCGGCCTTCCCTATCTTGTCGCGCAGGGCGAACCCTCGATCCCGGCGGGGGCCGAGCCCGACCGGATCATCGCCTATTTCGCCGATCAGGCGCCGACGACCGGGTCGGGCGCGCTTGTTCTTGCGCTGGCGCATCGGGCGCGCGGCGACACTGCCGCCGCCGAGGCCGAGGCGATCCGGGCCTGGACCACCCTGACCCTCAGCGCGGACGAGGCCGGGAGCCTGCGCACGGCCTTTGGCGAGGTGCTGAACGACGGGCCGCACAACATCGACCGGCTCGACAACCTGCTGTGGACCGGAGCCGAGGCACGGGCGCGCGCGATGTTCCCGCTGGTGAACGACGGTTGGCAAAGGCTGGCCGCGGCGCGGCTGGCGCTGCGGGCCCGCGCCGCGGGTGTGACCGCGTTGATCGAGGCGGTTCCCGATGATCTGGCCGACGATCCGGGCCTCGCCTACGAGCGGTTCCTGTGGCGCATGCGATCCGGGCTTTGGGACACGGCGGGTGAGTTGATGGCCGAGCGGTCGACCTCGGCCGAAAGCCTGGGGCGGCCCTCGGACTGGGCGGGACGCCGCGCCGATCTGGCGCGCGACGTGATGCGCGAGGGCGATTTCGAGACCTGCTACACCTACGCCGCCAACCACCACATCACGCGCGAGGCCGATTACATCAACTTCGCCGAACTGGAATGGCTCGCCGGATACTGCGCCTTTCGCCTCGGGCGCCACGACACCGCCATCGGGCATTTCGCCGATTTCCGCGATGCCGTGTTCTCGCCGATCTCGATGGGGCGCGCGGGCTACTGGCTGGGTCGGGCGCAGGAGGCCGCGGGCAATGCCACGGCCGCGGCCGAGGCCTATGCGATTGGCGCGCGCTACCAGTCGAGCTTCTACGGCCAGCTTGCCGCCGACCGGGGCGGATTGCCGATGGACCCGACCTTCCTCGGCGACGAGGATTACGGGGACTGGCGCGGGGCCTCCTTCACCGCGTCGACGGTGTTTCACGCCGGTCTCCTGCTCTACGATGCGGGTGAGACCGGGCAGGCGGCGCGGTTTCTCACCCATCTGACCGAGAGCCTGACGCGGGAAGAGGCCGGGATGCTGGGCGATTTCGCCCTCAGCCTCGGCGACGCCTATCTGGCCGTCCTGATCGGCAAGCGCGCGGCACAGGGCGGGCACGAAATCATGCGTCCCTATTACCCGGTGGTGCCGGCACTGGCCGAGGCCGGACTGCCGGCGCCGGCCGCCTTCGTCCTGGCGATCGCGCGCCGCGAATCGGAGTTCAACCCGGGCGTCGTCAGCCCGGCGGGGGCGCTTGGGCTGATGCAGGTGATGCCCGGCACTGCGCGCGACACGGCGCGCGACCTGGGGCTGAGTTACTCGCAAGGCCGGCTGCTCGACGATCCGGGCCACAACGCGGTCATCGGGGCGACGTTCCTGGCGGGTCTGCTGGAACGCTACGCCGGCAACCCGGTGCTGGTGTCGGTCGCCTACAACGCCGGGCCGGGCCGGGCCAACGACTGGATCGAGCGGTTCGGCGATCCGCGCGAGGTCGAGGATATCACCTACTGGATCGAGGCCGTGCCCTTCACCGAAACGCGCAACTACATCATGCGTGTGACCGAGAGCCTGGCGATCTACGAGGCCCAGCTGACCGGTCAGTTGCCAAGCCTCGGCCTGGCCGAGCGCCTGACGCGGTAACGGTCAGGAGGCGGGGCCGACAGGCTCGCAGGCGATGCTGCGTGCCGCGAGCCGGGCACAGGCCCGCGCGGCCTGATCCTCGGTCAGCCCCTGAAACCGCGCCTCGAAGCCACCGCCGCGCTGCAGGACCTGCCGCAGCGCCTGGTCGAAGGTTCCGATCTCGCTCAGCGCGGTGCGCAGCAGCAGCCGCTCGGCCGCGTGGTGCGAGGGTTGTGCGCCAAGCGACACGCCGTAAAGGCGACTGCCGTCCGACGAGGCACGGGTGACGACCTCGGGTTCGGCAGGAACGGCCGGGTTCGGCGGTGGCGGATCGGCCGGGCGCGGCGGCACGGCAAGGCTTGCCGTTTCGGTCTCTGCCGGCGCAGCCTCGACACCGCCCTCGGCCACAGGTTCTGACGCAGGCTCAGAAGCGCTCTCTGCCACGGATGCGGTCTCGGGCCGCGGCACTGGCGGGCTGCCGGGTGCTGCGGCCATCTCGGCTTCGGGCTCCGGCGCTGCTGTCTCGACCACTGCTTCGGCCAGGGCCTCGGACACGGTTTCCGCCGTCTGGGTTTGGGCCGTGGTCAGCGCGTCGCCGACGGCCTGCTCGATCGCGGAGACCAGTTCCGGCGGGGGCGCGGCGGCAACCAGGGCGGGCACGGCCCCGGGCCGCTGCAGCGGGCGGATGGACCGCGACACCAGGCCGGACGCGCGCGCGATGTTGCCGACCGGCCCGTCGTCGTCGTCGGGGCCGTAGACCGGCAGGCTGGGCCGGCGGACGGTGGCCCGCGCAGGTGCCTGCGCGAACCCGAGGTCGAGCAGTTCCATGATCCGCTGGTTGCGCCAGGCCGCAGACTGGCCGCCAAACACGGTCGCGATGATCCGCACCGTGCCGCGTTCGGCCGAGGCCACGAGGTTGAAGCCAGCGGCATTGGTGTAGCCGGTCTTGATCCCGTCCGCGCCGCGATACGAATCGAGCACCACCCGGTTGGTGTTACGGACCCGTGCGATGCCGGCATCCTCCTCCCTTCGGGAAAAGAGGTTGTAGTACTGCGGATAGTCGTAGAACAGCCGCCGCCCCATGATCGTCATGTCATGCGCGGTCGACAGATGCCCCTCGGCGGTGAGGCCGTGGGCATTGCGAAAGCTGGTGCGCTCCATGCCGAGCGCGCGCGCCGTGCGGTTCATCCGCCGGGCAAAGGCCGCCTCCGAGCCCGAAATCGCCTCTGCCAGGGCCGTGGCGGCGTCATTGCCCGACCGGATCGCCGCCGCGCGGATCAGGTAGCGCAGGCGGATCGACGAGCCAGCCCGCAGGCCAAGGCGCGAGGGTGGTTCATTGGCGGCGTTGGGCGAGATGCGGACCTCGGTGTCGAGGGTGATTTCCCCAAGCCGGATCGCCTCGAACACGACGTAGAGCGTCATCATCTTGGTGAGCGAGGCGGGGTGCAACCGGGTGTCGGCATTGCGCGCATGCAGCACCTCGCCGCTGCGGGCATCCATCACCATGGCGGCATAGGGCGCCGCCCGCAGGGGCGCCGCGGCAAAGGCCACGCACAGTATCAATACCAGCCCGAAAAGGGCCGGAAACCTCGGTCTATGTCGCACTGAGCCTGCTCGCTCTGCCTTTTGGGTGCCATCTGATGCGGCGTTTACACGTCATCCTAAGTCAAAAGTTATAGAAAATCCATGCCGCTCCGCTCGAATTCTCAACAGCGTCCCTGCGGCGCGACGGCGCGGACGATCTGGTGTGTCACGCGCCCGCACGCACAGCATTTTGGTCTGCCGGGCAGCATTCGATCGGCCCGGATGCAAACGGCGCGTGGCGCGAGCCCGAAGCCTCTGCTAAAACCGGCCGGAGACGCAAAAAGGACCGTGCCCCGTGAAGGACATCATCGACGACCGCAAGACCCGCGCCTCCGCCTGGTTCCGCAGCCTGCGCGACGAAATCGTCGCCGCCTTCGAGGCGCTGGAGGATGCGCAGGGCGGCGATCAGCCGCCCGGCCGCTTTGCGGTCAGCGAGACGAAACGCCATTCCGACGACGGCTCGGACGCGGGCGGCGGGCTGATGAGCGTGATGCGCGGCGGCCGGGTCTTCGAGAAGGTCGGCGTGAACGTCTCGACCGTGCATGGCCAACTGGGCGAGCGGGCCGTCGCCGCGATGTCGGCCCGCAAGGACATGTCGGGCCTGAAGGACGATCCGACCTTCTGGGCGTCGGGAATCAGCCTCGTGGCGCACATGCAGAACCCGCACGCACCCGCGGTGCACATGAACACCCGCATGTTCTGGACACCCGTGGGCGCATGGTTCGGCGGCGGCTCCGACCTGAACCCGGCGATCGAATATGCCGAGGATACCGCGCATTTCCACACCGTGCTCAAGGATCATTGTGATCGTCACAGCGCCGATGCCTACCCGCGCTTCAAGGCCTGGGCGGACGAGTATTTCTATGTGCCGCACCGCAACCGCGCCCGGGGTGTGGGCGGGATCTTCTACGACGATCTGAACACCGGCGACTGGGAGGCGGATTTCGCCTTCACGAAGGATGTCGGGCGCGCCTTTCTGCCTGCCTTCGTGCCCTGCGTGGAGCGTCGCCGCCACACGCGATGGTCCCAGGCCGACCGCGAGGCGCAGTTGATCCATCGCGGGCTCTATGCCGAATACAACCTGGTCTACGACCGTGGCACCAGGTTCGGGCTTGAGACGGGGCATGACGCGAATGCCGTCTTGATGAGCCTGCCGCCGATCGCCAAGTGGACATGACGCGCCGCGGTTGACGGCCGACGACGCCGGACGCGCGTCGCAAAGGCTGCTTTGCGCTTGCTTCCCGGAAAACCATGCGTTTTCAGCATCGTTTCCGGGGGCCGGCGGCAGGCTGCCGGTTCGGCTTGGCGCGGTCGGCGAAAATCGGCTTCGACCCCACGACCTCGCGGCATCGTGTGCGCCGGCCCGGTTGAACATCGGACCAACGTTCATACCCTGATGCGCGGCGGCCAGCTTCTGGTCGGGTACTCGAACCAAAAAAAAGAGCAAGGAGCTCACACAGGATGAAACATCTTACACTAATCGCCGCAGGTTTCTCGGCCCTGATCGCAGCGCCCGCCCTTGCAGGTGGCGTGGGTGAACCTGCAGAGCCGCCGGTGACCGTGGCTCCGTCGGCGCCGATGGCGCCGGACAACAACTGGACCGGCTTCTCGGTCGGTGCACAGCTGGGTTATGGCGACGTGTCGACCAACGCGGCCGGTGTCGGCGGTGACGACGCGCTGCTTGGCCTGCGTGCATATTACGACTACGACTTCGGCAACTTCATCCTCGGCGGCGGTATCCAGTACGACTATGCGGATATCGACCTCGGGGGCGGCATCACCGCCGATTCCGTGGGCCGGCTTGGTCTGCGCGCGGGTGTCGACCTGGGCCAGAACTGGCTCTACGGTACGGCCGGTTTCGCGCAGGCGCAAACCAGTGGCGGTGGTATCGGTGACAGCGATGGCTGGTTCGCCGGTGCGGGCTACGAGGTGTTCGTCGCTCAGGACATCACCGTCGGCGCCGAAGTCCTGTACCACGAGTTCGACGATTTCGACGCGGCAGGCGTTGATGCCGACGCCACCACCGGTGCGATCTCGGTCAACTTCCGCTTCTGATCGTCACGCGAACACGGGCGTGAAATCAGCGCCCAACCCCTCGGCGGCAAGGCTGCCGCCGAGGGCTGCCAAGGACCCCAGCCGCCCAAGCTCGTCGGCACATTTCGCCGCCGCGCCATTGCCCCCGGTCAGCAGCGTCACGTTGTCGTCGAGGCGCGCGACATAGGGATACCCCGTCGCCGTGAAACTGACCGCGCAGGCGCCCGTCGCGGTGCCGACCGTTTCAAGCTCGGGCATCACCTGGCGCAGTGCCGCGTGCAGCATCGCCCCGGCCTCGGGGCTTCCCTGCGTTTTGAACCACGCATTGAGCGTTTCGCCGTCGCGGGCCTCGGCGCTCGTCACCTCGCCCCCGATCTTGATGCAGGGCCTGCCATCCGGATAGCGGATCGGCGGCAGCAGGTAGTGGTCGGTCTCACCCCCCTCGGTCACATAGATCAGGCTTGGCATGCCGGTCAGCCGCGCCGCCTCGGCCTCGGTGACTTCCGCCAGCAGGATGGTGCGCAGGTACACCTCCATCACCGGGCGGGCGGGGCTGAGCGGGGCCGCACCGGCCCAGCCACCGGTTGCCAGCACGACGTGACCCGCCGAAAGCGTCGAGCCGTCGGCCAATGACAGGGTGGTGCCCGCGCGCGCACGGGCGTGGGTGGCGATCACCTCGGCGCCGGCGGCAAGGGCCGCGTGTTCATGCGCGCGCCGCATCAGGCGCGGGTCGATGACCCCGCCCAGCGGATCGAGCGCGGCGCGGCTGCCGGCCGGCAGGCGGAACATCGGCGCGCGTTCGGCCAGCGCGGCCCCCGAAAGCCGTTCATGCGCCAACCCGAGCGCCTCGGCCGTATCAAGGAATTCGGTCGCGACATGGGCAAGCGGCCCGTCGCTCGTTCCGGCCATCATGCCGCCGCAGGGTGTGTAGAAGGCGATGCCGGTCTGCTCCGACAGCGCGGCGTAGCGGGCGATGGACCGGCGCGAGATCTCGGCCCAGACGCGGTCCCGCGCAATGGCGCGGGTGATCCGGCCGGCGTCATGGAAGCTGCCGAACGGCCCATCATGCGTGGCGGGATCGGCCGGTTCGTCCGGTCCGATCAGAGCGACGCGATGGCCCGCCCGCGCCAGATGCCAGGCACAGGCCGTGCCCATGAGGCCGCGCCCGACCACCGCGAAATCCACCTGCGCCATTGTCACCCTCTCGCCCTCGGACACACGCGAGTCGTATCCGTATTTCGCTCAAGATGAAACGAAATCGGCGTGAGGCGCGCGCCGGGAGGCGTGCCGCCCCGGTCAGCCGCGGATGGTTTCCAGCAGCAGGTGCACGTTGTCGGGATCGGCCTCGGGCGTGATGCCATGGCCGAGGTTGAAGATATGCGGCCCGCCCTTCAGCGCGTCGACGATGCGCCGCGTCTCGTCGACCAGCGCCTGGCCGCCGGTGACCATGTGTTTGGGGTCGAGATTGCCCTGCACGCAGCCGTCGGGTTGCAGGTGTTCGGCGGCCCAGACCGGATCGACCTTGGTGTCGATGGCCAGCCCGTCGGCGCCGACGGCCCTGGCGAAGCCGACATAGTTCTCGCCCGCCTCGCGCGGGAAGGCGATGACCGGCAGGCCGGGGTGGCGGCGCTTGAGTTCCGCGGTGATCCGCTTCGCCGGTTCGAGCGCGAAGCGGGTGAAGGCATCGCCCTTCAGCGATCCGGCCCAGCTGTCGAAGATCTTGACCACTTCGGCGCCCGCCTGCACCTGCATGTCGAGGTATTCGATCGTGGCCCCGGTCAGCAGGTCGATCAGCGCCTTGAAGGTCTCGGCGTCGCCCTCGCGCAGGGCATGGGCCGGGGCCTGGTCGGGCGTGCCGCGCCCGGCGATCATGTAGGTCGCCACCGTCCAGGGCGCGCCGGCAAAGCCGATCAGCGTCGTTTCCTGCGGCAATTCGCGCGCCAGGATGCGCAGCGTCTCATACACCGGCGCGAGGTGGTCGTGGATGTCATCCTTGCCCTTCAGTGGCTTCAACCCTTCGGACCCGGTGATCGTCGACAGGCGCGGGCCTTCGCCGGTGACGAACCACAGCTCGGCCCCCAGCGCCTGCGGGATAAGCAGGATGTCGGCGAACATGATCGCCGCGTCGAATCCGTAGCGGCGGATGGGTTGCAGCGTGACCTCGGCGGCCAGGTCGGAATTGTAGCACAGCGACAGGAAATCGCCCGCCTGGGCGCGCGTCGCGCGATATTCGGGCAGGTAGCGCCCGGCCTGACGCATCAGCCAGACGGGCGGCACATCCATCGCCTCGCCAGCCAGCGAACGCAGGAGTTTTTTCTGGCCGGTCGGCGGCGCGTCAAACATGGGGATTGTCCTTTGGTCAGTCTTTGGACAGGGATTGTCCGCGCCCGTCAGTCTGTCAACCCGAGGGTCGTTGTCAAGAAAAGTTGACAGGTATAGAAGGACCGTCATGACCGCAGATCTGCCCACACCCGCCCACCCCCTTCGCATCGGAACCCGCGGCTCGCCCCTTGCCCTGGCGCAGGCGCGCGAGACGCGGTCGCGGCTGATGGCGGTGTTCGACCTGCCCGAGGAGGCGTTCGAGATCGTGGTGATCAAGACCACCGGCGACGACCGCAGCCTGATCGACGCCGACATCGCGCTGAAGACCATCGGCGGCAAGGGCCTGTTCACCAAGGAGATCGAGGAGGACATGCTGTCGGGCAAGATCGACATCGCCGTCCATTCGATGAAGGACATGCCGGTGCTGCAGCCTGCGGGCCTGCTGCTCGATTGCTACCTCCCGCGCGAGGATGTGCGCGACGCCTTCGTCTCGGTCCACCACGACAGCCTCGGCGCCTTGCCGCAGGGCGCACGCATCGGATCGTCGTCGCTGCGCCGCCGGGCACAGCTCAAGGCGCGTCGGCCCGATCTGCAGGTGGTGGAGTTTCGCGGCAACGTGCAGACGCGGATGAAGAAGCTGGGCGACGGCGTGGCCGATGCCACGTTCCTTGCCATGGCGGGCCTGCGGCGCCTGGGCATGACCGAGGTGGTGAAATCCGCGATCGAGGTGGCCGACATGCTGCCTGCCGTGGCGCAAGGCGCCATCGGGATCGAACGGCGGCACGACGATCTGCGCGCCGCGGCGCTGCTGGAGGCGATCCATCACGGCCCCACGGGGCAGCGGCTGGCGGCGGAACGGGCGTTTCTGGCGGGTCTCGACGGGTCTTGCGAGACCCCGATCGCCGGATTGGCGGAGCTGGATGGCGGCACGCTGCGCCTGCGCGGCGAGATCCTGCGCCCCGACGGGTCCGAGGTGCTGACAGATGATCGCAGCGCGCCCATCGAGGATGGCGCCGCACTGGGCGCGGCGATGGCGCGTGATCTCAGGGCACAGGCGGGCGAGGGATTCTTCGACTGGATCGCGGCCTGACCGGCGGTCCGTCGCCACAGGCGGAAGAAACGCGCAAGAATCCGGTTTCTTGCAGTTGCAGCATTTTCGGCGCCGTGGTTTGGTCGGACGTGTTTAATTGGACAGGGCCCGGTCGGCCGGCGCCGACTGGACCGAGGATTTGAAATGCAGATTGAACAAACCGGGCTTCCCGGTCTCGTCGTCATCACGCCCCCCCGGTTCGGCGACGCGCGCGGCTTTTTCGCCGAAACCTGGAACCGCGACAAGCTTGCCGCGCAGGGCAGCACCACAGATTTCGTGCAGGACAACCACTCGCTTTCGGCGCAGGTCGGCACCGTGCGGGGCCTGCATTTCCAGAACCCGCCGCGGGCGCAGGCCAAGCTGGTGCGCTGCGGGCGGGGCCTGCTGTTCGACGTGGCCGTCGACATCCGCCGCGGCTCGCCCACCTATGGGCAATGGTTCGGCATCGAGCTGAGCTTCGAAAACGGCAAGCAGCTGCTGATCCCGGCGGGCTTTGCCCATGGGTTCGTCACCCGCGCGCCCGATACCGAGATCATCTACAAGTGTTCCGATACCTACGCGCCCGAGACGGAAGGCGCGCTGCGATTCGACGATCCCGACATCGGCATTGACTGGGGCATGGGCGACACCGCGCCGATCCTGTCGGCCAAGGACGCCGAGGCGGGGGCCTTTGCCGGGTTCGACAGCGCCTTCACCTTCGAGGAGACCGCGCCATGAAACTGCTGGTGACAGGCGGCGCGGGCTTCATCGGCTCGGCGGTGGTGCGGCTGGCAGTGGCCCGTGGCCATGAGGTGGTGAATGTCGACAAGCTGACCTATGCGGCGTGCCTCGACAATGTCGCGGAGGTGTCGGGCTCGAACCTCTACAGTTTCGAGCAGGCCGACATCTGCGACCGCGCGGCGATGGACCGGGTGCTCGACACGCACCGCCCCGACGCGATCATGCACCTCGCCGCCGAAAGCCATGTCGACCGCTCCATCGACGGGCCGGGCACCTTCATCGAGACCAACATCAGTGGCACCTACACCCTGCTGGAGGCCGCGCGCGCCTACTGGACCAGGGCCGGCAAGCCCGAAGGCTTCCGATTCCACCACATCTCGACCGACGAGGTCTACGGCACGCTGGGGACCGAGGGGCTGTTCACCGAAGACACGGCCTATGCACCGAACAGCCCCTATTCCGCGTCCAAGGCGGCGTCCGACCATCTGGTCCGGGCCTGGCACGAAACCTACGGCCTGCCCGTGGTGATGACGAACTGCTCGAACAATTACGGGCCGTTCCACTTTCCCGAGAAGCTGATCCCGGTGGCCATCCTGAACGCGCTGGCGGGCCTGCCGATCCCGGTCTACGGCAAGGGCGAGAACGTGCGCGACTGGCTGTACGTCGAGGATCACGCCGACGCGCTGCTGCTGGTGTGCGAAACGGGCGCGGTCGGACGCAGCTACAATGTCGGCGGCAACAACGAGCGGCGCAATATCGACCTCGTGCGCACGATCTGTGCGCTGCTCGATGAGCGCCGTCCCGCAGGCGCCCCCCATGATCGGTTGATCACCTACGTCACCGACCGCCCCGGCCACGACCTGCGATACGCCATCGACGCGTCACGGATCACCGAGGAGCTGGGCTGGCAGCCGTCGGTGACGGTGGAAGAGGGGCTGGCGAAAACGGTCGACTGGTATCTGGCGAACGAGGACTGGTGGCGCGCGCTGCAGGCGCGGGATGGGGTGGGAGTACGGTTGGGCAAGGCGGGGTAGGCGGATGCCGCTTGTCCATATTGCCGGAAAACTGGTGCTGTTCGCCCATGTCCCGCGATCGGGGGGCAGCGCCATCGAGAACTACCTTGCCCGCCGTTTCGGACCCCTCGCGTTCCTTGACCGGAGGTACTTCAAGGCCCCTAAGTTTGAGCGTTGGTCGAACACCTCCCCACAACACCTTGAGGACTCTGCATTCTACCGTATCATTCCGTCTGGTTGGATCGCGCACAGCTTTGCGATGGTCCGTCACCCCGAAGACCGGATCACCTCCGTGTTCAGGTATCAGCGAGATCTCGAACAGAGTATTCCCGGCGAGACGACGTTCGACGCCTGGATCGCGGAGCTTGGCGACCGGCGCAAGGTTGAGCCGCATTATCTCGACAATCATCCCCGCCCTGCCACTGACCTTGTGCCGGCGAATGCGACCGTGTTCCGTCTGGAAGACGGAATGGACGCCGTCGTGACCTGGCTTGACGATATCGAAGGCACGGCGCGGCAGCCTCGCAAGGTCACTGCGGACAATGCCTACGACGCACGCCTCGAGAAGGCGGGCCGCGAACCCGGACCACCGCCCGAAGTCACAACGGAGGCGCGCGCGCGAATTCATGACCTCTTTGCTGCGGATTTCGAGCGGTTCGGATACGAGCCGCGCGTGGCGAAGACCGGTTCAGGCGATGCCTCTGACGACACGAGTAAACAGGAAGGGCAGATATGATCCTCGTCTTCGGCCACACCGGCCAGGTGGCCACCGAGTTGCGCGGGATGGCGTCTGTCACGGCGCTTGGCCGCGACGCTGCCGACCTCTCCGATCCCGCTGCGTGCGCCGCCGCGATCATGGCCCATGCGCCCGCAGTGGTCATCAACGCGGCTGCCTATACCGCCGTCGACCGGGCCGAGACGGAGGAGGCGCTGGCGACCACCATCAACGGCGAGGCCCCGGGCGCGATGGCGCAGGCCTGCGCGACGCTGGGCATTCCCTTTGTCCACATCTCCACCGACTACGTCTTTGCGGGCGATGGCGTGGCGCCCTGGCGCCCTGACGATCCTGTGGCGCCGCTGGGGGCCTATGGCCGGTCCAAGCTCGCCGGAGAGGAAGCCGTGCGTGCGGCGGGCGGGGTCCATGCGATCTTGCGCACCTCCTGGGTGGTCTCGGCCCATGGCGCGAATTTCGTCAAGACGATGCTGCGGCTGGGGGCGGAGCGCGCGCGGCTCACCATCGTCGCCGACCAGATCGGCGGCCCGACGCCGGCCCGCGCCATCGCGGCGGCCTGCCTCGCCATCGCCGATCAGTTGGCAGCCGATCCGTCGAAGACCGGCACCTACCATTTCTCGGGCGCGCCCGACACGTCCTGGGCCGATTTCGCCCGCACCATCTTCGCCGAGGCCGGCCTGACCTGCGCGGTCGAGGACATCCCGTCGAGCGCCTATCCGACGCCCGCACAGCGCCCCCTCAACTCGCGGCTCGACTGCAGCACGACCGAGGCGGCCTTCGGCATCGCCCGGCCGGACTGGCGCGAGGGCCTGCGCTGGATCCTATCGACCCTTGGCCGTTCAGCGGGATCAACCTGAAAAAGAAGGGGAGACGATCAATGCAGATGATGGAGATCGCGCGTATTTTCCGTTCGGTTTGGCGAGCCGGGTACGGATCCGTCGCTATAGATGAGCTGCAGTTTCTGCAGGATCTGATTGTTCAGCATCGTCCGTGCAGGTTCATCGAAATCGGAATGGCGTCTGGCCTGTCGACTGGCTATCTGGCACGATTCCTGTCCGAGAACGGCGGACAAACGCTTGTGTCCATCGACCATGACGACACCTTTTTCGGTGATCCGACGAAGCACAACGGGTTTCTTGTGCCGGAAATCTACCCCGACGGCTCGACGGATGTTCAGCTGGTAAAGTTCTGCACGTCGCTCGATCTAAACCAGGTTCCTGGCAAGTTTGACCTCGCTTTTGTGGATGCAAATCATCAGCATCCCTGGCCCGCGATCGATACGCTGGCGCTGTATCCACGAATGTCGGGCCCCCGACTGGTTGTGCATCATGACCTTAGGCTCTTCTCCAAGCAGGATGTCATGTTCGGCATCGGTCCGAAGTACCTGTTCGATCAGTTCGAAAGCACACACCGGATCCGGTCGAATGCGAATGACGGGAACATTTTCGCGGTCGATCTTTCCATGGATCAGGCCAGCTTCGAGACACTGATGGGGAACCTGCTCAAGTTGCCGTGGTCGTTGCGCGGCCCGCTTCCGCAAGCCACGGTTGACAAGATCCGCGCCATGTTGGCTGAGAGCTACTCCAATTCGTTTCTGGAGCATTTCGACCGCGTTGTGCGCACTCAGAATCTCAACGATCGCTTTCGAAGCGGCCTCTGACGGGAAAGACAATGACCAACCGCAAAGGCATCATTCTCGCCGGGGGCTCCGGCACGCGGCTCTATCCGATCACGCTGGGCGTGTCGAAGCAGCTGCTGCCGGTCTACGACAAGCCGATGATCTACTATCCGCTCAGCGTGCTGATGCTGGGTGGCATCCGCGACATCGCGGTGATCACCACGCCGCAGGATCAGGACCAGTTCCAGCGCACGCTGGGCGATGGCAGCCAGTGGGGCCTCAACCTGACCTATATCGCGCAGCCAAGCCCCGACGGGCTGGCGCAGGCCTATATCCTGGCCAAGACGTTCCTCGACGGGGCGCTCTCGGCGATGGTGCTGGGCGACAACATCTTCTTCGGGCATGGCCTGCCCGCGCTGTTGACCCAGGCCGGGGTGCAGACCTGGGGCGGCACGGTCTTCGGCTACCGCGTCGCGGACCCCGAACGCTACGGCGTGGTGGATTTCGCCGAGGATGGATCGGTCAAGTCGATCATCGAGAAACCGGAGGTGCCGGCGTCGAACTTCGCGGTGACGGGGCTCTACTTCCTCGACGGCTCGGCGCCCGAGCGCGCGGCCTCGGTCGAACCCTCGCCCCGCGGAGAGCTGGAGATCACCACGCTGCTGGAAAGCTACCTCGCCGATGGCTGCCTGCGCGTCAGCCGCATGGGTCGCGGTTTCGCCTGGCTGGATACCGGGACCCATGGCAGCCTGCTCGATGCCGGCAATTTCGTGCGCACGCTGGAGGAGCGTCAGGGCATGCAGACCGGCAGCCCCGACGAGATCGCCTTCGGGCAAGGGTGGATTTCCGCCCAACAGCTGGCAGAACGTGCATCAATGTTTGGCAAGAACGCGTATGGTCGTTATCTGGCGTCCTTGCTGTGACAGACGGGCGCATGCCTCAACGCGATAAAGGAGCCAGCGCTCGGTGCTGACCCGCCTCCACGCCCTCTACCTGCGCTACACGGCCCACCATGCCGACAGGCTTGGCGGCTTTTCCCTGCCGCGCGATCGCCGCCGCAGGCTGGGTCACATCGAAAAGATCAAGCGCGCCAACGGATTGACCCGTGTCATCGGCTGGACCTGCGCGCCCAGCCTGCGCCTGAGTTGGCCCGATGGCGAGACGACGGTAACCCCCTCCATCCAGCGCCCGGACGTGATGCGCCGGTTCAATTTCGCCTTGGAAACCGGGTTCGAGATCGAGGCGCCCGAGGGCAAGCGGCCGCTGATGCTGCATGTGCCGCTCTCCTCGGGCGAGGAACTGTCGCTTCAGGTGCCGCATCCGTCCGACCCGCCCAGCCGGGCCGCGACCCGGCGTCTGCGCCGTGCCTTTGTCACCGATCTGCTGCGGGCCTGCCCGGCGCTGTTGCGGTGGGTCCTGACCCGCGATCCGGCGGCCCGTACGCGCGTCAAGCATGTCATGGGCCTCGAGGCGGTGACCGAGGGCTTGCCGATCGACCCGCGCTATTTCCTGGGCGCCGTGCATCCCCGGTCCCTGCGGCCGATCACGATCATCCTGCCGGTCTTCAACGCCTTCGATCTGCTGTCCGAGACATTGCGCCGCGTGGTGGCGCACACCGATGTCGAATGGCATCTGATCTTGATCGACGATGCCTCGACCGATGCGCGGGTCCGGCCCTTCCTGCGGGCTTGGGTGGATCGCCACCCCGGCAAGGCGACGTTGATCGAACTGCAGCAGAACGTCGGCTTCGTCGGCGCCGTCAACCACGGCTTCGAGGAGGCGGAGCATCGCGCCGGGCATGTCGTGTTGCTCAACTCCGACGCGCATGTGCCCGATGGCTGGGCCTCGCGCCTGATCGCGCCGTTCGACCGCGACCCCAAGATCGCCTCTGTCACCCCGATGTCGAACGACGCCGAGATCTTCTCGGCGCCGATGATCTGTCAGGCGGTGCCGCTGCCCGAAGGGATGGTCGACCGCATCGACGCGGCGGCGCAAAGCCTGTCGGTGCCCGACCGCCTGCCCTCCGCCCCGACCGGCGTGGGCTTTTGCATGGCGATGAACGCGCGCTGGTTCGGTCGCGAACCACGCTTCGACACGGCCTTCGGCCGCGGCTACGGCGAGGAGGTCGACTGGTGCCAGAAGACGCGCAAGGCCGGTGCGCGCCATGTCTGCCTGCCGACGCTGTTCGTGGAACATCGTGGCGGGCAGAGCTTCGGGGGCGACGTGAAGGACGCGCTGGTGATGCGCGCCAACGCCACGATCGCGCGCCGCTATCCCGCCTATGATCTCGAGGTGCAGGCCTATATCGGGCGCGACCCGTTGCGCACCCCGCGCCTGGCGCTGGCGGTGGCGATGGCGGGCGACCTGAGCCTCGATGCGCTGCCGCTCTACCTGGCCCATTCGATGGGGGGCGGCGCCGATCACGCGCTCGAGGCCGAGGTCGGCGCGCGCACGGCGCAGGGGCAGTATGCGCTGATCTTGCGTGTCGGCGGGCCGCATCGCTGGCAGCTCGAGGTTCACGGGCCGGGCGGGGTTCTGGCCGGCTCGACCGGAAACCTCGACCAGGTGCGCAGCATGCTGGCGCCGGTGCCTGCACTCAGGATCATCTATTCCTGCGGTGTCGGCGACCCCGACCCGGTCAGCCTTCCGGGCGCGATGCTGGCGCTGCAGCGCACCGGGCGCCCTGACCGGCTGGAGGCGCGGGTGCACGACTACTTCATGGTCAGCCCGTCCTACTGCCTGTTGAATTCCGACGGCACCTATCGCGGGCCGGTGCGGGCCGACAATCTCGACCCGGCGCATCGCGCGCGGCGCCCGGATGGCAGCGAGGTGCCCCTTCGGGCCTGGCAAGCATCCTGGCACGATTTTCTTGTCTGCTGCGACGAGATCACCGTCTTTTCCGAATCGAGCCGCGACCATGTCGTGGCGGCCTATCCGGACATCGCCGGCCGGATCGTCTATCGCCCGCACAGCGCGATCGCGCGGATCGGTCGGATCGCGCCACCCGGATCGTCGGGCGCCGGCACCCTTGCGGTGCTGGGCAACCTGAACCGCCAGAAAGGGGCCGGTGTCCTGTGCGCGCTGGCCGAGGCCGTGTCGCGACAAGGCGGGCCCAAGCTGGTCCTGATCGGCAACATGGATACCGCCTTTTCACGGCCGCCCTCGCTGCGGCTGCACGGAAGCTACGAGCGCGAGGACATCCGGCACCTGGCCGAACGCTACGGCGTGACGGCCTGGCTCGTGCCGTCGATCTGGCCCGAGACGTTTTCCTTCGTGACCCATGAGATGCTGGCGACGGGCCTGCCCGTCTACGGCTTCGACATCGGCGCGCAGGGCGAGGCGCTGCGGCGCGCCGCCAATGGCATGGCGATCCCCTTCGATCCCGACGGGGACCACGTCAAGGCGATCGTGAAGGCGCTCGATCGCACCGGGCGCGCCGGCTCGCGGGATACCGAAGTTTTCACCGGGGCGGCTGCGGAATGACCAGGCAAGACAGCACCGGCGGCGCGCACGACGACCGCACCCCCTTCGCGGATGCGAGCCCGCTGTTCATCGTCGGGGCGGTCCGGTCCGGCACCACGCTGACGCGCGACCTGCTGCGGCGGGTGCCGAACTTCATCTGCCCCGAGGAAACCCATTTCTTCCGCTGGTCCGAACCCTATCGCACGCCCCACAGCTTTCAGCCCCATCGCAACAACCAGCTGCTCAAGAAACATCGGCAGATGGATGGCGTGACCGCCGAGGATTTCGAGCAGATCCTGCACCAGAGCCGCAACAAGGCGGAATTGCAGCGCCACTACATCACCGCATTCGCGCGCGCCAAGGGAATAACGGCCCCCTATCGCTGGTTCGACAAGACGCCGCAGAATGTCTATGGCGCGCCGCTGATCGCGCAGGAGATGCCCGAGGCGCGGTTCCTCAACCTGGTGCGCAATCCGCTCAACGTGGTCGCAAGCCTGATCCTGGGTCGCCAGGTCAAGATCCCGGACCTTCACGGGGCCTGCAACTACTGGATCGAAGCGGTGCAGATCATGACCACGGTCGCGGACGCTTACGGGGATCGCGTGCTCACCCTGCGCTACGAGGATCTTGTCGCCGACGTGCCGGGGGCGATGGCGCAGATCCTCGACCATGCGGGGGTGGCCGCCCCCAGGGGGCTTTACCATGCCTCCGACGCGCACAAGGAACAGAATCTGTGGCGCACCGGTCTGACCCCGGAACAGGCCGGCGTCGTCCGCAACCGCTGCGGTGTCCTTGCGCGGCGGTTTGGCTATGATATCGCGGATGATCTGGCGCAGCCGGATGCGGCTGAGTGATCGCCTGATACAAAGGCATCGCCGCCCCTTGACCTTCCAGTGACGGGAAGCCTTATGTCACGGGTCTGGAAGGATGACCCATGCCCAAGGACACGACCTCCGGCGTCACGCGCCGCTACACCGTCGGCAACCTGACCTGTGGCGGCTGCGTCGCGCGGGCTGAAACAGCGCTTTGTGCGGTTCCGGGCGTGCTGTCGGCCGGGGTGAACCTCGCCACGCGCCGGGCCGACCTGCTGATCGGCGACGGCTTCGATGGCGCCGCGCTGACGGCGGCGATGGACAAGGCCGGGTATCCGGTGATGCCCGTCGATGGACGCGCCCTGCGCGTCTCGGTGGGCAATCTCAGCTGCGGCGGTTGTGCGGCGCGGGCGGAAGCCGCGCTGACCGCCTTGCCGGACGTGCAGGAGGCGCGCGTCAACCTGGCGCTCAAGCGCGCCGAGCTGCGGCTGGCCGAGGGCGCCGACTGGGCGCGGGTCGAGGCCGCGATGGAAAAGGCGGGCTATCCCGTCGCGCTGCTGGATGCGCCGCAAACCGGCGGCCCCCCCGAGCCGCCCGCCGACGAGACCGCGCCGATGCGCCGCGCGGTCTTCCTGGCCGGGGCGCTGAGCCTGCCGGTGGTGGTGATGGAAATGGGCGGCCACCTGATCCCTGCCTTCCACCACTGGCAGATGGCGACCTTCGGAATGTTCCCGCTGCACCTGATCCAGTTCCTGTTGACCACGGCGGTTCTGGCGGGGCCGGGGCGCGTTTTCTTCCGCCTCGGCGTTCCCGCGCTGCTCAAGGGCGCACCCGAGATGAACAGCCTCGTGGTGCTGGGCACCAGCGCCGCCTGGCTCTGGTCGACGCTCGTCACCTTCGCCCCGGGACTGGTGCCCGAAACCGGGCGCTTCGTCTATTTCGAGGCGGCGGCGGTGATCGTGACCCTCATCCTGCTCGGCCGCTGGCTCGAGGCGCGGGCGCGCGGGCAGGCGGGCGCCGCGATCCGCAGCCTCATGGCGCTGCGACCCGACACGGCGCTGCGCCTCGAGGCGGGCGTCGAGCGCGAAGTGCCGGTGTCGGACCTCCGGCGCGGCGACCTTGTGCGCCTCAGGCCCGGTGGCCGGGTGGCCGTCGACGGCATGGTGACCGAAGGCGACAGCTGGATCGACGAGGCGATGCTGACAGGCGAACCCGTTCCCGTGGCCAAGCGCACGGGCGACACCGTGACCGCGGGCACGGTGAACGGCACCGGAACGCTGGTCTACCGCGCCACCGCCGTCGGCGCCGATACCGTTCTGGCCCGCATCGTCGCGATGGTGGAGGATGCGCAGGCGACGCGCCTGCCGGTGCAGTCGCTGATCAACCGCGTCACGGCGGTGTTCGTGCCCGTGGTGCTCGTCGTCGCCCTGCTGGCAGCGGGCGGCTGGCTGATCTGGGGCCCCGATCCGGCCAAGGCGCTGGTCATCGGCGTGTCGGTCCTGATCATCGCCTGCCCCTGCGCGATGGGGCTGGCCACGCCGGTGTCGATCCTGGCCGGGACCGGCCGCGCGGCGGAACTGGGCGTCCTGTTTCGCAAGGGCGATGCGCTGCAACAGCTGTCGACGGTCGATCTGGTCGCCTTCGACAAGACCGGCACCCTGACCGAAGGCCGGCCGAGCGTGACCGCGATCGCGCCGGCGGGCGAGTGCGACGCCGAAACGCTGCTGTCGCTGGCCGCCGGGGCGGAAACCGCCTCCGAACATCCGCTGGCGCGCGCCGTGCTGGCCGAGGCCGAGGCGCGGGGCATCGCGCCCGCGACCGTCAGCAGCTTCGAGGCGCAGACCGGCGCCGGGGTCAGTGCCGTGGTCGCAGGCGAGACCCTGCGCGTCGGCAGCCGCGCGTATCTCGAGGGGGAGGGGGTCGCGGTGCCTCCCACCGATCCGTCGCCCGCAACCGAGGTGCATGTGGCACGCGGCGCAACCTACCTTGGCCACCTGTCGCTGTCCGACCGGCTGAAACCCGACGCCGCGCGCGCCATCGCCGCGCTGAAGGCGCGGGGCATCGACGTTGCGCTGCTGTCGGGCGATGCCGAGGGGCCGGTCCGTGCCATTGCCACCGAGCTTGGCATCGACATCGCCCACGCCCGGCTCAGCCCCGCCGACAAGCGCGCGCAGGTCGCGGCCTGGCGCGCCGAGGGGCGCGGCGTGGCCTTCGTGGGCGACGGGCTCAACGACGCCGCCGTTCTGGCCGAGGCCGATGTGGGCATCGCGCTGGGCACCGGCACGGATGTGGCGATCGAGGCGGGCGACGTGGTGCTGGTCTCGGGCGCGCCGACGGGCGTCGTCACCGCGATCGAGGTGTCGCGCCGGACGCTGCGCAACATCGTGCAGAACCTCGTCTGGGCCTTTGGCTACAACGTCGCGCTGATCCCGGTCGCCGCCGGTCTGCTGGCGCTGTTCGGCGGGCCGTTCCTGAACCCGATGCTGGCGGCGGGCGCGATGGCGGCAAGCTCGGTCCTCGTCGTGCTGAACGCGCTGCGCCTGCGCCGGATGGTGGCGGCATGAACATCGGGGACGTGTCCGAGGCCGCCGGCCTGCCCGCCAAGACGATCCGCTACTACGAGGAGATCGGGCTGATCGCGCCGCTGAGGGGCGCCAACGGCTACCGGCGGTTCACCGATGCGCATCTGCACAAGCTCGCCTTCATCGCCCGTGCCCGGGGCCTGGGGTTTTCCATCGAACAGTGCCGGACGCTGCTGGCGCTTTACGAGGATCGCGGCCGGGCCAGCGCCGACGTCAAGGCGGTGGCCCAGACGCATCTGGCCGAGATCGACGCCAAGCTGGCCGAGCTTGCCGACATGCGGCGGGTGCTGGCCGATCTGGTCCATGCCTGCGCCGGCGATCACCGGCCCGATTGCCCGATCCTGTCGGGGCTTGCGGCACCTGTCACGGGCGATTGAACCCCCCGCAGGTCGAGCGTAGTGTCCGCAGGGTCCCCCTCTGGATGCGCTCCATGTCCCCGCTGCGCGGCATCACGTTCAAGATCCTGTCCGTCTGCGTCTTCGTGGCCATGGCCTCGCTGATCAAGGCGACATCGGGGAGCGTTCCGCCGGGGCAGGCGGTATTCTTCCGCTCGCTCTTCGCGATCCCCGTCATCGGCATCTGGCTGGCGCTGCGCGGCGAGTTGCACACCGGCCTGCGCACGCAGAACCCCATGGGCCATGTGTGGCGCGGCCTCGTCGGCACCACCTCCATGGGGCTGGGCTTTGCGGGCCTCGGCCTGCTGCCGCTGCCCGAGGTGACGGCGATCGGCTACGCTGCCCCGATCCTCGTGGTGATCTTCGCCGCGATGTTCCTCGGCGAACAGGTGCGCCTCTTCCGCATCTCGATGGTCGTGCTGGGGCTGGTGGGGGTGCTGGTCGTGCTGAGCCCCCGGCTCCAGATCGACCCGACCACCGTGGACACCCGCGAAACGCTGGGTGCCCTTGTCGTGCTGTTGTCGGCGGTCTTTGCCGCGCTTGCGGCGGTCTTCGTGCGCAAGCTGGTGCAGACCGAGACCACATCGGCGATCGTGTTCTACTTTTCGGTCACCGCGACGCTGCTGTCGTTGCTGACGCTGCCCTGGGGCTGGGCCATGCCGTCGCTTCAGGTGCTGGGCTTGCTGATCCTTGCCGGGCTCCTGGGCGGGGTGGGCCAGATCCTTCTGACGACCAGCTATCGCCACGCCGACGCATCGCTGATCGCGCCGTTCGAATACACCTCTATGCTGTTGGCGATCATCGTGGGCTACACGATCTTCGGCGAGGTGCCGGGGGCAGCGACGCTGGCGGGCGGAACCATGATCGTGATCGCCGGCATCCTGATCATCCTGCGCGAGCGCCAACTGGGCATCGAACGGGCAAGGCAGCGCAAGGCCGGGCCGACGCAGCCGTAGGGTCAGGCGTTCTTTTGCCGCCGGTAGGCCGCCTCGACCGCGTTGCCCTGCCGCGCGAGCATCCCCTGCAGGCGCAGCATAACCCGGCTTCGGGCCAGTTTCAGCGTCTGGAGCAGCAGGCGCGCGGTGAGCGTGTCGGCCGACAGCTCCAGCACCAGCGCCACGCGCGTGACCTCGGTCGACAGCGGCACGAAGGTCATCTCGTAGGAACAATCCATCCCGCCGATACGGCTTTCGATCAGGCACAGATCCTCGGGTGCCAGCCGCGTCACCTTGGCCGCGAGCGAGCGGCTCTTGCCGCGGATCGTGACCTCGCCGCGCCATTCCACGCCTTCCGCGGTCGTGGTCCAGTTGCCGATCCGGGTCACGGTGGCCCCGCGGCCGCGGGCGTCTTGCTCGAACCCGCTGAAATCGGTGAACTTCGCCCAGACCATCGCCTGCGGCGCGTCGACGTCTTCGGACACCTTGAACTTCATCGCACTCGTCCTGTCGTGTTGACCCTGATGGACCTTGGTTACCCGGCGGTGCCGGTCTTGGCCAGATCGGCGTGATCCTCGATATCCGTCTCGACCAGATGCGCATAGGGGCGCCAGTAGTCGGGGACCAGGTCGAAGGCGACGTCGTGCCGGCAGATCTCGATCATGGCGGCCTGCACATCTTCGTCGAGGGCGAAGAAGTCGAGGTTGGGCCCGCCTGTCTGCAGCCGCGGCATCCGGGCGTCGGTGCCGCATTCTGCATTGACGAAGCTCACCAGCTCCTCGATCGCCTCCAGGGTGAAGATCCGCTCGAAATAGGCGGGGTCACTACCGACGAACTTCTGCTGCTTGAGGAAATGCCGCGCCAGAAGTTTCGAACAGCGCAGGTAGCCCACGTAATTCTCGACGAAAGTGGCAATATCGGGATCGGGCGGCAATCCTTCGCGCAGAAGGTTCGGACCCGACACCTCGATGCTCAACTCGCGGTAATGCAGCACCCGGTTCGAATAGCCCGACAAGAAGCGGGTGACCGGATCGCGCAACAGCGCAAACCGGCGATATCCGGCCAGCGCGCCATGATCGGTGCGGTTGAACCGGTAGTTCGCCACCAGCATGTTGGCGTCGAACCGCTCGCCCTGGACGGAATAGTTGCGGAACGCAAAGCCGTTTTCGATGTGGAACAGGAAGGCGCGGAGCGATGTCCCCCCGACCTTCGGCGAAAAGAAGAATGCCATCCGCTGCGCGGGCATTGTGTAGGGCATCTGCTCACCTCGGCTCAATTTTTTGTTTTTTGTTCGTTTTTTTGAAGATAGCAGATGATCGCTTGAACCGACAACCGCGCAGGTCGGCCTAGGGCAAGATTGTTGCAGCCAGACCCTAATTCAGCCGGTCGGCCAGCCAGTTTTCGAGCAGGAAATGGGCAATTGCCCCTCGACGCGCCGGGCGGATGTCGGGGTGCTGGCCGGCGAAGACGCGCAGCAAGTCGCTGCGGCTGACCCAGCGGGCGGTCTCGATCTCGACGGGGTCGACGGTGATCTCCTCGCTCGTGGCCGTGCCGCGGCAGCCGATCATCAACGACGCCGGGAACGGCCACGGCTGCCCGGCAAGATAATCGACGCGCCCGACGCGCACGGCGGTTTCCTCGAACACCTCGCGGCGGACCGCGGCTTCGATCGTCTCGCCGGGTTCGACAAAGCCGGCCAGCAGCGAATACATCCCCTCGGGCCAGCCCGGCGACCGGCCCAGAAGCACCCGGTCGCCGCGGGTGATCAGCATGATGACCACCGGGTCGGTGCGTGGGAAATGATGCGCGCCGCAGGTCGGGCAGGACCGTTGCCAGCCGCCTTCCGACATCTGCGTGGCGGCGCCGCATTTGGCGCAGAACCCGTGCGAGCGGTGCCAGTTCCACAGAGCCCGCGCGGTCGCGGCCAGTTCGGCGTCATGAGCCGGCAGCGTGGTCATGATGGCGCGCAATTCGCGAAACGCGCTTCCCTCCGGTGCGGCCGGATGCTGCTGCACGCTGGGGTCGAGGAACGCGCCGATCTGCGCCTCGTCCACCGGCTCGGTCGGCTCCCAGGCAGAGACGTCCTGGCCGAAGACCGGCCGACCCTCGAGCCGCCCGAGGAAGATCGGCGGGTCGGTCGCCAGATGCAGCACCGGGTCGTCCGCAGGCAACAGCACCAGATCGCAGGCGCCGCCGTCGGGGTCGCCGGCCACCAGCGGCTTGCCGCGCCACAGGGCGACCACGCCCCCGTCCTGCGCCAGCATCTCGGCAAGGGCGGCCGGGTTCCGCCGCTCGGCCGCCGCCCGGTCCAGATCGGACCCGCCAAATGTAACCCTGTGCGCAAGCCGCATTTTTCAGCCCTTCCCCGATCCTACCTGTCGAATGGTATGACCCGTTCGCCACATACGGTGCAAGGCGGCGAAGAAAATGCGCTGTCGTCAATTATTACGGTTCTAGGGTCAGGACTCACAACCAGAATATGACGGTCGCTGCGATACAGACGAAGGTA
>Ga0076930_100391_pt1 | contig 45546 bp, 24 predicted proteins | sample HotLakConsoUCCRE_FD_71149 | JGI IMG/M metagenome (GOLD analysis project Ga0076930, IMG submission 71149) | Hypersaline microbial mat communities from Hot Lake, Washington, USA - Hot Lake Consortium UCC-RE (version 3) (version 3) ...
CAGGAATGTTCTTTTTTCAGATAACTCTGATTGCCCTGGAGAACTTCGCACTGCCCAGACCAATAGACCTCTTCAAAAATAAGCTGAGATGTGAGAATGAAAAAGTCTGGCTCACTAGTACCGCATATGAATCAGCCCTTTTTAACCGTATCCTGCATCTCCTAGAGGAACGCCCTGCGCAAGGGAAACGGATGATTGGACTGGGACCCCTGGCCTTATGGGAACTGTGGCAGCGCCTTGCCGCGTTGGAGCAAGCCGCCCGGCAAGAACGAGCCCAGCGAGCGGACCGCAAACGCCAAGCCGGGGGAGGGCGTAAAAAGGACGGCAATGTCCTTCTTCGTTTCTATTGCGGGCCAGCTCACGCGATGCGGGGCTCTGATCGCGGCCAATTCGTCGGGCAATGGCACGTATGGACAACGCTGTCGTAGTGCTCAAGTCGTAAATTTGATTTCGTTCAAAAGCGCTAAGCTGCGCATAACTCATAGGGTGTCTTTTTGTTGTGGTAAACGTCAGACTATCCTATGAGCCTCTCTACGGGAAGCTTCTAGGTGATGCACTTCATTCTAGAATCGGCGTAAGGTTAGCCCAAGGCAACCATTTAGAGGAGACACGGGATATCAGGGAGAGGCGCATATCGCAACGCCTCATAAGCGCACAAAGAAACGGAAATTAACGTCAGAAGAGAAAGCCAAGAATAAGGAATTTGCTCAAAAATGAGTTTACGTCGAACACACTATTCGTGGGGTCAAGATATTTAGAATTGCCCCACAACGATTTCGGTTAAGAGGGAAGCGGTATCCACTCGTGATGAAGGTAATTTGCGGGCTAGTCAGGTTGAGAATCGGGTCTTTAGTGCTCCCTTCAAATGAAAATGCAACAGCTCTGGCAGTGCCCTTTTTAGACGGTCTTTTTCCTTTGAGTTTTAGTTGATGAGCGGCTCAAACCCCTAATCCTCGTGAAAAGTGGCTAAGTCTGCTTATAATGCAGATCGCTGAAACTCTTTTCCAGAAAGGGTTTTAAGACTTGGAGATGTCTATTAAAGGCTTTTAGAGACTTGGGAATTGTTAAGAAAGATCCGACTAAAGGATAGGTGATGAGTTTAACGGCGCGCCACATCCCTTATGAACACTTTAGTTATCATCCTTTGACCAACCAATGCCCCTAAAAACTAGGTGGTCGGTAGCAGGATGATTGCGGGTTGGAACCTATTCCAAAATGGGGACATCAACCAGATCAAGCAGATCGACAATGGGATGTTGGAGCAAACTGGCCCAATCTGCCGCAAATTGAGGATCATCTGGAAACTCGCGGTGCAGGGTGGCGACCACTTTTAAGGCGTCGTACCAGAGCCCCGCTTCGGCATACAAAATGGCGCGTTCGCGAGGCGGGGCGGCGGCGATCGCCGCCACCAGTTCCTCTGAAGGTCGCCGCCGCACAATCATACCCGTCGCCCGAAACTTCGTCCCTGTTTCAGGATTGCAGACAAAATCTAACTGCCAGTTATACAGCTGGTCGGGCTCTAACGGGGGCGTACCGGGCGGTAGGGTAAAGGGATGGATGCCCTCCGCGGCTCTCACTTCAAAGGTATGGCGGAACACCTCTTCCTGAGTTTGCTCATCGCGCAGGAAAAGCTCGACATGGCCCGCTTCGTAGGGCAGATAAAGCCAAAAGGTGGGGCGCTGCGCCGTGGTTTCACCCCAGTTAACGTGAGGCGAGATCGCCGTAAACGGTCGCTCTGGTGTCTCACATAAAGGCCGACTGCCCGCATCCCGCGTCCGTCCGGGAGCGCCTCGGTTGGGTGGGTTGAAGGGAATACTCGCGCTCAGGTCGGTCGGGGGCAGGTGATGCACCGGATCAGCCATCACATCCTGAAGCGTTCCGACGGCAAAACTGAGGGAGGTTGTCAGTAAGACCAGCGAGAGCAAGCTTGGCCAGCGTTGCAGTCCCATCACTCAATCCTCACGGAGGAACGGCTCTTATGATAAAGGCCAAAAAAGCGATCGCCCACTTTATGTTAAGGAAGGCGATCGCCCAGGGGCATTTCCGAGCGCGACCAACCGGCTGCGTCAGCATTCGATGAAGTCTGCCGCCCCCTTAAATCGGCGCTACAGGGAGCCGAGGGGCTTGGAAATCATCGGGAATTTCGCAAAATTCCGGCGCTAAATCACACGGACTAGGAGGCTCAGGATCGGGTTTCTTATCCGGCGGTTCCGGAATGACATTGCCGTGGGCATCGAGCCATTCCACATCGTCAGGAGATACTTGCACCACTAGCTGAGTCGCTCCATTCGGCGGCCAGCCGTTGGGCGTGGCGGGAGTCACAAACAGGTAGGGCTCATCACCGCAACCCTCATAGGGTCCGGTAAACCACAATTCGTCAACCTGAATGCTGTTGTTAAAGATATCCAGCGGTCCTAGCCCTTGTCCGTCACCTGCGGCCCAGTGCCACCCCGCCGGATTCGTCCAGCGGATGCCGCAGACTTGAGTATCTTCGGGTAGCTCGGTGGGGCCATTGATCACAATCTGGCCGCCTTGGGGACCCGCGACATAAATATGGTAGATGTCATAGCCTGCCGCGCGGGTAGGCACTTGTAAGTCTAGATCTGGCTGAATCTGAATCGGGGTTGAGCGCTGGGCGGGGGGCGTTGGCCGTGGCGCGGGTACATCATCGGCTAACGCCGTCAGGGCGGTTGAGGCCACCAGCAACAAGCTGGTGGTGGTTAATCGTAAACAGCTATTCATGGTGGGGACTCCGTCGATTATCAATGGTGGGGCTGAGCCCCTGGTCTGCGTCAGGGGGCGCGATCGCCTCGGCCTCCAGAAAATCATGCTTTGGCTAAAGCTCTTGCCATACCCCGGTGTAGTAAGTCTGGTTGCCCTCTTGAGAAGCGGTCATATCGACGAGCTGAAATCCTTGATTGTCAAGTTCTTCCCACTTCTCCATAAAGCGCTGCCAGGAGTTGTACCGATAGAGAGGGTTGCGTCCTGTGCCTGCTCGCCAAACGCCTGTGTACCAGGTGCGATCGCCGACTCGGGTCACTTCAACGTCGACCAAGTGCACATTGTCATTGCTGAGCGTTCGCCAGCGGTCGACAAAGGCTGACCAATCATCGTATCGGTAGAGCGCATAGGGGTCGCTGCCGGGTAGCCATACCCCGGTGTAGTAAGTATTGCCACCTTCGCGAGTCACTTCAATGTCAACCAGACGAAGATTTTGCTCTGAAAGCTCGCGCCACATATCGACAAAAGTTGACCAGGACTGATGGCGATACAAGGCATAGCCGCCATTCCCCGGTCGCCAGATGCCTGTAAAGTGCGTGTTGCCGTTCTCACGGGAGACTTCGACATCGTGCAGGCGATAGCCATCAGCGGCCATGTCTTCCCATTTTTGCGTAAATGCTGACCAGGACCCATAGCGATAAATAAAGCTGCTGCCTCCCGCGTCAATGTCCCAAACTCCAATAAAATATCGGCGGGTATCGCCACCGGAGAGCGCGGTGTTGTCATCTTCAATCACCTCGACATCACGGAGATGATTGCCGTGCTCGACCATCGTCTCGGCGCGATCGACCAGATCAGAGTAAGTAAAAAATCGTTGCAGGTCTGAATGGCGACGACGACCGGTATGAGTTGAGATCGCTGTTCCTTCTGAGACTTGGAAAACTGGATCAGTCATGCCGGTGGTCTTTGCTGGCAAAAGGTTTCCTCGGGTGGCCTCTAGAGGGGGCGCTGATGCCGCGATGGCAACCGTCGGGAAGGCCAATGCCGCCGCCATGACAGTCGGTAAAAGCTGTGGTTTGAACATTTCGTTGTCTCCAACTTGAGCTTCTGTGGATGACTCAGATAGAAACAGGCGGGATTATGCAAATTGGCAAGAAAGTTTTGGGGGGAGTGGGGAGGACAAAAAGCGATCGCCCTCAAGTGGAGAGGCGATCGCTACTGGTTATATGAAGGCTTTAGAATTTTCTCAAAGCCCTTGAGATTTAGGTGACGGTATAGGCAAATCGCTCGAAGTCTACTGCCAGATCGACGCCAGTATTGTCCTGCACAACGCCAATCAAATCATCGTTATAGTAAATGCCCGTGTCTAACTGGGCATTGCCGCTCCAGTTGCCCATGCCAAGGGTATACCCCGCCCCATCAGAAATGATGATTTTGTCGCCTTCGTCGCGATTAAGGTCCGTAATAATGGCGTACCCGGCTCCCAGGTAGTAAGGGTCTAGCTGGTAGGAGGCGTACAGCCCAAAGTCATCAGCACCGCGCCCCCCGGTGAGTTGATCAAACTGATCGGCAGAGCTGCCGAAAGAGACCTGGTTGTTGCTGACGCCGTCTAAATAGTCATTGCCATCGCCGCCATACAGCACATCGTTGCCGAGGCCACCGTGGACGCGATCGTGCCCCCTGTTGCCCCGCAGCAGGTCATCGCCCGCGCCGCCTACCACCAGGTCGTTACCCAGATCGCCACTCAGGTTGTCGTTGCCGTCCTCACCAAAGAGGCGATCGTGCCCCTGGTTGCCGCGCATGGCATCATTGCCATCACCGCCATACAAGGTGTCATCGCCCGCGCCACCGTGGAGTTCGTCATTCGCAGCGCCGCCATCTAGATAGTCGTTGCCATCGCCGCCATACAGGGTATCGTCAGCCCACTGACCATAAAGGCGATCGTTGCCGCCACCACCGTAGAGGCGATCGCGACCAGTCCAACCCTCTAGCGTGTCGTTGCCTGCCCCCCCTTCAAGGGTGTCATTACCATGCCGACCTTCGAGGCGATCATCACCACTGCCCCCCTTTAAGATGTCGTTGCCATTGCCGCCATTGAGGGCATCGTTGCCGTTGCCGCCATACAACTCATCGTCTCCCGCATTACCAAAGAGGATATCGTCGCCGCCTTCGCCTCGCAGCTCATCCTGACCGTCACCCCCATATAGGGTGTCGTTGCCATCACCCCCTCTGAGGTCGTCATTGCCATCGCCCCCGTACAGCTCATCATCCCCACTTTTGCCCAGGAGCTGATCGCTGCCATCCATGCCGCTCAAGATATTCGCTTGGGCATTGCCGTAGAGGGTGTCATCGCCGGAGCCCCCAAAGGCATTTTCGATGAGGGTGCCGAAGGCGATCGCCAGGTTGTTGCTGGCGTTGCGTGAGCCATTGGCACCAATGGAGCTAAACCCACCTGGATTGAGGTCAATAAACACGTCACGGGTTTGGTTGAGAGCGGTAATCAAATCGGTGCCGCCCGCATCCCAAATCGTTTCGATGAAAGTCTCATTCGTGTCCCAAAAATAGATGTCGTTGCCTAACCGAGCATCTTGGTTGGCCCCATATAGATGCTGAATAGCGGCAATATCAAAGAGCTGAGGGGTTCTTGGGGTGACGCCGCCCATCGTGGGATGACCGTTGTAAGACATCAACGTGAACTGATCATTGTCTTGGTAAGCAGGTAAACCAACGTCACCAGAATGAGGATGTTTCAAGCCAATGGCATGGCCGATTTCATGTAAGAGGGTGGTGAAGGCAGATGAACCCACTGCAAGTTCAGGTGGGGCGGTTTCATCCTGTTGCCAGTTCATCCATAGGTAGCTAGGTGCCCCAATCCCAGTGGAATATCCCCCAAAGCTGGGAATATCGATATAGCCGATTTGGATGTCTCCGGTGCCATTGGGGTCTTCAGTGAATTGAATATTGGCAAAATTTTCATAAAGTTGAAATGCCTGTTCCACCATTGCTTGAGCCTGATCGCCAAAGGGTCGAAAGGCTGTCCAACTGTCAAATCGATCAGCATCGGGCTTTGTGGTCATAAAGCTGTAGCTGATTCTAGTGGGTTCGCTACCGTTGCTGGGCTGGGGCCAAGTCGCCTGGTTGTTGTTAACTAAACTCTCAATGTAGTAAGGCAGTGGTGCAGCATTCGGTCTTATTACCAGATTGTCAAGATTGGCCGTTTGAATAGCTTCGAAGACTGGAAAAGTCAACTCAGAAGTTTTTGTTGTTTTAGCCGTCTCGCCTGCTAATGGCAGATGCGGGGATGGCGAGGAAAATTCGAAAGCTGCGCCTTTCGATAAGGGAGGAAGGGACACATCGGCGGCAGATAGGTTAGAGGAAATCGCCGTGTCAATAGGTTCGACTTGACTCGCTTGAAAGTCGGGTATCAAACTCTGAAAATCCAATCTGGTGGGATCTTCGATTAATTGAGCGTTAAGAAGGTCACTATCAGCGAGAACGTGAGTGGATTGGATAGCTTTCATGAGCCGTCTCCAAATATCTACAAAGTTGCGTTGGTGGAAATTCATCTCATTCCCCAGACCAACAACCCAAGTGGGCGCTTTGTTACTCACTCGCTAAATCAAGAGCGAAATTATGCAAATAATCGGCTTGTTTCAGACAGTCGGCAGATATGGGAATTGGGAAGGCGCAAAATTTACCAAGAGCCCAAAATTTAGGGGTGATTAATTTTGAAGAATTTGCATAAAATCCGGAAAACCAAACTGAGTGTTTGTTGAATTAGGGTTGTGCTGCGGTTGAGGCATCGCCTAAGAATGGGAAGATGTCACCTTTTAAGACTTGCCGTGTTACTTAATGTGACCGGCGCGGATTGGGAACCGCGATCGCCGGAGACACTGAAAACGTCGTCCGCTGCCCTGGGGTGGGTGGATGCCCTCTCAGGTTTGTGCTTATGGAATCTGAACTGGAGCAATGGCTCAGCCAAGCGCAGCAGGCCACCGACGCAGCAGGGCTGTCTCAAGCCGTCGCGGCATTGGTGGCAGTGCTGATGCGATCGCAAAAACTCGGTCGTCCTCCCCAGGATGAGCCGGACAATGCGGTCTATCAAGAACTGCGCGATCGCTTGCAAGACCAGATACGGCTCGCCGTCCAAGCGGCGATGGGCCGCTATCAGCGCGATCGCGATGGCTGGGCCGAGTGGCGAGCAGCGGTGCTGACGGAGGCCGACCGCCATGCGCTGACGGACGACCAACTCAAGCAGTTGGCGTTAGAGGCGCAGCGGCAGCCAGCGCGGAGCCCCCAGCGGCAACAGGCCCTGACGCAATTGGTAGAAGCGATTCGGCGATCGGGGCGGTTAGCTCACCCCCATCGCGGCAAGTTCTCACCCCCGTTTTACGACCTGCTGTATGAGGAGGCGCTGAACCAAACCCTGATTTACGTCTGTCGCAAAATCGACACCTACGATCCGGAGCGGGGCACGGCCCAGAAGTTTATGAACTGGGTTAACTTTCGCCTCGATCGCCAGATTATCGAGTGTCGCCGCGACTTTAACGAGCAAGATGCTCAGGAGTTGCCTTCCTTGAATGATTTGGAGGCGATCGCCGCGCCCCCGCCCACCCCCCCTTCGCTCGCTGATGAAGTGCAGGCGCACATCGCTGCCGACCCTGAGGGACTGTTTCAAGCCGCCCACATTCGCGGTCGCCCCGATGCCAGCTTTCAGGCGATCGCCCTGGCCCGGTTTGCCCAGCAAAGTTGGGACGACATCGCCACTGACTTCGGCATCAAAATTCCCACCCTCAGTAGCTTTTTTCAACGCTGTTGCGATAAGTTTGCCCCCCACTTTCAGCGCTGGCGCTAACGTGCCAGCATTCATGTAGTACACGTGAGACCCGACCATGACCGACCTGCGCGACTTATCGGCATTTACCGTGCCGCTGGCCCTTACGGCCCATCATCGGGCCAAGGGATTCCAGCAGCGCCACGGGGCACCCGCCCGGCAAAAGCGCGTCTATCTGAATACGCTGGCCGTTTATGCCGTCGCCACCTATTTGGAAACCCTGGGCTATGACGTTGACCTGGAGAGCAGCCACAGCCATAATCCGGCCCAGCAAGCACTGAGGGATGTGGCCGATGTGGTCGTCGTGGGGATGGGGCGGTTGGAATGTCGACCCGTGTTGCCGGGGGCAGAGGCCATGACAATTCCGGCAGAAGGGGTGGGCGATCGCCTCGCGTACATTGGGGTCCAGCTCGACGAATCCTTGCGTCAAGCGACCCTGTTGGGCTTCACCGCCGATCTCCCCGTACCCGACAGTAATATGCTGACTATCCTTCTCGCCGACCTGCACCCTTTGGCAGAACTGAGCAGTTATCTAGAGCAGTGCACCACCGAGTCTGTCTCCGTACGGCTGAGTCGCTGGCTGCAGCAAACTACCGAAGCGGGTTGGCAAAGCCTGTCAGACACCCTGGCCGCCCTAGCAGTTCCGTCCCCCAGCTTTGCCTTTCGCGGTTCAGCGCCCTCGCCAGCAGCAGCCGGTCAGCCCCTGCCGGAAGTTGGGCAAACGAAACCGCTGACGCTGGGGCAGGGGGCCGAAGCGGTGACGGTTAACCTGTTGGTGGGGCTCATTCCCCAGACTGCGGATGAGCTTGAGATTTGGGTGCAGATTAGCCCGGCTAGCGATCGCCCCCAGCTCCCCCCTAACCTGCAACTCCGCATTTTGGATGCCGATGATGACCCCGTCATGCAGGCCGAAGCCCGCAGCACCGAGGCCATTCAGCTCAAGTTCGAAGCCGCGATGGGGGAGCAGTTCAGCATTCAGGTGGCACTAGGCGACCTCACCCTTACCGAACAGTTCGAAGTCTAATCGTGCATTCACCCCGTCTCTTGATGTCCCTTGCCGAGCCCCCCATGCGTCACCAGCTTGTTACCCTCACCCTCGATGGCGACCTTGCTAGCCCAGGGTTCCGGGTCACGGTGGAGATTGGCGAAGAGGGTCAGCGTCCGGATGCAGTGGTAACGGGAGCCTTGCCTGCTGATCCGGATTTGCGCGATCGCCTCCACACCTGGCAGCAGCAATACCGCCAGCTCGACACCCCGACCCGCATCCGCCCCAAAGAGATCGTTTATGTCGGCTCACTGCAGCAGGTCAACGCCTGCAAACGGACGGCCCAAACCCTGCGACAGCAGTTCAATCGCTGGCTCAGTGCCGCCCCCTTTCGCCCCATCGATCGCCTGCTGCGCGAAGAACTCCACCCCACAGATACGATTCGGCTATTGATCCGCACTAGCAACCCGGACCTGTACCAACTGCCGTGGCACCTGTGGGATTTTTTGGAACGCTACCCCCAGGCGGAAGTGGTGCTCAGTGCGCCCCACTTCAAGCGGCAGAATGTGATGCCGCCACCCAGCCAGCAAGTCAACGTGCTGGCGCTCTTGGGCCACAGTGAGGGCATTGACGTGCAGCGCGATCGCGACCTCCTGGCAGCGCTACCCCAGGCTCAGGTCACCTTTCTCGTCGAACCGCAGCGCCAGGACCTCACCGACCAGCTCTGGGAGCGAGCTTGGGATGTGCTGTTTTTTGCCGGACACAGCGAGAGCATCGAGAATACCGGACACATTTTCATCAATCCCCAGGAAAGTCTGACGCTGGAGGAACTGAAGTATGGGTTGCGGCAGGCGATCGCCCAAGGGTTGCAACTCGCCATTTTTAACTCCTGCGACGGGCTGGGGTTGGCCCATGCGTTAGCGCACCTCAACCTGCCCCAAATGATTGTCATGCGGCAGCCGGTGCCCGATCGCATCGCCCAACTGTTTCTCACCTACCTGTTGCCCGCCTACGCCGCCGGCCAGCCCCTGCCCCTGGCCCTGCGTCAGGCCCGCGAACGGTTGCAGGGAGTCGAAAGCGACTTTCCCTGCGCCAGTTGGTTGCCGGTGCTCTATCAAACCACCCCCGATGCGCCCCCCAGTTGGCAACAGTTGCAGCAACCGCAAACGGCTTCCCCACCCACCGTTCTGAACGTGTCTCCTCAAGCGCGGGGGCGATCGGCCCTGGTGGCCAGCGTCGCCGCCGCTGGGCTGATGTTGGTTATTCGAGCTTTGGGGGGACTGCAAGGGTGGGAGTTGCAAGCGTACGATCGCCTCCTCCAACAGCGTCTTCCCCAAACCACCCCAGAACGGATTCTGGTGATTGAAGCGACCGAAAAAGACATCAACCGCTATGGCTATCCTCTGCCGGATCAGGTGCTGGCCGAAGCGATCGACCGTCTGCGCCCCTACAAGCCGCGACTGATTGGCCTGGATATTTTTCGCGATCGCATCGAGCCCAACAGTCGCCTGCAAACCCAACTCACCGAGCAGGAGAATCTCGTGGGCCTGTGTAGCGTCCGCATCGGACCCGGTGAGAACCAAAGCGGCATCGCGCCGCCGCCCCGCGTCCCCGAAGCCCGCCTCGGCTTCAGCAATGTGCTGGAAGATCCCGACGGGGTGATGCGCCGCCATCTCTTATTCATGGATCCAGATCTGGATGATCCCTGCGCCACGCGGTTTTCCCTGAGCGCCCAGCTCGCAATTCAGTACCTGTATGCGGATGGGATGACGCCCGAAAGCCTGCCTAACGAGGCATTGCGACTCGGTCGAGCAGAATTTTCTCCTCTGGCAGCCCATGCTGGCCCCTACCGCCATCTTGATCACTGGGGCTTTCAGGTGTGGCTCAACTATGCCCAATCGGAGTCCTTCATCCAGCGCATCACATTATCCGAGGTGATCGACGAGGGCTTTTTTGTCGAAAGTTTAGCAGATCACATTGTCCTGATTGGCATGTCGGCCCCCGTTTCGAATCCGACGGACTATTTTTTGACGCCCGCTGGCGCGCAGCAGTGGCCCCGTCAGCGCATTCCCGGTGTGATCTTGCAGGCCCAGATGGTGAATCACCTACTCGCTTCTGCCCTAGAGGGACGCGCCCCTCTCACCACCTGGCCCGAGTGGGGCGAAATGCTGTGGATTGTGAGCTGGGGCAGCCTCGGAGGGGCGATTGGTTGGCGCTGTCAACGACTCAGTCGGGGAACCTTATCGTCCGGAATCGCCGCGCTAGGACTGTATGGAATCGCATGGGGCCTGCTGCACAGCGGTCTCTGGGTGCCCTTAGTGCCAGCGGCGATCGCCCTCATTCTCGCCAGTGGCGGTACCCAGATCGGAGTCCGTCTGTGGGCTCAACATCCATTACATCAGAGGTTACGGTCATGAAGTGGGGCATCAACACCTGGTGGCAAACAGTGACAGGGCTGACCGCGATCGCCTGGAGCCTGCTCACCCTGATCGCGCTGGCGGGAGCCGTCAGTTACAATCCGCCCAACCGGGGAGCCCCCGGTCGCAGTAGCACGGTTCGCGATGCGGGGAGTCGGGGCTGCGGCCTGATTGCGCTGGAGCCCACCCTCACGCACTGGGGCGAAACCCTCGAACCCCAGCCCACCTTCTGGGTCTTCATCTCCGAGGCGGACCGCACCGTGGACCTGACCCTCACCCACGAAACCACCGATGCAGTTCTCTACACGGCCACCTACTCGGCTATGCCCGCAGCAGGCATTAGCCATCTGCCCGCCCCCGCCGATGCCCCCCCCTTGGCACCCGACCAGCCCTACCGCTGGACCCTGTCAATTGACTGCCCCGACGAAAGCGGCACCAATCCAGCCACGACGGGAGTGGTCATGCGGCGATCGCCCGACCTCGACCTGGCCCAAGCCCTCACCGATGCCCCCCCCGCAGAGCGTGTCGCCCTCCTCGCCAACCACGGCCTCTGGTACGACGCCCTCACCGAACTCGGCCACCTGCGCCTCGCCCAGCCCGACGACGCTGACCTGCAAGCCACCTGGGACAGCCTGCTCACCCACGAATTCGTCCAGCTCCCCGACCTCGTCGATCAACCCCTGACCGCCTGCTGCCCCCTCGAAAAAACCACCCCATGAATTGAGGATTCATGCCCGAGTTTTGCGCAACGCAACCTGATTTCCCCGCTCTTCCACTCCCTGCCTCCCCCTACCTCCTCCACTCCCTACTGTTTAGTTAAAAACGGAGCGAACGGTCATGGTCATTGCCCTCCTACCTGTCCCCGCCCCACCGCCCGAATTCCCTCCCATCGTCAGTCCTCAAGGTGAACTCAGCAAGACGATCGCGCTGACCACGGCCAGCCAGCCCACCTTACGCCCAGCAGGACACGCCCAGCCCCAGTTTTCGGGAAGTCGCCCCACCCCCTCCCCCCTCCTCGCCCAAACTATCCTCCCCAACCCCGACGGCACCAGCACCCTCGTCACCCCTGACGGCAACCGTCTTGATATCACCGGGGGCCAGCTTTCCGGCGATGGCACCAACCTGTTCCACAGCTTTCAAGAATTTGGCCTAACGCCCGAACAGGTCGCCAACTTTATCACCTCCCCAGCAGTCCAAAACATTCTCAGCGGCGTGCATGGGGGCAATCCCTCCATCATCAACGGTCTGTTGCAGGTTAGCGGCAGTAACGCCAACCTGTATCTGATCAATCCTGCGGGCATTCTCTTTGGCCCCAATGCGGCGCTCAATTTGCAGGGCTCCTTCACCGCCGCCACCGCTGATCAGGTGGGCTTTGGTGACGCCTGGTGGGATATCCTCAATCCCCATGAATATGAAGCGTTGACGGGTACCCCTGACCAGTTTGCGTTTACCAGCGCAGAACCTGGGGCCATTCTCAACCTGGGCAACTTAGCGGTGGAGGCCGGACAATCTCTATCGCTGCTGGGCGGCACCGTGCTCAACCTGGGCACCTTGGTCGCGCCTGCAGGCACCGTCACGCTCATGGCAGTACCCGGCGACAACCTGATTCGCATCAGCCAGGACAACATGCTCCTGAGCCTGGAAATTACGCCCACGGTTACTGAGGGCGGGCAACTGCGGCTGAATCCCCTATCCCTGCCGGAATTATTAACGGGCAGTACGGTCGGGGCTGACCTCACGGTGGTGCAACTGCCGGATGGCACCGTGCGCCTGGAGTCGGCTTCGGCTGCTGCCCCGGTTGAGCTGGGCAGCGTGATTGCGGCGGGGACGATCGCGACAGCAGGCGATCGCGGGGGCCAAATTTATCTGCTCGGTGAACGCATTGCCACCCTTGGGGCTGATATCACCGCGACGGGCAACGCTGGCGGCGGCACGATTCGCATTGGGGGCGATTTACAAGGCCAAGGCGAACTCCCAACCGCCAGCACTACCCTCGTCGATCGCGACTCTCAACTGCAGGCCGATAGCGTAGTTGAGGGCGACGGGGGCTCCATCGGGATCTGGGCCGACGACGCGACTGGTTTCCTGGGCCATGCCAGCGTTCAGGGCGCGGGAACGATAGGCAACGGCGGCTTAGTTGAGATATCGGGGGCACGATCGCTGCTATTTTCCGGCTGGGTAAATGCCTTCGCGCCCTCCGGCAACCTTGGTACCCTGCTCCTCGATCCGCAAAATATTGAGGTGGGTTTCAGCGGCATCACCAACCTCGACTCGCTGGATTCCTTAGAGGGGGATGTCACAGTTGACGTGAGCGCCCTCAACACCGCGACGGTCGCCGAAATTATCCTGCAAGCGACCGCAAACATTACCTTTAGCGCCGATATCAATAATGACTTTGGGGCCAGTTTGCAGGCGATCGCGGGCAACCATATCATCCTCAACAGCAATATTTCTCTAGAGGGCGGCAATCTGACCTTAACGGCTGACCGCAATCGCGACGGCATCGGTTCAGTCTCGGCAAATCCCAACACCTTGATTGCAACTCAGGGCGGCGCGGTGGAGATCTCTGGTGCGGCCCTACAACTCGGTGATATTGTCACGTCTAATCCCGGTGGCAGTGGACAAGTGACCCTGCGATCGACCAGCAATATTGAATTTGAGTCGATTGACACTTCGATTACCGTGATCGGCACTGCAGCCGTCAATGCCGGCAATGTCACCATTTTGGCCAACGGTACGGTCAGGGGAACGGGTGCCGTCGCTTCTGCCCCCAACACCACGATTCGGACCGAGGGCACGGGAGCGGATGGAGCGGTCAGCATTCAGCATGATGGTGGACCGAATAATGCGCCCTTTGTAATTGGCAATGCGGCAGTGAACGGCACCGCAGGGGCGATCGCCGCTGACATGATCGTCACCGACGAATCCTTTGAGGTTTTGGCGAATGGCGGCACCACCAGGCCAACGAATCCGGCTCTTAGCAACAACATCACGATCACGTCGATCAATACGCCGCCGACGCTAACGGCCACTCCTCAGCTTTCAACGCCCGAAAATGCCCCACTGAGTTTCACTGTGGCGGAGCTGAATCTGGCGATCGCCGATCGCAACGCCGACAACACCACGCTCATCGTGACCTCAATACCAGCGGGAAGGTTGCTGCGGAATGGCGTCGTCCTGTCGGTCGGAGAGGCGATCGCCCCCACCGACAACCTCCAGTACGTTCCCCCAACGGACGCAACCGGGCAAATCACCGCCTTCTCGGTGCAAGCCAGTGATGGCGTTTCCGCCTCGGATGCCGTGCCCATCGCCATTACCCTGACCCCACCGTTAGCTCCCCCCCTGACTCCACCCTCAGTTCCCCCCCTGCCCCCCCCTTTAGATCCCACCCTGGGTACTACCGAACCACCAGAACTACCCCAACCACTAGCTGACGAAGCGATCGTGCTGCGCGGGGTGCCGCTTGCCCAATCCGCCCTGTTAGAAGAGTTGTCCCTTCTGGGCCTGGTGTTACCAGAACCCTCGTGGCTAATTGTGGAAGCCACCCTCGTTAATCCCGAAGCAGACGAAAACCAGGGCAATGGTCAAGGCGCGATCTTCCCCGATCTTGGCTTTACCGCCGCAGTTGATCCTGATTTAGCGACCCCAGAGGATACCCCCCCGCCAGAGCCCCAGCTCCCTCAGCCCCCCCCCATCCCTGAACCTTCCCTCCAACCATCAGAGCCCGTTAACCCCAGCGAACCGGATATCAGTCCACCCCAGGAAACGCCCCCTGGATCTCCGGCTGACCCCGACCCCGACCTTGCCGCCGCGCCGCCGCCCGATGCAGAAACGCCCGGAACGGCGAGTCCCTCCAGCGTGAATCAGGGGCTGAAGAATTGCCAGGCCCAGGCGCAGGCCATTCAGACGAAAGCCGCAGGTGATCGCACCCAGCCTGTTTACGCCGCCCTGATTGCTTGCTACGAGGGCAACTTGGCTACCGCGATTGAACAAGACGAACCGCAATGGGTTGCGTACTCCCTCAACAACTTGGCGGCTGCCGCTTTTGTCGTGGGCGACTACTTAAAATCCCTGGAATTGCATGAGCAGCAGTTAGAGCAAGCGATCGCCCTCAACGACCCGACCCAGGAAGGCATCGCGCTCGGGGGCATCGGCGCGGCTTACGCGGCCCTGGGAGATTATGCCACCGCGATTGACTATTACGAACGCAGCCTGGCGACCCTGCCCATCGCCACCGCGCCCCAGTGGAAAGCCCTCGCCTTCCGGAATTTGGGCAATGCCTACTTTGCTGAGCAGGACTACGTGCAAGCGGCGGAGTATCAGCGGGCAAGTCTGGATATTGCTCACGCCATTGGTGACCAGTACGGGGAAATGCAGGCCCAGGGCAACTTGGGCGGCACCCTGGCGATTCAGGGCGACTTTGCCGGGGCGATCGCCGCTTACCAACAAGCCCTAGAGCTGGCAACCCTCCTCCACAACGACCTGGAAATCGCTCAAACTCTACTCGGGCTGAGCACGGTGCACGCCTACCAGCAGAATTATGAGCAGGCTTACCGCTATAGCCGCGACAGTTTGGCGATCGCCCGCCAGCTTGGGGCCAGCTTGGGCGAAGGCATCGCCCTGACCAATCTCGGCAATGCGCTGTTATACCTGAATCGATTGCCCGAAGCAGAGCAGGTTTTGTATGAAGCGATCGCGGTTTGGGAATCGCTCCGCGCCGGACTGGGCACCAATGACAACTTCAAGGTGTCCCTCTTTGAGACGCAACTCGCGGCCTATCGCAACCTCCAGGAAGTCCTCATTACCCAAAATAAAATCGCCCCCGCCCTCGAAATCTCGGAACGGGGCCGCGCTCGCGCCTTTGTCGAGTTGCTGGCCCGTGGCAACGCTGACCCGCAACCAGTAGGAGCAGTGTCGCCCCCCAACCTGGCTCAAATGCAGCAGGTGGCCCGTACCCGCAACGTCACCCTGGTGGAATATGCCATCATTCGCGACCAGGCCACCGATGCCCCCCATGCGGTGTCCGTTCAAAATCCGCTGGTGCCCCGCGACGCGCAGCTCTATATCTGGGTGGTGCAGCCCAGTGGCGCAGTCCAGTTCCGGCAGGTCAATTTGCGAGAGACGCTGGCGGCTGAGTCTGTCGCTGACCTGGTGACGGCAACCCGCAATGCTTTGACCGATCGCACCGCGACGACAGTGGTGACTGATAATCGCGGCGGCATCGCCGTGACGCCCCATGCCCGTAACCTGCGTCCGGGCGACTTGGTCCGCCGCGAGGGCGATTTGCCAGACACTGCGCCCTACGAGGTGGTTGCCGTTGCCCCCGATGGTCAGACCGTGACTGTAACCCATCCGGAGTTTGTGCTGCCCAACCCGATGTTGCCTATCACACAGGTGGAGCGCGTCGAGCGCGATCGCCCCAGTCCGGCGTATCCGCTACAGCCACTCCATGAATTGCTGATTGCACCCATCCAGGATTGGTTACCGACTGATCCCACGCAACCCGTGGTTTTCGTCCCCCAAGAGCACCTCTTTCTGGTCCCCTTTGCCGCCCTGCAAGATGACCAGGGTCGCTACTTCATCGAGCAGCACACGCCGTTGCTGGCCCCCTCGATTCAGACGTTGGCTCTGGTCGAAGATCCCAGCCTGACTCCCCCCCCGACCGAGGCCCTGATTGTCGGCAATCCTAGTCCCCTCCCCGGTGGGTATGCGCCCTTGCCTAATGCCGCGATCGAAGCCCAGACCATTGCCAACCTGCTAGCCACCAGTCCCTTGATTGGGAGTACCGCTACAGAATCTCAGGTCAAGTCGCAGTTAGCCCATGCTGACCTCATTCATCTCGCCACCCACGGACGGTTTGACGAAGCGCAGCCGCTACAAGGGGCGATCGCCCTCGCTCCCGATGCCCAAAACGACGGTTTTCTGACTGCTGCCGAAATTCTGGACCTACCGTTACAGGCCCATGTAGTGATTCTCAGTGCTTGTGATACGGGGCGGGGCAGAATCACGGGGGATGGGGTCATTGGCTTGTCCCGCTCCTTCATGGCCGCAGGCGTGCCGCGGGTGGTGGTGTCGCTGTGGCAAGTCCCCGATGACACGACCGCTGAGTTGATGGTGGCCTTTCACCAACAACGGCTGCAAACGAATGACACTGCTCAAGCCCTGCGGCAAGCGATGCTGACCCAGCTCGAAATAAATCCCGATCCAGCTACTTGGGCGGCTTTCGTGCAAATTGGGCGCTAGGCAAGGAAGGTTCAACGTCATGCAGCCTTACGAACGTCAATTAGGGTTGATGGCAGTAAGTAGACAGTGGCCATTAAACGTAAGACGCCGGAGGTTGCGGTTGAGGAATGCAGCCCAACACCTGCATGGGTTATCCCAATTCTCCAAATTCAGGCTACAAAACCTGTGCCTTCAAAGCCCCTCTCCCAAGCTTGGGAGAGGGGTTTGGGGTGAGGGCTAAGTGTAGCGGCGAAGTACAGAATTGGTATTACGCTATCGCTAAGGAATGAGGATCAAATAACATCCCAATGGTTTAGGGCAGACATCTTGCCTGCCTTGGGACAGCCATCTCGGCTGTCCCAACTTATTCAATGCTCATTCCTACAATTGAATCAGCCCAGCTACTTATCCACTCTAATTCAGTCCAGATCGCTGGAGATGAGGTGCCAGGTGGGCTTGACCAAATTGCCAGCCGCTATCAGCTATTGGGCAATTGGAGTTGTTGTGAATTAAGTCGCAAAATCCTTGAAGCGCTCTCCATGAAAGGCTTTCGGGGATTTCATGGAGAAACCGCCGAAAGTCTCACTAGGACGAGTTCCGGCGGTGTTCAAAGCGATTTCACAACACGTCTATTAATTAATCAGCGTAAATCCCCAGCTCCATCGATTAATCATGTGTGGTAACTTCGCTAGATCAAGACATCATTCCGATCAGCATCGTTCAAGATGTTGAAGGTTGATAAGTCCTGTAGCGATCGCGCTGCTGTGGTTGCAAAGTTCATCTCCGCAAAGGATGCGGGCGCGATCGCGAGCGGGGCTTCTGCCATTCCCAAGCTCAAAGAGACCGGGACCGCTGCTAACGGTTGGGTTTTGAAGCCAGCTGACGGATCAGTCGCTGGAGCTTGAGGAATCGTGGGTAATCCTACCAGTGGGGTTTGACGCCCGCGCCCTAGCAGCGTATCGCGGCCTTTCGCAGGAGCGGTGTCGTTATCGATAATCAATTGCTCGACGACGAGGCTATCGATCTCACCGTAGCTCGGATCGAGACTGTGCACCGTCGCTGTAATCAGCCCGGAGTGGATGCCTTCCACCACTTTATCGTCATCAGCAGTGAACGCAATTTGCCGGTTAGTTAAGGCCTCTTCGGGCGAGAAGAACACCTCAAGGGGCACCCCAGCGCCCTGGCCCAAATCCAGTTGATCATTGGGATCGAGGGTGACGGTCACGGTGTCGGTCGGGACGGTGTTGAGCTTGAGATTAACGACAGAGCTATGCCCCTCTAACAGCGTGCTGTCGCGCGGCGAGAAGGAGATGCCGCCTTTGGGGATGGTGCTGGTGCCAAAGGACCCCGCCTGCAAGAAAACCGCCGTGTCTTGCCAGCCGTCGGCCACATCTTTGACCTCAATTTCGAGGTGGTTGACCGCATTGGGATTCACGGGGCCGGCGAAGGTGAGCACCTGGGTATAGCCATCCAGTGGGGTGGCGCTGCTGGCGGGACCGTCGCCGACCGGATTGTGCACAAAGTCGGGATGGTAGTTGCCAAAGGGATTGATCACCAGGTTGTTGATGGTGGCCGCCGACCCATCGCTGAGCCGGGCCAGATTGAAGCCGTTGAGCTTGAGGCTGAAGGCGTCGTTGAAGTCGCTACCGCCAAACTCCACAAACTCTTCGGAGGCAAAGACGAACCGGAAGAAGACCTGCTCAGTGCTGCCATCGGCCTCAAAGTTGAAGGAGAGGCGAGTCGTGTCGCCCGCTGCTCCCGGTGCGCCAAAGTCGGTGCTGAGTTCGTCCTGACCGTTGATGCGCTGGGCCGATGCGGTGATTCGTCCCGCCAGCGATTCGCCGTTGTTGGCCGCTTCTCCCACATAGAGGTAGAGGTCGTCTTCAGGATCGAGGGTTTCGGTCAAGTTGAAGCCAACCTCACCGCCATCGCCCAGGCTGACGAAGCCCCGATCGCCCTCAAAGTCAAATTCGCTCAAGGTGGCGATCGCGTTATTCACTTGACCATGCAGGGAACCGGCCAGATCTCGTGATACGGGGAAATTAGCATTTTCGGAAGGGCGCTGAGTGCCCGGTGTGAAGAAGGTATTCACAGGGCTGAAGTCGAACAGGTCAATGCCGGGAATGTCGTCGATGGAGGTGGCGTCGTCGATGAGCACGTTGCTGAGCTTGAGGCCGACCAGGTCAAAGCCGCTGCGATCGCCCCCAGCCCCACCGCTGCCCAAGCCACTATCGGTAATCTTGAGCGAGCGAATTTGATTGAGGTCGGACAAGTTGGCGCGGAAGATGCCCGTCGAGGGCGTTTCAGGGGGGTCAGGATTTTCTGGGTTAGCCACGAAGTCATCAGCGGCATTGCCGATCGCGATCCCTGCTGTGCCGTTGTTCAAGGTGAAGTTGCCATCGAACCCCCAGCCCCCGCCGTCGCCGAGCTTGACAAAGTCTAGAGGAATGCTGGCGTTGCCGACAAACCCCCCATCCACCTGATTTTCACCCACCAGATCGACCACTTTGCCAGTGCTGAGGACGATGCCGTTCCCCAAACCGAACGGGTCATACTGGAAAGTGCCAAAGGCCCGTGTATCGCCGGTGATGTGCGCCTCCTGGATCGTCAATCCCGTGGTGTCGCCGAGGAACGTGTTCAGCAGGACATAGGGACTGGTTTGCGGGGTAATGCTAAAGGTCCCCGCAGTATCCGCAACGGGGACGGCAGTGGGATTTGGGGGGGCGATCGCGGCACTGGAACCCTTAGCCTCATCGCTAGGCGGCAGCTGGGCGGCATCCTGGTCTGGTAAAACCCCGAAATTAGTCGGGAGGGACTGCGGCTGCGGCGATCGCGCGGCTTCGCGGGCAGCCTGAACAGCGGGCAGTAACAGGGCGGCGGGCGTTGCACCGGGGGCTTGCCAGCCTTCGATCTGGCCTTGGGGTGCCGTTTGTCCTGCGGCTTTTTGGATCGCGGGCAACAGCAGCCCCAGCGATGGCTCGACGGTGCCCTCACCTTGCCCGTTTTGCACTGCGGGGAGGAGCAGCCCCAGCGCTTCATCCTCGGCTGCGTCGTCCACAAATTGGAAGGCGGCACTGTTGAGGCTCAACCCCGTCACCCCTTCCAGGGTGCCAATCAGTTCTGGGCGGAGGCCATTGCGGAGGATGCGGGTAGAACCTCTATCGGTTTGCAGCGTGTAGTCGCTGGCCGCCCCGTGGAGGAAGACCACATCCCCTTGGGCCTGGGAAAAGTCGGTGACGATCGCCTGGTTTTGACGGCCCCCGGAGAAGGCATTGCCATCGTCGTAGTAGGGGAACAGTCCGTCGCCCAACCAGAACCAGTCCGCGCCGCGTCCGCCCGTCATCGTGTCGATTTCAGCCTCAGCGGGGAAAGGATTGGTGCCAAAGTTGATGCCGATCAGGATGTCGTTGCCGCTGCCACCGTGCATCGTGTCATTGCCCGCACCCCCGATGACGATGTCGTTGCCCCCATCGCCGTGCAGGGTATCATCGCCGTTGCCACCGAAGAGGGCATCATCTCCCGCGCCGCCCCAAATCTGGTCATGGCCGTTGCGCCCGTTGAGGCGATCGTTGCCGTCGTGGCCTCGCAGTTCATCTGCGCCCGTGAGCCCAACGATCGCATCGGCGTGCTGGGTACCGTCCACGTGGGCGCGCTCGAAGTTGACAAACTCGATCTCGTCTAGCAAAGTGACGCCATCGGCCGCCATGCGGTAGTAACGCCCCATTTCAAACAGGTTATTGTCACCCTGGCTTTGCAACCCCCCGCCGATATCGCCCACGGAATAGTCCACAATCAACAAGTCATCACCGGGAATGGGATGCTCACCACTGCTGAAGCCGTCGATGCCGCCATCGGCAGAGTCTAGCCCCAGTCCGGGATGGACCACATCATCGCCGGCCCCGGTGCGGAAGTCGTTGTCGACCCGTCCGAGTTGGGTCAGTTCGTCGTCCCCGCGCCCCGTTTGGATATTTTGGAACCGCTCGAACTGGTGAATTACCGAACCATTACCGGGAGCGAAGAACTGGTCGGGGTTTTCGGTGTCGGGGTCAAGGCTGGTGAGGATAATGTTTTGGGTTTCGCGGGCAAAGTTACCGGAGAACGTGTCGATCCCCGCGCCGCCGCTCACCCAGTAGATCGGCGTTTCGTCAAAATCGGGGGTGTAAAAGACTTCGCCAAAGGCATTGTTCAGATTGGTGATCGTGTCATCACCGTCGTCACCGAGGATGAAGTTTGAGCCCTGCCCGCCGAAGATCGTGTCGTTGCCAGCACCGCCATTGATAAAGTCATCGCCAGCGCCGCCCTGAAGGCGATCGCCGAGGTACCCCGCGACGATGTGGAGCTGCTCGATGTCGTTGAATTGGGCATTGCCGATGAACTCGCCAGAATCAGTGGAGCCGGTGTCATAGTCATAGCCCCCTTGCAGGCTAGAGCCCACCGAGCTGTAGTCGAGCCGGAGGCGATCGCCCCGTTCATCGGTCTCGCCGCCACCATCGACGATGTCAATGCCTGTGCCACTGGTGCTTAAACCAGGCTCAAGGTCGTTGTTGAGCCCATTCCCCTGAATGGTGTCGCCGGCATTGCCCGTGCGGACATTCTCAATATTGATGTATTCGTCCCCTTCGGCGTGCCCCCCAGCCCCCTGGCCTGTCGCCAGGTTAACGGTCACCGCCAGGTCATAGTCGCTGTAGTCGGCCCAGTCTAAGCCATTACCGCCGTCGAGTTGGTCAGCGCCAAACCCCCCAAACAGGGTGTCGTTGCCGTCTGCGCCGGCAAGTTCATCATCGCCCGCGAGCCCGCGAATCGTGTTGTCGCCGCGATCGCCCGTGAGCCGATCTTGTGCACTCGCTTGATCAGAGCCAGTGAGGTTTTCGAAAGTGTTGCGCCCCGTGGGGTTGCCTTGGTCATCGAGGACGAGGTAGAGGCGATCGCCCGCAGCATGACCGCCCTGCCCCACGGTATAGGTGGCCTCTTCGTCGTCAGTTTGCAGCGACACCGTGACCCCCGTCGGGGAATCGCGATACTCCACCGTATCGATCCCCGTGCCACCGTCGAGTTTATCGGCTCCGTCCTTGCCTTCGATGACGTCATTGCCTGCGGCTCCCACCAGATGGTTGTCTGCGTCATCGCCCCGCGCTTCGTCGTCCAACATGGTGAGCAACACGTTTTCAATACTGATGAGAATATCCCCATCGGCATCACTACCATTGCCGCTGTACACCATGCCTGCGGCCAGATTGAGGTGAACCCCCGCTTTATTTTCGAGATAGCTCGTACCATCGGAGCCGCCGCCGCCGTCGATCGTGTCGGCCCCGGCCCCGCCAATCAGGAAGTCTTGGCCACTGCCACCCGTGATCACATCATCCCCCGCCAAACCATCTACAACATTGCCGCTGTTATTACCGACAAACGTGTCATCTTGGTTCGACAGTTCAAACTGTTCAACGTTTTCAATGGTGTCCTGGGTGCCATCGCCATCGAGCACAGTATTGTTGGGGAGATCGATCACGACGCCATCGGTTGCGCTGGCATAGCTGACGCTGTCAATGCCATCCCCCCCATCCAGGTGGTCATTACCAGCCCCCCCTTCAAGAAAATCATTGCCGTCGCCGCCAGCCAGCTCGTCATCCCCTGCGCCGCCAAAGAGATAATCGTCGCCAGCCCCCCCTTCGAGGATGTCAACGCCCCATCCGCCATAGAGTTCATCGTCCCCGGCCTCACCTTTGAGGTGGCTGTCCGATCGCACCGCCACCAGCTCAATGATGTCGTTGCCGTCGCCGGCCGCCGCCTCAATGCGGCTGACGTTTTCGTAGGTCCATTCGGTGCCATAAGCGGCGACGGTGATCGTTTCATCGCCCGCCACTGAAGTATCGACCTCCCCTGCCATTACAGGCACATGGGTCACGGTAAACACTTCGTCCCCGTCTTCGTGCAGGGTTTCAATGTCTACCAGGTTAGCGGCGTCCTCGCCGACACTGAGCACCGCCGTCCCCCCATCGCCCACGGTGGCCTGCTGGTTATCCTGCGGCGTGGCGGAACAGGCCGCCCGGAAATCGAGCAGGGTTTCCCGCACGATTTCAATGCGCTTGCGAATGCTGAAGGGACCAAAGCCAATGGTCAGTTTGGCGGCGACCTCAGCATCGAGCGTACCGAGGGCTTCAAACAAGCACGCCGGGACGGCAAAATCTGCCAGCGGTGTCCGATCTTGACTCAGGTTGAGAAAGAGTTGGGCAATCAGACCCGCCTCGACGCCACCGCTGATGACCCCCAAATTGATATCGACACCGGCAAATACCCCCGCCCCAAGGCCCACCGTAAAGATTTCGTCTGCCGCAATCGGTCGCGGGGGCGTCCCCGGATCGGCAGGGGTGCTAACGTAGAAGGCTTCCGCGATCGCCCCTGGAGCATCAAAGCCGCCGGGCGGAATGCCAAACCCGAAGCTGAGATTGGCCGCCGCCCCCAAGGCCCCGCCCAGGGTAACGTTGATGGGGCCAAAGATGGGAATCCGTGTTTCATAGTCCACCCCAAACCCGATGAGGGGTAAATCGAGCTGAAAGATGTCGACCCCCGATTGCCCTAGCAATAGCTGAATCACACTTTCGGGCTGACTCAAAATCGGAAACCGTAAGCGTTCACTGAGGCGATCGACGAAGCTGCTGGTGCCATCGCTCAGCCCGGCCAACTGCCCCAAGACATCGACTTCGGTTTGCAGCGCTTCCACTTCCCCCGCCAGCACGCTAAAGTCGCCCAGGGTAATGGTTTCGCCATCCACTTCCAGGTTCCCCAGCAGGGTAATGATTTCCGCAATCTCCGCCACATAGCGAACGAATTCAGCCGTTTCGGGATTGAAATTGCCGATGCCGTTTTCTGCCAGCGCTTGGGCGACATCAATCATCGTGGCGTCCAAAATCGGCAGTTTTTCATTCAGTTTTTCCACCAGGGGCATGATCGGGTCGAGTACTTCGGTGATGCCGCCAAAGATGGGGCCGACAAAGCTGCCAAAGAAAGACCCCACATCCAAACTGACCGCGTTGAAGGCCACAGTGGGGGCTTCTGTCTGCACCCCGTCATCGAGATTGGCGTCGAGGAAATCCCAGTTCAGCAGTAGATTGGTGCCAATGCTGGGCAACATTGAAACCGTTGTCCCCGAGGACAGGTTGACATCGAAGGTGGCATTGCCTTGCAGGTTCGCTTCGACGGTGTTGCTCAGGTTGCCGATTTCGGCGATCGCCAACCGGGTATCGGCATCATCCGAATCTTGCAGGTCCAGCCCAATCTCGGTGGTGAGTTGGCTGCCGTTATCGGTGGCCTCCATCTGCAAAAAGCCGAGGGTGGCGGTGGCTGCCAGATCGGGAACCTCAGCCGAGAGACTAATGCCAAACTCGTCCTCTAGTGCCGTATCGACATAAAAGCCATCGGTGGCGTTGAGGCCCAGGAGTAAGTGCAGAGCCAGATTGGCATTGAGCTGCGGATTGCCCTCAATGTCCAAACTCAACCCCGTTTCGCCCAGGGCTAAACCGAGATCAGCGCCACCGAGGGACAGCAGCTCGCGGCTGAGGGTGAGGTCAAACTGCACCTCATCTGCCGCTTCGAGCACGTTCAGAGTTTCCAGAATTCCCAGTCCGTCTGCGCCCAGGGCTTGATTGAGAGCCTGTTCTAACGCGGCGGGGGTGAGTTCGGGCAGGGCCGCGAGTTGGGTGGCGATCGCCGCTCGCATTGCTGCCACCAATTCCTCTGCCCCCTCGCTAACGGTTTGCAACGCGGAGCCAATCAGCGGCAATTCCTGACCCGCTACCAGTTGCCCTACAATCCCCTCCAGCGTGGAGAGAAAATCCTCTAGACCGTCCTGAAACTGGTCGAGGTTGTTGCCGGTGTAGGGGGTCATCGCTTCGGCGGCGACCGACTGCCCATCCAGGTGCAGCGTTAGGGCATCCTGCTCGGTCTGAAGCGCCGCCAGCCAGGTCTCACTCAGGTGCAGAGACTGCACCTGGGCCGCAAAGAGCGCCCCTTCGTCCCCCAGGGTGTCGGTGGCATTGACCTGGGCATCGACAAAGTGGCCGATCTCCTCTAACAGCACTCGCGTCAACGCGGTGGGGGATTGCGCTAACAACGGGCGGGCGAGATAGATCGTCTGGGTGTCGCTGGCAAAAGCGCCCAGTGCCCCCGACAAATCCGCCGCCGATCGCACTGTCAGCCGTGGCAGTTGCGAGAAGTCGCCTTGCTGCCAGGCTTGGTGCAGCGATCGCACTGCCGCCATAGCCGTCGCGCTGCCCTGATCAAAACTGGCTAACAAATCCTCAGCAGCACTCGTTTGCGCCCAGCTTTGCAAGGTTTGCAGAGCGGCTGCCAAACCAGTATGCAGGGTGGCTTGGGTCAGGCTATCCAGACCGTCGACAGGGAAAGTTAGGGGGATACTCGAAGTGGGGGACATCACAAGCTCCTGGAATGAGGAAAGGGATCGGAGAAGCGCGGCTTAGCGTTCTCTTTAGCCCTCACTCACGCGGTGGGGAGGCGTTTTATGCAAATCAATGGCAATGGATGAAAATTAGGATGGCGATCTTGAAGGGAGTGCGCGATCGAGAGCGCGGTTCCGGTCTCTAGGGTTGCGGTGCTGGGGGGTGCCCGAATCTGCGGTGAGGCGCGATCGGGCTAATTTACCTGGTGTGGCCCGATGAAGCTCCCCGAGTCGAGCGCCGAACCATGCACGCTGGAATCGCTTTGGGATCGCGAGCAATTAAGGGGGCAGCATCGCGCCACTGTGGCGCAAGTCTATCTGCCCAACTGTAAGGATTTCAAGTACACTATTTTTCGCCTTCTCAGTCTCAATAAGGCGTACCAATTGAACTTTAGGCTAACTGGTACAGAAAATCAGAACGAGATTTCAACGGTTTCAGCCTCCTAAAGTCAGGAGGGTTTAACTGGTACAGAGCACCGAAGATGCTTAGCGTAGGTTTTGGGTCGCCTACTACTCAACCCCCGAAATCGGCAATCTGTTGTTGAGTTTTGCCATCGTTGGCAAGCAGCATGATCAAGACATGTTCTCTGAAATGAGAGCATTCATCTTCCTTGATTGCTTTTGGCAAGGATTTCCTTTGTTCTTTGGTGAGGAAGCCGCTTACGGGCATAGCTACACATCATGATGCTTCTGGGATTTCCATGATATGCAATCTAAAGGGGTGGGGTTTTAGCTTATCAATACCGGCGGCATTTGGAGCAATTTGCGGGACTGAACTATCGAGTGAAGGAGACGTCATGACTCCACTAAAGAGACGGCAAGCAGATCTAACCTGGGACGGTACTGAGATAATCTTCTAAACGGGATAGCCAAAGCTTCACCAGTGTCATCACCACAAATCCCAGAACCATGCCCTGTAAAAGTCGCTCAGGCACCAATGAAAAATTCGGTCTTAACTGTTAGAACCTACCGCATCGACGGTTCGTGACATCCTTGCGTAATCAGTTCTGACACTTAGACCTGATTGACTGACAAAAGTTCCTCGCGTAGGTTGGGTTAAAACGAAGTGAAACCCAACACCAGAGGCGGTTTCGTTGGGTTCCGCTAGCGCTAGCCCAACCTACGGCAGAATCAGGTTTTTGAGAGTTTTGTCAGTCAACCAGCACTTAGACATGCCGTTACCCTGACCGCTGCTTATAGTTAGCTGGAACGATTAACATTGGCAGGCTCATCGATTGGTTCAACAGTCTGTGGCGGTTCAGAAAAAGGTGGGATATCGATGGGTAAATCTGCCCGATAGCCATCATAGGTAGCCGTAACGACCACCTGTTTTCCTTTGGGATAGTTATGGCCATCCTTCGGAATTTTAAATGAGAAAGTACCCTGCTCAGACTCAACTAAAATTGCATGAGGTAGATTTTGAATCAAGAATCCATCATCGCCATCGCTAGAAAGCTGGACAGCCGATCCCCCTTCTGATGACGGGCATGCCAACAAGATCGCCACGGTGACAGTCTGCCCCCAGTCAATTTCATTTTGAACAGAAATCTGAATGAGCTCTTCACCTAAAATAGCTCCGGCTCTGGCAAGGTAGGCTTGGTGATCGCATTCCGCCCGTCTGGGATCTTGAGAGGTATTAGACTCATTAAACCCAGAACCTTTCTGGTCAGGATCTTGGGATGTCTCTGATTCCGTCGATCCAGAATCTCCTTGCTCAGGATCTTGAGATGCCCCTGACCCAGCAGACTCAGAGCCTGCAAAAATTTCAATTATTGTGGAGGCTCCCTTGATATCTGCGTGGGCAGCCACCAATACTACTCGTCCGGCAGGATAATCATCAGGAATTTGTACCTGAAAGAGTCCTTCTTGTTGACCATCGCCAATCCTCGCTACTCCCAAAGGACGTCTGATATCTCCCTCTCCCACAATCATTGTCAGGCTCAGCCCCTCCTCAGGAGCTTCGCAATTGAGCTGCACCCTACCGCTGATCAGTTCGCCGGATCGCACCTGGACAGGCTCCACTGTGAGTGCAGTGACCTGAGCCTCAGTGCCCTCAGGGTTTTCGGACACGACTCGATAACTTGTACAGGTTCTATCCTCGGTAGGCGGATTTGTTAGAGTAGACAAATTAGATTGCAGATCAATGTCAGCAAGTTCTGATGAGCTCACCATCAAAGGCACTTTCTGCTCAGGTTTCAAGGTTTCCCAAGCACCGTAACCCAAAATTCCGACAATGGCTACCAAGCCTCCCAACATCAGTTGCTTGCCACCCGATAAAACCGTAGGCTTCTCTTGCGGTGGGGGAGAAGGGGGTGGGGGAGGCGGCATATTCAGGTAATTGAGATTTTGCAGGGTTGCCTCTAAGCCGGGATCATTCAGATCCGTCCGAATCTCGCGGGCTAGTTCCAGATACTTTTGCGCTGTTGTCAGGTCATTGAGGCAGAGAGCACGAGTCCCCAACTGGTGCAAGGCATACCCTTCTAGTGCCCGATCGCTGCTCCCCTGAGCCGCCTGCAGTAGCCACCGCAAGGTGTGCCCCCAGGCATCCCACTGACCATTCAGGGAAAAAGCCGCTTCTAAAGTTTGACCAAGAATAGCCGCATCCCCCCAGCGATGGGCCTCGATCGCCCACTCCAAACACTGAAACAGCACGTCAGCCGCTTGCAAATCCCCACTAGTATTCCCCTGCTGCTGAACCCATTGAGTCAAACAGTCAATGGTGCGATTGCGCCAGACTGCCAGTTCTACAGTCTCCAGAGCGACCTCGCTCAAACCCCGATAGCCTGCTTCCGTCCGCTCGATCAAATGACGGCGTTGCAGTTGATCCAGTAATGGTTGGATCAGCGGAACTCGAATAATCTCAGCAATTCGCTCTGCCGCTAACGCCAGTCCTGCCAACATCGCCAGAAGGGCCAGGACATGCCGTTGGGGCTTGCTCAAGCCCGCCAGCAGATCTTTAGGCGTACTGAGCTGCTGAGCCAGCGTAACTAACGAGGTGCCTTCCTCCTGAGCCCGTGCCACTGCCTGCAAGATTTGTAAAGGATGACCGTCTAAAGCAGTGGCGATCGCTGCTGCCGCCTGTTGCTCGGCTGCATTTAACGGACGATAGAGTTCTCGGGCAATCAGGGCAATCCCATCTTCAACCGACAATCCCCCCAACTCCAGTGACTGGCCTTCTCCCCAAAGCTGTCGCTCGGCGGCGGCAAACACAAAGGTCAAATCAGGCAGTTCGTTCACCAGTTGGGCAATATCTTCCTGAGGTAGCGCCGCTTCATCCAGAAGCACCAATGCTGGATGCCCCGCGATCGCCTGACGAATGGTTACATCCGTTGGTTTGATCGGTATGGGATTGTCGTAAAAGGCTTCGTAGAGTACCTGCAGCAGATCTGATACAGACTGGTAACGGCGATGACGCAGGTAGATCAGTCCAGCAGGAAAGGCAGGGGCGATCGCCGGATGGTGGGCTAAATATCGGAGCAATACTGTCTTACCGATGCCAGGCGTTCCGTGAAACGCTAAAAGCTGACGATAGGGCAGAGTATGGGTTGCCAGTGTTACCGCTGATTGACGACCTAGCAAGAAGGGAAACGGTTTGGGGGCTAGCTGAATGGGTTGAGGACGCAGCTTGGGCTGAGGCGGGGTGTAGTCGCCACTGACGTAGATGACAGTGCCACCCGTGACGCGGCCAATTATCTGATTGCGATCGCCGTGAACAACTTGCTGAGTTGCGGTTTGTGAGGAGGATAGAGTAGAGACTATCATCACGCTAACCTGTTACTAATTCTGATAAATGACCTGGCCATGTGCGCTGTTTATGGTCTGGTTTCTGTTGCCGATCACGTTTTGGACAATTTGTGTACCGGAGAGACCATCGGGGGTATCGGCATTTAGTAGTGTTGCGACTTCATTGGCTAAAGCTGCATCCTGTTGCAATAGCTTTTTCAACTGGACTCGAAAAGCCGCCTGGATATCGTCATCATCAGGATGATTGGCAGCATCTTCTAGCACTTCTAGTGCTGCGGGTTTTTGCTCTAACTGAGGACACAATTTCTGCCAAACTGCTTTGGCTTTTTCCCAGGCGGTTTCGCTAAATTCTTCCGATGCTTTATCGGTCAGCTTTTCTGCCGATTGTGTTCCCAATTTTACTAAATAAGGCAGAAAAGGGGAGATAAATGCAATAATTGTCGCTATATCCATCAGATATTCCTCGCTTCTACTATTTCAAGTTGGCAGGGGAGATGAACCCTTCAAGAATTAATAACGCGGGTGTTTCCTCAGTAGAGAAGGTGATATCTCTACTTATCCATCATCCCAATTAATGAGTAGACGATAAAGCAATCAAGCTCTAGTTTAAAAGTCAAACTGACAGTTAGATTTCCGTCCTTAAAATCGAAATCAAAACAAAACGTTACAGGGAGGGAGGATATGACCTCACCCCTGAGACTTGCTTGATACCATTGCTCTTTGGAAAAATTGTCCTTCCAAATTTTCAGTGTTCAGAGGAATACGATAATGTATCAAGGCTTTGTTGCATGAATGATTTCTGGTGACTGGTTTCCTCAGTGGGGGCAATTTTTAAGCCTCTAAGACATAACTATCCGGCATGCCGAGATGAGTCATGCGATTGAGCGCCGCACAAGCTAATAATAATTCGGCGGCTTGGTTGTCAAAGGTGCGACGCGAACAGGTATTGCCAAAAATGCTCTTGAAGCGAAACATCATCGTCTCAGCCAGGGACCGTCGATGGTAGCCGCTCTCGCGTTTCCACTCGGCGCGCCCGACCGCCTCAATCCGGTTGAGGGTTTGGTTGCGGGCATGGGTTTCCCCCTCGGCTTCCCAGTACTGCGCATCTTCACGCGGCGGAATCTGGGCTTGCGCCCCCCGCTCGGCAATGGCGTCGTAGCACTTGCGCTGGTCATCGGCACCATCGGCGGAGACGGCTTCAATCTCGCCCTCGATGCTGTCCATCAAATCGCTGAACGCCTCATCATCACTGACGTTATTCGTACTGACGACCGCTGCCAGAATCTCGCCAGTGGCTTCATCCACCGCTAAATGCAGTTTTCGCCAGGTGCGACGCTTACTGTAGCCCTGCTGACGCACCTGCCATTCCCCTTCGCCGTACACTTTGACCCCGGTCGAATCGACCACCACATGGCGCGCGCCGTGTCTCTCGACCACCGGCAAAGCGATCCTCAATTTACCTAAGCGGCGGGAGACGGTAGTGTAGTCGGGGACCGGCAATGGCACCCCCATCAGCTGAAACAGTGAGGCCATGAACCCTTCGGTTTGGCGACTGGGCAAGTGCATCACCGAACCCATCGTGCTCATCGTGGCAATCGCCAGGTCGCTATAGGTCGCTGAGGCTCCCCGTTTGCCCGTCTTGGTGGGGTTCAACCAGCCGTTGAGCACCTCATCATCAACCCAGAACGTCAGACTGCCACGCTGCTTCAACGCCTCATTGTAAGCTAAAGCTCACCTACTTTGCGTATTTTGGTGGTTGAATTCCGCTGTCGGCAAGACTCAACCAGGCAAATTAAAGGTCGATTAGCTTATTCCCGCCAATTACGAATGCGGTATTGGGATTTCGTCGTCTCAGTCGTCATCGTGAGTCGCAAGTGAGGGGTGTACACTTTCTTTTTACAGCGGTTCCTGAGCCCATGAGGTACAGCCAAAGTCCTGAAGTCATTGCCACGCCTAAGTTTCAGATCTGCATTTGTACCTCATCCAGCGGGGAAAGGCTGTATCGCATCTAACTCATGATATTTGTGCAGACCGCTGCCGCTGGGATTGATACCGCGATCGATTGCCTGAATGAGCATTTAGCCAGCTAACCGCTAGAATCACGGCCAATATCTGCCAACGAAGCCCCGAGCGCTCAGGTCGGGGCTTTTCATTTAGGTCCTCTATCCGGATTCGTCAATCCACTCCTGCGGCAAGGGAGAGCCCCCCAGTGGCGATAGTGTGAAGGGGCTGCTTGCCGTCAACGTCTAGTCGAGAACATGCTTCGGCGAGAAAGTCAGTGTTCTAGCCGCTGGACGGAGCGGATGACTACTTCATTATCAGCACTTACAGCATGTGTTCTGAGAACAAGGGATTAAGAGAATTTTTCGTACCTCGCTAGCTTCAAGAACGCTGTATTGAAGTTTACAGTTATGTGATATACATTGCGACAAGAATGATTTTTTCAGCACCTTTCAAATACATCTCGAAATTCAGATTAATCACTTCTACAGTTGTTAAAGGGTGTCTTGATTTATTCCTTGGAAGCCATGATATCTAGCTAGAAATACGCAAATTCAAGCATAAAGGTTATTCCTGTTATCGCTAGGGGAAGTCTCAAAAGAGCGAAGACTTATACGGCTCTTAATGATTTCAATTCATGCACCCACGGAACTTCACACATCCTAATAGACGCCAGTTTCTGCAATATTCTGCTTTGTTTGGGGCTTCTTTGGGCCTGTCCATGGCGACTAGCTGTAACAGTTCCAAACTAGTTAATGGAGATGATGCTCCTCCGGTTCGCACCGGGTATTTGCCCATCACGGATGCTTCAGCGCTGCTAGCGGCCTACGATCGCGGCTTCTACACGGCTGAGGGGCTGCACGCTGAGCCACCCCAAAAATATCTGTCTTGGGATGCTATCGCTGAAGCCTTTATGGCGCGAGAGGTGAATGTTGTACACCTCCTGATGCCGACCACTGTCTGGTTGCGCTACGGGGCTAATTTTCCGGGCAAGGTGGTGGCTTGGAACCACACCAACGGGTCGGCTTTGACAGTCTTACCCAGCATCAACCAGCCAGAAGATCTAGCTGGGCGCGATGTGGCCGTCCCTTTTTGGTATTCCATTCACAACATCGTGTTGCAAATGTTGCTGCGGCAGTATGGCCTAGAAGCGGTGATTAAACCCACTGCTCAACCACTCGCCGCCCATGAAGTGCGCCTAGTGGTGCTGCCACCGCCCCAAATGCTCCAAGCGCTGCAGGAGCAAAAAATTGCGGGATATATCGTAGCGGAGCCTTACAACTCAGCGGCAGAGCTAGCACAAAGCGGCAAACTCTTGCGGCTGACGGGCGACATCTGGAAGGATCATGCCTGCTGTGTCGTGTTTATGCATGAGGACGACATTACTGAGCGTCCGGCCTGGACACAAGCGGTGGTCAACGGCATTGTCAAAGCTCAGCAGTGGGCCAAGGCCAATCGCCCCGAACTAGCTTATATGCTCTCCAAGGACGGGGGGCAATATATGCCCTATGAACTGCCCGTGCTCGAACGGGTCATGACCTATTACGACAATGATTATTACTACCAAAAGGGGGCCATTATCAATCCCGAATGGCGATCGCGGCGGATTGATTTCCAGCCCTACCCCTTTGCGTCTTACACCAGTGAGTTGGTCTCAGCCCTCCAAAAGACGCTGATCGGTGACGACCCAAGCTTTTTAGCTCAACTGGCTCCTGATCAAGTGGCGCAAGATTTGGTAGATGATTCCTTCGTTAAGGTTGCCCTGCAACATGTCGGTGGCCCTCAAGCGTTTGGCCTTTCCCTTGATTTATCAAGACAAGAAAGCATTTTAATTTAGCCCCGTCCCGCTTTGCCTTATCCGCAATTCGTTCTTCTTCAGGTCATGTGAGAGACATGAGCAGCGTATCGCACCCTCCATTTTCCAAGCCGCAAGGTTTAGCTGGCTGGCTTTCGATCGCCAACCTGTTGCGCTACGGACTCGTCACCCTGGTGTTGCTGAGTTTGTTGCTGACCAGTGGCATCTTGATTCGCCTCAGTGCCCACGCCCAACTGCAGGAAAGCCAACTGTTGCAGCAGGAGCGATCGCGGGCAGTGGCGCAAAGTATCGAAACGCAACTCAATGACCTGCAAAGCGAAATGCAGTATCTAGAGCGAGTGCGAGGACTCGCCACGTTGCCACGGGAGGTCCAGCGAGATTTTTTAGAAGGGCTGACCCGCAGCAATGACGCCTTTCAGGCGGTGGCGATGTTTAATCTGAGCGGAGATGTGTTGGTGGGGGTCTCCCCCTTTGACCAAAATCCTCAAAAGCTGGCAGAAAATTTAGCCTTTCTCAGCCAAGTGACTTCGGGCTACCGTTACATCAGTCCGGTGAGCATTAATCCCCGCACCGAACATCCTGTGATGACCTTTGCGGTCCCTGTCCGGGATGATCGAGATCAGGTAAATGGGGCGCTGCTAGCAGAAATTGATCTGTTTTTCCTGAACTTTACGGTTTCTCAGGCCCAAGTCGGCGAAACGGGCTATACCTACGTTGTCGATGACCAACAGCAAATTATTGCGAAAAAACGCCCGGCCTCGGAAGCCTATGAGGCTTATCAGTTAGAAAGCATTGCTCAAACTGACCTGATCCACCATCTCATGAGTGACCCCGCATCGGCATTTTCGATTTATACCGGGTTGCGGGGGCAGCGGGTTTTGGGCGCGAGCAGCTACGTCTATGGGGTGGGCTGGCGCGTGGTGTCAGAGCTGCCGATCGCTGAAGTGCGCGCCCCCGTCCGCGAGATGAATCGAGTCATGTTGGCGGTGCTGGGGCTGTCGGTGCTGATTGTCGGGACCCTGGGCACCGGCATGGCTAACTGGCTGGTGACTCCCCTACGACGGTTGACCTTAGCCGCCACTCAAATCAGTCAGGGGCAGTTGGATACGCAGGTGAAGGTCAGCGATCGCAATGAATTGGGGCTGCTGGCCGCCGTGTTCAATCAAATGGTGCAGCAGTTACGCACCAGCTTTCAAGCGTTGGAAGAGGCTAAAGCCACCCTCGAAACCCGCGTAGAAGCACGGACAGTGGAACTGATGGAGGCTAAAGTTGCCGCTGACCAGGCTAACCAAGCCAAGAGTGAGTTTTTGGCGAATATGAGCCACGAGCTGCGCACACCGCTGAATGGCATTTTGGGCTACGCGCAAACGCTGCGGCGATCGCCCACCCTCTCCGATAAGGAGCAAGACGCCGTCGGCATCATCCACCAGTGCGGCTCACATCTGCTGATGCTGATCAACGACATTTTAGACCTGTCGAAGATTGAAGCCCGCAAGCTGGAGATCCGCCCGAAGGAGAGCCATTTACCCTCGTTGCTGCAAGGGGTCGCTGAGATTTGTCGCGTTCGGGCGGATCAAAAAGATGTCGAGTTTGTCTATCAAGTGCCTGATGATTTGCCAGAAGGCGTCCTCGTCGATGAAAAACGGTTGCGTCAGGTCCTTATCAACCTTTTGGGGAATGCCGTCAAATTTACCCGCCAGGGACGGGTGACCTTTGCCGTGAGCGTCGTCGAGCAGTTGACAGCGCCCCCCGAAAATTCGCCCCTAAACCCGACTGCCTCAACGGACCTACTCAAACCGCCGCCGGTCTGGTACAAACTGCGGTTTCAAGTCAAGGATACTGGCGTCGGCATGACCCCTGAGCAGCTTGAGCGCATCTTCTTGCCCTTTGAGCAGGTCGGCAGCCACTCTAAACAGTCAGAGGGAACCGGATTAGGACTCACCATTAGCTACCAAATTTTGGAGAAAATGGGGGCCGATTTGCAGGTGCAAAGTCAATCCGGTGTCGGCAGTATCTTTTGGTTTGACTTAGATCTGCCCCTCAGCCTGGAATGGTCAGAGGCCGCCAAAATGACTGATTCCGGCAAGATCACCGGCTATGAGGGCGATCGCCAGACGCTGCTTGTCGCCGATGACAAATGGGAAAACCGCTCCGTACTCAAAAGCTTGCTCGAACCGTTGGGATTCACCATCATTGAGGCCGAAGATGGTCAAGATGCCCTGGAAAAAGCTTTGGCGCAGCCCCCTCACCTGTTCATTCTGGACTTGGATATGCCCGTGCTGGATGGGTTTGCGCTCATGCAACGCTTGCAGCAGTCCTCTAAGTTTCAAAATACGCCCATCATCGTGTCGTCGGCCAGCGTGTTTGACTCTGATCAACTGCGCTGTATTGAGGCCGGGGCGCACAGCTTTTTACCAAAGCCGATTGATGCCGCTGAACTCTTTGAGCAACTGGAAAAATTCCTGTCGTTAACGTGGATCTTTGATGCAGAAAACCTGAGTTCCAATTTGCCGCGATCGCCCGCTACCCAAGCGGCAGGCACTTCTGGCCGTGATGTCCTGACCCCGCCTGCCGCCGAGGTGCTAACTGAGCTTCACGACCTGGCCATGCGAGGCAATCTCCGAGCCATCAAGCAGCAAGCCCAAGCCCTGGCCCAAGCCGATCCTGCCTTCCAGCCCTTTGCTGACCACGTTCAAAAACTCGCTCAGGGCTTTCAGGAACGAGAACTCATCACCTTTTTTGCTCACTATCTTGAGGTCGCCGATAAATGATGACATCCGCTCAACACAGCATCCTGGTAGTGGACGACAATCCTAATAATTTGGCCGTGTTGTCAGATTTTTTAGGGGAAATGGGCTTTGAAATTTTGGTGGCCCGTGATGGTGAAAGCGCTCTGCAAAAGGTCAACTATGCGCTCCCCGACCTGATTTTGCTCGATGTCATGATGCCCGGCATCGACGGCTTTGAAACCTGTCGGCAACTGCAATCGCAGCCCCATACCAGTGAGATTCCCGTGATCTTCATGACAGCGCTTTCAGAAAGTCACGATAAGGTCAAGGGATTGTCACTCGGCGCGGTCGATTACATCACCAAACCCTTTCAGCAAGAAGAGGTGCTGGCACGGGTACAGCTTCATCTCAAGTTGCATACCCTGAAGCGATTGCTCACCGATCAAAACCACCAACTCAAACAAGAAGTCGAAACCCGCAAAACGGCGGAAGCGGCTTTACAAAAACTGAACCAGGAGTTAGAAAATCGAGTTGCTCAACGTACTCAGGAATTGTCAAAGGCGTTAGAAGATCTCAAACAGACCCAATTGCGTATGGTGCAAGGGGAAAAACTAGCAGCCTTGGGGCAATTAGTCACAGGGGTCGCCCACGAGGTCAATAACCCTATCAACTTCATTGCGGGCAATATTAGCCACGCCAGTACTTATGTTCAGGATCTACTCGAACTATTAGCGGCGTACCAGCAAGCCTTTCCTGAGGGCACGCCTGCCATTCAAGCCAAGTCCACAGAAATTGATATTGATTTCTTGCAAGCAGACCTGTTGGCAGTCATTCGGTCGATGAAACTAGGGGCCGATCGCATTCTGGAGATTGTGAAGTCGCTATGTCGCTTTTCTCACTCACAGGAGGAAACCAAGAGTGTCGATATTCACACGGGGATTGACAGCACCTTAATGATTCTCAATAGCCGGTTAAAAGCGCAGCCCCATCGTCCTCGCATTGAGGTCATCAAAAACTATGGCGAGTTGCCGCTGGTGGATTGCTATCCGGGACAACTCAACCAGGTCTTCATGAATTTGCTGGCCAACGCTATTGATGCTTTAGAAGCAGGAATTGAACCAGGAAAACCCTCTCAAGCATCGCTTCAGATCCATATCACCACAGCAGTCGCAGCGGAGAACCAAATCGTAATTAAGATAGCTGATACAGGCCCCGGCATGACAGCCGCAGTACAGCAACAGGTCTTTCAGCCCTTCTTTACGACCAAACCCATGGGCAAAGGCACTGGGCTAGGACTATCTATCAGCCACCAGGTTATTACTGAAGCTCACAACGGCGTACTGAAGTGCCATTCAAGTCCTGGCCAAGGTACAGAATTTTTGATTCAAATTCCGAGTACACAGGCCTAAAAAAAGTTGCGGCAGGCGATTCTTTGCCAAAGATCCTTCGTACAGGTCTCTCATCCAAAGTGTATTGCGACGACTCCCTGCCATGCTCACCCTCTTCATTTCCAATCACCGATTCAAGCCAGACCAGCCGTGGAGCCCTGGTATCGTCCTGCCAATCAAGTGGGGCAAAATCTGTCATCAATCCGTCGGCCCCGGAGAAAGCGAGCACACGGATGCTGATTGTCGATGCCTTCAACCAACCGTTGGGGGCGATCGGGCAACCTGCGCTTTGCTGCCACCGAGGCTGAACGATACACCTGAGTGACCCAAGTTAACTTTTGGCGACGCCAACCCTCAGGCAACACCTGAAATCCAGTCCTCAATTTCCCTCAACAAACCTGAAGTTGCGATCGGGATACTTAAAGACATCAAACGAACACGACCTACCCAACTCGGAGCCCCCACCATGCAACTCTCTTTCCTCGGCCAATCTTACGAAGCCTCTGTGACCCCCATGGATGCCATGGAAACGACGGAGAAAGCCACCTTTTTGGGCCAGCAGTACACCCGTAAGCAAGTCACAGCGGCGATGCGCCAGCCCACCGCCGAACTGATCTATCGCGGCGTCCGCTACAGCCGCTAAGCCTGCCTTCTCCCTCTCCTCCTGCTCAACTCAAGTAAGACAGCACAACATCCCTCTCGCCGCTGGTGAGGGGGATGTTTTTGTCAGCAACCTGCCGTTGGTAACGGCCCTCACAGGTTCTCAGGTCAATGCAGTCAAGCGCTCAGCTTTCTCAGGCAGCGATTAAGGTCAGCTCATGTAGCGGTCAGGGACCGCTCAGGAGCGAGCCCCACTATAGAACTCAAGATGATTGAAACACTAAATCAACCGAAGGAGTTCAAACCATGAAACGCATTGCCTTAGCCCTTACTGCTTTGACCGCTATTGCCATCGCCGTTGCCCCCGCTAGCTACGCTGCCGTGGACTTTGATGAACTACGTCGCGAGAACCTGGATAAAGGTGCTGTCGACTTTGACGAATTGCGCCGTGAAAACCTGGATAAAAGCGCGATCGCTGAGATCCAGGTGAAAGGCATCGATTTTGATGAGCTGCGGCAAGAGAACTTAGACAAAGGCGCGGTTGATTTCGACGAACTGCGTCACGAAAACCTGGATAAAGATGCCGTCGTTGCAATCTACGCTGCCGTGGACTTTGATGAGCGACGCCGGGAGAATCTAGAAAAAGGTGCGATTGCCAACGCCTAAGCGACAACCTTCTACCTACCTTTCTTGTCTGCGGCATTCCCTTTGACACACCCATCCCCCCTTTAATGCCTGACATTGAGGGGGCTTTATTCCAATTCCAGTTTGGTGCCCGAACTCCGCGAGAGTCAATCATCTGCACCAGGAGGCTCTGATCGCCCAGGCGGTTAGGGCCTTTCTTAATGTGTGGCAGCTTTATGGTGATGTGGTCCGAAAGTAGCGAGGCTGAGATTGGGTCAATCTAGCGGTTTTGACGGCTAAAACGCTTATTTCACAAACCTTTCAGGCTAAAGAACCCAAATTGCCTGTTGCCAAAACCGAGCCTCTCTGACCTATCGGAGTCTGTCCAATTCGGGGCAGTGAGGTCTTTGCGTATTTTCAGCGATTAGAATGAGCAGCTCACTCAGAATACCTGCCCCGCATAGCGCTCAGCCTTAGCGGAAGTTTCTGTACGATGATTCATTCAACTCCGTCACTAAAGGAAATCGTCAGACTTTAGAGAGATGGACAGAAGGGCGATCCCCATTGAGAGTGGTATATAGCTCTAGATATTGTTTACTGAGATGCTCCTCAAAGGCAAACTCCTCAAAGGCAAACTGCATCGGATGCAGTAGCCTGCGATCGCCCCCTTAGTCCGAGAGCTGCGTCATACCATGCAGCTATGCCAGGAAAAGTTTGCTGACGAATTAGAGATGACTTTTGCCCCGATCAATCACTGGGAAAATGGGCCTACAAAGCCTTCTCCTTTGACCCTCAAGCAAATTTATACACTCCTGAATCAGCTAGGAGATAAAGGTGAGGTGCTGCGAACCACCTATACTCATGGAGAAATTAGCAGCGGGAAAGGATTCCCGACATGACTGACCCACTGCCTCAAAAACGTTTGACTGTCCCGATGCCCACTAACGAAGCAGCAAGGTTAGCAGCCCTACAGCGCTACAAGATTCTCGACACGCCCCCCGAAGCCGCGTTCGATCGCATTACCCGACTGGCAGCCCGGTTATTTAACGCGCCCATTGCCCTCATCTCGCTAGTCGATGAGTCGAGAGCCTGGTTTAAGTCGTGCGTTGGCTTTGACGCGAAAGAAATACCGCGTGATGACACTCTGTGCAGCTTCGCCATATTAACCGATAAGCCGCTGATTGTTCCCGATACTCGCCGCGACGAGCGCTTTGTCGGCAATCCCTTGGTGCAAGCTGAACCGGGAGTGCGGTTTTATGCCGGTGCGCCCTTGCTCAGTCATGACGGCTTTAATTTAGGCACACTGTGTCTGCTCGACCATCAGCCCCGCAACCCCTTAACACCCGAGCAGCAAGCCACCCTGGTTGATTTAGCCGCCATGGTGGTGGATGAATTGGAACTGCGATTGGCAGCCCAGAACGTTGCTCAATCTGAGGCGAAATACCGCACGCTGTTTGACTCGATCGATGAAGGCTTTTGCATTTGCGAAATGCTATTTGATGAACAGGGTGAGCCCAACGACTACCGCTTTTTGGAAGTTAATTCAGCCTTTGAAGAACTCACCGGATTGGAGCAAGCAATCGGTAAACGGATGCGGGAACTGGCTCCCAATCATGAGGCTTATTGGTTTGAGATCTATGGCAGAGTTGTACAAACCAGGGAGCCCGTTCGGTTTGAGAATTATGCCAGCGCCCTCAATCGTTGGTTTAATGTCAATGCCTTTTGCATCGGTGAGCCACAAAACCATCAGTTCGCCATTTTATTTACCAATATCACTGAGGCGAAGCAGATTGAAGCCCATCGCCAACAGGCAGAAGCGACCCTGCAGCAGCTCTCAGCCGAACTCCAAAGCCAAGTGCGAAAGTTTGATGCCACGCTTTCGACCATCACCGATTCTGTCTTTAGCTTCGATCGCGAGGGGCGGTTTCTTTATGCCAATCAAGTGTTGCTCGACCTGTGGGGCATCACCGCCGCAGAGGCGATCGGCAAAACGATGGCTGACCTCAATTATCCCCCCACTGTTGAGCAGCAAGTGCTGGACGATCTGCGATGCGTGCTTAAAACTGGAGAGAGCGTTAGAAATGAAACTCCCTACACCAATCCAGCCGGGGTTGAGGGCTACTTTGAATATATTCTGAGCCCGCTGTTTGCTGCCGATCGCACCGTCGAATCGGTCGTCGGGTTATCTCGCGACATCAGCCATCGCAAACGAGTAGAAGCCGCTTTACGCCAAAGTGAAGAGCACAGCCGCAATATTCTAGAGAGTATTACGGATGCCTTTTTTGGACTCGATGAAAATTGGCGATTTACCTACGTTAACCAAACCGCTTATACGTTAACGGGTTACGAACCCGGCGAGCTGATCGGCAAAAACTTTTGGGCCGCTTTTCCGGGATTACCTGACAGCAAGTTTGAGCCGATGTACCGTCGCGTCATGCGCGATCGCGTGGCTGAATCACTGACTGAGTTTTACCCTGACCACGATCGCTGGTACGAAGTCCGCACCTACCCCGCCACCAATGGCATCACCATCTACTTTAGAAACGTCACCGAGCAAATCAAAGCTGAAGAAGCTGTGCGCCTCAGTGAAGCGCGGTTTCGCCGCATCTTTGAGTGCAACATGGTTGGCATGGGCATCTGGACGGGATCGGGGGGCATTGCTGAGGCCAACGATGCCTTGCTAAATATCATCGGCTACACGCGCCAGGAATTGCATGAGGGACGGCTTAATTGGCAGAAAATTACCCCTCCAGAATACGCTGAGCGCGATCAACAAGCCCTGGCTGAAATTGCCGTGCGGGGAACCTGCTCACCCTACGAAAAAGATTTCATTCATCAACAGGGGCATCGCGTCCCTATTGTGGTGGGTGCAGCCGGATTTGCCGACAATCCAGAGGCGGGCTTTTTCTTTGCGGTTGATCTGAGCGATCGCAAACAAGCCGAAGAGTTATTGCGTCAGAGCGAATCGCGCCTTCGCCTGATGATCGAAAGTGCCAAAGATTACGCCATCTTCACGCTGGATCTCAACGGGATCGTGACGACATGGAATACCGGGGCCGAACGCCTGCTGCAATACTCAGAAGCCGAAATTATTGGGCACAACAGTCGGATCATCTTTACCCCGGAAGACAGAGCCCAAGGAAGCGCCGAGCGCGAGCTGCAAATCGCGTTCACTCAGGGACGGGCCGAAAATGAACGCTGGCACCTGCGGAAAGACAGCAGTCGCTTTTGGGGCAGCGGCTTAGTGATGCCGTTACAGGACGAAGCGGGCAACGTGCAGGGCTTTGTCAAAATCATGCAGGACAAAACCACCCAAAGACAAGCCGAAGCCGAACGAGAACAACTGCTACAGCGCGAACAAGCCGCTCGGGAAACGGCAGAACAAGCCAACCAAATCAAAGACCAGTTTTTAGCAGTGCTGTCCCATGAGTTGCGATCGCCCCTCAACCCAATTCTCGGCTGGACACAGCTATTGCAAAAAGGCAAACTCGACGCCACCCGTCAACAGGAAGCCCTGGCAACGATCGAGCGCAATGCCAAATTACAAACTCAATTGATTGAAGATCTCCTCGACATCTCCCGCATTATGCAGGGCAAGTTGAGCTTAACCGTCACCCCTGTCAGTCTGACTTTTGTGATTATGGCAGCCGTCGAAACGGTGCGGTTGGCAGCCGCAGCCAAAAACATTCAAATTCTGCTGGATCTAGCAGCTGGAAGCGTTGCCGTTGCCGGTGATGAGGCGCGGTTACAACAAGTCGTCTGGAATCTACTGACGAATGCGGTCAAGTTCACCTCCAACGGCGGACAAGTCACGATTGAATTGCGGCAACGCGAGCAAATGGCTCAAATTCGCGTCATGGATACTGGCAAAGGCATCGAGCCGCAGTTCTTACCGCATGTGTTTGAGTATTTTCGGCAGGCAGATTCTACAACCACCCGCAAATTTGGTGGCTTGGGGTTAGGGTTGGCGATCGTCCGGCAGATTACGGAAATGCATGGCGGCACCGTGTGGGCAGAGAGCCCAGGGGAAGGCCAAGGGGCAACCTTCATCCTACAATTGCCAACGAGCCAACAGGCCGCATTGAGGAGCTCTGAGCCCACTCCAACTCAACAAGACGGAGAATTGCCGCTAGCCGATGCCCGAGTGTTGCTCGTCGACGATGAGCCCGATACACGGAATTTTCAAACCTTTTTGGTGGAACGCAGCGGCGCACAAGTCGTGGCTGTGGCCTCTGGCCTGGAGGCTTTGCAAGCCCTGGAACAGTTCACGCCGGATGTGTTGGTGAGCGATATCGGCATGGCGGAGATGGATGGCTATATGCTGATGCAGCAGATTCGCTCGCGTCTACCCAACCAGGGTGGAACGATTCCTGCCATTGCTTTAACGGCCTACGCGAGAGATCTCGATCAACAGCAAGCGATCGCGGCGGGTTTTCAAATGCACCTCACAAAACCTGTCGAACCAGAGACATTAATCAGCGCGATCGTTAATCTCTTAAAAAAGAGTAGAACCCGCCAACGCTAACAGTTATTAGATGCCAATTACTTTGGGCTCTTCCCAGCTTTTGGTGAAGCCATGAAAATCGCTTGCCACCGCTGGTCATGCAGCCATAACAAATCGCTTTTCGAGTAACGCCAAGCTCGCCCTGCCGTACATCTGCCGTTTCAGCATCTTCAATTTGTTGTTCAAGCCTTCGACTGGGCTATTACTAACCTCACTCATCATGCTAGCTTTGACCACAGTATCGTCATCAAACAAGCCTTGGGCAAACGTTTGCAACGGTTTGATAGCGCAGCTGCTTGCCTTGAGTAGCCAGTCATCGAAGGCGTCGACCTGCCGTTGTCTTAACAGCTGCAAAAACTCATCGGCCAACTCTACCAGCAGCGTCAAGTCCGGATGCTGCTGCATCACCCGCTCTAGTCGATCAGTCTCTTCCGCCTGCTGATTTTCGGGTTTGAGCACGACCCAGTAGGCGGCTTGGCGAGGGGTGAAGGGTGGCGACTGCGGGTCAACGACCTGGGGCAACGTCTAAGCGACTTTGCTCCTCACCGGCGGTAGACCTTGTGCTTTGCGCAGTCCGCTCAGGTAACGTTGTAGGGTCCGAAGAGAGCCTTCAAAGCCGCCAGGTTCGAGCCATTTCATCAGGAGGCTCGGCTCTCTAATCCCCGAGTTCCACCAGTCCAAAAGCTGTGGCTTGTAGGGATCCCGTAGACTGCGTCCGAAAGGCGCGCGGCGCGCGCCGCGCGCCGCGCGGCGAGCTGCGAGCTCGGGCAAGCGGCTGTAGCGTTCAGCGGTTTTGGGACTGATGCCTAACTTCTGAGTAATGGCCCATGACGCGATCTCGACACTCCGAATGATGAAAAGGGTACCTTGGCCTTTGGGTCCGGGGTGGTGGGTCGTATCACTCTCTGGTAGGGAGTTTTGGCGCGATCGGTGAGGGGGTGGACCCACCCTACGTCGCTCTATTTTCAGGGCAATCGCGGTTTGAGAAAATCCCTGGGCTCGTCAGGACTGGATCGTCTGCTGTTGTTCTATTTTGCGCTGTTGGTTCTGTCGGATTTGCGGCTGTGACTGCTCCGTAGTAGTGGGTTGTGGGACAGCCAAAACGGTGGCTTCAGCAATATCTGTGAGGGTCGCTTGATGCGGCAATTGTTCAGCCGCTTTCATCAGCTCACTGCAGTAGCTCCCCAACGCTTGCTCTAGAGCTGCACTCAAGTTCTTGACCAAATGAAAGCGATCCGCAACTTAGATGGCATCAGGAGCACCTTCACTCATCGCACTTTTGTCGGTTTTGGAACGATCACGGGAAAGCACTTCGACACCCGGATGGGCTTCTAGCCAGGTGTCGAAGGTCTCGGCTTTGCGGTCTGCAAGGAGGGCAATCGGCTGATGGGTTTCTAAGGAATGAGAATTGAATAAGTTGGGATAGCCGTCTCGGCTGTCCCAAGGCAGGCAAGATGCCTGCCCTAACAATTTAGATATTATTTGATCCTCATTCCTAAATCAACTAGAATCGGATGTTGCTGATTCCAGGTATGAACCAATTTCTCCAGGTATTGGAACCTCGTTCAAATTTTTGCAAAATCATACCGCTATTCAGCAACGCCGTCATTGTGGCCCGGAAAGCAAAGTCATCGACCCCCAGCACTTTTGGGGTCTCGAAGCTGGGTAATTCAAGCTTACCTAGCTGGTTCAGCAGCGTACTACCTCCGATCCCATAGCCAAAGCGATGGCTGAGGCGAGCACCCACTGCACCCCCTAGAGCTAAGCCGATGGACTGTAACTGCTGGATGAATCTGACGGTCTTTCTGGCCCACGGAGCGGCGACTTCTGGCAGGCGCTCGGTAAAGATCCGGTGGTGACAGTCAGGATTCGAGCAAAAGCACTTGCCGACTTGAACCATCAAGATCAGGCTGAACGCAACGTAGGGCAAATCGGCCAGCGTGCGCGTGTAGTGACTATGGATCCGGTGGCTAGGCTGTCCACAGACTGGGTAAGCCGCTCGGGTTTGGGTAGAGGTCAGATTGAGTGTCAATCGGTGCTCTCCAGGCAGCCGATCATAACTATCGAGATGAAGCAGATTAAGGCTAGGAAGCAGGCATTGAAACAGTTCCATGAGTAATGCACCCGAACGGTAATGGCTTCAATAGTTTCCTGCTATTCGCCTCGGATCACCAAAAGCTGGGAAGAGCCCAAAGTGTAATTTGCATCTAATACACGACAATCTGCTCGATGTCAGGCTCAGTGAACATCGCGACCTGGAGGCGGGCAAAGCCTTTTTCGAACAAGTTGCCGAATTGATGATGGAGCCGCCGGAGCGCGTTGTCACTGATGGCCATAGCCGCTATCCCCGCGCCATTTCAGAAGTACTGGGGGAGTCAGTTCAGCACCAGGTCTCAAAGTCAGTCCAGAATCCGGTAGAACAAAGTCATCGGCAACTCAAGCAGCGATATTTTCGGCGTTGCTGAATAAGGGTATGAATCTATGCTGGGACAGGCACCTCCCCAAACTT
>Ga0076930_100392_pt1 | contig 45501 bp, 41 predicted proteins | sample HotLakConsoUCCRE_FD_71149 | JGI IMG/M metagenome (GOLD analysis project Ga0076930, IMG submission 71149) | Hypersaline microbial mat communities from Hot Lake, Washington, USA - Hot Lake Consortium UCC-RE (version 3) (version 3) ...
TTCTCCCCTTCTCCCCTTCTCCCCTTCTCCCCTTCTCCCCTTCTCCCCTTTCACTCCCATCAACCCATGACCTCCGGCCCATTGCCCCGTTCACCCCGGACCCCTAGAATGCCCTGGACCCTACCAGTGAATTCCCGATGACCGATCACAACCGTCCCAATATTCTCGTTCGCCTGTGGCTTGGCTTCTGGCGCGGCGTTACCGCGCTGCGCATGACCGTGTTCAATATCCTGTTTCTGATCGTTCTTGCCCTGGTATTGCGCATGCTGTTCAGCGGTGCCGAGCCCCTGGTGCTTGAAGACAACACGACTCTGGTCATCAATCCCAATGGCGTGATCGTCGAGGAATATGTCGGTTCTCCGGTCGAGCGGGCGTTCAACGAGGCGCTCGGTCAGGAACTGCCCCAGACGCGCTTGCGCGATATCGTCGCGGCGCTGGAATTTGCCGCAGATGATGATCAGGTCAGTCAGGTCATGATTCAGACCGATCGTCTGATCGGAGTCGGCCCGGGCATGCTGCATGAACTGACGGCGACATTCCAGCGCTTCCGCGACAGCGGCAAGCCGGTGATTGCCTACGGCGGATGGATGACCCAGGGCCAGTACTTCGTCGCTTCACTGGCCGATGAGATCTGGCTGGACAGCGAGGGCATGATCCTGATCGAAGGTTATGCCAGCTACCGCCAGTACTACGCTGAAGGGCTAGAAATGCTGGAGGTGGATGTCAACCTGATTCGGGTTGGTGAGTACAAATCGGCAATGGAGCCCTATATTCGCAACGACATGTCGGATGCCGACAAACAGGCGCGCCAGTTCCTGCTGGATGATCTGTGGCAGCGCTATCTTGACCAGGCAGCGGCCAATCGCGGGATGCCGGTTGAGGTCATGGCTGACTTGACCCGGAATTTCCCGACCTATCTGGAAGAGGCGGGCGGCAATCTGGCCCAGATGGCTCTGGACAGGGATCTGGTCGATCGCCTGGTCAGCCGCCCGGAACTGCGCTCGGAAATGGCCTTGCGTGGCGCGCCGGACGATGAAGGCAGCTACCGCCGAATCGGAATGAAAGACTACGTTAACGGCAAACGGTTGATGGAGGTACCCGGTGACGACCAGATCGGGGTGATCGTTGCCCAGGGTGCGATTGTCGAGGGCAGTCAGCCGCCTGGTACGATTGGCGCCGATTCAACCTCGCAGCTGATTCGACAGGCGCTGGATGATGACAACATCAAGGCCGTGGTTCTCAGGATCGATTCCGGTGGCGGCAGCGCGTTCGCCTCGGAAATCATTCGGCGTGAATTGATGGCATTGCGCGAAGCCGGCAAGCCGGTGGTCGTCAGCATGGGCAATGTGGCGGCCTCAGGCGGATACTGGATCGCCATGGGTGCTGACGAGGTCTGGGCCTATCCGTCGACGATTACCGGCTCGATCGGCATTTATGCGTTTTTCCCGACCTTTCAGAACACCCTGGCCAAGATCGGTGTCCATACCGATGGTGTGGGCACAACCCCGCTGGCCGGAGCCCTGCGTGCTGACCGCGCACTGGACGATGACCTGCGACGCCTGCTGCAGACATTCATCAATAACGGCTACCAGGAGTTCATTGGCCTGGTTGCAGAGCATCGCGACATGAGCACCGAGGCGGTCAACCAGGTTGCCCAGGGGCGAGTCTGGAGCGGAGCGCAGGCTCGGGATCGTGGCCTGGTCGACCAGTTGGGTACCCTGGATGATGCCGTCGCTTCAGCGGCCCGTATCGCCGGTCTGGGTGAGGATTTCGATGTCAGTTATGTCGAGGCACCACTGGAGCCCTGGCAGGCGTTTCTGACCCAGGCGGGTGCCAGGGCGCTGGCCACTGCCGGGCTGGAATTCGGCCCGTCGGCCATGACCCTGCTGCCGCGGGAACTGCGCACCAGTCTGCTCCAGGATCTCGGCTTTCTGTTTGAACATGCGGGTGCAGGCCGGGCTGGCGTGATGGCCCATTGCCTGTGTGATACACCGATGTGAATCAGGGATCCTGCTGACTGATATCGGCCGGCGGCAGCAGTCCCTGGATACGGGCCAGGGTTTCGAGTTCGGGGATATCGCGAGCCAGACTTCGCAATCTGGCTCGTTGCGCGGTGGTCAATGGCTGATCGCTGTCCTCAAGTGCAGCCTGTTCGCGTTCCAGCTCGCCGAGGGTCTGGCCTAGCCGCCAGGCTTCACCATAAGCGGGCTGGTCACACGCCGAGTCGGCGGCAATATCATTGCGCCCGGCGTTGAAGGCGCTATTCGGGTCGCAGTCTGGCGCGGTGGCACAGGCGGTCAGCAAAAAGATCAAAACACCGATTGGCAGAAGACGGTTCATGGGCATCCCGGAGCGTAGACTTCAAGAAATGAAACGGCAGCTTAACTGATTTATGGATCCCGTTACCCAGGGTGTGGTGGGCAGTCTGTGGGCCTTGCCGGCCGCGCGTCGCGAGAACATGCGCCAGGCGGCGCTGGTCGGCTGGATCGGTGGTATGGCGCCGGATCTGGACGTGTTGATCCGCTCATCCACTGACAGCCTGCTGGCGATCGAATACCATCGCCACTTTACCCACTCACTGTTTTTCATTCCCATCGGCGGGCTGATCACCGCGCTGGTGCTCTGGCCGTTTTTCCGCAAGCGCCAGCCGTTTTTCCGCTTGTACCTGTGGGCAGGCCTCGGCTATGCCTCGCACGGCCTGCTGGACGCCTGTACCTCCTACGGCACCTATCTGCTGTGGCCATTGACCGAAGCCCGTTACGCCTGGAACTGGATCAGCGTCATCGATCCGGTGTATTCCGTACCCCTGGCCATCCTGCTGGCAGTCAGCGTCTGGCGGCGCAGTCGTTGCTCGCTGGTACTTGCCTGGATCTGGCTGGTGGCCTACATGAGCCTGGGCGCGGTCCAGAACTATCGCGCCGAGCATATCGTGGCCGACTGGGCCCGCGAGACCGGTATCACGGTCGAGCGTCTCGTGGCCAAACCGGCATTCGCCAACCTGATCCTGTGGCGCGGGCTGGTCGATGACGGTCAGCGATTTCACCTGGTGGCCGTGCGCAATCTGCCGGGTAGCGGGGCGATGCTCTGGGAGGGCGGCTCGGTGGCACGTTTCCAGCGACCAGGGGGACTGACCGACAGCCAGCTTGCGTTAGATATTGATCGCTTCGACCACTTTTCCTCCGACTGGCTGTTCCGCTATCCCGACTATGATGCCGATGGACAATGGTTTGTCGGCGATTTCCGCTATGCCATCGATCCGGCCAGTCAGCGTCCGCTGTGGGGCGTGTTGTTTGATCCGGCCGACCCGGATTCGCGGGCGCGGTACACTACTCCGCGCCGCGTGACCGAGGAAGAACGCGCGGCCTTTTTTCAACGGCTGCGCGGTGACCTGGTTCCCGCAGCCCCGTCGAGGGACTGACAGATGCTTGCCACCGTTACCGATTTTCTCTGGTCGTATGTGCTGGTTGCCGTTCTGGTGACCATGGGATTGATCTTCACGCTCGGATCGCGCTTTGTCCAGTTGCGTTATTTCGTCGAGATGTTTCGCGTGCTCGGCGGCGCCTTCCAGCATCATCCGGGCCAGGTATCCTCGTTCCAGGCGCTGACCCTGAGCGTGGCCGGACGGGTTGGTGCCGGCAATATCGCCGGGGTCGCGGTGGCGATCACGCTGGGTGGACCCGGGGCGATTTTCTGGATGTGGGTGGTTGGCCTGATCGGCATGGCGACCAGCTTCTTCGAATGCTCGCTGGCCCAGGCCTACAAGACCATCGACTCCAAGACGGCGACCTTCCGCGGTGGTCCGATGTATTACATCGAACGCGGTCTGGGCAGCCGCGGACTGGGGATGGCTTTTACCCTGCTGCTGTTGGTGACTTTTGGTCTGGCCTTCGTGGCGTTGCAATCTTTCACCGCATCGTCGTCGTTGGAAGAGGCGTTCGGCGTTCCGACCCATATCACCGGCATCGTGCTGACCCTGGTCATTGCGGTCACCATTTTCGGCGGCGTTCAGCGAATTTCCCGGGTAACCGAGATCATCGTGCCGATCATGGCCATTCTCTACGTTCTGGTCGCGCTGTACGTAGTTGCGACCAATATCGGTCAGGTTCCCGATGTGCTGACCCTGATCGTGCGCGGGGCGTTCGGCCTGGAACAGGCAGTCGGCGGCGGTATCGGCGCGGCCATCATGATGGGCGTCAGGCGCGGATTGTTCTCGAATGAAGCCGGCCTGGGCAGCGCGCCCAATGTGGCAGCGGTGGCCACCGTTCCCCATCCGGTTCATCAGGGGATTGTCCAGTCGTTCAGCGTCTTCATCGATACCGCGATCATCTGCACGGCGACCGCGTTCATCATTCTGATGTCAGGCTTGCATGACGGCGGCAATATCGACAACGGTGTTGTCCTGACTCAGCTCGCCCTGGCTGACCATGTCGGGCCCTGGGGGCAGACTTTCGTCAGCCTGATTCTGCTGTTGTTCGTGTTCAGCTCGATTCTCTACAATTTCTACCTTGGCGAAAACGCGACCAGCTGGATGAATCCGGACAACCGGGTTCTGTTCGTGGTCTTCCGGGTGCTGATGCTGGTGCTGATCCTGTGGGGATCGATGCAGGACCTGAGCACCATCTTCAGCTTCGCCGACCTGACCATGGCCTTGCTCGCGCTGGTCAACCTGCTGGCCCTCGCGCTGATGCTGAAAGTCTGCTTCCGCCTGATGCACGACTACGACCAGCAATCCCGCACCGGCGCCATCCCGGTCTTCGACCCCAACAAATTCCCCGACCTCAACATCGACCGCGAAGCCTGGCCCGGCAATCCGACCAACGGCCAAGAAAAGAATTAGCCACGGAAAACACTGAAGGCACGGAATTGAAGACAATCAACTATTCAATTCTTTTCCGTGTATTCCGTGTTTTCCGTGGCCAAAATGTTTTCAGGCGGCGGAGCGGTGGCGTTTGAGGTAGACGAGGATCTGGGAGATGGCGGCCGGGGTCATGCCGGGGATGCGGCTGGTCTGGTCGATGTTGTGCGGGCGGATGCGATTCAGTTTCTCGGTCAGCTCGGCTGACAGTCCCTTGACGTCGGAGTAGTCGAAATCGGCCGGGATCAGATCGCCGGCCGAGCGGCGTTGACGGTCGATCTCGACCTGCTGGCGGCCCAGGTAGCCGGCATAGCGAATCCGGATGGCAACCTGTTCACCCACGTCCTCGCTGGCCGCGCCGGGACCGATGCCATCAATGTTCATCAGCGCTGAATACGTTACTTCCGGGCGTCGTAGCAGTTCCTCGGCGGTGGTGTCCTTGCTGAGCGGAATGGATAGCGTTTCGCTGATCGCTTCGGCCAGGCTGGAGCCTGTGGGTATGCGCAGCCCGGCCAGTCGGGTGCTCTCCCGTTCGATAGCGTCGCGGCGCTGGCAGAAGGCTTCCCAGCGCGCATCGTCGACCAGCCCAAGGTCCCGTCCGATTTCGGTCAGGCGCAAATCGGCATTGTCTTCGCGAAGATGCAGTCGGAATTCGGCGCGACTGGTAAACATGCGGTAGGGTTCGGGCGCTCCCTGCGTGATCAGGTCGTCGACCAGAACGCCCAGGTAGGCCTGGTCGCGGCCAGGTGTCCAGGTGGCTTCACCACGAACCTGACGGCTGGCGTTGAGACCGGCCAGCAGGCCCTGGGCAGCCGCCTCTTCATATCCGGTCGTGCCGTTGATCTGACCGGCCAGGAACAGGCCGGGCAGATGACGCGATTCCAGGCTGGGCAACAGATCCCGCGGATCGAAAAAATCGTACTCGATCGCATAGCCGGGGCGGGTCAGATGGACGTTCTCCAGCCCCGGTATGGTGCGGACAAAGTCCATCTGAACTGCAAACGGCAGACTGGTCGAGATGCCGTTCGGATACCACTCGGTGCTGTCCAGGCCTTCCGGTTCGAGAAAGATCTGATGCGAGGACTTGTCGGCAAAGCGCACGACCTTGTCTTCGATCGATGGGCAATAGCGCGGACCGGAGCCCTCGATGGCCCCGGTATACATCGGTGACTGGTCCAGCCCCGAGCGAATGATGGCGTGGGTCTGCTCGCTGGTCCGGGTGATAAAGCAGTTGACCTGGGCCGGGTGTTCGGTGCGGCTGCCCAGGCTGGAAAATACCGGCCGGGGGCTGTCGCCGGGTTGTGGCTCCAGGCGCGAAAAATCGATCGTCCGGCCGTCCAGCCGCGGTGGTGTGCCGGTTTTAAGCCGACCTACGGTCAGCGGCAGCTCGCGCAGGCGCTCGGCCAGCGCATTGGATGGTGCGTCGCCGGCCCGGCCTCCGGCCTGGCTGGATGTGCCGACATGCATTCGGCCACCGAGAAAAGTGCCGGTGGTCAGCACCACCGCGGGCGCATGGAAATCCAGGCCCATGGATGTGTGTACGCCGGAGACCCGGCCCTGATCGACGATCAGATCGTCGACAGCCTGCTGAAAGATCGTCAGATTCGATTGATGCTCGACGGCCTTGCGCACGGCCTGGCGATAAAGCGCGCGGTCGCATTGGGCGCGGGTGGCGCGCACCGCCGGACCCTTGCGTGCATTCAGGGTGCGCCACTGGATACCCGATGCATCGGCAGCCCGTGCCATCAGTCCGCCCAGCGCATCGACTTCGCGCACAAGGTGGCCCTTGCCGATGCCGCCGATCGCCGGATTGCAGCTCATCTGGCCGATGGTTTCGATATTGTGCGTGATCAACAGGGTTCGTCCGCCCGTCCGGGCGGCAGCAAGAGCCGCCTCGGTGCCAGCATGGCCGCCGCCGATCACGATAACGTCGAAAGATTCCGGGTAGCGCATGGCCAGGTCAGATCACTCGCAAGCAGTTGAATCAGGCGGCAAGTTTAACCGATTGATACTTCCGGAATCGACTCTCGCAACGTCACTGGCCCGCCGCTCAAGGCGGAGAATTACGAACCCGTTCAGGCGTCTGAGGCGATCGACGGGTTGGAGGTGGTGACGATTGACGTGGCGATTGGCGTGACGATTGTGGTGGCGAGCGTCGTGACGATGGCGGCGCGCGCCGGCTGGGAACCGACGAGCGGTACGCAGGCTGACTTGCCGGACGTTGGTCGCGAATGATCAGGCCATCTCCGTCACGGCGCAAGCGCTGCTGTTGCAGGCGATCGAGACGATGATCCCGGTGGCCGGCGGCAGGCCATGAACCACCAAGGTCGTTGGCCAGACGGCGTCCACGATAATCACGCGGCTCGCTGATCGGCTGATTACGCCAGTGCGGATGCGTTCTGTGCCATGGGCCCCAGCCGTAATAGGGATAGTTGTAGGCAAAGAATGCTCCGTGAGAGTAGGGGTAGCCCCAGTACCAGGCCGAATACGGGTAGTACCATGGATCGAACGGGTGAACGACCACCGAAAAGGGCGAGTAGTAGCGGCTGAAGTAGAAGTGGTCCAGCGACCAGTAGGGGTACAGGGCGGAGTAGCCGTGAACCCGGGCCGGGTACGAAGAATAGGCATAGCGCTCCGGACCATAGATTCCATCATCACCGTAGCGCGGCTGGTAGACCGTAGTACACCCTGCCGTGACGGACAGTACCAGTATGACCAGCAGTATTCTCATAACGCACCTGTCCTGAAATTTGATTCAGCCTTTCCATCCTACCCCACCGGCCTAAACGAATCCTGAATGAACGACCAGGAAATCCTGGAACCACCGAGAACACCGAACGCACCGAAACTTCAAAAGCTCTTTTCGGTGAATTCGGTGGTTAACAGAAGTTTTTGTTCATCCTCCGACAGCGGGTTCAATATCAAACCTGGCACCAGAGCATACTTGCGTCGGCGGGCGGCATTGGTGATCATGGGGGTTCATGTTTGATTCCGAGAGACTTGCCGATGAAAGACGAAACCCGTGCGGCGTTGAAGGATCAGAACACCTGGCTCAAGCTGCCGGTGATGCTGTTGTTTTTTCTGCTGCTGGCGATTGTCACCCCGGTTCTGATCCTGGTCAGTTTTGCTGGTTGGATCATCCTGCTGGTGACCGGTCAGCGCTCGGAGGGTGTGACCGAGTTCGGCCAGACTCTGGCCAAATGGTACGCCCAGACTGCCCGCTACCTGACCGGTGGCGCCGAGCGACGTCCGTTTCCGTTCGAGGATCTCGATTGTCCCAGGGATGAGCCGATGGCCGCATCCGGGGTTGCTGCGGCATCTCACGCCAAATCGGCTGCCAGTGGTTCAAGCGCGCAACCAGCCGCTGAAAGACCGGCTCGCGCCCCCGAAACCTCAGTGTCGGGAAAAACGCCGGAGAAAACTGCCGCCGGAAAATCCGGCAGCAAGAAGTCCAGCAGCAAAAAATCCGGCAGTAGAAAGGCCGGCAGCAAGAAAGCTTCGGGCAAGAAATCAACCGGCAAGAAGGCGTCCAGGAAAAAGGCCGGAAGCAAGAAAGCAGCAAGCAAGAAAACGACCGCCTCTGACCGGTCACCTGCTGGCACCGACAGCAGCAGCGATGACAGCACGATATGACCAGAACCTACGATATCCAGGGCTTCACGGTCTGCCTCGACAAGGTTGTCATGCTCTCAGCGGTGTTTGAAGCCGATAACGCCGAGGGCTGGCAATTCAATATTCGCCTGGACGGTGATGTCCGGCTGCAGGTCAAGCAGCCAACCCGGGCCTCTGCACTGCTGGAGCGCCAGATGCTGGTCCGAGCGCTCAACGGGCAGGCTTCCGAATCTACGGCTTCGGCGAGCTCTGATTGATCAACGCCTCCAGTTCACTCAGGCTTAATCGGTTTTGCGGCCGCCCATCGATCGGGCTGGGCTGAGCCTGCAGCGCATCGCGACCAAGCATCAGGACCAGTTCCACGATGTCGTGATTTTTCTCGATCACGAGCACATCGACGTGACGCTGGCTGCCGTCGTGCCAGCGAATCCGGCGGCGTTCCTGATCGAAGCTGACCTGCTGCTCCATCAGAAAGTGAACGACCGCGTCCGGATCATCGGCGAACAGGTGGAGGCTGATCCGGGAAAACTGGTCGGCGGTGCCATCGGCGACAGGCCCCACCAACCGCGGTCGAAACTCGGCCAGAAATCGCATCGCACTGATCGCTACCTCTCGTAGCTCCAGCAACCGATCTTCGCGTTGCTCGCCACCGAACAGCAGCTGCCAATTCTTCAGTTCCTGTTCGATTTCGGCGTTCGAAGGCAATCCCTTGCGGGTCGACGCACCAAGCCGCTCGGCGGCTTTCTGTTTGGCCAGCAGGTAACTGCGTTGACCTTCGGTAGACATGATGCGCGCCGCCTCGGCAGCAATGGTCTGGCGCAGGCGCTGGCTGCGGGCGTTCTGGCGATTGGGCATGGTCAGTAGATAGGGTCAGTAGATATCGTAAGGATCGAGCTCCTCGTCGGAGGCATCGCTGTCCAGCATCGGCGGCAGGTGGTCTTCGTGAAACCACTCGGTCATCGCACCGGGATGGCCGGGACTGACTCGCTGACCAGTCGCGGGATCGATCAGAGCCCTTACCAGACCGATGGGTGGGGGTGGTGTCTCCTCGGGACGGTCTTCAAGTGCCACGGCCATGAAGTCGACCCACAAGGGTAGTGCAGTTCGTCCGCCCTGTTCCCAGGATCCCAGGGTCTCATTGTCATCCCGACCCAGCCAGACCGTGGTGACCAGGCCGCCACCGAAGCCTGAGAACCAGGTATCGCGCAGGTCATTGGTTGTTCCTGTCTTGCCGGCCAGGTCGTTGCGATTGAGTGCCAGCGCCCGTTTCCCGGTGCCCTGGGTGATCACGTCGGAAAGCATCGACCGGATCAGCCAGGCCGTCTGGGAACTGATGACCTGGGGCGCGCGCTGCGGAATGAACGGGCCGACCGGTTCGGGGGAGTCAAGGTCTTCTGCGGGCGATTCCAGGTCCAGACGTTGTGGTTGCATCGGCTCCTCGGAACGCTCATCCGCATCGTTCGCCGGAGTCTCCTCGGGCAGCGGTTCCGGGCATTTCGGGCAGATACGTTGCCATTCCGGCTCGAAAACGATGCTGCCCTCCCGGTCATCGACCCGATACAGGTATGCAGGAGCGATGGCGTGCCCGTCATTGGCAAACACGGCATAGGCCCGGGCCACGCTGAGCGGGGTCAGGGAGGCCGATCCCAGGGCCAGTGACGGGCCGACTGGCAGTTCCTCCGGTTCGAATCCGAAACGGGTCAGGTAATCGCGGACGTGCTCCAGTCCCATGCCCACCAGCAGTCTGATACTGATCAGGTTGCGTGAATGAATCATGGCTTCACGCAGCCGGGTAGGCCCATGGAATCGACGGCTGAAGTTGGTCGGTCGCCAGGCTCGTTCCATGGAAGGATCGTCAATCACGACTGGCGCATCGTTGACCAGCGAGGCCGGATGATAGCCGTAGTCGAACGCTGCCGAATAGATGAAGGGTTTGAACGAAGAGCCCGGCTGGCGGCGGCTCTGGGTCACCCGGTTGAACTGGCTGCGGCCGAATTCAAGGCCGCCGACCATGGCCAGAATGGCACCGGTCTCGGCTTCCAGCGAGACCATTGCGGCTTCGGCCTCGGGAATCTGGGCCAGTTGCCACTGATCGTCGACCTGGCGCAGACGAACAATATCGCCGGGGGCCAGTATCTCGCTGACCGATTCCGGCCGGGGACCCAGCGCGTCAATCGACAGATGCGCCCGGGCCCAGTCCAGTGAGGCAAGTTCGAGGATGACTTCTTCGCCGGTGCCAGTCACCAGCCTGGCCTGGTCCTGGCCGCTCTCGACGACCGCCGCGGCGATCAGGTCGGCAACCGGGCGGATCTGGGCCAGGCGAGCTTCGATGCGGGAAAGCTCAGCCAGTTCTTCATCGTTGAGTTGCTGTTCCGGCCCGCGCCAGCCGTGACGACGGTCATAGTCCTGCAGGCCATCGCGAACGGCCTGATCGGCAGCTCGCTGAAGTCGTGAATCAATGGTGGTAAAGGCACGATATCCGCCGGAGTAGGCATCTTCGGCACCCAGTCGATCAACGATGTCCTGGCGAGCCATTTCGGACACCCAGCTGGCATCGAGTTCCCGTACCGAACCGTGATAGCGGGCCCGGTTCGGTTGGGCGCGGGCCAGGGCATGCTCCTCGGCATCGATATAGTCCAGTGACAGCATCCGATCCAGCACCCAGTCTCGCCGGACCATGGCCTGGCGCGGGCCGGAGATCGGATTGTCGCGCGACGGCGCCTTGGGTAGCGCTGCCAGCATCGCCATTTCCTCGATTGCCAGCTCGTCGACCGTTTTTCCGTAGTACACTTGCGCCGCCGCGCCAACACCGTAGGCCCGGTGGCCGAGAAACTCCTTGTTCAGATACAACTCGAAAATTTCGTCTTTGCTCATTTCGCGCTCGATCTTGAGCGCGAGCAGCATTTCACGCAGCTTGCGGGTTACCGAATATTCGGTGGACAGAAAAAACCGGCGGGCCACCTGCTGGGTGATGGTACTGCCTCCGGGCACCCGTCCACGGCCGAGCGATCGTCCATACAGCCAGACAGCGCGGCTGGTGCCGCGCCAGTCGATTCCGGGATGTTGGTAAAAGCGATCATCCTCGGCGGCGAGAAATGCCAGGCGAAGTTTTTCCGGTATTTCGTCGATTGTCAGGGGCAGTCGCCGCTGTTCGCCGACTTCCGCCATGAGTTGCTGGTCGGCCGAATAGATTCGCAGCGGCACCTGCAGCCGGATGTCTTTGAGTGCGTCGACAGAGGGCAGCGAGGGCGCAATAATCAACCAGACGACGACGAGTCCGACCAGCCCCAAGGCGAAAATCAGGAAAAACAGTCGGATAGAAAAAACTATTAAAGGCTTTATTCGAACCATAAGTTATGGTAAATGTACGTCTGGAGAATCAAAAAACCCGTGTCTTGGACGCAGACATCGGCCGAAAGTGCCCCGAAATGAAGTGGGCAGACAAGCTGAAGTCGGAAGATTAGCACAGCGCAGCCAGCGGTCAGACACGAGTCAAGTGGGGATGATTCGAGCGGGTGTACCAAGTTTTTACACAGCCTGATCGCGCCGAACAGAGGGCCATGACAAGAAATGAATGAGACATTAGCGAAGCTTTTCCGCTCTGCGCCACCGCCCCTGATCGGGGTGGATATCGGTACCAGCAGCGTCAAGCTCATCCAGTTGACCGCCAGCGGCAACAGTTACCGGGTCGAGGCATTTGCGATCGAGCCGGTTCCCGAGGGTGCGGTCAGCGAGGGCATGATTTCCGAGCCACAGCAGGTTGCCGATGCGGTCAAGAAGGCATTGCAACGCGGTGGGTTCAAGGCCAAGTCCTGCGCCATGGCGGTCACCGGTTCTGCAGTGATCACCAAGGTCATCAATCTGCCGTCGGACCTGTCGGAAGAGGATATCGAGGGCCAGATTGAAGTCGAGGCGGGCCAGTACATTCCATATCCGCGCGAAGAAGTCAGTCTCGATTTCGAGGTGCTCGGTCCATCGCCGCGAAACGCTGATCTCCTCGAGATTCTGCTGGCCGCCTCCAAGACTGAGCACGTCGATGCCCGGCGCGAGGTTGCTGAACTGGCCGGCTTGAATGTGGCGGTGGTCGACGTCGAGTCGTTCGCGATCGCCAACGCTTTCGAGCTGGTGCGCAAGGGTGCCGGAATCGATGAGGCCGAAACGATCGGAGTGCTCAATATCGGGTCGACGGTGTCCACCATGATTGTGCTACGCGGCAACCGAAGCATCTACAGCCGGGAGCACTCATTCGGCGGACATCAATTGGTGGAAGAATGCATGCGCCGCTACGGAATGGATGCCGACCAGGCCAGTTTCCTGCAGCGAGGCGAGGAGCCGCCGGCCGGGTTCGAGGACGAAGTGCTCGAACCCTTCCGCCAGAACGTGATTCAGCAGATCAGCCGGGCGCTGCAGTTCTATTCGTCCTCGAGTGACTATTCCAGCATCAATACGCTGTTTGTCACCGGCGGGGGTGCCTCCATACCGGGGCTGGCCGAGGCCGTCGGCAATGAAGTGGGAATTTCCTGTGAGGTTGCTGATCCGCTCAAGGATCTGCGCCTGGCACCGAAAATCAACGCCCGGGCACTCGATCAGGCCCGGCCGTCACTGACCACGGCATGCGGGCTTGCCATGAGAGGGTTCGACTGATGGCAAAAATCAACCTACTACCGTGGCGCGAAAATCTGCGCAAACAGCGGCAGCAGCATTTCATGCTGGCACTGGGCGCGACTGTCGTGGTCGCCGCATTGCTGGTCCTGGCTGCGAATTTCTTCATGAATCAGCAGATATCGGGGCAGGAGAATCGAAACGAATACTTGCGCGGGGAGATTCGCAAGCTCGAGCGCGATATTCAGCGAATCGAAGAGCTTGAGGAGGTCAGGGAAAATCTGATTGCCCGCAAGAACGTGATCGAGCAATTGCAGAGCAGCCGCAACCTGATGGTTCACCTGTTCAACCAGATGGCGCAGACTGTGCCGGAAGGCATCACCCTGAATTCGGTGCGTCAAAACAATGAACAGCTGACCCTCGTCGGAACCAGCGAATCAGAAACCCGGGTATCGGATTACATGCGCAATATCGAATCTGCCGAATGGCTGAGCCAGACACAGCTCAATATTGTCGAGAGAGCGGAAAGCGAAGGTCGTCCCGGACAGCCGTATCGATTCGAGCTGCAGGCCCGGGTAGCGCCGCCGCAGGCCGATCAGGAGGAGTACTGAAGCCATGGAGCTGTCCGAACTAAGAGATCTTGATTACAACAATCTGGGCGCGGCATCGACCGGTGCGAAAGCCGTGATCCTGGGCTTTCTGGCGCTTCTGATTATTGGTCTGGGTTACTACTTTCTGATCATGGGCAAGCGCGAAGAGCTGGCAAACAAGGAGCGATCCGAGGTTCAGCTCAAGCAGGAGTTCCAGGAAAATCAGCAGAAAGCCGCCAACCTGGAAGCCTACGAGCGCCAGCTCGAGGAAATGGAAGACATGCTGGCTGGCATGCTGGAGCAACTGCCGTCCAAGACCGAAATGCCGGCGCTGTTGATGGATGTTTCCCAGACTGCCCAGGGATCCGGAATTGGTACCGAATTATTCGAGCCAAGAGCCGAGGTCCTGCGTGACTTCTACGCCGAGCAGCCGATCAGTATTCGCCTGACCGGCACCTACCATGAATTCGGCACCTTCGTGTCTTCGGTGGCATCGTTATCGCGCGTGGTCATCCTCACCATGCAGGATATTGCCCTGGAGCCCATCGACGGCGGTCGCCTGCGTATGGAGGGTACCGTGACGACCTATCGTTACCTGGATCCGAACGAGCTCAGTGCGGCACAACAGACGGGGAGCGGACGATGATCAGGCATCTTCAGCTTGCGCTTCTGATCGTGGCCTCGGTCACGATTGCTTCCGGTTGCCAGCGTGGTACGCGTGACCTTGAGCAATGGGTCAACAATACCCTGCAGACCCCGGCTGGTGAAATCGAACCGATTCCTCCGATCGCACCGACCGAAGTCGTGACCTATGAAGCGTACGATCTTCGCGATCCGTTTCAGCAGCGACTGGCCACGCCCGACGAAGAGTCCGAGCAGACGGCTGGCAGCGACGGTGGCGTCCGTCCCGATCCTGACCGGCGGCGCGAGTTTCTCGAAAGCTTCCCGCTGGACACTCTGGACATGGTTGGAACGATCGAACTGGACGGCGTCAACTACGCGTTGATCCGGGACAACGACAGGGTCGTGCACCGGGTCAGTGAAGGAAATTATCTCGGTACCAATCACGGTCGCGTGATTCGGGTACAGCCCAATCGGGTGGAACTGGTCGAACTGTTCGAGGATGCCCGCGGCGGATGGACCGAGCGTCGGTCCCAGATAGCCATGGAAGAAGGCTCATGAGCGACGGAATAGCAAGGATTGGCAAGGAAATGAACAGAATGACAATACTCAAGGCCAAGAATGGGAGAAGTGTGATGAACAGCGGTGGCAGGAAAGCAATGCTTCTTTTCGGGCTGTTCTGGCTGGTATCAGCCGCACAGGCCACAGAGGTCACCGACGTTCGCGTCGAATCCGGTGATGGTGAAGTAAGGTTCGTGCTCAGCACGGACTCGACTCCGCCGAACCCGACCGTGTTTCTGACCGAACAGCCTCCCCGCATCGTCCTGGAAATGCCTGATACCACGACACGGTTGAGTGCTGATCGGGTTCCGGTCGGGGTCGGACCCGCGCAAAGCTACATGGCGTTGAGCGCAGGTGGTCGTACCCGACTGGTCGTCGACCTGTCGCGAACCTCGCCCTACGAAGTCAACGTGTCCGGCAACGAGGTGACCCTGGTGGTCGGCGCCTCGTCGGCGGTGCCGGCTTCAAGTTCGAGTCGATCGGCGGACAACGCCAGTGGGTTCGAGATCGCCGGGATTGATTTTCGACGTGGCGACAACGGCGAAAGCCGTGTGTTGATTGACATGAACCAGCCTGGCGTCACCATGACCGTCAACGAGCGGGCAAACGGCCTGCGCGTCGACCTGTTTGGAACCCGCTTGCCGGACCGTCTCTACCAGCGCCTTGACGTTGCCGATTTCGCAACACCGGTCCAGTTCATTGCCCCGGAACAACGTGGCGAAAACGTCCGCCTGCAACTGGATATCAATGGTGCTTATCAGCACATGGCCTATCAGACGGGTGATCGTCTGGTCCTCGAAATCGGTCGACCGGAAGCCGAGCCGGAACGTTCGCAGGATCTGCAGTTTTTCGAAGAGCGTGAGTACGAAGGTAGCCGGATCACCCTCAACTTCCAGGACATCCAGGTGCGCTCGGTACTGCAGCTGATCGCCGATGTCTCCGACCTCAATATCGTGGTGTCAGATTCGGTGACCGGGTCATTGACCTTGCGCTTGACCAACGTGCCGTGGGATCAGGCGCTGGACATCGTGCTGGAAACCAAGAATCTGGATATGCGCCGTTCCGGCAACGTGATCTGGATTGCGCCGACTGCCGAGATTGCCGAGCGAGAGCAGCAGATTCTTCGCGCCAGGGCCGATCGTCAGACACTGGAGCCACTGCGTACCGCGATGATTTCAGTCAGTTATGCCAGTGCCAGCGAATTGGCTGCCCTGATTCAATCAGCCTCGTCGAATGAAGAGCAGGGTCTTTTGTCCGGCCGTGGATCGGTTTCGGTCGATCAGCGCACCAACACGCTGCTGATCTCCGACACCATCGAACGTATCGATGAGGTCCGCGAACTGGTTGCCGAACTGGACCGTCCGGTGCGTCAGGTACTGATCGAATCGCGGATCGTCATTGCACGCCATGACTTCAACTATGAACTCGGTGTCCGCTTCGGTGTTTCCGCATCGCGCGAAGACGGTCGCGGCAATGTGTTTTCGACCTCGGGCAGTTCGAATGCGCTCGATCAGATGAACAATCTGGCCATGATCAATCGTCGCTCGGGTACCGGCTCCAGTCTGCCGACCACACTTCCTGGCAGTGCCGGTTCCGGAATCGATACTCCGTCACTGACCGATCGGTTGAACGTCAACCTTCCGGTCAGCAATCCGGCCGGCAGCTTCGGCTTCAGCATTCTTGCCGCGGACTACTTGCTGGATCTTGAACTCAGTGCGCTGGAATCCGAAGGCAACGGTGAAGTGATTTCAACACCACGCGTGATTACCGCCAACCAGGCCGAGGCCTTTATCAAGCAGGGTGTCGAAATCCCCTACGAAGAGGCAACCAGTGCCGGGGCGACCTCGGTCAGTTTCCAGGAAGCGGTTCTCGAGTTGCGCGTTACGCCGCTGATCACGCCGGACAATCGGGTGCAGCTAGATCTGCAGGTCAAGCAGGATACCGTTGGTGAAATTTTCCAGACCGGTCGTGGCGGATCCGTCCCCTCGATCGATACCCGGGAATTGGCGACCAAGGTTCTGGTCGAGAACGGCCAGACCGTGGTCCTTGGCGGAATCTTTCAGGAAGAACGCAACTTTCAGACGTCAAAAGTGCCGGTGCTTGGCGATGTGCCTGTGCTCGGTCATCTTTTCCGTCGTCGCGGCAACGATGAGCAAAAGCGCGAGTTGCTGATATTCGTTACGCCGTCAATCCTCGACGATCGCGTCTTACTTGACTAAGCAATGACCTGGACAAACAGCATCATGATGGATCAACACCATTCAATCGGGAATATTAAAATGAAAGCGATTCGACTCCTTGGCGTACTGACCGCCTCACTGGTCCTGGCGGCCTGCGGCGGCGGCAGTTCAAATAACAGTTTCGGCGGCGGCGGCACGGCCAACCTGTCCGTCACCGCGGCCTCCAATACCGTTACGGTCAATCCGCAGAATTTTGCGCCTGACCCGGACAGCCCCTATACCACCCAGGTTACCGTTCGCTTGCGGGCCGCCAACGGTACCGCAGTTGCCGACGGCACCAGTGTGACTCTGGCTTCCAGCAATTCCTCCCGCGGCGTGGTCTCCCCGATTGACGCGCCGAGTGAAACCGGAAGCTCAGCCACTTCACCCACCTCTGGCGGTCTGGCCCAATTCTGGTTCACCGCCGGTGAGCAAACGGGTACCGTGACCTTGACGGCTTCGGCGGCCGACCCGGCCAGCGGCAATAATCTGTCGTCGTCCGTGCAGATCACTGTCGAGGCCGGCACCTCCGATGATCAGCGGCTGTCGGTTACCGGCTCGAGCACCATGCCGACCAATACCCAGGGCGTGCCGATCTTCTTTGGCTCGCCGTTTATCAACGAGCTCACCATCGAGTATGTCGGAGCCAATGGTGAGGCGGGAACACCGACCGAAGGCGAAATTGGCGTCGCTATTGCACCGGTGACTCGCGGCGCTTTCTCGACGCTGGATGATCCGGAGACCGATGACGTCAACGAGTTTCTGGTACTGATGGGCAGTGCTCCGGTTGACATGACCGCTGGTGTATCCACCATCTTCGTTCATTCCTTCGATCAGCCCGGACCGGTCACCGTGTCGGTCAGCCTGGTCGATGCCAATACCGGCGAGCAGTTCTCGACCGAGTTCGTGATTGATATCGAAGATGGCGCTGCCGACTTCCTGCCGGCCCAACTTGACTTCAGCGTTGATCCCCAACCGGTTTACGCGCAAGGCGCCGGTGGTGCCAGCACCAAGAATATTCAACTGATCGTTCGCGATTCCGGTGGCAATGTCGTACCGAATCCGGAAGCCGACGGCGTCAGCTGGAACAATGTCCGGCTTCAGCTCGAAGCACCGGCCGGCAGCGGCGCACGCCTGTCGGGCACTGGAGCTGAAGGTCCGGTCAACGGAACCGATATTTCTGTTAGAACCGTGAACGGCATCGCCAATTTTGCGCTGAACGCCGGTTCTGAGACCGGTACGCATCGAATCATTGCCACCGTCGACCGCGCCGACAACAACGTCGATCAGGGAATCACCGATCCGCTGCAGGCAGAAACCAGTGCCGAAGTGGGTGACGGCCGCTTGTTCGCACTCGAGCTGGTCAGCCCGATCCTGAATGCGATTCTGGTCAACCCGACGGTCAACGACATTGCCACCTCTTTCGAGCTGGAAGTCGACCCGGTGACCGGTGCATTGGTTCCGGCCGATCCGGACGGCACCTATTCCCTGACCGTTACCGTGCAGGGTACTGACCGGGTCGGAAACCCGGTGCTACCTGGTACTACGGTCAATTTCGGCAAGATCGACGACCCGATGACGCCCGGACTGCCGCGCTTCTTCGTGTTCTCCGGTCCGGACGGCAATCCTGAGGAAGGCGGCAATCTGTTCAGCGTCCTGGATCCGCCAGAAGGTTTCCTGGATGATGCTGCCGCTGTCGACGAGGCGGTCGAACCAGGCGACACCGTGGCCTTGTTCGGCAAGCTGGTACCGGGCAACCGCGAACATGAGGCCGTCCGTTTTGTTGCCAACGTGATCGACGAATCCAGTGTCAACGTCACCGAACCGTTCAACCCGAACGACGCCACGGGCTCTGTGGTCAACGACGGGTTTGTCATTCCCTGGGTCATCGGACGTTCCCAGGTCGGCAATATCGATCAAAGTGTGACTCTGGACGAGTTCGGACGTGGTTCGGTCCAGATGACCTATCCGATCAACTCCGTCGGTCGCCCGATCGTGCTCTGGACCCAGGGTGTTCGGGTCGAGTCCGCCGGCAACAAGACCGTGGCAGATGTCGAAGCCTCCCGCTTCCCGGGAGTTGCCCCGTTGTTGCTGACCGCGACACCGGGCACGATAACGGCCAATTCCGATAGCGTCGTGAGACTTTGCCTGACTGATGGATTGCAGTCTCCGGTTGAAGGGGCGTTCATCACCGGAGCGATTACCGAAGGCGCGGCCAACGGCACGCTGGATGGGGCATCGATGACAACCACCACCGGCAACCCCACCGGTTTCGACGGCGCCGGCTGTGTCAACACGGTGGTCAATATCAGTGGAATTCCGCCGGAAGGTGACGAAGCCACGATCACATTCAGTTACGACGAAGCCGAGGCCGAAGTCAGAGTTGTGCCGCCGGGAGCGGCCGTGTTGCTGGTCGATCCGTCGCTGATCAATGATGTGACCCTGTCGACCTTTACCCGTCAGATCGACCTGACTCTGCTGGATGGTTCCGGCTCGCCCATTACGGGTGCCCAGCTGGTGGGTGAATGTGAGGCCGACGGCGGCGTTCTGGAACTGCAGGTCGCCCCGGGCGTTACCGACAGCAATGGTGAAACCACTGCCAGTGTCCTGATTGGCATGGCTGGCTGCGGCACTGACGGTGGAGAGTATCCGCGAACGGGAACCTGTACCTTTACCACGACCAGTGGATCTCCGGAAGGGTTCCTGACAGTCATTGGCATCGATGTCCTGGGTCTGGGCATCTCACCGCCGCCGGTCGGCTGTCCGCCGGAGGAAGATGATGCTGACTTGCAGACGCTGGTGGTCCAGGTCGAGGACAATCGGCCGGATCCGCAGCCGAGCTCGCTGGTTGAGAGTATCCCGGCGGCGATTGCCTGTGACGCGTCAAGTCCGATTGGAAGTGCGTCCTGCGAGGGTGATTTCCTGGCTGGAACCACGGTGACCTTGCGCGCTCCGAACGGTACTACCCCGGTCTTCAGTGGTGCATGTGCCCAGCAGGGAGGCTCGGATCCGAACTTCGGTGAAGCGGCCATCACGAATGACTCTCAAGTCTGTATCGTGACCTTCAACTGATTCGAATCCTGAAATGGTTCGACCAAAGAGCCCGGCTATTGCCGGGTTCTTTGGTTCTGCCATCAGCGAAATGATCTACCAATTCATCGAATCCGAATCTCCGTTGCTGATCAGCGTGCCTCACGCCGGTCTGAAGCTTGCCGACGGCATGCAGGAGATCATGACCGCAACGGGCAGGGCGCTGGTCGATACCGACTGGCATGTCGACCGTCTGGTTGAATTTGCACCGGCGATGGGAGCCGGGCTGATTCAGGCCTGCTACTCGCGTTATGTCATTGACCTGAATCGTCCGGCGAACGATCAGGCGCTGTATGTGGGATCGGGTACCGGATTGGTACCGCAGCAATCGTTTTCCGGTCAGCCGCTATACCGGGCCGGTCAGGAGCCGGATGAGGCCGAGAAAGTCCGGCGGCTGCGCGACTATTGGCAGCCCTATCACAACGCGATTTCGGCCCACCTGGATCAACTTCGCCAACGCTATGGCTTTGCCCTGTTGCTGGATGCCCATTCGATTGCAAGCCGGGTGCCTGCATTGTTTGAGGGTGTCTTGCCAGACCTTAATCTCGGTACATTTGATGGCAACAGTTGTGCCGCTGATCTTTCCCGCGCGGTGGCTGATTTGCTGGACCAGTCAGATCGCTTCAGCCATGTGGTCAATGGTCGCTTCAAGGGAGGCTTCATCACCCGCCATTACGGGCAGCCGGAACAGGGCATTCATGCATTGCAGCTTGAAATTGCACAACACTGTTATATGGATGAAAGCTGTCCCGAGCAGTGGGATGCTGATCGTGCCGCGCCGTTGATCGATCTGCTGGTCGGCCTGGTAGATCTTTTGCAGCAATGGAAGCCGCCCAGATGACGACGGCTTACGCCTGTCCCTGGATATTGACACCTGAAGGCTGGCAGGCCGATTGTCTGTTGAAAGTCGACAAGTCCGGTCGCATTGCCGCCATCGAAACGTCCGGTTGGCAATCTTGTGATGCCGTGATGCTGGCCGGACCGGTCATCCCGGGAATGTGCAATGTTCACTCGCACGCTCATCAACGGCTGATCGCCGGTCTGACCGGTAGGCGCAAGCGAGGGGAGAGCAGCTTCTGGTCCTGGCGCGAGCAGATGTATCGCGCTGTCGGTCTGCTTCGTCCCGACGATCTTACTGTGCTGGCCAATTTTCTCTACATGGAATTGCTTGAAGGCGGCTACACCAGCAACGGCGAGTTTCACTACGCCCATCGCCTCGATCGCAGCGAGCTCATTGAAACCTCTCAGGCCCTGCTTGAAGCTGCCGGGTCGGCTGGCTGCGGGCTCACGCTGCTGCCGGTCTGGTATCGCTACAGTGGCTTCGGGCGGGCCGAGCCGTTGCCCGAGCAGCGTCCATTCACCCTCGAAGCCAATGCCTTCGTGGCGCTGGTCAAGCGCCTGCAGGCATTGACAGCTGCCGACGACCACCTGGTGATTGGCATGGCACCGCATTCGCTCCGCGCGGTCGACCTGGCTGAACTGCCGGAGGTCCTTTCCGCATTGCCCGGCATCCCGGTGCATCTGCATATCGCCGAGCAGCCGGCCGAAGTAGCGGCCTGTCTTGAAGCGACCGGGCATCGGCCGATCGAGTGGTTGTTCGAGCGAGTGGCTCCCGACCGGCGCTGGTGTCTGATTCACGCTACCCATGCGACCGGTGCCGAACTTGACATGATGGCGAAAGCGGCTGTCGTGGCCGGCATCTGTCCGACCACCGAGGCCGATCTGGGCGACGGCATTTTTGCGACCCGCGCTTGGCTGGATCTGGGTGGACGCCTGGCGATTGGTTCGGACAGCAACCTGGTGACGTCAGCGGCGACCGAACTGCGCCTGCTGGAGTGGGGCCAGCGTCTTGAGTCTCATCAACGCAACGTATTGGCATCAGCTGAAGGCGGGCATATTGGTAGCGCCCTCTGGCAGCAGGCGGCCCGCGACGGCGCCCGCGCCCTGGCCCAGCCGGCCGGACAGTTGATCCCAGGTTGCCGTGCCGATTTCGTGGTTCTGAACGGCCGCCATCCGCTACTGCAAGGACTTGAACCCGACAGCGCGCTGGACAGTTTCATTTTTGCCGAACAAGCGGGCATGATTGACGCCGTCTACGTCGCCGGAAACGCGCGGGTGACCAACGGAAGTCATCCGGATCGCGCGGCATTGAGTGAAAAAATCATCCAGATGCGCCAACGTCTGCAACAACTGGAAACCCGATGAACCTGCCATTTTCCGAAGCCTGCGAACGCAACAAGATCCCGATAGCCGACGCGCTGGAACAGTTTTTGCCTGGCTCCGCCCGGGTGCTGGAGATCGGCGCAGGAACCGGTCAACATGCGGTCTATTTCACCCGGCGCTTTGCCGAACTGAATTGGCTGGCCACTGACCGGGCCGAGAACCTCGAGGACTTGCGCGCGCGAGTGGCCAGCGAAACCGATGGTCGCCAGGTCGAGGTGCGTGAACTGGATGTTTCGAAAGACCATTGGCCGACCGGTCCTTTCGATGCCATCTACACCGCCAACACCCTCCACATCATGCCATTCGAGCTGACTCCCATGCTGCTCGAACACGCGTCGGACCTGCTCGTCCCCGGCGGCCAACTAATCTGCTACGGCCCCTTCCACGACCAGGGTGTGCATACTTCCGAAAGCAACAAGGCCTTCGACCAATCCCTGAAATCCCGCAACCCCAGAATGGGCATCCGCGACGCCAATGAAATCCGCCAAATCGCTCGATCGCACGGCCTCGAACAAACCGCCGACCTAAGCCTCCCCGCCAACAACCGTCTGTTAATATTCACCAAACTCAATACTAATCCTTGATCCTAGATCCTTGCTCCTTGGACCTTGACCCTTTTACCCTTTTGCCCTTTTACCCTGAATCCTTTCTTTATGTCCCCCTATCCCGACCTTCTCCAACAAGCCCGCGGCCTGCTTTCCGGCCAATCCCATCGCATCGCCAACGCGGCCAATCTGAGTGCGCTGATCTATCACGGCCTGCCCGATATCAACTGGGCCGGCTTTTACTTCCTTGAAGGCCGGGAGCTGGTCGTTGGCCCGTTCCAGGGCCAGCCGGCCTGCGTGAGGATCGAGATGGGCAAGGGTGTCTGCGGCACCGCGGCGGCAACGCGTTCAACCCAGCGAGTCGCCGATGTTCATGCCTTCGAGGGCCACATTGCCTGCGATCCGAATTCACGCTCGGAAATCGTCGTGCCGCTGGTGGTTGATGGTCATGTGATCGGGGTGCTGGATATTGACAGTCCGAAGGCCAATCGATTCACCGCTGACGACCAGGCCGGTATCGAAGCTTTGGCCCGGATCTATCAGGACTCCCTCGGCGCGACCAGCTGATCGATTCGCCCCGGGCCGGATGCGCCAAGGTCGAGAACGACCAGGGTGCCCGGTTTCAGTCCCGGAACCGGCAGCGCGGCTCCCAGACGAGCAATCAGATCCTCCAGTCCCGGATTGTGGCCGACCAGCATCAGGTCGGTCGAGGTTTTGCGCGCCGGTTCGATCAGCCGCAACAAGTCGGCGGTTGTGGCCAGCCAAAGTTGTTCGTCCAGCTCAATTCGAACCGGCAAATCTTCAAAAACCTGGTCAGCGGTCTGGCGCGTCCGCCGTGCCGGCGAAACCAGTGCAATCGCCGGCAGGATCAGCCCGGAATTCTGCAACCACTGATTCAGATAACCACAGGCCATGATGCCGCGGGAACTCAACGCACGATCCCGATCACGGCCGGTCGGACTGTGGCCCTCGGCCCGGGCATGTCGCAGTATCCAGAGCTTCATCGCCAGTGAGCCAGCAGTGGTGTGGTGTCCAGGTTGCCGCCCGACAGAATGACGCCAACGCGCTTGCCGCGCCAGGCATCGGCGTGATCCATCACCGCCGCCAGCGCCACCGCACCGGACGGTTCGACCAGCTGCTTGAGTCCCGCCCAGGCCAGTTCCATGGCATCGACGATGCGAGCATCGGAAACGGTCACGACCGAGCGGACCTGGTCCTGGATAATGCCGAGATTGCGCAATCCCACCAGCGCCCGCAGTCCGTCGGCAATGGTATCGGGATGATGATCATCGACCCGGCTTCCGGTGGCCAGCGAGCGCGCGGTATCGTCGGCACCCGACGGCTCGGCGCCGAAAACTTCCACTTGACCCGCGTGGGCCATCACCGCCAGTGCCGTTCCGGCCAGCAGACCGCCGCCGCCGACCGGCGCAATCACCAGGTCCAGATCATCCACCTGTTCCAGCAATTCCATGGCGCAGGTTCCCTGTCCGGCAATGATTCGATCATCGTCATACGGTGGCACAGGTTCGAATCCCTGTTCGACCCATTCTGCCAGGCCGGCCTCGCGGGCCTGCTGATTAGGCGCACAGAAATGCACCTCACCGCCGTACCGACGTACGGCGTCGACCTTGAAGCCGACCGCGTTTTCCGGCATGACGACGTGGGCAGGCAGGCCGCGATCACGGGCCGCCCGGGCCAGTGCAGCGCCGTGATTGCCCGATGAGTGGGTGGCCACACCCGGACAGTCGTCCGGCAGCAGGCTGACGGCATGGGTCGCACCGCGCAGCTTGAACGATCCGGTGTGCTGTAGCTGTTCGCACTTGAAAAACAGCTCAAGGCCCAGCATTTCATTGATCTCGGGTGCGATCATGACCGGCGTTCGCCGGATCGCATGGGCGATACGCTCGTGGGCCGCTTGTATATCGGCCGGTTTCAGTTTGCTGACAGGCATCGGTTTATCTTGTTCACAGGCATCTTTTCATCATAGCGTTCCGATTGCACGGCTCGCACTTTTTTCAGGAGTTTTTATGGCAGCACGAGGCGATCAGGCGCGCCGGCCCATTCTTCGCGGTGACTATCAACCTCCGGCCTGGCTGGTCGATCATGTCGATCTGACCCTGGATCTGGCCACCGACCGGACCCGCATCGTGGCCCACCTGGACGTGCGCCGTAATCCGGATGCCGGCGACCCGCGCGCTCCGTTGCGGCTTTACGGCGTGGATCTGAAAACCCGCTCGGTCGCGATCGACGGTCAGCCCGTTGGTGATCGTCAGAAGCACCTGGACGGGGAGTCGATGGTGCTGGGCCAGGTGCCCGACCAGGCGCGCGTGACCACCGAGGTCGAAGTACGACCCGATCGCAACACCGCGCTCGAAGGCCTGTATGCCTCGGGCAATACCCTGCTGACCCAGTGCGAAGCCGAGGGTTTTCGCAAGATCACCTGGTTTCCCGACCGCCCCGATGTGATGAGTACCTTCCGGGTTCGTCTCGAGGGGGACAAGGATCGCTTCCCGCTTTTGCTGTCCAACGGCAACCAGGTTGAACAGGGTGCACTGGCCGATGGCCGTCATTACTCGGTCTGGGACGATCCGTTTCCCAAGCCCAGCTATCTGTTCGCGCTGGTCGCCGGCGACCTGGCGTCACTGACCGACACATTTACCACTGTCAGCGGACGCGAGGTGTCTCTTAAAATCTACTCCGAGCCGGAAAACCTCCATCGCCTGGACCACGCGATGGCCAGTCTCAAGCGTGCAATGGCCTGGGACGAGCAGCGCTGGGGCCTGGAATATGACCTGGACGTGTATCACATCATCGCAACCCACGATTTCAATATGGGCGCGATGGAGAATAAAAGCCTGAATATCTTCAACGCTCGCTACGTGCTGGCCGATGCCGATACCGTGACCGATGCTGATTTCGAGGCGGTCGAGGCCGTAATCGGACATGAGTATTTCCACAACTGGACCGGCAACCGCGTGACCTGCCGCGACTGGTTCCAGCTCACCCTCAAGGAAGGGCTGACGGTATTCCGTGACCAGGAATTCACCGCCGATCTGCGTTCCCGTCCGGTCAAGCGAATCAAGGATGTTGCCGCGTTGATGGCGCGTCAGTTTCCGGAAGATGCCGGACCGATGGCCCATTCGGTGCGGCCCGAACGCTATGTCGAGATCAACAACTTCTATACCGCGACGGTCTACGAAAAAGGCGCTGAAGTCGTTCGGATGTACCAGACCCTGCTGGGAGAGAAGGGATTCCGGCGTGGTCTTGATCTGTATTTCGAGCGCCACGACGGCCAGGCTGTGACCTGCGATGATTTCCTGGCCGCGATGGCCGATGCCAGCGATCGTGACCTGACCCAGTTCGCCCGCTGGTACGCCCAGGTGGGCACGCCGACGGTCGAGGTGCAGAAGGACTATGATCCGGCCCGGCGGGAAACCATCCTGCGATTCCGCCAGTCGCTGACTGACCATCCCGACAATCACCAGCGCGGGCCGCTGATGATCCCGGTCCAGGTCGGCTTTCTGGATCGCGACAACCAGCCGCTGCCGGTGACCCGGATCGACGAGACCGAGCCCGGTCAGACCACCCGTCTGCTGGTACTGACCAATGTCGACTCGGAATATCGGTTCCGCGACCTGCCGCCCGACGCACTGCCGTCATTGCTGCGCGATTTCTCCGCGCCGGTGAAGCTGAAATTCGATTGGCAGGATCAGGACCTGGCCCGCCTGGCCGGTCATGATCAGGATCCTTTCAATCGCTGGCAGGCGTGCCGGCGTCTGGCCGAGCGGGTTCTGGATGAGGCGATCAGGGCAGGCGGCACGCTGCCGGGCAACACTGAACTGCTGGCTGGCGCCTGGACCGCCATTCTCGACGATCCGGAACTGGATCCGGCGCTGGCCGCCGAACTGCTGGCTCTGCCGAGCGAAGTGGAACTGGCCCAGCGCCGCGACCTGGTCGACGTTGATGTCGTCCACGCCGCGCGGCATGGTCTGTTGACTCACCTGGCCGGCGAGCTCGATGAACGCTTGCTCGCTGTCTATCAGGGCCTGATCGACAACGGCCCCTGGTCCGACGACGGCCAGGCGGTGGCCCGACGCAGTCTGAAAAACACCGCCCTGGGTCTGCTGACGGCCGCCGGAGCCCCCGAGCGCCTCGCGCTGGCCCGCGATCAGTTTGCCCGTGCTGACAATATGACCGACCGGATGGCGGCCCTGCGCTGCCTGGTCCATGCCGCCGACAGCGAAGCACCCAAAGCGCTGGAGCAGTTCGAACGTCGCTACCACGACGATCCACTGGTGATGGACAAATGGTTTGCCGTCCAGGCCAGTGCGCCCGGACCGGAGTCCGTGCAGACCATCGAAGTGCTGATGCGCCACCCGTCCTTCAGTCTGAAAAATCCGAACAAGGTGCGTGCGGTGCTGGGAACCTTCGGGATGCACAATCCGCTGGGCTTTCATCGCGCCGACGGTCGCGGTTACGCCATGCTCGGCCAGGCCATCGCCGAACTCGACAGTCTCAATCCCCAGGTCGCCGCCCGCCTGTCCTCGGTGTTCAACCGCTGGCGCGCCTACGACGCACCCAGGGCCGAAAAAATGCAGGCCGAACTCAAAGCCATCGCTGACAAGAAGGGCCTGAGCCCCGACGTCGAAGAAATCGTCAAGGCGGTCCTCCGACCAAAGCCGGGTTGAACGCAGGCTCAAGGCAAATCGTAGGTCGGGGTGACACCCCCGACGGTCATAGCAAGCAGTTGCCACCAGAGGATCGGTATTCGGCACCCAACCGGATGCCTCCCCGACCTACTCCAACCGTTGAAGCGGGGTGGTGCTCAGAATCCGGTACCAGGGGAAATCCGGGCCCGGATCGAGCTTGCGCTGGACCAGGATATTGGGATCATCGCTGGCGGGGATCTGGCGCTGGTCGAGTTGATCGTGGCCGGCGATGAATTTCAGCGAGGGCAGGGTGTCGGTCAGCCGGTTCAACAACTGGATCAATGCCAGGATCTGGTCTTCGCTGGCCGCTTCCGGCCAGTCCTGGTGGCGACTGTCGAACCAATCCGGGTAGCGTCCGGTATTGACCAGTTCGATGCCGATCGAGTTGGCGTTGCGGTCAGCGACATGATGAGCGATTCGATCCAGTGCCACCCATTGTTCGATCGTTCCGTCCCGATCGATATAGAAGTGCCCGCTGTTGCCGGTACCCGAATCCGGATAGTGAACGCGCTCGCCATACTCGCGCGCCATCGCCAGATCGGGCAGCTCGGTGGCATGGATCACGACCAGTTCGATGTCGTCCAGATCACGCCGGTCCAGCTGCTCGTTGTAGCTCAACCAGCGTTGAGTCAGGGGCAGGTCGGCGACCATGGCCTCAATCCCGGCTGGCTGCACGCGTGGCGATTCCATCGAGCATGCCGTCAAGCTCTGCCCGATCAAACCAGCGTCCGGCGCGCATGACACCCAGAATGCCGCGAGTATGATTGATTTCATTCAGAGGATTGCCTTTGGGATGAACTCGGATTGACATCAGATCGGCTCCTTGACCGGTAGCGACCCGGTCAGTTTAGCGCCTGACGGGCGCTGGGGTCTCCTCTACGAGGTGGTTTGCGCCTGGCGGCGCCGGCGTCGTCATATAGGCGCCTGACGGCGCGGACGTCAACATCAAAGTCAAAATCGTTTCGCCCCCGCTCCGCTCAGGGGCGAGGTACTTTTGACAAACGCCTCAAAAGTACCCAAAAACGCTGGTCGCCCGTGATCGCGCCCGCCTGCGGCGGGTCCCCTGCGTTTCTCGGTCCGGGCGGCGGTCGCTCAACTCACGCGCTACGCCTCCACTCCAGGGCTTCTTGCGCTGACGCGCAAACCGCCCTTGCGTTCCCGGCTGCGCTACGCTCAGACACACGCTCCCTCAAATCCGCCCGGCCCTGCGATACTCGGCGCCCATCAAGGGCTCGAAAATCTGAAAACACCGCCACTGCCCGATGGTGGTGCATTTGTAGGTCGGCCCGACGCGGCCGACGGTCATGGCAACCGGTTGCCACCAGAAACCTGGTTTTGAAGTGCGCACCTTGACGCTCAACCGTTGCAATCAAAAATCAACCTATCGGTGGCAATTGAAACATGGACCGTCGGCCACGTCGGGCCGACCTACAACTTCAAAGGCCGAGCGCAGCGATGGCCCGTGAAGGTTGTCTGCCCTTGATGGGCGCCGAGTATCGCAGGATCGACCGGAAAAGAAGTTTCGTGTGTCTGACCGGAGCGAAGCGCAGGGAGTTGAGAAACTTCCCGGTCGAGCCGAGAAACGCAGGGGACCCGCCGCAGGCGGGCGCCAATCTCGGGCAAAAGTCCTTTTGGTTTCTTTTGGGACGACTGCCAAAAGAAACTCGCCCCTGAGCGGAGCGGGGGCGAAAGCCTTTGACTTTGGTCTTTGGCGCCCTCAGGCGCAAGACAAGAACCCCGCGCCGTCAGGCGCAACCCCTCTAAAGTTCAATGGATCCAGTCACACTGACCTGCTGTTGCAGCCGCTGCGCCAGCTCGTAGGAAGCGCGTCCCGGTTCGGCGAGAACGGCCATGCTGCCGCGTTCAAGATTGACCATCCAGGCCTCGGTGCCATCGGCCAGGGTGGCTGATGCCGGGGCATGTGCGACCTGGGTATTGGGGAATATCATCAGCGTGATCGGTCCGTCATCGGTTTCCAGTACCAGGTGCGCTCCTCGCCCGTCCGGGGTCGGGCAGACCTTGCCCAGCCGTACTTGCGCCAGCAGTCCGGACTCGGCATGTACGCCGAAGCCGGCCAGCAGCTCGGTCACCTGGGCCGGATCGCTGGGCTGGCTCTCACTCATCTGCATGGCCCGGGCCCCATCGTAATTCCAGTGCCAGTCCAGGTGGGCCCACACATCGGCATGGCTGGTGTGTTCAATGTCGGCCTGGAACAGGTTGAAGCTGACCGCACCGACCGCGAGTATCAATGATGCAGCGGTTGCCAGCATCCACGGCAGTTCGGGGCGTCGCTGAGCGTGCCTGGACTGGCGCGAAATGATCGACTCGGTGAGATTCGCCGGCGCCCGCACCCGCAGCGACTGGTGCAGCATCGCCTCGAACGCCTCGGCTTCGACAGCGGCGGCTTCAAAGGCGGGATCCGATCGGCGCGCAGCAGCAATGTCCGGATCATTGAAATCCGGATCGGTCATCAGCCGTTCTTTGAATGCCTTGAGTTCCATGCCTTTTCCAGTTACTCCTTCCATCGGTCCTTGAGTTGCTCTCGAGCCCGGAACACCCGGGTCATGACCGCACTGTCGGTCAGTTCCATGGTCTCGGCGATTTCGTTGATGGACATGCCCATGATGGCCTGCATCATCAACGGCTCACGGTATTTGGGTTCGAGCCGCATCAGCTGATCGCGAAACTGGGCCCGTTCGAGTCGGGCATCCGGTGACTCATCAACCTGCTCAAGTCCCACCACATCGTCGATATTGACCAGCGGCGGTACCTTGCGCTCGAAGGTCCGGGCAAATTCGCGCCGGAGTATCGTGATCAACCAGCTCTTGGCTGCATTGACATCCTTGAGCGAATCCAGCGCCTTCCAGGCCCGGATGAAGGTCTCCTGCACCAGGTCGTCGGCCAGGGTCCGATCGCCACACAACCAGACCGCAAAGCGAAACAGGTCGTCGGCATACAGCCGGGCCAGGGCATCGAATCGACGCTTGCGACTTACGCTAACACCCGTGCTACCGAACATGACCGGCCTGGTGGCAAAGTGCTTTCATGATTATTGTGTGGATTGCGGTCAGCACCCGGAAGCTTACTGCGCGACGACACCCATGTCATTCAACGCCTGGCGCGCACGCTGACCAATTTCTCCCTCGGCCTGGGCAGCAATCCGGAATTGTTCGATCGCCCGGTCGCGGTTGCCGCTGGCCCGCTCCACTGTTCCAAGGTAGAAGTGCCCCTGGGCGGTCGGCAAGCGCTCCAGGCTGGCTTCAAGATCACTGCGTGCCCCGTTGTGGTTGCCTTGTTCGCTGCGCACCATGCCGCGGCGCAGGTGCTGATAGAACCATCCCTGGTCATGCCTGAGCGCCTGGTCGTAAGCCCGTTCAGCATCGCGGTAGCGCTCGTTGGACGCCAGTGCATCGCCTTTGAGCGCGTGAAAGATGGCCTCGCGGCTTTCGATCGCCAGGGCTTGCTCGGCCTTGTTCAAAGCCGTCTGATGATCGCCATCGGCCAGCGCCTTGCGGCCTTCGTCATGGGCCTTGTAGGCCGGTTCCAGCGACTTCAGTCGGGCAATCATCTGCTGGTAGCGCTGCTCGCCCAGAATGCCTTCCCGTCCGAGCTCGTCAGCCCGTCTGCGATTGGCCTCGACCCGTTCGGGGGAGGGAGGGTGAGAAGCGAAAAGGCCCTCGAAAAAGCCCGGATTCCGGCCCTCGGACAGACGCACGAAGCTTTCCTGCAGCCTGACCGCACCTTCCGGGTTGTAGCCGGCCTCATGCATGTAGCGGGTACCGTAATAGTCGGATTGCCGCTCAGCGTCGCGTGAATAGCTCTGGTTGATCAACTGTGCTCCCAGCATCCCGCCCAGCATCGCAACGGCACCATACTGTTCATTCTCGGTCGCCACCCCCACCGCCACTCCGCCAAGAATGACGGCGCCCTGGACCAGCGCGCCTCGGGACTGGGCGGTAGCTCCATGCCGGGCGGCGGCATGCACCACCTCATGGCCCAGTACCGCGGCCAGCTCGGCCTCGGATTCCATCTCGGTCAGTAATCCGCGATTGATCGAGATCTTGCCGCCGGGCAGGGCCCAGGCGTTGGGAATCGAGCTGTTGAGAACCTGGAATTCATACGGCAGCGGGCGATCGGAGTGCTCGGCCACACGTTGGCCGACTTCCTGAACGTAGCGGACCAGTTCCGGATCGACGACGAAGTCGCCTCCCTGCTGCTGGCGCAGCGGCGCATAGTACTGCTCGCCGACCTGCATTTCCCAGTCTTCGCCGTACAGACTGAGCTCGTTCTTGCCGGTGACCGGGTTGACGGCACAGCCGGCAGCCGTGATCAGCGCCAGCGCGACCACGACGGTCCGCATTCCAACGATCGATGTCTTCATAGCCTTTCCCCGAGATGATCTTTCAGGAAGTATAGCGATAGTGACAGCGTCAATTGCAATTCGGGTTGGTCAGGTGGATATCGGTGTCGATCAGATTGAGCGCAATGACCTCATCGTCATCACGATGGATTTCGATGCGCAGCGGCATCCAGTGCAGCTCCTCGGCCAGCCAGGCGCGGTAATTTCGGCTTGAACCTTCGCGCCGAAAGCGCTGGATCTTGATGGTGTCAAAGCAGCCCAGGTTGTTGCTCAGGGTTTCCCGCCCGCGAAAGAAGATCGACTGATCCTCGATCTCGTCGCGCTCGAGTACCCGGAATGCCAGGTCGCGGCCATGGTTATCGGCATCGTGCATCATCGCGGCCAGTTGCAGTCGAAGCGTCAGCGGATCGAGCAGATCATCTTCGAGGGTCAGGGTCAAATCGCCTTCATGGGTCTTGATGTTGGCGGTTTGCTGTTCCCAGTCGTTCTGGTGCTGCCAGAACCGTGTCCGAAGCGGCGCGCGGGAAACCTGGCGATAGGTCAGGGACATGACCTTGTCGTCACGCCACAGGAAATGGGCCGATTCCTCGGCCGACAATCCGAGCAGCCGGGCCATCCGTGATGTCGCGACCGTTTCGGTGTCGAAATACCAGACACCGCGTTGATCGCGGCTCAGCTGGCTGTGGACCTCGCCAACCTTGCTGCCGTTGCGCAGGACTTCGTGAATGGTGTGGTGAGGAGGAATCGGAAAACCGTCGACTCCGGGGTCAGCGCTGGCTGATAACGGGCTCGCCAGGGCGAGCAGGATCAGCCAGGTCATGACCCAGGCGAAGCGGGCGGGCAAGGGGGTGATCGTCAATAAAAATGGTTTCATCGCGGCATTCGACCGTTTGAGTCAGCAAGAGTGCCATGGTTGCCGGCAACAGGCGGTGTTCCAGCGGAAGCAGCCGTTCGGCCAACCGCCCGGGTGTATCGCCAGGCTCGACCGGCATGGTCACCTGGCTGATGACCGGCCCGCCGTCCAGGGCCGGGGTGACAAAGTGGACGCTGGCACCATGCTCGGTGTCACCGGCCTCGAGAACTCGCCGATGGGTGTGCAGGCCACGGTAGCTCGGCAGCAGCGACGGGTGAACGTTGATCATGCGATCGGCATAGCGGCTGACCAGATCGCCACCGAGCACCCGCATGAATCCGGCCAGCACGATGTAACGAGGCTGAAGGCCGTCAATAGCGGCAGCGAGGCTGGTTTCAAACTCGAACCGGCTGGGATGCCGGGTTCGATCAATCAGGATGGTGTCTATGCCCCGCGATTGGGCCAGCACCAGCCCTTCGGCCTCGGCGCGGTCGCTGATGACGGCGGCCACCTGTCCGGGAACCCGATCATCGGCGCAGGCATCAGCCAGTGCGGCAAAATTGCTGCCGCGACCCGAGATCAGAACCACGAGGCGGTTGTCGCCGCCTTTGCTCATGAGCGATACCGGACACGCTCGGCTGGATGACCATCGTCGCTGCCCGTATCGTCGGCAGAATCGTGTTCAACCACCTGCCCGATCCTGTGGACCGGCTCGTCGAGCTGACGGCAAATGGTATCGACCTGGTCGGGCGCACAGATCAGGACAAAACCGATACCCATGTTGAAGGTCCGGCGCATTTCGGCCGCTTCGATGTTGCCGGCCTCGGCCAGCCACCGGAACACGGTCGGTAACGGCCAGCTGCCGGCGTCCAGCTCCAGGCCGAGATGATCGGGTACGACCCGAATGATGTTTTCGGTCAGGCCGCCGCCGGTGATATGCGCCATACCCCGGATGTCGGCCGAACCGATCAGCGTTTGAATGGCCTTGACGTAGATTCGGGTCGGCGCGAGCAGCACCTCGCCGAGGGTGCGGTCATCGAGTGCTTCGGTCAGATCGGCCTTTGATTGCTCGATGACTTTGCGAATCAGCGAGTAACCGTTGCTGTGAGGGCCGGATGACGCCAGGCCCAGCACGATGTCGCCGGCTTGGATCCGGCTGCCGTCGATCAGCGCATTGCGCTCGACCGCACCGACCGCAAAACCGGCCAGGTCGTATTCGCCGTCGCCGTAGAGACCGGGCATTTCGGCGGTTTCGCCGCCGATCAGCGCGCAGCCGGCCTGGCGACAGCCTTCGGCAACCCCGGTGACCACCTCGGTGGCTGCATCCACATCCAGCCTCCCGCAGGCAAAGTAGTCGAGAAAAAACAACGGTTCGGCGCCGCAGACCAGGATGTCGTTGACACACATGGCCACCAGGTCGATACCGATGGTGTCATGGCGTTCCAGCTGCCGGGCCAGCAGCAGCTTGGTACCCACCCCGTCGGTGCCGGAGACCAGGACCGGATCGGCAAAGCGGTCGCCGAGTCGAAACAGGCCGCCGAATCCGCCCAGGCCGGCCATCACTTCGGGTCGGCGGGTGGCGGCAACCAGCGGTTTGATGCGCTCGACCAGCGCGTTTCCGGCATCGATATCCACCCCGGCATCGCGGTAGCTCAAGGGTTTGGACGGCGTATCGCTCATGGCATGACCTGACTTGGATGAAAGTTGTGCTAAGCCGCCTATTGTGACGCATTCGCACAAGTCAGAAAAGAAGTGGTATCTTTCGCCGGGTAATGAAAGCCATCAATCTTGCTGTTTTTCTGTGGATAAGTCTGTGCATGGGTGCATTGTCGCCCGCGCTGGCAGCGGCTGACCTGTATACCGGGGAAGCGGTTACCGACAGCGATGCCCGGGTCGAAGACCGCGAACTGCTCAGAGCATTCGACGAGGTGCTGGTGCGCCTGACCGGCCGCATCGGTGAATCGCTGCACGCCACCCTGGGTATTGATGCCAGCCAGGTCCGTTCGCTGGTCCAAAGCCAGCAACGTATTCAGGTCAACGGCTACGATGACAACGGTGAAGCGATCGAGCAACTGCGGCTTAAAGTCGTATTCGATGCCAATCGGGTCAACGAGCTGCTGGCCCGCAACCGGATCGCGCAATGGGGCCGCGAGCGCCCGGCCATTCTGCTCTGGATTGCCCTGGATGACGATCAGGGATTGCGCCTGGCAGGAAGTGACCCGATCGCGCTGAACTGGCATATCCTTGAGCAGGGCCGTCGTCTCGGGCTGGACATTGTTCGTCCGCTGGGCGATGCGCTCGATCTGGCCGAGGTCCGGGTTTCGGACGTTCGTGGCGGCTTTCTGGACGCCGTTCAGCCCGGCCTGAGGCGCTACCAGGCCGGTATTCCGGCGATGCTGGATCTGCGCACCCGACCCGATGGCTGGTCCAGCCGCTGGTTCTGGCGTCTGGATGGTCGCGATCGCAGTCTGAATCACACCGCTTCAAATCAGTATGAGCTGGTTGAGCGCGGTCTGGAAGCAATCCTTGCCGGCCTGACCGAGCGTTACGCCACTCAGCAGAATGAGTCGGGAAGCGGTGCGCTACGGGTCATTGTCGGCCCGATCGTCGATTCGGTTCAGTACGCTGAAGTGCTGCGCTACCTGCAGGAATTGAGCATGGTTGAATCTCTCAGCGTGGTGTCGGCGCGCCAGCGGGACATCGAGTTCGAACTGATCATCAGTGGCGGCGGCTTCGAAGATGTTATTGGTCTGGGCGACCTGTTGAGCGTGGATCAACGCTATCCGGACGGACGACTCTACCTGCAGTTAAATCAGTGAATCTGAGCCTGATTCCCAATTTGCTGACGGTCGGACGAATGCTGGCCGTCCCACCCCTGGTATTGCTGCTGATCGCCGCGGAGTATCGCTGGGCGCTGGCGGTGGCGGTGGCGGCCGGGTTGTCGGATCTGATCGATGGCTGGCTGGCCCGGCGCTATGGCTGGCAGAGTCGTTTTGGCAGCATGGCGGATCCGGCAGCCGACAAGATCCTGATGGTGGCCAGCTATATGACCCTGGCCTGGTTGGGATTCCTGCCCTGGTGGTTGTTCGTGCTGGTGATCGTGCGCGATCTGGTCATTGTGATCGGCGGCTGGATCTACCACGTGGCTTTCGAGCGGCTCGAGGCCGAACCGACGCAGTTGTCGCGGTTCAACACCTTTTGCCAGGTCTTCCTGATGTGGTTCGTGTTGATCCGGCTGGCCGGTTTTCCGCTGCCGCCGGAGGCACAGATCGGGCTGGAGTGGCTGGTGGCCTTCATGGCCATCGTGACCCTGATCCAGTATGTCTGGCTCTGGAGCCTGCGAGCGGTGCGCATCAGTCGCCGGCGCCGGGGCAATCCGAATCCGGAGTCATGAATCGGCAGCAGATTCTGGCCCTGAAGCCACCGCGCCGACCCGGCTTTGCCAATTTCGTTGCCGGTCCCAACCAGGCCCTGGTCGATACCCTGGCATCCGGACTGGAGTCCGGCGGCTGGTACTTGCTTGCCGGGCCATCCGGCAGCGGGCGAAGTCATCTGCTGGCGGCGGCTTTTTCCCATCAGCATCGCCGGGGGCAGGCAGCCAGCTTTATCGCCCTGTCAGTCAGGGCTAATCGTCAGCTTCTCGATCAAGCTGGCGGCGACTGGGTCATCGTCGACGATATCGACGTTCTTGCCGCTGACAGTGAAGGCGAAATGCAGCTGTTCAATGCACTGAACCGCTGGCGCGCCGAACACACCGGCGTGATCATGAGCGGTGTCGGGCGTGAGCCATTCGAACTGCCGGACTTGCGCTCACGCCTCGGTCAGGCCACCCGCCTGACCCTCAAGCCGCTGGATGAAGCCGATCTGAAACGCCTGATCGAACAGGTCGCCGGCGAGCACGAAGTCATTCTCGGACGCGGCGCCGCCGACTACCTGCTAAGCCGCACCGCCCGCAATCCTGCACGAATTGCAAGACTGATCGAGACGTTGGCACTCAGGGCGTTGAGTGAACGCCGAACCCTCTCAGTCCCCCTGATCCGCGAAACCATCAAATAGATGAGTAGGTCGGGGCGACGTCCCCGACGGGACCATGCTGATGAATCCACCGGAAGGTCGCTAACAAGTCAATCCTTTGGTCGGGGTGACATCCCCGACGGTCATGGTTATCGGTTGCCTGCAGAAGATGGGTTTTTGGCAGCCAGATCCGAACCCTCCGCGTGATGGTTTGCCAAAAATCCGGACATTCGTTGGAGGCACTTACATGGACCATCGGGGACGTCGCCCCGACCTACAGGTTTCGAGCTTCAATAGCTCTTTGAGTGAATTCCGCGAATGGCTCTGCCTGAGGGATCGGCCATGCTGGCGAAGGACTCGTCCCAGGCCAGGGCTTCGGGGGTCGAGCAGGCGATCGAGGGGCCGGCCGGGACGGTGGCCGCGGCCGAAGGTGAGGGGAAGTGGCGTTCGAAGATCCGCCGGTACAGGTACTGTTCCTTGGTGATCGGCGGGTTCAGCGGGAAGCGCTGTTCGGCTTCCAGCAATTCGCGGTCGCTGACCTGTTCGGCCGCGTGGTCCTTGAGCGCATCGATCCAGCCGTAGCCGACCCCGTCGGAGAACTGCTCTTTCTGACGCCACAGGATTTGATCCGGCAGCAGCCCGCGTCCGGCCTCGCGCAGAATCGCTTTTTCCGGCTTGCCGTTTCCGGCCATCTTGGCCGCCGGGTCCATGCTCATCGCCACGTCCAGAAATTCCAGGTCGAGGAACGGCACGCGCGCTTCAACACCCCAGGCGGCCATGGACTTGTTGGCTCGCAAGCAGTCGTACAAGTGCAGCTTGTCGAGCTTGCGCACGGTTTCTTCATGGAACGCGCGTGCATCCGGTGCCTTGTGAAAATACAGGTAGCCGCCAAAGATTTCATCCGCACCTTCGCCGGACATCACCATCTTGATGCCCATGGCCTTGATTCTCCGGGCCAGCAGGAACATCGGCGTCGAGGCCCGAATGGTGGTGACATCGAAGGTCTCGATATGCCGGATCACATCATCGAGCGCATCGATGCCTTCCTGGATGGTGTACTTGAACGAATGATGCTGGGTGCCGATCGCATCGGCGGCAATCCTGGCCGCGGCCAGGTCAGGCGAGTTCTCCAGGCCGATCGCAAACGAATGCAGGCGTGGCCACCAGGCGTCCTCGGTATCGTCGGACTCGATTCGGCGGTCGGCATAACGTTTTGCAATCGCTGCAACCAGCGACGAATCCAGTCCGCCGGACAGCAGCACGCCGTAGGGCACGTCACACATCATCTGGCGATGAACGGCGTCTTCCAGCGCTTTTCGCAGTTGCTCGGCATCTGCCGGTTTGTCGGCCCGGTCGAAATCGCGCCAGGCCGGCTGATACCAGCGTTCGATCCTGCCGTCATTGCTGTCCAGCACATGGCCGGGCGGAAACGTCTGGACCTGGCTGCAGCGCGGCTCGATCGCCTTCATTTCCGATGCGACCCACAGCATGCCGTCCTCGTCGCGTCCGTAGTACAGCGGCATCACCCCCATCGGGTCTCGCGCAATCAGGTAACGCTCAGATGCCTCGTCCCACAGGACAAAGGCATAGATGCCATTGAGTTGATGCAGAAAGTCCGCGCCGTGCTGGCGATAGAGCGCCAGGATGACTTCACAGTCCGAGCCGGTCTGGAAGGCATAGTCCGGGCAGGCGGCGCGCAGTTCGCGATGATTGTAGATTTCGCCGTTGACCCCCAGCACCTGCTGCCCATCGGGACTGACCAGCGGCTGGGCGCCGGAGTCGATATCGACGATGGCCAGGCGTTCATGCGCAATGATGGCCTGGTCGTGAACATAGATTCCGCTCCAGTCCGGCCCGCGGTGGCGCTGGCGTCGTGAAGCCTCCAAAGCGAAACCCCGCAGGCCGCGCTGGCCTGCGGGGATATCAAACAATCCCAGAATCGAACACATGCAATCAGGGCTTCATGGTGGTGCTGCTGCTGATCACGATGCCCTGGCTGGTCAGATTCACGAAGACGCTGGACTCGTCGTAGAACTCACCCAGCCTGGACATGAAGTCGGCGGGCGGCAGTTCCTCTTCGTCGATGTCACCCTCGCTGTTCTCCGCGACCATTGCCATCATCTTTTCCATCAACTGGCCGTAGCCGGCGATATCGATGGTGTAGCCCATGATTGCCGAATCCGATTCCTGGCTGGCCAATGCTGAAGACAGACCGTCCTTCTCACCCTCACCGACAGCCAGTCCGATAGCGGCATCACCCAGGGCAATGAACGCGGGCAGGTTGGGCATGTTCGGGATCAGCCCGGCCGGCAGGGGTTGGGGTTCGCCGTTGACCTTCAGTTCCAGGGCGGCCAGTTCGGGTGAAAACATCTGCGCCATTCCCAGCAACATCTGCGGATTGCGCACGAACAGGGCCAGCGTGCCGGCGGCGTTCTCGACATTCATGCCACCCTGAAGATCCAGCTGGCTCAGGTTGAACCTGAAACCGCGGATATTGGTCACCACGGGAGGAATCGGCTGGTTTAGCGCTTGCTGCCAGCCGCTGGCATTGTTGGCGATCTCGGCAAACAGACCGCATTGAGGCGGACTGTCAACCCAGCCGGCGACCACTTCCCGGGCAAAATCGCGCGCGGCGACAAGATCAAAGGCGACCCCGCCCGACAGCACGGTGGTCTCACCGGAGCGCAGTCCGACCGGAGTCTGGCCGATCGGCACCAGCCTGTCGGCCATTGCTGATTCGGTTTCAAACACCATTCTGGCATCGACACGCTGATTGCTGATTTCGGTCCCGCCGGCGCTGATTCGCGGAAAGATTTCGAACAAGCGGTTCAATTCGCTCCGACAGACTTCGTCGCCCACCAGTGCGTTGAGATCCAGCGCGGTCCGGCCGGGGGCGATCAGTTCGTCATCGGCATCCATCAGCCGCTCAACCAGGCCGGCGAATTCGAAAAACCCGCTGCCGTGAGGGCTGTAGTCCCGCTCAGCGTTGAAATCGGTCAGGTCGGATGAATCATAGGCCTGGGCCGGCTGGTCCAGGTTGGCCACCCGGCGCAGCAGGATATCGTTGTCCGGCACCAGGGCGAAGGTCGCAAAATGTTCATCGTGGTGAATGGCTACACCGAAATCGTCCCGCGGCACCCAGATGATTTCCTCGTTGTCGATCACCCGGGTCGGCAGCGGCGAGCCCGATTCTGCCGCCACGCGCTCCAGCATGGCTTCAAACGCAGCAACATCGACAAGCTGAATGTGAGCCATCGGATAGATCGATACCGCGTGCATGGCCCAGAAACCGTTGCTGCTGATTCCGCGCTGCTCGATGGCTTCACGCCCGTCGATCTGGCCAAGCTCGCGCAACATCGCCGCAATCAGTGGCGATTCCGACTCCGCCTCATCGGCCAGCTTGCCGTAGTTGTGGGCATTGAACTGACCCATGGCTGCCAGCGGTTCCAGGAACCGGTCAACCAGGTCGTCCGGGAGAGTCTCAAGATTGGCAGCCAGATAAATCGTATCGGCGTCAATGCGTTCGAACAGAACATTGGAATCGAGCTGGTTCGAGCTGCCGACAGACGCAGACTCAGCGGCCTGCTCAGCCTCGTCCTTGCCGCAAGCAACAAGAACCAGGGTCGCCAGACCAAACAGTAAAAACTTGCGGATCATGATGAAAACTCCGAATTGGATTGATACGTAGTGTTATACAACAGTAACACACTTGTCAAGGGGGAAGAGCAGGATCAAGGATCAAGGATCAAGGATCAAGGATCTGGTTTTAGTTTTTACCTTGCTCCTTGAACCTTGTTCCTTGATCCTTCTTTTACCCAAGCGACTTGATCCCCGAAATCAACTGCTGCGCCACCTTCTGCGCATCCCCGTACAACATCCGCGTATTGTCCTCGAAGAACAACAGGTTTTCGATGCCGGAGAAGCCGGTCCCCTGGCCGCGTTTGACCACGATGCAGTTGCGCGCCTTGTCGACGTCCAGGATGGGCATGCCGAAAATCGGGCTCGACGTATCTTTTCGCGCGGCCGGGTTGACCACGTCGTTGGCGCCGATCACCAGGGCTACGTCGGTGGTCGGGAACTGGGCGTTGATGTCTTCCAGGTCGTGAATCAGGTCATACGGCACGCCGGCTTCGGCCAGCAAAACGTTCATATGACCGGGCATGCGGCCGGCCACCGGATGGATGGCAAAGCTGACCTTGACCCCTTTCGACATCAACAGCTGGGTCAATTCCCAGATCTTGTGCTGGGCCTGGGCCACGGCCAGGCCGTAACCGGGCACGATGATGACTTTTTCGGCGTAGGCCATCTGGATGGCGGCGTCAGTGGCATCGATCGCGCGCATTTCGCCCGTGGCCTCGCCGCTCTGGGCATCCTCATCCACCTTGCCGAAACCGGCAAACAGCACGTTGCTAAGCGAGCGGTTCATCGCCTTGGCCATCAACTGGGTCAGCAGCGAGCCAGCTGCACCGACGACAATCCCGGCGATCATCATCGCCGGGTTCTGCAGCACGTAGCCTTCAAAGCCGACCGCCAGGCCGGTCAACGCGTTGTACAGCGAAATCACCACCGGCATGTCGGCGCCACCAATCGGAATGGTGACCAGGATGCCGGCCAGCAGAGCCGAGGCGAAGAACAGGGTCAGCAGCAGCGGATCGGGTCCCTGGATGATCAACATGGCTCCGAGCACCAGGGTGATCGCGAACACGATCAGGTTGATCAGTTGCTGGCCGCCGAAGCGCCAGGTCTTGCGCATCCAGCCCTGGAGCTTGGCGAAGGCAATCAGCGAACCAGTAAACGCCACCGATCCAATGATCCCGCCGAGCACCGCCAGAATGATCGTTGCCATGTCCATCGTGACCTGGCCGCTGTAGAGTTTCAGCAGCTCGACCGCGGCAATGGCTGCGGCGGCACCGCCGCCCATGCCGTTGTACAGCGCGATCATCTGCGGCATGTCGGTCATCGCCACCCGGCGAGCGGTCCACCAGGCACCGACCGATCCAAGCCCGATTGCAATGATCATCAGCAGGTAATTGCCTTCGACCTTGGGATGGATGAAGGTCACCAGAATGGCCACCAGCATCGCCACCCCCGACCACAAAATGCCGCGCCGGGCCGTGACCGGCGAGCTCATCGCCTTCAGGCCGTAGATGAACATCACGGCGGCAATGAAATAGGCCGCCGGAACAATGAAATCGACACCCGGAATCATGATTGATCCTTCTTCTGGCCCGAGGCCTTGAACATTTCCAGCATCCGCTCGGTGACGACATAGCCGCCGACCACGTTACCGGCCGCCAGCAGCACCGCGATAAAGCCGACGATCAGCTCGGCGGTGGTATTGGCCATGCCCAGAATCACCATGGCGCCGACCAGAACGATGCCGTGAATGAAGTTCGACCCGGACATCAGCGGCGTATGCAGAATCGCCGGCACCCGCGAAATCACCTCGATCCCGGTAAACGCGGCCAGCATGAAAATATACAGTGCAACCCAGCCTTCCATAATCTCTCCCAGGTAAATTCCGTCACCAATCCATCAAGTAAATTGCGCGCTCGCTGTCGTAGCTGGAACAAAAACCTTTTTTAACCACGGAAGACACGGAAATCACTGAAAAAAGCTTTTGCAGTTTCGGTGTATTCTTTAGTTTTCAGTGGTTACAGGCTCTTCCTCTGCGTGATGCTTTTCTCTTAATTACTGAAACTTCGGATGAACAATTTCGCCGTCGTAGGCCAGCAGGCAGCCGGCGATGACGTCGTCGTCGGTATTGATCACCAGCTCGCCGTCCTCGTTGATCAACAGCTTGAGCAGGTTGTGAATATTCTTGGCGTACATTTCCGAGGCGTGCAGTGCGGCCTTGCTCGGCAGATTGGTCGGGCCCGCGATCAGCACGCCGTTGTGGTTGACGGTTTCACCGGCTTTGGTCAACTCGCAGTTGCCGCCGGATTCGGCCGCCAGGTCGACGATCACGCTGCCCGGCTGCATCGCATCGACCATCGCCTTGGTGATGATTTTCGGTGCCGGCCGGCCCGGAATGGCCGCCGTGGAAATGACCGCGTCGGCGCGGGCCAGGTGGCGGGCCAGGGCCTCAGCCTGCTGGGCACGTTCATCCTCGGTCAGCTCGCGCGCATAACCACCCTCGGTTTCCGCGTCGACCCCGGTGTCGATCATCTTCGCGCCCAAAGATTCGACCTGCTCCCTGGCTGCGGCGCGGATATCGTAGGCCTCGACCTGGGCGCCCAGACGGCGAGCGGTCGCAATGGCCTGGAGGCCGGCCACACCGGCACCGATGATGACGACCTTGGCCGGGCGCAGGGTGCCGGCAGCCGTGGTCAGCATCGGAAACAGGCGTGGCGCGATATCGGCAGCGATGATGACCGCCTTGTAGCCGGCCACCGTTGCCTGGGATGACAGCACGTCCATGGCCTGGGCCCGGGTAATCCGCGGCACCAGTTCCATGCTGATCAGCGACAGCTTGCGTCCGGCCGCATCCTTGAGTTCGTCGAAGTTCTGATGCGCTGCGAGTTGTCCGACAATCACGGTCCCGGATTTCAGTTTGCCAAGCAGAGCAGCATCCGGACGACGGACGCAGACAATGATGTCAGCGGCCTCGGCCAGCGCATCGGCACTGCCGACGACCTCGCAGCCGTCCCAGGAAACATCCGGATGCCCGGCTTCGGTTCCGGCCTGCGACTGAACCAGCAGCCGATGACCCGCCTCGACCAGCTTCTTTGCCGTGGCAGGATCCAGTGCAACGCGGCGCTCGCCGGGTGCGGTTTCAGCAACGATGCCGATAGTGACCGTCATGCTATTCCCTCGCGTTTGACCTGCCGAGTGTAGCGGCTGGAGAAACTCTGAACAACTGGGGAAGGGGAAGGTGAACAAATTGATTGTCAGGATGTCACTCCTTCGTCATCGCTGGCAGTAAAATGGACGAATGAGAAAATTGATGAATACCATCGCGGCAGTTGCCATCGCCGCGCTCACCGGTTTTGTTCCAGGATCTGCAATTTCCATCGCTGTCGCGAACAACACCCCTGACGTCCATCCGCCCGGAAAGCAGGAATCGCCGGAAGCGTGGTATCGCGACGGCGGCCAGTTGATCGCAAGGCGTCTTGCCGGGCGGGAGGCGATCAAGCCGGCCCGCAACGTCATCCTGTTCGTCGGCGACGGCATGAGCCTGGCCACGGTAGCGGCCGCGCGAATCCTTGAAGGTCAGTTGCGCGGCGAGGCGGGTGAAGAAAATTCGCTGGTTTTCGAGACGTTTCCGAATCTGGCGCTGGCCAAGACCTACAACACCAACCAGCAGACCCCGGATTCAGCCGGCACCATGACCGCGATGACCACCGGGGTGAAGAGTTTTGCCGGTGCAATCGCGGTGGATCAGCGCGCGCAGCGCGGTAATTGCGCATCGATTGCCGGCAGCGAACGGGTCACGCTGCTCGATCTGGCGGCACTCGCTGACCTGGGCACGGGCCTGGTCACAACCACCCGGATCACCCATGCCACGCCGGCCGCCCTGTATGCCCGCTCCCCGGATCGCAGCTGGGAAACCGACAGCGGGTTACCACCCACGGCCCGGGACGCCGGTTGCCACGATATTGCCCGGCAACTGATTGAATACGATCGCGGCCGCGGGCTGGATATTGCATTGGGCGGCGGCCGGCGTGCGTTCCTGCCGAATCAAACCGATGACCCGGAGTACCCGGAGCTGCGCGGCCACCGCTCCGACGGCCGCGACCTGACCGCCGAATGGCAGGAACGCCATCCCGACGGCCATTACGTCTGGAACGAATCCCAGTTCAAGTCGATTCCGGCCGACAGCGACGGACCGGTCCTGGGCCTGTTCGATCCCAGCCACATGCAGTATGAACATGACCGGTCCGACGACGAAGGCGGTGAACCTTCACTGGCCGACATGACCCGGTTGGCCATCGAACGGTTGGCGCGCAACGAGCAGGGGTTTTTCCTGATGGTCGAAGGCGGCCGGATCGACCACGCCCACCACGCCAACAACGCCTGGCGCGGGCTGACTGATACCATTGCCTTTGCTCGCGCGGTCGAAACCGCGCTGGAACTGACCGACCCGGCCGACACCCTGATCGTGGTCACCGCCGACCACAGTCACGCGCTGACCTTCTCGGGTTACGGCCAGCGCGGCAATCCGATTACCGGGCTTGCGATGCGTCCGACTGACGATGGCGAAGGGACCGAACCCCTGGCCGACAACGAGGGCCGGCCATTGACCATTCTGGGTTACGCCACCGGCCCCGGTTACCGTGGCGGCAACCGACCGGATTTCGAGACCGAAGACCCGACCCAGCCATCATATCGCCAGGAGTCGGCAGTCTACCTCTGGTCCGCCAGCCACACCGCCGAGGACGTGCCCGTCTACAGCACCGGCCCCGGCGCCGAAACCCTGACCGGTGTGATCGAACAAAACGTCATCTACCACGCCCTGCTCCAGGCCGTCCCGGCCTTGCAGACCAAAGCACAAGAACTGTCCAACGACCAGGGCCTCCCCGTCCTCGAATCCATCCTCCCCACCCGGCCGGACTAAACCGGAAAGGCAGGCTCAAGGCTCAAGGCACAAGGCTCAAGGCTCAAGGCTCAAGGCTCAAGGCTCAAGGCTCAAGGCTCAAGGCTCAAG
>Ga0076930_100395_pt1 | contig 45275 bp, 46 predicted proteins | sample HotLakConsoUCCRE_FD_71149 | JGI IMG/M metagenome (GOLD analysis project Ga0076930, IMG submission 71149) | Hypersaline microbial mat communities from Hot Lake, Washington, USA - Hot Lake Consortium UCC-RE (version 3) (version 3) ...
CGCAGCAACGCACCAGGTCAAGGCTGCCTAACCGCGGTCCTCGGCGGATGCTTACGGCTCACGTGACATCAGGCGGACAGATAATCGGTGCCATTACCTCAGGGCTGGTGGGAGAAATGAATGTGCTCTCTTGCGGAGAGGCTTCCGCTACAGTCCACACTAAAATCCGAACGCGGCTGTTTGTGATCTCTGGTGACTCGCTTCGGAAGCTGATCTCGCGTGATCCTGATTTCCGCATCCTTCTACAAAACGGCATGAGCCGTGATACTGGCCGCAAGCTAATGCGTGCTAATGCGAGTTTGTCTGCGCAGGCAACGACGCAATGACCCCGGTTGATGTTCTACTGGCGCTGGTCCTGTTTCAGCTGAAGCATTACCTCACCGATTTTCACTGGCAGACGATTTGGATTGTCCAGACAAAGGGCCGCTACGGTCATCCTGGTGGGCTGATACATGCGGGATTGCACGGCCTGCTCAGCCTGCCGGTCCTATTGCTAGTGGCACCCTTTGCGCCTGTGCTTTTCACGGTAATCTTGATTTTCGAAATGGTGCTGCACTATCATATTGACTGGATCAAAGCGCGGGTTGTATCCCAACGCGGAATTGACGAGCGTGACAGCGCCTATTGGCACTATTTGGGTCTTGATCAGGCGGCGCATCAGCTAACCTATGTGGCCATGCTTGCAGCACTTATAATCTAAGGTCGCCAATCTGCCCGATAATTTCATGCCAGATTGGCTTCCCCGAGCTCACGGCTTGACGTAGGTTAAATTGTAGTTAAGCTAGCTAGGAATACTCTCACGAAAATTGTAGCATGAATAGCTATACCATATGCGAGTGCTTGCATCTTTTTTAGGCCAACTTAACAGGCTGCTGAAAAACACCAGGCTCGACGCGGTTTCGAGAACGTGATTCACTCTTGGCACGACGGCGGCGGCGGGGGTGATGATGCGCGGGACGGACGAGGCGGCGGGATCGCTGTTCAGCTATGTCGATCTTGAGGAGCGCGTTCCGGCACGGCACCCGCTGCGTTTGATCCGTCGGATCGTCAACGACGCGCTGGCAAGCCTCGATGCCGAGTTCGATGCGCTCTACACCGATTTCGGCCGTCCCTCCATCGCACCAGAGCGCCTGATCCGGGCTGGCCTGCTGCAAATCCTGTTCTCGATCCGATCCGAGCGGCAACTGATGGAGCAGGTAGACTACAATCTGCTGTTCCGGTGGTTCGTCGGGCTTGGCATAGACGACGCTGTCTGGGTCCCCACGGTGTTCACGAAGAACCGCGACCGGCTGCTGACGACTGATATGTCGCGCAAGGTGATGGCCGCGATCCTGACACACCCGGAGGTCCGACCGCTGCTCTCGGACGAGCACTTTTCGGTGGACGGCACCTTGGTCAAGGCGTGGGCGTCGATGAAGAGCTTTCAGCCGAAGGAAGGCAGGGCAACACCGGACGAGGACGATCCCGGCGGGCCACCGCCACCAGCTGACGAGCCCTCCGCCAACACCGACCAGCACCAGCAGACCGAGACCCAACCGATGCCCGACACGCCCCGCCAGACCCGCAACGCCGAAGTGAACTTCCGGGGCGAGAAGCGCTCGAACGCCACCCATGCCTCGGTCACGGACCCGGATGCGCGCCTTTACAAGAAGGCGCCGGGCGCGGCGGCGATGCTGTGCTTCATGGGGCATACGCTGATGGAGAACCGCAACGGCCTCGTGGTGCAGGCGGAGCTGACCCACGCTGACGGCCATGGCGAGCGCAAGGCGGCCCTCGAGATGATCAATCGCCACTCCCCGGGCTCGACCCGGCGCCTGACGCTCGGGGCGGACAAGGGATATGACAGTGTCGACTTCGTCGCCGAACTCAGACGGATGGTGGTGACCCCGCATGTCGCGCAGAAGGCCCGACATTCCGCCATCGACGGGCGGACCACTCAGCATCCCGGATACGCCTCGTCCCAAAGGTGCCGGAAAAAGATCGAAGAACCCTTCGGCTGGGCCAAAACCGTGGGCGGCATGGCCCAGACCCTCCACCGCGGCCTCGACAGGGTCCGCGCGCAATTCACGATGACAATGGCCGCCTGCAATCTCGCGAGGCTACCGAAACTATTGGCCGCCTGACGAAAAGGGCAGCCCAGACCCAGGGTAAGCTGCCGCGAAGATCCGCCTTCAAACCGTGACGGCAGGAACAGCGTCCTTCCTAACCGACTTCTTCAGCAGCCTGTTAAGGTTAACGGGGCGCTCTCGAGAAACTGTCAAGCCAGGTCAGGCCGTTTGGGTTGCCGCCTGTTTCGAGGGGGTGGGGAAGGGGACGAGGCGGCCCTGCTCTTCGTCCCAGAGCTTCAGCGTGAAGGAGCGCAGCGCCTCGGCCCAGCCGATGGTCTGCACCTCGTATTTCTCGCGCAGCGCGCGGTGGCAGGCCCGCAGGCGGTAGCTGGGGATATTGGCGTTGAAATGGTGGATGTCGTGGTAGGTGATGTTGGCCACCGCCAGATCGAACCACCAGCCCAGATCGAGCGCCGAGGACCCTTGCAGGGCCGCGCGCGCCGGGTTGAGGTCGGGCTTGCGGTCCCACCATGTGTCTTCGAAATTGTGCTGGAGATAGACGAGGAAGACGCCGACGCAGCCCGCCACGAAGACGGTGCCGGCGTAGATGACCAGGCCGGGCAGGCCCGCGAGCCACCAGATCAGCCCGACCCAGGCCAGCAGGCCGAGGTTGTGCAGGATCGTCCCCCTCGGGTCGACCTTGGCGGCGTTCTTGGGCCAGCGATAAGCCAGCGCATAGGTGAAGATGCCGCCGACGGGCACCAGGATCAGCGGGTTGCGGTAGAGCCTGTACCACAGCCTGCGCCACGGGCCGGCCTGCCGCCATTCGCGCAGCGTCATGGTGAAGATCTCGGTCGTGTCGCGCTCGTCGAGATTGCCGAGATGGGAGTGGTGATCGTTGTGATTGGACTGCATCACCCGGTAAGGCGTGAGGGTGAAGATGCTGAGCCCATGGCCGGCGAGATCGTTGTGGCGCTTTTTCGCGAAAAGAGAGCCATGGCCGCAATCATGCTGCAGCACGTAGAGACGCACACCGGCCAGCGCGTTCACCACGATGAGCGGCGTGACCAGCCACCAGACGGGCCAGGCCTGCACCGCCAGCCAGAGCGTGAAGAAATAGGCCGCGAAAGTGGCCGTGTAGCTGAAAAGCGCCAGCCTGTCGTCGCGGGCGGTCCAGTCGCGCGTGAAGGCGCGGATTTCGCGCTCGGCCTCGGCGCGATAATTCGGGGTGATCTCGGGTCGGTGAACAGCAGCGTGCATCGGTCCGGTCTCGATTCATCATGTTGCCAAGCGGGAGCCGCCTGGATGATCCAGACATAAGTACCCCCGCCGTCATGACAAATCTGCCACGGACGGCGGGGGGCTGCAAGATTGTCGCAGGTGAAACTGCCTGCGACGGCGGATCAGAGCCGCGGATAGATCGGGAAGCGTGCGCAAAGGGCCTCGACCTCGGCGCGGACCTTGGCCTCGACCTGCGTGTTGCCGTCTTCACCATTGGCGGCAAGGCCGTCGACCACCTCGGTGATCCAGTCGCCGATCTGGCGGAACTCCGGCTCGCCGAAGCCGCGGGTGGTGCCCGCGGGGCTGCCCAGCCGGATGCCCGAGGTGATCGTGGGCTTTTCCGTGTCGAAGGGGATGCCGTTCTTGTTGCAGGTGATATGGGCGCGGCCGAGGGCCTTTTCGGTCGCGTTGCCCTTCACGCCCTTGGGGCGCAGGTCGACCAGCATCAGATGGGTGTCGGTGCCGCCGGTGACGATGTCGAGGCCACCCTTCATCAGCTGGTCGGCCAATGCCTGGGCGTTCTTGATCACCTGGGCCTGGTACTCCTTGAACTCGGGGCGCAGCGCCTCGCCGAAGGCGACGGCCTTGGCGGCGATGACATGCATCAGGGGGCCGCCCTGGATGCCGGGGAAGATGGCGGAGTTGACCTTTTTCGCGATCGCCTCGTCATCGGTGAGGATCATGCCGCCGCGCGGGCCGCGCAGCGTCTTGTGCGTGGTCGTGGTGGCGACATGGGCGTGCGGGAAGGGGCTGGGGTAATGGCCCGAGGCGACGAGGCCGGCGAAATGGGCCATGTCGACCAGCAGGTAGGCGCCCACGCTGTCGGCGATCTCGCGCATTTTCGCGAAGTCGAGGATGCGCGGAATGGCCGAGCCGCCCGCGATCAGCATCTTGGGCTGGTGTTCGGCGGCAAGGGCCGCGATCTGGTCGTAATCGACCTCAAGATCCTGCTGGCGCACGCCGTACTGGATCGCGTTGAACCACTTGCCCGACTGGTTGGGCTTGGCGCCGTGGGTCAGGTGGCCGCCCGCGTCGAGGCTCATGCCGAGAATCGTGTCGCCCGGTGTGAGCAGCGCGGTGAAGACGCCCTGGTTGGCCTGAGAGCCGGAGTTGGGCTGGACGTTCGCGAAGCCCACGCCGAACAGCGCCTTGGCCCGCTCGATCGCCAGTTCCTCGGCGATGTCGACATACTGGCAGCCGCCGTAGTAGCGCCGACCGGGGTAGCCCTCGGCATATTTGTTGGTCATCACCGAGCCCTGCGCCTCCATCACGGCGGCAGAGACGATGTTTTCCGAGGCGATCAGCTCGATCTCGTCGCGCTGGCGGCCCAGCTCCTTGCGGATCGCGCCGAAGATCTCGGCATCGCGGGTCTCGAGGCTTTCGGTGAAGAAACCTTCGTCGCGGTGGGGGGCATTCATGGCAGCGTCTCCCTTGGTGGTGGCCTGCATGGGGTCAGTTAGCGCGCGGTTTACGGGATGCGAGGGCGTCGGGGAAGGGTGGAAAGCGGCACGGTGGCCGCGGAAAGCGGCCCGGGCGGCGCGGATGAAGGATTGAGTTTCCGATCCGCGCGCGCAAGGGTGCGGGCATCGGCAGGAGGAGGGCCGCCCATGCCCGCGGCACGCAACATCGCGTTTCTCGCATCCGACAGCGCGCTGTCGCAAGACGCCAAGGCGCGGCTCGAGGGGGTTTACGGCGCCCATCCGCCGGAGGAGGCCGACGTGATCGTGGCCCTCGGCGGCGACGGATTCATGTTGCAGACCCTGCACGGGACGCAAGGGATCGAGGCGCCGGTCTACGGCATGAACCGCGGCACGGTCGGGTTCCTGATGAACGCCTATGCCGAGGAGGACCTGATCGCGCGGCTGGAGGCGGCGGAAGAGGCGGTGATCAACCCGCTGCACATGGCCGCGACCACAGCGGGCGGCGATACGGTCGAGATGCTGGCGATCAACGAGGTGAGCCTGCTGCGCGCCGGGCCGCAGGCGGCCAAGCTGAAGATCTACGTCGACGGGCGGCTGAGGATGGAGGAGCTGGTGGCCGACGGGGTGCTGGTCTGCACGCCCGCGGGGTCCACCGCCTACAACTACTCGGCCCACGGGCCGATCCTGCCGATCGACGCGGATGTGCTGGCGGTGACGGCGGTGGCGGCGTTCCGGCCCCGGCGCTGGCGGGGGGCGCTGTTGCCCAAGACCGCCGTGGTGCGCATCGAGGTGAGCGAGCCGGGCAAACGCCCGGTGATGGCCGACGCCGACAGCCGGTCGGTCCGGGATGTGGTGGCGGTCGAGATCCGGTCGGAACCGGGGGTGGCGCATCGCATCCTGTTCGATCCGGGCCACGGGCTGGAGGAGCGGTTGATCCGCGAGCAATTCGTCTGAGGGGCGGCGTTGCGCCGCGTTCCGGAGGCGTTCGAAAAATTGTTCAACGTTAAACGAATTTGGGCGGGAGGGTGCCATGAGCGATGACAAGCAGGACGGGTTGCGCGCGGCGGCGCTGTTCTATCATGAGCATCCCAAGCCCGGAAAGCTGGAGATCCGGGCGACCAAGCCGCTGGCCAACGGCCGCGACCTGGCCCGCGCCTACAGCCCCGGCGTTGCCGAGGCGAGCCTTGAGATCAAGGCCGATCCGGCCAATGCGGCCCGCTATACCGCGCGCGGAAACCTCGTCGGGGTCGTCTCGAACGGCACCGCCGTTCTGGGGCTGGGCAACATCGGTGCGCTGGCCTCCAAGCCGGTGATGGAGGGCAAGGCGGTGCTCTTCAAGACCTTCGCCAACATCGACTGTTTCGACATCGAGCTGAACGAACCCGATCCCGAGAAACTGGCCGAGATCGTCTGCGCGTTAGAGCCGACCTTCGGCGCGATCAACCTCGAGGACATCAAGGCGCCGGATTGTTTCATCGTTGAACAAATTTGCCGCGAGCGGATGAACATTCCCGTTTTCCACGATGACCAGCATGGCACGGCCATCGTCGTCGGCGCTGCGGCGACCAATGCGCTGCGCGTCGCGGGCAAGCGGTTCGAGGATATCAAGATCGTCTCCACCGGGGGCGGCGCGGCTGGCATCGCCTGTCTGAACATGCTGCTGAAACTCGGGGTGCGGCGCGAAAACGTCTGGTTGTGCGACATTCACGGGCTGGTCCACGAGGGCCGCGAGATCGACATGAACCCGCAAAAGGCCGCCTATGCGCAGGCCAGCGATCTGCGGACGCTGGCCGACGTGGTCGACGGTGCGGACCTCTTTCTCGGTCTCTCCGGCCCCGGTGTGCTGACACCGGATATGGTCTCGAAAATGGCGGACCGGCCGATCATCTTCGCGCTGGCCAACCCCACGCCCGAGATCCTGCCCGACGCGGTACGCTCGGTCGCGCCCGATGCGATCATCGCAACGGGGCGCAGCGATTTTCCCAACCAGGTCAACAACGTCCTGTGTTTCCCCTTCATCTTCCGCGGCGCGCTGGACGTCGGCGCGACCGAGATCAACGACGCCATGCAGATCGCCTGCATCGAGGGGATCGCGGCCTTGGCGCGCGCCACCACCAGCGCCGAGGCCGCCGCCGCCTATCGCGGTGAGCATCTGACCTTCGGGGCCGATTACCTGATCCCCAAACCCTTCGACCGCCGCCTGATCGCGGTTGTCGCCAGCGCGGTGGCCAAGGCGGCGATGGAAACCGGCGTGGCCACCCGCCCGCTCGACGATATCGAGGCCTACAGGGAGCGGCTGAACCAGTCGGTCTTCCGCTCGGCCCTCATCATGCGCCCCGTCTTCGAGGCAGCCCGCAGCGCCGAGCGGCGCATCGTCTTTTCCGAGGGCGAGGACGAGCGCGTCCTGCGCGCGGCTCAGGCCATGGTCGAGGAAACGACCGACAAGCCGATCCTGATCGGGCGGCCCGCGGCCATCGACCTGCAGATCGAGCGCAATGGCCTGACGGTGCGGCCCGGCGTCGATTTCGAGCTGGTGAACCCGGAAAACGATCCGCGCTACCGCGACTACTGGCAGACCTACCATGGTGTCATGGCGCGCAAGGGCGTGACCCCCGACCTCGCCCGCGCGATCATGCGCACCAACACCACGGCGATCGGTGCGGTCATGGTGCATCGCGGCGAGGCGGAAAGCCTGATCTGCGGCACTTTCGGGCAATACCTGTGGCACCTGAATTACGTCACGCAGCTGCTGGCGACCGACGGGTTGCACCCGGTGGGCGCGCTGAGCCTGATGATTTCCGAGGACGGTCCGCTCTTCATCGCCGACACGCAGGTCCACCCCGAACCGACGCCCGCGCAGATCGCGGAAACCGTCTGCGGCTGCGCGCGCCACATCCGGCGCTTCGGCATCGAACCCAAGGTCGCGCTCTGTTCCGGCAGCCAGTTCGGCAATCTCGACACCGACAGCGGGCGTCGGATGCGCGCGGCGCTGGAGCTGCTCGACGGCATGGGCCTCGATTTCACCTACGAGGGCGAGATGCATGTCGACACCGCCCTCGACCCCGAATTGCGAGAGCGCATCCTGCCCGGCAGCCGGATGGAGGGGCAGGCCAATGCGCTGGTCTTCGCCTCCACCGACGCGGCGGGGGCGGCGCGCAATACGCTCAAGGCGCGGGCGGGTGGCCTCGAGGTCGGGCCGATCCTGATGGGGATGGGCAACCGCGCGCATATCGTGACGCCGTCGATCACGGCGCGCGGGCTGTTGAACATCTCGGCCCTGGCCGGGACACCTGTCAGCACCTATAGCTGACTGCGCTATCAGGAGGGTCCGATGTCACTGCCGGTTTTCGTGTGCCTCAAATGGGGCGAGCGTTACCCCGCCCGCGAGGCGAACACGCTGTTCCGTGCCCTGAGCGCGCTGATGTCCGAGCCGTTTCGCTTCGTCTGCCTGACGGATGTCGCGCGTGGTCTGGACGACGGGATCGAGCCCATGCCGATCCCCGATTTCGCGCTGGAACGCGCGCGCTGGGGACACGGCATGTGGCCCAAACTGTCGGTGTTCAAACCCGGCATGTTCGAGCCGGGCACGCCGGTCATGCTGCTGGATCTCGACCTCGTGATCACCCGCGATCTCGCCCCCGTTCTCGAACATCTGCGGCGAACGGGCGGGCTGCACATCATCCATGACTGGCATGACACGCACGAGCGCTGGTTTCCGAAATGGTTCCCGAACGAACGCCGCTCGAACAGTTCGGTCGTGGGTTTCATTGCCGGTGAACAGGCGCAGATCTGGGATGCCTTCCACGACAAGTCCTGGGACATCCTGCGCCCCCAGATCAATGATCAGGAATTCATTCATCGCCATGCCGAGAACCGGCATTTCTGGCCCGACGGATGGATGCTGAGCTTCAAGAAGTCACTCGCGTTCCATTTTCCCGTGAATCTCCTGCGCGAACCATCTCGCCCGCCGGAGGGGTCGTTCATCGTCTGCTTCCATGGGCGTCCCGACCCCGAGGATTGCGCCGGGCCGCCTTTCCGGATGTGGAGCGGCGGCGAGAAATTCGGCTTTTTCCCGGTGAGTTGGATCAAGCGCTACCGCAACGCCTACGCGCCGCCGGAGTGATCGCCGATCCGGGGCCGGCGGGGCCTGTCAGCCCAGCGTGATCCGCACCAGCGTGACCAGCATCAGGGCGGCGGCAAGCAGCGCCGACAGGATCAGCGCCGGGTAGCCCCAGATCAGCACGCCGATGGCGACCGCCGAGACCACGCCGAGGATGGCGGCAAAGGTGTTGTCGACCGGGCCCTCGACCACCTCGCGCGCCATGCGGCCGATGATCGGCAGGCGGTAGGTGACGTGGCGGGTGATGTAGCGGGGCTTGGGTGTCTCGGGCGCAAGGCTCATCGGCGTATCTCCTGTTCGCAAGGCAGGACATAGGCCGGGTGCTGCGGTGCAGCATGAGGCGGGCTGTCGCATCGGAGTGGGGCCGCATGTTCGAGGAGCGCAAAACCGGTTCCCACTTTTGCGCAACATGCTCTGGCCCGCGCCGGGCAGGGGCATCGCCCGACGCGGGCCGCGGCGTCCGGGGTTACTTGCCGGGCTTGCCGCCGCCGGCCTTCTTCTGGGTGGGTTTCTTGTCGCCCATGGGCGTCATCCTCGAAGCGCGGATCGGCACCATGCCGGTCCTGCGTGGGGAAATCCCGGCGCCGTTTTCGCGAGTCCCGCAAGCGGGCGCAGATCTGTTTCAACAGATGTGATCGCCGACCCTTGATGGCGCCGTTAGCGCCCCCATGCGTCACTATCACCGAATTGCGCCGCGCCCCGCCGCGACGATAGAAAGTTGCGCAATCGGAAGGAGGGACAACTCATGCGGTATGCCGAGGTCTATGAGCGGGCGAAAGCCGATCCGGACACGTTCTGGATGGAGGCCGCCGAGGGGATCGACTGGTTCACCGGTCCGTCCAGGGCGCTTTTCGACGACAAGGCGCCCCTTTACGAATGGTTCGCCGACGGCACGCTCAACGGCTGCTGGAACGCGGTCGACCGTCATGTGGCGGCAGGCCACGGGGACCGGCTGGCGATCATCCATGACAGCCCGCTGACCGGCACCACGCACAAGATCACCTATGCCGAGTTGCAGGCGCGCGTGGCCTCGCTGGCCGGTGCGCTCAAGGCCCAAGGCGTCGAGAAAGGCGACCGCGTCATCATCTACATGCCGATGGTTCCCGAGGCGCTCGAGGCGATGCTCGCCTGCGCGCGGCTGGGCGCGATCCATTCCGTCGTCTTCGGCGGTTTCGCCGCGAACGAGCTGGCCGTGCGGATCGACGATTGCGAGCCCAAGTGCATCATCGCGGCAAGCTGCGGGATCGAGCCGGGGCGCGTGGTCCATTACAAGCCGCTGCTCGATGGTGCGCTCGAGATCGCCCGGCATCAGCCCGAGTTCTGCGTGATCTTCCAGCGCGAACAGGAGGTGGCGCATCTCGAAGAGGGGCGCGACCATGACTGGCACGCCTTCCAGTATGGCGTGGAGCCCGCCGAGTGCGTGCCGGTCGAGGGCAACCACCCGGCCTATATCCTCTATACCTCCGGCACGACGGGCCAGCCCAAGGGTGTCGTGCGCCACACCGCCGGGCATCTCGTGGCGCTCAACTGGTCGATGCGCAACCTCTACGACATGAACCCCGGCGAGGTCTTCTGGGCCGCCTCGGACGTGGGCTGGGTCGTGGGGCATTCCTACATCTGCTATGCGCCGCTCACCTTCGGCTGCACCACCATCGTCTTCGAGGGCAAGCCCGTGGGCACGCCCGATGCCGGCACCTTCTGGCGGGTGATCGAGGATCACGGGGTCAAGTGCCTCTTCACCGCGCCCACCGCCTTCCGCGCGATCAAGCGCGACGATCCGCAGGGCGCGCTGATCGGTGACTACGACCTGTCGAGCCTTCAGTCCCTGTTTCTTGCCGGTGAGCGGGCCGACCCCGACACGATCGAATGGGCGATGGACAAGCTGGGCGTTCCGGTGATCGACCATTGGTGGCAGACCGAAACCGGCTGGTGCATCGCGGGCAACCCGATGGGGATCGAGAAGCTGCCGGTCAAGATCGGCTCGCCCTCGGTGCCGATGCCCGGCTATGACGTGCAGATCCTCGACGAGGGCGGTCATCCCATGCCCGCGGGCGCACTGGGCGCCATCACGGTGAAACTGCCCCTGCCGCCCGGCACCCTGCCGACGCTGTGGAAGGCCGAGGAACGGTATCGCAAATCCTACCTCACCCATTTCCCCGGCTATTACGAGACTGGCGACGCGGGCATGATCGACGAGGATGGGTACCTCTACATCATGGCGCGCACCGATGACGTGATCAACGTCGCGGGCCACCGCCTGTCGACCGGCGGGATGGAGGAGGTTCTGGCAAGCCACCCCGATGTCGCGGAATGCGCGGTGATCGGCGTGGCCGACAGCCTCAAAGGCCAGTTGCCCATGGGCTTTCTGTGCCTGAACAAGGGGGCCGCGACCTCGTCCGAGCAGGTGGTGAAGGACTGCGTCAAGCTGGTGCGCGACCGCATCGGCCCCGTCGCGGCCTTCAAGCTGGCGGTGGTGGTGGATCGTCTGCCCAAGACGCGCTCGGGCAAGATCCTGCGCGGGACCATGGTCAAGATCGCCGACGGCGAAGAGTTCAAGATGCCCGCCACGATCGACGATCCCGCCATTCTCGACGAGATCCGCGAGGCGGTGGGGCGGCTCGGCTATCCGTCTGCTGCCGCGTCCTGACGGCGGTAGGCCACCCTCGCCTTTGAGCTTGGCGCCGTCTGCGATACACTCTCTCCTGGTTGTATGCCCAGGGGAGGCGCGCGGCGCATGCGGGATACAGACGGGTCCGAGCCCCGGGTCGAGGCGCAGAGCCGCAGGTCGGCCGCGTCCGAAACGCTGCAGCTGTTCAGCCATGACATCCGCTCGGCAATGTCGGATGTCATCGGCGGCTTGCGTCTCGTCGACCGGGATCGGCTGACGCCGGAGGCACGTCTGCAGGTGGACCGCGTGCAGGCCGCAGCCGATACGCTGGCCGCGCTGGTCGACGGGGCGCTCATGGCCGCCGCGGGTGATACGCTGATCCAGCTCGACCAGGCCTCCTTCGTGCTGGAGGAATGGCTTGCCGCGCAGGAACGGCGCTGGTCCGGCCTCGCGCAGGAGGCCGGTGGCGTTTTCCGACTGGAGCGCGCGGGACCGCTTCCGAACCGGGTGCAGACCGATCAGGTCATGCTGGACCGGATCATCGGAAATCTCGTGTCGAACGCGATGCGCCATGCGCCCGCCGCCCCGGTGACGCTGAGGCTGAGCGCGGACCGGGCGCGCGGCCTCGACATCGCGGTGCTGGATGATGGTCCGGGCTACCCCGCCGATGTGCTGGATCGGGTCGCGCGCGGGGTCGACCCGGCGGCCTCGGGCCTGCGGGCGGGCAGCGGGCTCGGCCTGCGCATCGCGGCGGAACTGTCCTTGCAGATCGGGGCGGTCTTTGCGCTGGCGAACCGGCCCGGCGGTGGCGGAGGCGAGGGCCGGTTGACCCTGCCCGCCACAACCCTCGACTGGGAGGGGGAGGGGCCCGCACCCTGCCAACCGCCCGACCTGCGGGGGCTGCGCATTCTCGTGGCCGAGGACAACCTGACCAACCAGACCATCCTGCGGCAACTGCTGGCCAAGATGCAGGCCGACGCGGTGTTCGTCGCCGATGGCGTTGCCGCGCTGGAGCGGTTGGAGAGCGAAAGGTTCGATATCGCGCTGATCGACATCGAGATGCCGCGCATGTCGGGCCTCCAGGTGATGCAGGCGGTTCGGCGGCGCACCGACGCGGTTGCACGGATGCCGCTTGTCGCGCTCACCGCCTATGTCCTGCGCGACAATCGCGAGGCGATCTACGATGCGGGGGCCGACGGAATCCTGGGCAAGCCGATTTCCTCGGGGCCGGACTTCGGCCGGGCGATCCTGCGCTATGCCGGCCGCCCCGCGGGTCTGCCCGAGCCCGAGGACGTGCTGTCCGGCGCCACCGAGGGAACGCAGCTTGGCCAGAAGCTCGACGAGGCGCGCTTCGACGCGCTGCTCGAGATCGCCGGCCCCGATGGCCGGGTCGAATTGCTGTCGCGGCTTCACGAAGACCTCGGCATGGTGCTCTGTGCGCTGGATGTCGCGATCCGCGACGCGACCCTCTCCGAGATCCGGGCGCAGACCCATATCCTGATCGCGATTTCCGGCGCGGTCGGTGCGGAACGGCTCCACCGGCTGGTCGAGGTGCTGAACATCGCGGCCAAGCGTCGGCGGATGGCCGATCTGCCCGCGCTCTACCAGCCATGCCGCGCCGATCTTGTCGACCTGATCGGCCATGTCGAACGGGCGGGTGCGCGGCATGGGCTTTGCCTCGGGGCGGGCTGATCCCCTTGCGCTGACCGCGGGGGCGGATCACAGTGGCCCGACCGGACCGCAACGCAAGGGGACCCGTACCCATGTCGCTGATCGATGACGCCGCCGCCGTGCGCCTGAACGCCCACGCGCCCTATTCGGGCTTCAAGGTGGGGGCTGCGCTGCGCTCGGTCGAGGGGCGTGTGCACCTGGGCTGCAACGTCGAGAATGTCGCCTATCCGGAGGGCACCTGTGCCGAAGCGGGCGCCATCGCCGCCATGATCGCCGCGGGCGACCGGCGCATTGCCGAGGTCGCCGTCATCGCGGACAGCCCCGCACCGGTGCCCCCTTGCGGCGGATGCCGCCAGAAGCTGGCGGAATTCGCCGCGGGTGACGTGGTCGTCACCCTGGCCACGACGCGGGGGCAGACGTTCGTCACCACGGTGGCCGAGTTGTTGCCGGGCGCCTTCGACGCGGGCTTCATGGACGGCTCGGAGTCTGCCGCCCCGTGACCGATGCCCGCGCGATCCTCGCCAAGCTGCGCGACGGCGATACGCCCACCGAGGCCGAGCTGTTCTGGTTCGCCGAAGGTCTGGCCACGGGCGACGTGACCGACGCGCAGGCGGGCGCCTTCGCCATGGCGGTCTGCACCCGCGGGCTGGGGTCGGCGGGCCGCGTGCAGTTGACCCGCGCGATGCGCGAAAGCGGGCAGGTGCTGCGCTGGGATCTCGACGGGCCGGTGCTCGACAAGCATTCCACGGGCGGCGTGGGCGATTGCGTCTCGCTGGTGCTGGCGCCTGCGCTGGCCGCTTGCGGGGCCTATGTGCCGATGATCTCGGGCCGGGGGCTGGGCCACACCGGCGGCACGCTCGACAAGCTCGAGGCGATCCCGGGTTATCGCACGCAGGTCTCGGTCGAGGACCTTCAGGAACTGGTCGCCGATATCGGCTGCGCCATCGTGGGCGCCTCGGGCGATATCGCGCCCGCCGACCGCCGCCTTTACGCGGTGCGCGACGTGACGGGCACGGTCGAGAGCATCGACCTGATCACCGCGTCGATCCTGTCCAAGAAACTCGCCGCCGGCCTCGAGGCGCTGGTGCTCGACGTCAAGACCGGCTCGGGCGCCTTCATGGCCGACCCTGCCGACGCGCTGGCCCTTGCGCAGGCGCTGGTCGACACCGCGCAGGGCGCGGGCTGCATGACCACGGCGCTGGTCACCGACATGAGCCAGCCGCTCGTGCCCTCGGCGGGCAACGCGCTGGAAGTGATCGAGGTGATGGAGGCGCTGACCGCAGGCGACCTGACCACGCCGCTCTCGCGGCTGACGCAAGCGCTGGGGGGCGAGGTGCTGGCGCTGGGCGGGCTGGCCGCCGATGCCGCCGATGGCGAGGGGCGGATCGCCCGCGCGCTGGCCTCGGGCGAGGCGGCCGAGGTCTTCGGCGAGATGGTGGCCGCCTTGGGCGGGCCGCAGGATTTCATCGACCGCTGGCGCGACAGGCTGCCCGCCGCGCGCGTCATGGTCGACGTGCATCCGGGCGACGCGGGCCATGTGGGCCGCATCGACACCCGGAGCCTCGGCGAGGTGGTGGTGCACCTGGGCGGCGGGCGGCTGCGTCAGGACGACAGGATCGACTTGGCCGTGGGCCTGACCGACATCGCGCGGATCGGCGACCGGGTGGACCCGACCCGCCCGCTCGCGCGCATCCATGCCGCCAGCGAAGAGGCCGCGCGCGCGGTCGCGGCACAGATACGCGGCGCCTTCACGCTGGTGAACGACGCGCCCGACGCGCCGCCCCTGATCCACGAAAGGATCGCCTGATGCCGCGCGCCTTCCTGATCGTCATGGACAGCGTCGGCATCGGCGGTGCACCGGACGCCGGGCAATTCTTCAACGGCGAGGTGCCCGACACCGGCGCCAACACGCTCGGCCATATCGCCGCCGCCTGCGCCGCGGGCCGGGCCGAGGATGGGCGGAGCGGGCCGCTTCATCTGCCGCATCTCGACGCGCTTGGGCTGGGGGCGGCGCTGCGGCTTGCCTCGGGCGCGCGCGGCGAGGGGATGGATGCCGACCCCGTGGGCCTTTGGGGGGCGGCGGAAGAGGTTTCGCCGGGCAAGGACACGCCGTCCGGCCATTGGGAACTGGCGGGCCTGCCCGTGCCCTGGGACTGGAGCTATTTCCCCAACACCAACCCCGCTTTCCCCGACGAGATCACCGCCGAGGTGATGCGCCTGGCCGACACCGACGGAATCCTGGGCAACGTGCACGCCAGCGGGACCGAGATCATCGCCCGGCTGGGCGAGACGCACCAGGCGACCGGCTGGCCGATCTGCTACACCAGCGCCGACAGCGTGTTCCAGATCGCCGCGCATGAGGAAACCTTCGGTCTCGACCGGTTGCTGACGCTTTGCGAAGACCTTGCGCCGATGCTGCATGCCCGCCGCGTGGGCCGGGTCATCGCGCGTCCCTTCACCGGCACGCCGGGCGCCTATGCCCGGACCCAGAACCGCCACGACTACGCGATGGAGCCGCCGGGGCGCACGCTGCTGGACTGGGTGAGCGAGGCAGGGCGCGAGACCCATACGATCGGCAAGATCCGCGACATCTTCGCGGGCCGTGGTGCGGGGCATGTGACGACGGGGACCGACCGGGCGCTGATGGGGCATCTGGCGGACTGCGTGGACGGGGCCGCGGAGGGCAGCCTGACATTCGCCAATTTCGTCGAGTTCGACAGTCTTTACGGCCACCGACGCGACGTGTCGGGCTATGCCCGTCACCTCGAATGGTTCGACGGCGCCATCGCCCCGATCCTCGCCGCGCTCCGCCCCGACGACCTGATGATCTTCACCGCCGATCACGGCAACGATCCCACATGGACCGGTACCGACCACACCCGCGAACGGGTTCCGGTGGTTGCCAAGGGGCCCTATTCCGGGCAGATCGGCATCCGCGCCTTCGCCGATGTCGGCGCCTCCGTCGCAGCGCATCTGGGGGTGCCGAGCGACGGGCCGGGAACAAGCTTTCTCACGAGGGATGATGTCCGCCTCTGAACTGACCTATTTCGTGATGACCTTCGTCGTGATCACGCTGGCCGTGCGCTATGTCGGCCCCTTCATAGGACGGCCCCGAACGCCGTGGCGGGGATCGGTGATCTTCGGGCTGGTCATCGCGGGCATCGGCTGGGCGATCGGAGCGTGACATGAGAGATATTCCCAAGATCGAACTTCACCTGCACCTCGAGGGCGGCGCGCCGCCCGCCTTCATCCGCGGCATCGCGCGCGAGAAACACGTCGATCTCTCCGGCATCTTCCGCGAGGATGGCGGCTATACCTACCGCGATTTCTGGCATTTCCTCGAGGTCTACGAGGCCGCCACCGGCGTGCTGACCACGCCCGAGGATTACGCGCGGCTGACCACCGCGGTGCTCGAGGAAAGTGCCGCCAACGGCGTGGTCTATGCCGAAACCTTCCTGTCGCCCGATTTCTGCGGCGGTGGCGATGTGGGCGCGTGGCGCGAATACCTCGCCGCGATCCGCGAGGCGGCGGACGCGGCCGAGGCCGCCCATGGCATCACGCTGCGCGGCATCATCACCTGCATCCGCCATTTCGGCCCCGAGCGCGCCCGCCCCATCGCGCGCTGCGCCGCCGAGACCGCGGGCGACTGGATCACCGGCTTCGGCATGGCGGGGGACGAGCTGAAGGGGAAACCGGGCGATTTCCTGTGGTCCTTCGACTGCGCGCGCGAGGCGGGGCTGCGCATCACGGTGCATGCGGGCGAATGGGGGGGCGCGCAGTCGGTGCGCGACGCGCTCGATGCGCTGAACCCCGAGCGGATCGGGCACGGTGTGCAGGCGATCGACGATCCGGCGCTCGTGGACCGTCTGGCCGAGGACGGGATCGTGCTGGAAGTCTGCCCCGGTTCGAACGTCTTTCTCGGCGTCTATCCCGACTGGCGCAGCCATCCCATCGAGAAGCTGCGGGAGCGCGGCGTGAAGGTCACCGTCTCGACCGACGATCCGCCCTTCTTCGGCATCACCATGACCTCGGATTACGAGAACCTGAACCGGCATTTCGGCTGGGACGAGCAGGTCTTCGCCGAGGTGAACCGAACGGCACTTGATGCCGCGTTCTGCGACGCGGCCACGAAAGAGAAAATCGAGAAAAGACTGGGGAACAGCGACACATGACCGAGCACCTGACCATCGTCGATCACCCGCTGGTAAGCCACAAGCTGTCGCTCATGCGGGACCGGGACACCTCGACCAAGTCCTTCCGGCAGCTCCTGCGCGAGATCAGCCATCTTCTGGCCTACGAGGTCACGCGCAGCCTGCCGATGACGACGCAGCGCATCGAGACGCCGCTCGAGACGATGGATGCGCCCGTGATCCAGGGCAAGAAGCTGGCGCTGGTGTCGATCCTGCGGGCGGGCAACGGGCTGCTTGACGGCATCCTCGACCTGATCCCCAACGCGCGGGTGGGGTTCGTCGGCCTCTACCGTGACCCCGAGACGCTGCAGCCGGTGAAATACTACTTCAAGGTGCCCGACGCCCTGCAGGACCGGCTGACCATCGTGGTCGATCCCATGCTGGCGACGGGCAATTCCTCGGCTGCGGCCATCGACATGCTGAAGGAGGCGGGCGCGACCAACATCCGCTTCCTGTGCCTGCTGGCCGCGCCCGAAGGCGTCGCCCGCATGAAGGCCGCCCATCCCGATGTCCCCATCGTCACCGCGGCGCTGGACAGCCACCTGAACGATCACGGCTATATCGTGCCGGGCCTGGGGGATGCGGGCGACCGCATGTACGGCACAAAATAATCCAACGCCCGCCTTTACTTGCCGGGATTCATGGGACAATGTGTTTCCATAGCAAACGTGGGGGGTTTGCATGGAACTGACGCGACTCATCCGGGTCGCTGCCGTGGTGGCTGCCACCGCCATGGCAAGCGCAACGATGGCCGAGGCGCAGGGCGTCCCGGCCGAAGTGCCGCCTGCAAATTTTGCGGGTGGGCAATACATAGACAGCCGCGGCTGCGTCTTCGTGCGTGTGGGCGTCGCCGCCAACACCCAGTGGGTGCCGCGCGTCGGACGTGACCGGCGCCAGATCTGCGGCCAGACGCCCACGATGGGCGGCCAACGTGAGACCGCCGCGGCCCCGTCCGCGCAGTCGCAACCCGGCGTCACCGTGATCGGTGCCGCGCCGACCGCAGCGGCAACAACGACCAGCCGCCCCGCCGCCACCGCGACGCGGCCCGCCGTCCCGCAACAACCCGCCGTGCGCAGCGTCGCGACGACACCGCGACCCATGGCGACCCAGCCCCGCAGCGTCGCCACCACGCCGCGCCCGACGCCAGAGCCTCAGCGCGAGGCCCCGGCCGCCACCGGTGCCTGCGCCAACCTGCCCGCCGATGCGCGGCCCTATTTCACCGGGCCGAACCCGCGCTGCGGCCCGCAGGCGGTGCATCCCGGCGATGCGGCGCGCGGGCTCGACCGGACAAGCTCGCTCGACGGGGGCAGCGGTGCCGCGATCCGTCAGCTTGTGCGCTACGAGGTCAACCCGCCCGCGGGCTACCGCGCGGCATGGGACGATGACCGCCTCAACCCCTACCGCGGCCTCGCGGTGGCCGGTGGCCAGCGCCAGATGGAGCAGGTCTGGACCAACACGCTGCCGCGGCGCCTGGTCGGCGATCCGCCTCCGCGCGGGTTCCGCGCGCTCTTCGCCCAGCCCAACCGCCCGGCCGAGATCGTTCCGGCACGGGTCACCGTGATCCGGCCCTGAGACCGGTCAGCGCCCGCATATATCCTGCAAACTCACCCAGTCGGCATCGCTGAGCAGCGGTGCCGGCGCCTGTGCGCGCATCGGGTCCGCCTCGATCAGGGCAAGCACGCTCTCGCCGGTCGGGTCGCGCGCGAAGGCATAGGGTTGCGACGAGATCCCCGCTGCCTCGAACCCAGTCAGCAGCGGCGTGTCCGCCACGCTCGGCGTGTCGCGCGACAGCAGGCTTGCGGCATGGGCGTGCAGCGGGTCTTGCGCGATATGGCCGGTGGTCAGAAGGCGGAAGGTCGCGCCGAGGCCCGCCTCGGTCAGAAGGGTCAGCATCGGGTCGGTCTCGGCCCGGCGCACATCCTCGGCCAGCAGGTAGCCCGCCAGAACCTCGGGCGTCTCGTGATCCTCGACCAATCCCGCGTTGGCAACGAGGATGCCGCCCGGCAAGGCCAGCGTCTCGGGCACGGAGGAGGGCAGCAGCGCCACCCGTGGCGCGCCCTCGCCGAAGGTGCGCCGCGCCAGCCGGTTCAGCGCGGTGGAGCCGCGCGGGTTGGTGCAGATCGGTCCGGCCAGTCGCCCGATCTCCTGCAAGAGGCGGGTGCCGATCTCTGCGCGGCTGGCCTCGGGCAGAAGGGCGACGGTCTGCCGGGTCAGCGCGCCCGGCAACCAGAAGACCGCCAGCCCCAGCATGGCGGCGGCGAGCCCCGCCCCGATCCAGAACCGCAACCGCCCCGGATGGGGCCGTTTGCGGTCGATCGCGGCGCGCACGGTTTCGATCGCCGTGATCATGTCGGGATCGTCGATTTCCAGCCGCTCCTCGGTGTCCGCGCCGGGGGAATAGAGCGCCGGGCGGCGCCCGGGGTTCAGCCGCGCAACCGCAGGCAGTGACCAATGGGCCAGCGCCACCTCGGAGAGGGTCGAGATCATCAGGGTCGCATCGCCGAGCGAGACCAGCACGTCGCGGCGCTGCGCATCGGGCGCCTCGCGCCAGAGGCCCGTCGCCTCGAGACGGCTGTATTGCTCAAGCGCTGTCATGCTGGCGCACTGCCCGGTTTTCGTTACCCGCCAGCATATCCCGCGCCGGGCGGTTTCTCAACGCTCGCGCGCCGCGGGGATCACAACTCACCGGCCAGCTTGCGGAGCTCGAATTTCTGGATCTTGCCGGTCGAGGTCTTGGGCAGTTCGGTAAAGACGACATGTTTCGGCGTCTTGAAGCCTGCCAGCCGCTGGCGGGCGAAGGCGATGATCTCGTCCTCGGTCACGCTTGCCCCCTCCTTCAGCTCGAGAAAGGCGCAAGGCACCTCGCCCCATTTCTCGTCGGGCTTCGCCACCACCGCCGACAGAAGCACGGCGGGGTGATGCATCAAGACGCCCTCGACCTCGACCGAACTGACATTCTCGCCGCCCGAGATGATGATGTCCTTGGCGCGGTCGGCGATCTGGACGTAGGTATCGGGGTGCTGTTTCGCGATGTCGCCGGTGTGGAAATAGCCGCCGCGAAAGGCCTCGTTGGTGGCGCGGGGGTTCTTGTAATAGCCCTTCATGACCGAGTTGCCGCGCATCATGATTTCCCCCAGCGCGGCGCCATCCATGGGGATCTGGGCCATGGTCTCGGCCTCCATCACGGTGATATGGTCCATGTTGGGCATCGGCACGCCTTGGCGGGCCTTGACCGCGGCGCGGTCGTCACCTGTCAGCGCGCCCCATTCGGCATCCTTGAAGGTGCATTCTGTCGCCGGGCCATAGGTTTCGGTCAGGCCGTAGACCTGCGTGATGTTGAAGCCCATGGTCTCGATCGCCGCCAGCGTCGCGGGGGCAGGGGGGGCGCCTGCGGTAAAGACCTCGACCACGTGGTCGAAGGCGCGGCGCTCGGCCTCCTTGGCGTTCACCAGCATGTTCAAGACGATGGGCGCACCGCCGAAATGGGTCACGCCCTCGTCCGCGATGGCGTCGTAGATCGCTTTCGCGGTGATGTCTCGGCAGCAGACGGTCGTGCCGCCCACGGCGGGCATGGTCCAGACATGGCACCAGTTGTTGCAGTGAAAGAGCGGCACGATGGTCAGGTAGGTCGGGTAAAGCGTCATCCGCCAGCTGATCGGCGTGCCCATGGTGATGAGATAGGCGCCGCGGTGGTGGTAGACCACGCCCTTGGGCCGCCCCGTGGTGCCGCTGGTGTAGTTCAGCGCGAGGCTTTCCCATTCGTCGACGGGCATGATCCAGTCGAACTCGGGATCGCCCTCGGCCAGCAGTTGCTCGTAGGTCAGGTGACGGCCCGAGGCGTGGTAGCCCGCCTCTTCGTCGGGCACTTCCACGACAAGCGGCAGGTCCTCGGCCTCCTGCACCTTCATCGCCTCTTCCACGACGCCGAGGAACTGGGTGTCGACCAGCACCACCTTGGCCTCGCCATGGTCGAGGATGTAGGAGATCGTCCCGATATCGAGGCGGATGTTGATCGAGTTCAGCACCGCGCCGCAGGCGGGCACGCCCCAATGCGCCTCGACATGGGGGGCGGTGTTGGGCATGACGGCGGCCACCACGTCGCCGGGGTTCACCCCGCGCGCTGCCAGCGCCGAGGCAAGGCGGCCCGTGCGCGCGTGAAGCTCGCCATAGGTGCGGCGCGTGCCCCGGTCTACCAGCGCCACGCGGTCGGTGAAGATGCGGTTCGCGCGGATCAGGTGGCTGAGAGGGGTCAGCGGCACGTAATTCGCCGCGCGTTTCTCCAGCCCGGTTTCGTCCTTCATCCAGCCCATCACCGCCCCTCCGTTCATGCGAAACAATCTGACCTGAGACATGCCGCGATGCGCAAGAAAAGGAAAGGGGTGGCTGACCTTCCGGTCGGGAAAACCGCCATGGCGGCGCAGCGCGCGACGCGCCAGACTTGAGGCATTGAAGCCCAGCTTACGGAGATTTTCCGATGACCCTTTTCTCCCTTCCGTCCCGCGTCGCCTGCAGCGTCGGTCTTGCACTGCTCTGTGCTGGTCCCGCAGCCGCGGATACCCTCGTGCAGCGTGTTGCCCTGCAAACCGTCGATTGGCCCGCAAGCAGCGATGAGGCGGACGCCTACCTGTCCTCGATGTTCAACCCCGCCCTTCTGGCCAGTGCCGAGGCGACCGAACTGGCGGCGTGGGCGGCCTATGTCTTGCCCGGCCAGGCCACGCGCAGCGCGCTCGACCATGCCGGCCCCGAAGGGATCGACGCGGTTCTGTCGGGCCTCGTGGACGGCGTGCGCGCCACGGAGATCATCGGGCATCACGACGTGGACGATGCCGCGGCCCTCTTTGGCGTCCTGTTCCACCCCGCCGTGATCGACGCGGTGGCCCAGGCAGGCGGCGCGCGCGAGGCGGCATGGTCCGCCATGGTCGACGATGTCGAGGCGCTTTACCCGCGGGCGCGATAGATCGCCCCTTTCCCTCGCCGTGCGCACATGCACGATGCCCGTCACGGCACGGGCACTGCAGAGGGGCAGAACATGAGCACGTCCATGACGGCGCTGGAGACCATCCCGTTGCCGTTGAAGATTTCGGCATCGGTTCATGACGCGGGTGCCGCCCCCGGTGATCCTGCGCCCTATGCGGGCGAGGACAGTTTCACCTTCGTCCGCGTGCAGGTGAGCGATGCGGAGGGGGTCACCGGCGACGGGTTCACCGGGCGGTTCTGCGCGGCCGAGGTGGCGCATCTGCTGAACGGGGCGGTGGCCGGGGCGCTGGGCACGGCGGGCCCATTGCCCGATCTGATGCGCAAGCTGAACCCGAGGGGGATGACCGGGGTGGTCGTCTCGGCGCTATCGGCGCTCGACGTGGCGCTGTGGGATCTGGCGGGCAAGCGGGCGGGCCGGAGCGTCGCCGCGTTGCTGGGGGCCACGCGGCCCGCGGCGCCGGTCGATGTCACCTGCGGCTTTCCCGCGCTCGACACCGAGGCGCTTGTCGCCGCCTGCGCGGCCGAGGTCGCCGCGGGCGCGCATGGGGTGAAGGTGCTGGTCGCCGCCAAGGGGCGCAGCGTGGCCGAAGACCTCGGTCGTATGGCCGCGGTGCGGGCAGCCATCGGCGAGGGCGCGGCCCTGATCGCGGATGCAAATTGCGGCTGGGACCTCGAGAGCGCACTGGCCTTCGCGCGCGGCGCGACAGGGTTGAACCTGTCGTTCCTCGAAGAACCCGTGCGCGGCAACGACCGCCACGCGCTGGCGGTCCTGGCCTCCGAGGGGATCGTGCCGCTGGGCGCGGGCCAGATGGAACAGAGCGCGGACCGCTTCGCGCTTCTGGCCGAGGCTGGCGTGGCGGTGATCCAGCCCAACGCGGTTTTCGCGGGCGGCATCGGCGCGGCGGTCGCAGCCGCGCGCCGGGCCGAGGCGCAGGGCTGCGCCGTCTCGCCCGCGGGGGGCTGGGACATCGTCAACCTGCACTGGATGTGCGGCGCGATGACCGCGGGCGCGGTCGAATTGCACCGCGCGCAGGCGCGCATCGCCCGCTTGCTGATGGCCGAGCCGCCGCGCATGCGGGACGGTCTGCTCGCAATCCCGGATGCACCGGGCCTTGGCCTGTCGCCCGACGAGGGGGCGCTGGCGGCCTGCCGTGTCGACGTCTAGAGGTCGTCGCGTCCCCGGATGCGGGCGATCACGGTCGAGGTGTTGATGCCCTCGTGATAGGGGATGCGGCGCATGATGCCGCGCTCGATCGCGGCGCGGTAGAACGCCTCCCACCCGGTTCCGGCGTAGACGACGAGGCCGATGCCGTGCCGGTCGAGGAAGTCTACGGTCAGCGTCGCGCCGAACATCGTGGGGCATTCGACCACGAGATCGGCCAGCCCGGTGGCACGGACCGTCTCCATCCGTTCCTCGAGGCTCAGAACCGGTCTGCGCTTGTAGGCGGCGGCGTGATCGTCGGGCGTGACGCCCACGATCAGCCGGTCACCCATCGCCCGCACCTCGTGCAGGAGGCGCAGGTGGTTCGCGTGAAGGAGGTCGAAGACCCCCTCGGTGAAGACGGTGGTCAAAGCGGTGCCTTACCCGAAGCCGCGCCCCCCCGGACCGATCCCGTCGACATGGCCGGTGCTGACGGCCTCGGAGGAGCCGGCGCCGCCACCGCCACCAGGTTCCTGGCTTTCCTCCGCTCCACCGCCGCCGCCACCCGGCTCCTGGCTTTCCTCGGGTCCCCCACCGCCGCCACCCGGTTCCTGGCTTTCCTCTGCTCCCCCACCGCCGCCACCGGGCTCCTGGCTTTCCTCCGCGCCACTGCCGTGGTGCGGGTTGTTGCCGGTGTTGCGCCCCAGGCCGCCCTCGCCGGGTTCGGCCGGGCGTTGCGGGTCGCCATTGCCTTGTCTGCCGGGTTCGGCGGGTCTGCCGCGTCCGGTGCCGGGGCGCGATTCCTCCTGGGCCGAGGCCGGGCGGATCCCGCCTAGGCTGGCCACCATGGGCAGTGCGTAGGTCGCACCGCCGGCCAGAACCGAGGCGAGCAGCGCCCTGCGACGGGCATCGGGGTCATCTTGGTCGGACATGGGACATCTCCTGCCGTGAGAGTTTCGTCATGACACGAAGCCGACCGGGCGTATGATGCCGCCATGGCCGCCGATCTTTACGCAGACGATCCGCCGAGGATAGACCACTACGGTCGGCCCTCAAAATGGTTTATGGATTACCCCGCCGATTACCTCGACCGGCTCGTCGCCGAGGTGAAGGCCGTCGAGCTGATCTTCCGGATCGAGTTCGGCTACCAGCTGCATCTGACATGGGGCACGTTGTTGGGGGCCGTGCGCGACGGTGACCTCATCGCGCATGATTTCGACATCGACCTCGCCTATGTCAGCCGGGCGCGGTCCCAGGCGGGAGTGCTGCGGGAGCGCGCGAAAATCCTGGCGTTTTTCCAAGCGCATGGCCGGGTGACGGGCAAGCCTTCGCTTGCGCGGTTCATGCTGGGCGGGGTGGCCGGACCCCATGGCACCTCGGATCACGGTATCGAGATCTGGACGAGCTTCAGCACGGGGGGGCGGCACTATGCCTATCCGATCCTTCCGGGCGTTCTGCCCGCCCGCGCGGTGACGCCGTTTCGCACGGTGCAGCTGCGGGGCGTTCCGTTTCTGGCACCGCGGCGGGCCGAGCGGTTTCTCGATCTCGCCATCGGGCCGGACTGGCGGGTGCCGAAGCTGCCGAAGGACCACAGCGATCGCAGCCGCCGCTACGCCTGCTTCGAATTTCTGCATCCGCCCTGAACGAGCCCCTTGTCCGCCAGCTGTCGCAGCGCCTGCCGCACATCCGCCTGCGGCGGCTCGGGCAGGCCGAATTCCCGTGCCAGGGCGTCAGCCAGGCCTGCATGATCGCGGCTGCCGTCGCAGAGCAGCCAGACCACCGCCGCCGTCGGGTTGAGGTAGTGCAACACGCCGTCCGGCGTCTCGATCCGTGCGCCCTCCGGCCCGGTGGTCAGGGGCAGGGAGAGGTCGGCAAGGGGATGGGCGGGCAGGTCGGGCATCGCGCGTCTCCGGCTGGCGTTGCGCCAGACTAGGGCAGGGCATGGCGCCGGGCCAGCCCCACCCCGAAGACGAACAGGCGCCCCTCGGGACGCCTGTCGCGGTGGGGTCGGTGGCCTTGTCTCAGGCGGCCTTGCTGTCCACGCCCGCGCCGAAACGCCCGTAGAAGCTCTGGCCCTTGTCGGCCATCTCGCGCAGCAGCGCGGGGCAGGCGAAGCGGTCGCCGTAAGCGGCCTGAAGCTGGTCACAGCGCTCCGCGGCATAGGGCGTGCCGAGGATGTCGAGCCACGAGAACGGGCCGCCCGACCACGGTGCGAAGCCCCAGCCGAGGATCGCGCCCACGTCGCCCTCGCGGATGTCCATGAGCACGCCTTCCTCCAGCGCGCGCACGGCCTCCAGCACCTGCACGAAGAGCAGGCGATGCTGCACTTCGACCAACTCGGGCTGATCGGTTGCAAGCGGGTAGTGCCCGGCCAGACCTTTCCACAGGCCCAGCCGCTTGCCCGCCTCGTCATAGGCGTAGAACCCGGCCTTGGACTTGCGCCCCAACCGTCCCGCCTCGACCATGCCGAAGATCACCTCGTCCACGGTGTCGTCATAGGCGTCGCCCATCGCCGCCTTGGTCGCCTTTGCGATCTTGGCGCCGAGGTCGAGCGAGGTTTCGTCGGTCAGCTGCAGCGGTCCCAGCGGCATCCCCACCAGCTTGGCCGCGTTCTCGATCAGGGCCGGGGCGACCCCCTCCTTCACCATGCGGATGCCTTCGTTGATGTAGGGGATGATGCAGCGGTTGGCGTAGAAGAAGCGCGCGTCGTTCACCACGATGGGCGTCTTGCGGATCTGGCGCACGTAATCCAGCGCCTTGGCCACGGCGCGGTCGCCCGTCTTCTCGCCCTTGATGATCTCGACCAGCATCATCTTGTCCACCGGGCTGAAGAAGTGGATTCCGATGAATTGCTCGGGCCTGTCGGACGCCTTGGCCAGTTCCGTGATCGGCAGGGTCGAGGTGTTGGTGGCGAAGATGCAGTCGGCGGGCACCACCTTCAGCACGTTCTTCGTGACCTCGGCCTTCACGCCGGGATCTTCGAACACCGCCTCCACGATCAGGTCGCAGCCCGCCAGCGCCGCGTAATCGGTCGTCGCGCTGATCCGGCCCAGCACCTCGGCCTTCTTTTCGGCGGTGACCTTGCCGCGCTTCATCCCCTTGTCGAGGATACCCTCTGCATGCGCCTTTCCGCGGTCGGCGGCCTCTTGCGCCGCGTCGATCAGCACCACCTCGATCCCTGCATTGGCCGAGACATAGGCGATGCCCGCGCCCATCATGCCCGCGCCCATGATCCCCAGTTTCTTCACCCGCTGGTCGGGCGCCTCGGGGCGGTTCGCGCCCTTCTCCAGCGCCTGCTTGTTGAGGAAGAGCGACCGGATCATCGCCGAGGAGGAAGGGTTCATGAGCACGTTGGTGAACCAGCGCGCCTCGATCTTCAGCGCGGTGTCGAAATCGACAAGCGCGCCTTCGTAGACCGCCGACAACAGCGCCTTGGCCGCCGGGTAGACGCCCTTGGTCTTGCCGTTGATCATGGCGCTGGCACCCACGAAGGTCATGAAGCCCGCCGGGTGATAGGGCGCGCCGCCGGGCATCTTCCAGCCTTTCTGGTCCCACGGCTTGACGATATCTGCGTCGGAGGCCTGCAGCACCCATTCCTTCGCGCGGGCCAGCAACTCGTCGGCGGGCACCACCTCATCGACCAGGCCCGCGCCCTTGGCCTTCTTCGGCTCCAGCGTCTTGCCCTCCAGCAGGACGGGGGCGGCGGCCATGGCGCCCACCATGCGCGAATAGCGCATCGTCCCGCCGCCGCCGGGGAAGATCCCCACCAAGATCTCGGGCAGGCCGATCCTGGCCTTGGGATTGTCGGCCATGAAGCGGCGGTGACAGGCCAGCGCGATCTCGGTGCCGATGCCCATGCAGGTGCCGGTGATGGCGCAGGCCACGGGTTTGCCGCCCTTGTTGGTCTTGGGGTCCAGCCCCGCGCGCTCGAGCTTGCGCAGGATGCGGTGGCCGTTCATCGTGAAATCGAACAGCGCCTGCGCCGGCTCGTCGCCTGCCTCGGCCCGGATCGTGGCCAGCGTGTTCAGGTCCATGCCGCCCGCGAACGTGTCCTTGCCCGAGGTGATGACGACGCCCTTGACGGCGTCGTCCGCAAGCGCGTCGTCGATCATGTCGTCGATCAGCCCGAAGGCCTCGCGGCTCAGGACGTTCATGGACTTGTCCTTCACGTCCCAGGTGATGACGGCGACGCCATCGGCGCCCTTTTCCATCGTGAAATCGGTCATGGTCTGCTGTCCCTCCGGTGGGTCTGTGCGTATCGGGCCGGCCTAGCGGTCGGCGCTTTCTAGGATCAAGCGTGCCCGGGCCTGTGCCGCGGCGATGTCGGGGCTGAGGACTTCGAGCTCGGTGTTCTCGAGCACGGCCTGCAGCCAGACACCTTTCCAGCGCCCGTCCATCAGGATGAGCACGCTGTAGTTCATGTAAGGCGTGATGCGCGCGCCATCGTGGCCGAACGCGTCGGTCCTGTGCCGCCCCGAGATCATGTCGCCGCTGCCGGTGACGAACTCCGCCTCGAGGCAGGTCCGCCGGTAGCTGGTGACGCCGCGCGCCAGAAGCTGCGCGCGGAAATCCTGCATCACCATGTCGAGTTCCTCGGGTGAGGCCATCACGATCTCGCTGTCGCGGGTCGCCATCATGTTGGGAATGGCGATGTGTTTCAGCATTTCCTGAAGATCGCCGGCCATGAGAGCTGCCGAAACGGCGTCGAGGTTCTGCTGGTAGATCCGTTGCGCGACCGCCTTACTCATCCTGTACACTCCATTCGGGGGTGGATCGTCTCACCCTCTGCCGCCGCGCCCACTCGCGGCGCGACAGGGATACGCCAGATGAGGCCCCGCGCAACTTTCTTTCGTGATGCCGGTCGGCAGACCCCGTGATGTTGCAGATCGGCCGACGCATCGTGTCAGACCCGCTCGATGATGGTGGCAGCCCCCATGCCGCTGGCGACGCAGAGCGTGGCCAGCCCCGTGCCCTTGCCCGTCCGCTCCAGCTCGTCCAGCAGCGTGCCGAGGATCATCGCGCCCGTGGCGCCCAGCGGGTGGCCCATGGCGATGGCACCGCCGTTCACGTTGACCCGGTCATGGTCCACGTCGAACGCCTGCATGAAACGCAGCACGACCGAGGAAAACGCCTCGTTCACCTCGAACAGGTCGATATCGCCGATGGACATGCCGCTGTCGGCCAGGATCTTCTGCGTCGCGGGCACGGGGCCGGTCAGCATGATCGTGGGGTCGGTGCCGATCTTGGCGGTGGCCCGGATGCGCGCGCGCGGCGTCAGGCCGTAGGCCTCGCCGAATGCCTTGTTGCCGATCAGCAGGGCGGCCGCACCGTCCACGATCCCCGAGGAGTTCCCGGCATGGTGGATGTGGTCGATCGCCTCGAGATGCGGGTATTTCATCAAGGCGACCTGATCGAAGCCGGGCATCGCCTCGCCCATCTCCTTGAAGGCGGGCTTGAGCGCGCCGAGCGTCTGCATGTCGGTGCCGGGGCGCATGTATTCATCGCGGTCGAGAATGGTCAGACCGTTGATGTCGGTGACCGGCACGACCGATCTCGCGAAGCGCCCCTCGGCCCAGGCCTGCGCCGCGCGCTTCTGGCTTTCGACGGCCAGCGCGTCGGCGTCATCGCGGCTGAAGCCGTATTCGGTGGCGATGATGTCGGCCGAGATGCCCTGCGGCACGAAATAGCTGTCCATCGCGATGGAGGGATCGACGGCGATGGCCGCCCCGTCGCTGCCCATCGCCACGCGGCCCATCATCTCGACCCCGCCTGCGATATAGGCGGCCCCCGCGCCGCCCCTGACCTGGTTCGCGGCGAGGTTCACCGCCTCGAGCCCGGAGGCGCAGAAGCGGTTGATCTCAAGGCCCGGGATACGCTCGTCGAGGTCCGAGGCCAGCACCGCGGTGCGCGCAAGGCAGCCGCCCTGTTCCATCACTTGCGTGACATTGCCCCAGATCACATCCTCGACCGCATGGCCGTCGAGATTGTTCCGTTCCTTCAACGTGTTGAGCGTGAAAGCCGACAGGCGCGCGGCGGTCACCTCGTGCAGGGCTCCGTCCTTGCGGCCCTTGCCGCGGGGAGTGCGGATCGCGTCGTAGATATAGGCGTCGGTCATTATTCTTCCCAATTGTGTTGAAAAAACAATCCGCTAAGTAGATTGACAGCTTCCGTCAGATCACCTTCAGCGTACGCCTGTTCAGCCAAGGCTAGTGTCCTAGAAGGATAGCTACTCGCAGCTTCGTCCACGCAATACTTCGAAAGCGAATGCAATGCCGAACGTATTCTGTCAGACCTCGGTGCTTCAGCGCCGAGAGCCTGTACAATTTCCATCGCGATTTGTTGGAAATAGTCTCTCTGCATCAGTCTAATCTCTCTCTTTCTTGGTCATGATTGAGCTAGGAAAGGCCCGCTGCATCAGGTCGTAGGGGTGTTTCCAGCCCGGTGTCGCCGCGATACGGGCGAGCCAGGCGTCGATCGCGGGGTAGGCGGCGCGATCGAAGGTGAAGGGTTCGTCGTAGTAGAGATATCCGGCACAGGAGATATCGGCGCAGGTCAGGCTGTCGCCCACCAGCCAGTCGCGGCTCGCCAACTCGCCCTCCAGCACCATGAGCGCGGCCTTGAGGCGGCCGGACATGAAGCCGATCACCTCTTGCGGGCGCTTTTCCTCGGGCAGGAAGTTCATCAGGAAGCGCAGCGGCCCGGCCATGCCCGAAACCTTCTGGTTGTCGAAGATCGTCCAGCGCAGGATCTCGCGCCGCGTGACGCGCGAGCCGTCCCCGCATAGCCTGCCCGTCTCGTCCATGACCCAATCCTGGATCACGCCCGATTGCGTCAGGATGACCCCATCCGCATCCAGCACGGGCACCTCACCCATCGGGTTGAGGCTGCGGAACTCCGGGCTGCGCGCTTCGCCCGAAAAGAAATCCACGTGGCGCGGGGTCCAGTCGATGCCGGCCAGCGTCAGCGCCAGCGCCGCCTTGTAGGCATTGCCGGATTCGCCGAAGCAATAAAGCGTGTTGGTCATCGCGCCATCCTTGAGTTCTGCCCGCGTTCGACGTGGTCGCCGCCGTATTTGGAGGAAGATGACGGCTCGTAACGCTTGGTTAAGGTTAACGTGCCACGATGACCAAGCGGTACAGGCTGCCGAGCCGATGACCGCGGAAGGTGAAGGCGCCCTGTCCGCCCGTGCAGCGCCCCTCGGTGTCCGGACGCCGCTGGGGAACACTCGACCGGGCAGGGCGCTGGGGCCCCCGCTTCATCTTCCCGAAAATACGGATACCCGGCCTCTCCATGCGCGCAGGGCCGGAGTTGGTTGCCCTGCCGTTTCACCGCTTGCGCTCGTCGAGTTCGGAATTGAACACCCTCAGCCGCGCCACGAATTTCTCGTCGTTGATCACGCTGCCCCAGTGCTCGAAGAGAAAGGACAGGAATTCCCCCTCGTCGAGCCCCGCCTCGGCGGCGAGCGCGCGCAGTTTGCGGTAGCCGTCCTCGCTCATCGCGATGTTGGGGCGGCGCGTGAGCCGCAGGCGCTTGGGCATGTGTTTCCTCCCGGATGCCGGTCTCGGGGCGGCGCCCTCCCGCGCCGCCCCGTCCGATCTTAGAAATTCGCCGCGTCGAGCGCCATCACAGGTTCGGCACCCGACTGGATGCGCGCCAGGTGCGTCGCCGTGGCGGGCAGTTGGCGGGCCATGTAATAGCGCCCGGTGGCGATCTTGGCCTCGTAGAAATCGCGGTCGCTGGCGCCCGCGTCCAGTGCCGCCTGCGCCGCCTTGGCCATGCGCGCCCACATCAGGCCCATGCAGACATGCCCGAAGAGGGTCATGAAGTCATAGGACCCCGCCAACGCGTTGTTGGGGTTCTTCATCCCCTCGGCCATGAAATACATCGCAGCCGTCTGCAGGTCCTTCGATGCAGCCTTGAGCGGATCGAGGAAGCCCTGGCTCAGCGTGGCATCGCCCTCGTTCTCCTTGATGAACCCTTTCACCATCTCGAAGAAAGCCATGACCGTCTTGCCGCCGTTCATCGGCAGCTTGCGCCCCACGAGGTCGAGCGACTGGATGCCGTTCGTGCCCTCGTAGATCATCGCGATCCGCGCGTCGCGCACGAACTGCTCCAGCCCCCATTCGCGGGTGAAGCCCGATCCGCCCAGCGTCTGCTGCGCGTTCACGGTCGTCTCGAAGCCCTTGTCGGTCAGGAAGCCCTTGAGGACCGGGATCAGCAAGGAGATCATGTCCTCCGCCTCCCGGTCGCCGGCCCGATGCCCGCGGTCGAGCAGGGTGGCCCCCCAGAGCGAGAACGCCCGCGCGCCCTCCACAAAGGCCTTCTGGTCCATAAGGTTGCGGCGCACGTCGGGGTGGACGATGATCGGATCGGCGGGGCGCTCGGGCGCCTCGGCGCCGGTCGCGGCACGCCCCTGGACCCGGTCGAGCGCGAAGCCCAGAGCGTTCTGATAGGCCACTTCGCCCAGGGCGAGGCCCTGAACCGCGACGGCCAGCCGCGCCTCGTTCATCATGGTGAACATGGCGCGCATGCCCTTGTTCGGCTCGCCGACCAGCCAGCCTTTCGCGCCATCGTAATTCATCACGCAGGTGGCGTTGCCGTGGATGCCCATCTTTTTCTCGAGGCCACCGCAGCTGACCGCGTTGCGGTCGCCAAGGCTGCCGTCCTCGTTCACCAGGAACTTCGGCACCACGAAAAGCGAAATGCCCTTGGTGCTGTCGGGGGCGCCCGGCAGCTTGGCGAGCACCAGGTGGATGATGTTCTCGGTCAGGTCCTGCTCGCCGCCCGAGATCCAGATCTTCTGCCCGGTGATGGCGTAGGAGCCATCATCATTGGGCACGGCCTTGGTGCGGATCAGTCCCAGATCGGTGCCGCATTGCGGCTCGGTCAGGTTCATCGTGCCCGACCAGGTGCCCTCGATCATCCTGGGCAGATACATCGCCTTCTGCGCGTCCGAGCCATGCACCGACAGGGCGGACACGGCACCGTGGGTCAGGCCCTTGTAGATCGCCATCGAGATGTTGGCGCTGGCGAAAATCTCGCCTGCCGCCGTTTCCATCACATAGGGCATGCCCTGACCGCCATACTCGGGGTCGGCGTCGAGCGACAGCCAGCCGCCATCGCGCAGCTGCGCATAGGCCTCGCGGAACCCGTCGGGCGTGCGCACGACACCGTTCTCCAGCTTGCAGCCCTGTTCGTCGCCCACAGCGTTCAACGGCTGCAGCACGTTCTCGGCCAGTTTCGCGGCTTCCTCGAGGATCGCCTGCGTGGTGTCGCGGTCCATCTCGTCATAGCCGCGGATATCGGCCTCTCCGACCTTCAGCAGGTCGTGCAGCACGAACTGCATGTCCTTTGTAGGGGCGGTGTAGCTGGGCATCGTGTCCTGTCCTTCCGGTCGTCGTGTCGGTTATTCGGCCGCGTCCTGCGCAGCGTCGCGGCTGGCCAGCATGTCCTCGACGAGGCCCATCTGGCTTTGCAGATCGTGGATCGCGACATCCAGTTCCGCGCGCTGGCGCTGCATGTCGGTCAACCGGTCCTGAGCGATGTCTAGCGTCCGGCGCAGCTGCGTGGCCTGCTGGTCGCCCACGTAATAGAGGTCCAGCAATTGCCGGATCTCCTCGAGGCTGAAGCCGAAGCGCTTGCCGCGCAGGATCAGCTTGAGCCGGGCGCGATCGCGCCGGGTGAACAGCCGCTTCTGCCCCTCGCGCATCGGGAACAGCAGTTCCTTCTGCTCGTAGAACCGAAGCGTGCGCGGCGTCACCTCATAGGCATCGCACATCTGGCGAATGGTCATCAAATCAGCGGTCATGATCGGATCGTCCATGTCGAACATTGGGTTTCTGCCGGTCTGATGTGCGAGTCGGCCCGAGTATTACAAGACAGCATGACGTTGACGTAAACGAGACGTCACGTCACTTTGCACGGTGACGAAACGTCAGGAAAGCTGACGCTGGGGAAACGCAACAATCTGAACGCAGGACCGGGGGCGCCGGATCACCCGCGGGCGGTGATGTCGCGCAACTCGCGCAGGTCGGCGATGATCTCGTCCAGCTCGCGCCGCCGCTTGTCCAGTTCGGCCAGCTGCCGGTCGGCCAGCTCCAGCCAGGCCTTGCGCTGCAACTCGCCCTGGGGGTCGGCGTCATACATCTCCAGCCACTGCCGGATCTGTTCGAGGCTGAAGCCGAAGCGCCGTCCGCGCAGGATCAGCGTCATCCGAGCCACCTCGCGCGGGCCGTAAAAGCGCGCGCGCCCCTCGCGCTCGGGAAACAGCAGCTCGATATACTCGTAATGCCTCAGCGTGCGCGGCGTCACGTCGAAGCGCGCGCACATCTCCTTGAAGCTCAGCCGGGCCTCGTCTCCCATCGGTTCCCTCGCGATCCTGCTCTCCCGCGGACAGCATATCCGCGGGCGCGCCGCGGGAAAAGCGTCTCGCGCCCTTGCACCCGCCGCAGCCAGCGGTGACATTGGCCCGGGCACGGCAAGGACGGCAGGGATGACCACCCACCCCGAGGACAAGGCTCGCATCGCGCGGCAATTCATCGAGGCGATTCCCTTCTCGCGGGCGTTGCAGATGCAGCTGGAAGAGATCGGCAACGGCATCGCCATGATCTCGATGCCCTGGTCCGACGCGCTGGTGGGCGACCCCAAGACCGGCGTGATCCATGGCGGTGCGGTCTCGGCCTTGATGGACACCTGCGGCGGCGCCGCCGTGATGTGCCACCCCGAGGCCATCGCGGGCACCGCCACCATCGACCTGCGCATCGACTACATGCGCGCCGCCGCCCCGGGCCAGCGCATCACCGCGCGGGCCGAATGCTACCATGTCACCCGCTCCGTCGCTTTCGTCCGGGCCGAGGCCTGGGACGAGGACAGGCGCCGCCCCGTCGCCGCCGCCACCGGCGCCTTCACCGTCGAGCGCGCCGGGCCGGGGGGCGCGCGATGACCCGTCGCCGCCCCGAACCCGTCGCCGTCATCAAGCAGCGCCGCGACCGCACGCTGGCGGCGCTGGTGGAGGCCGTGCCCTATATCGGCTTTCTCGGCGTCACCTTCGACCGCCGCGGCGACGAGCTGACGGCGGTGCTCAACTACGACGACAAGCTGATCGGCAACCCGCTGCTGCCCGCGCTGCACGGGGGGGCCATCGCCTCGTTTCTCGAGGTGACGGCGATCATGGAGCTGAGCTTCAACATGCTCTGGGACGACGTGGAGGGGGGGCGCATCGACCCCGATACGCTCACGCCCGAGACCCTGCCGCGGCTGCCCAAGACCATCGACTTCACCGTCGATTACCTGCGCTCCGGCCTGCCGCGCGATGCCTATGCGCGGGCGCGGGTGAACCGGCAGGGGCGGCGCTATGCCAGCGTTCATGTCGAGGCCTGGCAGGACCAGCGCCAGCGCCTTTTCGCGCAGGCCACGGGGCATTTCCTGATGCCCTCCCGCGATGGCTGAGGCCGCAGCGCGCGCGCCGCTTTCGCACAGGCGCGTCCTCAGGATCGCGCTGCCGGTGGTGCTGTCCAACGCGACCATCCCGCTTCTGGGTGTGGTCGACACCGCCGTGGTGGGCCAGCTGGGCGACCCCGCCCCGATCGGCGCGGTGGGCCTCGGCGCGGTGATCCTGACCTCGATCTACTGGGCCTTCGGCTTTCTGCGCATGGGCACCGTCGGCCTTGCCGCCCAGGCGATCGGCGCGGGCGACCGGGCCGAGGTGGCGGCGCTTCTGACCCGCGTGCTGCTGATCGGCGGCGCGGCGGGGGTGGCGCTGATGCTCCTGCAGATGCCGATCTTCGCGCTTGCCCTCTGGCTCTCGCCCGCCAGTGCCGAGGTCGAAAGCCTCGTGCGCGCCTACCTGCAGGTGCGCATCTTCTCGGCGCCTGCCGCCATCGCGATCTACGGCATCATGGGCTGGCTCATCGCGCAGGAGCGCACGGCCGCCGTTCTCGTTCTGCAACTGTGGCAAAACGGGCTGAACGCGGCCCTGTCCATCTGGTTCGTCCTTGCCCTCGACATGGGGGTAGAGGGCGTGGCGCTTGCCACCTTCCTCGCCGAATGGTCGGGCCTGATCCTCGGCCTCTGGCTCTGCCGCCGCGCCTTCGCGGTGCCCGCCTGGCGCGACTGGGCGCGCGTCTTCGACCGGGTGATCCTGTGGCGCATGGCGGCGGTCAACACCGACATCCTGATCCGCTCGGTCCTGCTGCTTCTGGGCTTTTCCTCCTTCCTCTTCTTCGGGGCCGATTTCGGCGACGTGACGCTCGCGGCCAACCAGGTGCTCATCCAGTTCGTCTACGTCACCTCCTACGCGATGGACGGCTTCGCCTTCGCGGCCGAGGCGCTGGTGGGCCATGCCGTGGGCGCCCGCGCGCGTGACCGCATCCGCCGCGCGGCGGTGCTGACCAGCATCTGGGGCCTTGGCACCTGCGTCCTCCTCGCGCTTGCCTTCACCGCAGGGGGCGGAGCGCTCATCGACCTGATGACAACCGCCGAAGGCGTCCGGGCCGAGGCCCGCGCCTACCTGCCCTGGGTCGCGCTCGCCGTGCTGATCGGGTGCGCCTCCTGGATGCTCGACGGCATTTTCATCGGTGCCACCCGCACCCGCGACATGCGCAACATGATGGCGCTCAGCTTCGCGGGCTATGCCGCGCTCGTGGCCCTTCTCATGCCTGCCTTCGGCAACCATGGCCTCTGGGCGGCGCTGGCGGGCTTCTTCCTGCTCCGCGGCCTCACGCTGGGCCTGCGTTACCCGGCCCTCGAACGCGACGCGGCGGGCTGAGGGGGGCACGACACCCGCCTTCATCTTCCCCCAAATACGGACGGCTCGCCGCCGACACCCCGCACCGCCACCCGCAACGGCGCGCAGTCGCACCGCGCCAGCGGTGCCACCGCCGTCGCGGGCGCAGGCGCGACGCGCCGAGACGCGCGGCAAGACCCCTTCCGGGTCACAGCAGGTCGAGGATCTTTTCCGGCGGCCGCCCGATGACCGCACGAGGGCCCGCCACGAGAATTGGCCGCTCGATCAGGATCGGATGGGCCGCCATCGCCGCCACAAGCGCGTTGTCGTCGCCGTCGGCCAGGTCGAGGTCGCGGAAGACCGGCTCGCCCGTTCGCACCAGCCCGATTGCCGGAACCTCGAGCAGCCGCAGCAGCGCGACGATCTCCTCCTCGGTCGGCGGCTCCTTCAGGTAAAGCCGGATCGTCGGCGAAAGCCCCCGCTCGGCCAGCAGCGCAAGCGCCGCCCGCGACTTCGAGCAGCGCGGATTGTGCCAGAGCGTCAAAGCCACGCGTCGACCCCCGTGCCCGTCACATCCCCGATACGCGCCACGCCCTCCGCCCCGCAGCGCGCATCCAGTCCCTCGGCGATCCGCCCGGCCAGCGTCAGCCCGCCATAGACCAGCGCGGTGTAAAGCTGCACCGCCGTCGCGCCCGCGCGCAGCTTCTCCCAGGCCTGCTCGGCGTTCGCCACACCGCCCACGCCGATCAGCGGCAGCCGCCCCTCGGTCAGCCGGTAAAGCCGCGCCAGAACCCGGGTCGAGACCTCGAACAGCGGCTGGCCCGACAGGCCCCCCGCCTCGCCGCGATGCCGGCTGGCCAGCCCCTCGCGCGAGAGCGTCGTGTTCGTCGCGATGATGCCCGCCACGCCCGAGGCGAGCGCCACCTCGGCAATCTCGGCCAGTTCCTCGCCCGTCAGGTCGGGCGCGATCTTCAGGAAGACCGGGATCGGCCGCGACAGTCCTGCGCGCGCCTCCATCACACCTGCAAGCAATCCCTCCAGCGCCGCGCGCCCCTGCAACTCGCGCAGGCGTTCGGTGTTGGGCGAGGAGACGTTGACCGTCGCGAAATCCACATGCGGGCCGCAGCACGCCAGCACGCGCGCGAAATCGCCCGCGCGGTCGCGGCTCTCCTTGTTCGCCCCGAGGTTCAGGCCAACGGGCACCGCGGGCTTCGCCGCCGCAAGCCGCGCCGCGATCGCCTCCATCCCCTCGTTGTTGAAGCCGAAGCGGTTGATCGCCGCGCGGTCCTCGGTCAGCCGAAAGAGCCGCGGCTTCGCGTTGCCCGGCTGCGCCACGGGCGTGGCCGCCCCCACCTCGACAAAGCCGAAGCCCGCGCGGCTGAGCGGCCCCACGGCCTCGGCGTTCTTGTCGAAGCCCGCCGCCAGCCCCACAGGGTTGGGCAAGGCCATGCCCGCAAGCTCCACCGCCAGCCGCGGCGCGCTTACCGGCCCCGGCGCGGGCAGAAGCCCGGTCTGAAGCGCCTTGATCGCAAGCCCGTGGGCCCGTTCGGGCTCCATCCGCTGCATCACCGACAGGCCGAAGCGTTCCCACATCGCGGTCACATCCCCTCGGGGAAGACATGCACGCCGCCCACCAGCGGCAGGGGCGCGTGCCAGAGAACGTTGGCCCGGCGCAGGGGGGCGTAGAGATGCGGGAACGCCGCGCCACCGCGCGAGACCTCCCATTTCAGGGCGTCGCCGAGCGCCTCGGCCTCGACGGCCGCAAGGATCAGCCCGTCCTCGCCCGCGAAATGCCTGGCCGCGGTTTCGGCCACCTGATCGGCGGTCGAGAAATGGACGAACCCGTCGGCCATGTCGACGGGCGCGCCGCCGGTTTCGCCGAGGCGTTCCAATTCCGCCCATTCTTCGGGCCGAAGGATCTTGTAGATATGCATGGTTTCCCATCGCGCGCCGCTGCCGCGCCGTCAAGTGTGACGCGGCTGTCATCATGCCGCTTTACTTGGCCCATATCGCTCGCCACTCTGGCGGGTGTCCAACACCAAAGGGGAGCACAGGCATGCTTGCTCGAATTCTCGGGTCCACCGCGATCCTCGCCGGTCTCGGCATGGCCGCACCGGCTGCTGCAGAGACCACGCTGCACATCCTGCACATCAACGATCTGCACAGCCGCATCCAGCCGATCAACCGCTTCGATTCGACCTGTTCGGCCGAGGATGATGCGGCAGGCGAATGTTTCGGCGGCGTGGCGCGCATCGCCGCCGCCGTGAACCAGCTCCGCTCCGAGCTCGAGGCCGCGGGCGAGAACGTCATCGTCCTCGACGCGGGCGACCAGTACCAGGGCAGTCTGTTCTTCACCACATACCGCGGTGCGGCGGCGGGCGAGTTCATGGAGGCCATCGGCTTCGACGCCATGGCGCTTGGCAATCACGAGTTCAACAACGGCCCCGAGGGCCTGCTGCCGTTGCTCGATGCGGTCAGCTTCCCGGTCGTCTCGGGCAACCTCGACGTCAGCCAGGACCCCACGCTGAACGGGCGGGTGGATGATGCGATCGTCCTCGATGTGAACGGCACGCAGGTCGGCATCGTCTCGGCGCTCTCGCGCGACACGATGGAGATTTCCTCGCCCGGCGATGCCGTCATCTTCCAGGAAGAGATCGACGCGCTGCAGGGCGACGTGGACGCGCTGACCGAGGAGGGCGTCGAGATCATCATCGCGCTGACCCATGTGGGCCTGCCCGCCGACATCCGCATCGCCGAGGCCGTGACCGGCATCGACGTGATCGTGGGCGGCCATTCCCACAGCTACCTCAGCCAGGACGATCCCGACCGCGACGGGCCCTATCCGACCTTCATCTCGAACCCCGACGGCATGATGGTGCCGATCGTGCAGGCCTATGCCTATTCGAAATACCTCGGCCATCTCGAGGTGAGTTTCGACGACGCGGGCGAGGTGCTCTATGCCGAGGGCAACACCATGCTTCTCGACGCGAGCGTGACGCCGGACGAGACCATCGCTGCGCGCGTGGCCGAGCTGGCCGGGCCGATCGAGGAGATGATGGTCGAAGTCGTGGGCGAAACCACCGAGGTCGTCGAGGGCGACCGCAACGTCTGCCGCGCGATGGAATGCTCGATGGGCAACCTCGTCGCCGACGCGATGCTCGATCGGGTGGCCGACCAGGGCATCCAGATCGCCATCGCCAATGGCGGCGGTCTGCGCGCCTCGATCGACGCGGGCGAGGTCACGATGGGCGAGGTCTTCACCGTCCTGCCGTTCCAGAACACGCTGGCCACCTTCCAGCTGACCGGCGCGGGCGTGCTGGCCGCGCTCGAGAACGGCGTCAGCCAGGTCGAAGAGGGCGCGGGCCGCTTCCCGCAGGTCTCGGGCCTCCGCTTCGTGTGGGACCCCGCGGCCGAGCCGGGGAGCCGCGTGGTGTCGGCCGAGGTCGACATGGGCGGCACCTGGGAGGCGCTCGACCCCGAAGCGACCTACGGCGTGGTGTCCAACAACTTCATGCGCAACGGCGGCGACGGCTATTCCGTCTTCGCACGGGACGCGATGAACGCCTATGACTTCGGCCCCGGCCTCGAAGAGGTGGCGGCCACCTTCATCGGCGCCAACAGCCCCTACACGCCCTACACCGACGGCCGGATTTCCACCGCGGAGTAAGGCTGCCCCTGCGTGATCCCAAGGCCGGCGCGGACCCGAGCGCCGGCCTTTTCGCTGCCATGCAGCATGCGCAAACCGGCTTTTGAAAACCGTCAATTGTGAGTTTCGTTAGCGCTACCATATCAGGGTCATCGAGAGAGACGAAACACCAACCCCGAAAGGAGCCGCTCCAATGACCTCGATCATGACCCGCCTGCGCACCGCCGCCGCGAAACGTGCGGCCTACCACCAGACCGCCCGCGAGATCGCGAACATGCCGCTCGACGTGGCGCTGGACCTGGGCATCTTCCGCGAGGATGCGGAAAAGATCGCCTGGAAACACGTTTACGGGCGCTGACCGGCGGGGCTAGGGTCAGGACTCACAACCAGAACATGACGGTCGCCGCGATACAGATGGCGGAGAGGAAGAGCTCGCCGCATCTGTCGTAGCGGGTGGCGATCCGGCGCCAGTCCTTGAGACGGGCGAACAGGTTCTCGATCCGGTGACGTTGCTTGTAGAGGTTCCGGTCGTGTCTGGCGGGGTTCTTGCGTCCGCGCCGGGCCGGGATGCAGGCGGCAATTCCTTTGTCCTCAAGGGCTTCGCGGAACCAATCGGCGTCGTAGCCCTTGTCGGCCAGGAGCATCTTTGCGGGCGGCAGGGCATCCAGCAGGACCAGCGCACCCTTCGCATCGCTCATCTGACCGGGCGACAGGAAGAAGGTCAGGGGACGACCCAGCCCGTCGCACACCATGTGCAGCTTGGAGTTCAGCCCGCCTTTGGTCCGTCCGATGGCCCGCGGGCGAGTCCCCCTTTTGAGAGGCTTGCCGCCGTCCGGTGCGCCTTGAGGTGGGTGCTGTCGATCATGATCGTGTCGCCATCCGGTCCCGGCTGGGCGAGCTCGGCGAAGATCCTAGCGAACACGCCCATGCGCGACCAGCGCACGAACCGGTTGTAGAGCGTCTTCGGCGGCCCATACACGGCCGGCGCGTCCTTCCACTGCAACCCGTTCTTCTGAATGTAGATTATCCCGCTCAGCACCCGCCGGTCATCCACCCGCGGCTTGCCTCGGGACTTCGGAAAGAACGGCCGCAGCCGCTCCATCTGCGCGTCGGTCAACCAGAAATGCCCGCTCATCATGCCCCCTCTGTTTGGGAGCTTGAATCATGCAGCCCGTGGAGCCTCAAGCGGGTTTATGGGTCCTGACCCTAGGCTGCGCCCCATGTGCGGGCGCATGACCATGACCCATCCCAACGACGCGATGGCGCGGCTGTTCGATGCCGCGCCGTCGAACGATCTTCCGCCGGTGCCGCGCTACAACATCTGCCCCACGCAACCCGTTGTCGTGGTGACGGCGGGGCAGGGCGGGCGCAGGCTGCGCCCGATGCGCTGGGGGTTCGTGCCGCACTGGTACAAGACGCCCACCGACGGCCCCCTCCTGATCAACGCCCGCGCCGAGACGGTGGCCGAAAAACCGGCTTTCCGCGCCGCCGTGCGCGAACGGCGCTGCCTCGTGCCCGCCACGGGCTTCTACGAATGGACCAAGGAGGGAGAGGGCAACCGCCTGCCCTGGTATTTCGTGCCGAAGGACCGCGCGCCGCTGGCCTTTGCCGGGATCTGGCAGGAGTGGGCCGGGGGCGACACGCCCCTGACGGCGGTTGCCATCGTCACCACGGGCGCAAGCGACTGGATGTCCGAGACCCACCACCGCGAACCCGTGCGCCTTGCCCCGGAAGACTGGGCGCGCTGGCTGGGAGAAACCGGGGAAAAGGCCGCGCCGCTGATGCGGGCCGCGCCCGAGGGATATTACGACCGCTGGCGCGTGGATGCGCGCGTCAACTCGAACCGCGCCGAGGGCGCCGGTCTGATCGAGCCGCTTGCGGCATGATGCGTCAGGAAAGAGGCTGGAGCGGGCAGCGGGAATCGAACCCGCACCAAGAGCTTGGAAGGCTCGTGTGATACCATTTCACCATGCCCGCCTCTGCGTGCCGAGGTAACTGCGCGGGGCAGGTCCGTCAAGCGGCAGCGTCGAACGGGCCTGTGCAATGGTCCCCGGACAAAGGTCGCCCGAACGTGCGAAATGCCCGGTGGGATCTGACCGGGCCTTTCGTTCTGCGGTCCGCAGGCGGGATCAGACGAACAGGAAATCGTCCGACGTCACATCGCCCAGGGCGACGCCCTCCAGCAGGATCGTGCCCTCCGGCGTCGTGACCAGCGTCCCGGTCGCGCCGGTGGCGATCGTCAGCGCACCGAAACTGGTGCCCAGTGCCGTCAGGTCGATGATCTCTCCGTTCGGGTCGAAATCGCGGATGATGTCATCGCCATGTCCGAGCTCGAAGACGAAGGTATCCACGCCCCCCGAGCCGAAGATCGTGTCGTTGCCGGTGCCGCCGTCGATCAGGTCGTCCCCCTCGCCGGCGAAAATGCGGTCGTTGTCCGCGCCACCCAGCAGCGTATCGGCACCGTCGCCGCCGAAGAGGTTGTCCTGCCCCGCGCCACCGTCGAGCCGGTCGTCGCCATCGTTGCCGTCGAGCCGGTCGTTGCCCGCGTCGCCATTCAGGGTGTCATTGCCGATGCCGCCGATCAGGGTGTCGCCCCGATCCCCGCCGTAGAGCAGGTCGTCATCCGCGCCGCCGCGGATCAGGTCGAACCCGTCGCCACCCCAGATCGTGTCGTTGCCCGTTTGGCCCACCAGCAGATCCTGCCCGCCTTCGCCCCAGATCTGGTCGTCCTGGTTCCCGCCGAAGATCGTGTCGGCGAAACTGCCGCCATAGAGGCTGTCGAAGCCGAAATTGCCATAGATCACGTCGGACCCGGCCCCGCCGTAGATCGTGTCGCCGTTCAGATTCCCGCGCAGCTCGTCATCGCCGTCGCCGCCCTCGATCAAGTCGAGGCCCGCGCCGCCACTGATCACGTCATTGCCCGCATTGCCGACAAGCGTATCGTTGCCGTCGCCTCCATCGATCGTGTCGTTGCCCGCATCCGAGATCAGCAGGTTGTCCTCGTCCCCGCCGGTGATCGACGCATCGAGGCCGCCGACCAGTTCCACGGCCTCGATATTGGTCACGGTGTCCGAGTTTGTCGGGTTGCCCAACTGTCCGAAATACTCGGTAGCGAGGTTGACCTCGACCGTGAACAGGCCCGGCGAGAAGGCTGTGAGGTCGGCGAAGATCGTATCGAACCCGTCTCCGCCGTCATAAATGTCGCTGCCCGTCGTGTTGATGAGAAGGTCGTTGCCCGCACCGCCGTCGACTTCGTCGTTGCCGGCCCCGTCGTTCAGCGTGTCGTTGCCTTCTCCGCCGAAGAGCGTGTCGTTACCTCCGGCTCCTTCGAGGAAGTCGTCACCATCCAGCCCGAACAGGATCGCGGCGTTCCCCCCACTACTGAGGTCGTCGTCACCGGCTGTTCCTGTTGCGAAGGTCAACGTGGCATCGTCCAGCAAAAGCTCTTCGACATTCGTCATGATGACGGTGTCGTTGCCATTGGTGATCGTGGTTGATCCGGTCTCGTCGGTCTCGATTGTTATGTTCGCAAGAGAGTCCTGGAACTCCACTGCGTCGTATCCCTCGCCACCATCGACCGTGTCGCTTTCTCCATCGCCAGAGGACGGGGCAAAAAAGTCGTCGCCCGCTCCGCCGTAGAGCGAGTCGTTGCCTCCGTTGCCTTCCAGAATGTTGTTTCCGTCATCCCCGATCAGCGTATCGTCAAAAAAGCTACCGATAATGCCCTCGATATTTTCGAACGTGTCTGTTCCATGTGCGCCGGTAGCAATGCCGGTCGCCAGATTAACAGTGACCGATCCCGCTGCCGGAGAATAACTTATCAGATCAAAGCCGCCACCACCGTCGATCGAGTCGTTGCCCGGTTCTCCCTGGAGAAGGTTGTCCTCGTCGTTACCGATGATGGTATCGTTGAATGCCGTCCCCAAGACGTCTTCGATGCTGATCAACGTGTCGGTGCCATGAATGCCTGTCGCGACCCCGGTCACTAGGTTCACGTTTACTGGACCGGACAGGCCGAAAAAATCCACCGCATCCTCATCGGCGCCGCCGTCGAGAAGGTTGTTTCCGGTGCCGCCGATGAGGAAATCCCGACCATCCCCACCAACCAGAGTGTCGTTGCCCTCGCCGCCAATCAGGCTGTCGTTTCCGTCAGCGCCGTTCAGCTCGTCGTCGCCGACGCCGCCGTCGAATTCCTCGTCCTCGTCAGTGCCGATCCAGAAGTCATCCTGGCTGATGCTGGCCAGCGTCGGGCCATAGGCCAGCGACAGGTCGACGTTGACGCCGGGCGCGAAGGGGCCGCTTGTCACCTGCGTCACACTGGTGACGCTGCCGAAGAAGGCACCGAATTCGGCAGCGTTCTGGGGGATGGGGACGAGTGGATCGGTGCTCGAAACGATGAAGAAATGCGACAGGTCTGCGCTTTCGTCATAGACAATGAAACCGACGAGCGACTGGGGGCCGTTGATCCCGGTGTAGTTGAGTTCTGCGAAATACAGCTCGTCCAGCGGGCTTTCGCCGTAGGGCGACACGTACACGGGCGAGTTCACCGGGCCCAGATACGCCTCGGGGATCGGCGGCGATGCTGCCCCCGCGAAGTCGTCGGTAAAAAATCCACCAGGGCTGTTCGTCGGGTTGGCGTACTCGTAAATGAGCGTCGCGTCTTCCGGCTGCGTCAGCGTGAATTGCGTGGTTCCGACAAAGACGCCATTGGCGGCCAGTGTGATCCCGTTCAGTGTGTAACTGGGCATTATTCGTTCCTATACATGTGTGCCGTCAACGAACCTGCGTCACCGTAGGAACTTCGGTTTTGGTTGCCAATCCCCTCTAAGGGTGAAATGCCGGTCGTTGCGATAAATTCACATGGGGCCACGCCCTACCCGGAACGCGGCGCGGGCAGGAGGATTTGATGAAAATCACGCTGCTTGACGGTGGCATCGGGCAGGAACTGGTGGCGCGGGCGGGCGACCGGCCCACGCCGCTGTGGTCGACACGGGCGATGATGGATCATCCGGGCCTGCTGCAGGGGGTCCATGCCGATTACTTCGCCGCGGGCGCCGATATCGCCACGACGAACACCTACGCGATCCACCGCGACCGGCTGGCGCCCGACGGGCTGGAGCATCTGTTCGAGCCGTTGCACGCCGCGGCCATGGCCGAGGCAGGCGCCGACATCGTCGTGTGCCATCTGGGCCTGACCACCGGCGGCGCCATCGGCGCGGAGACCGCGCTCGCGCTCGCGGATTGCCCGGCCATCGTCGACCGCTGGGCGGACGCTGCGCTGAAGGTGAACCCCGACGTGATCGTGCTCGTCCACGGCGGCCCGGTCGCCATGCCCGAGGACGCGCAGTTCGTGCTCGACAACACGTCGAGCTGCCACGGCTTCTACGGCGCCTCCTCGATGGAGCGACTGCCCACCGAGGTGGCGCTGACGGAACAGACCCGTCGACG
>Ga0076930_100396_pt1 | contig 45262 bp, 47 predicted proteins | sample HotLakConsoUCCRE_FD_71149 | JGI IMG/M metagenome (GOLD analysis project Ga0076930, IMG submission 71149) | Hypersaline microbial mat communities from Hot Lake, Washington, USA - Hot Lake Consortium UCC-RE (version 3) (version 3) ...
AAAAGTGTTACCCATGTGTCCGGTACAAACTGTCACCTATCTCTCGGGACGCTCAGACCACCGAATCCGTCCAATGGCCCCGATTGGGGCCTTTTTTCTTTTTGTTTCAAAGGGCGTTGGCAGGGCCATCCGCCCTTCGGAGACTGGGCGCTTGACGCGGAATGGGTCTCCGAAGGGCCTGCGTCTCTCTTCGAGCGCCCCTCGATGGCCATAGGACGGCGTGAAACATCCCCTCATTTTCAGTAGGTTGCGGCGCTCATGGGATCGTCCCGTTCGCGAGATAATCCGGTGACGGAGAAGGACACGAAGGCGCAGGGCGGCCAGAAGGATGGCTCCGTGGCGGCCGATCCCCAAGTCCGGCTGAAGCGTCCGAAGCGAGCCAGGACCCTGCCGGCAGTCTCTGATGACAAACAGACTTCGCGCCCATAGCCTGGCGCAATGTCGAACGGGCCCTGGACGGATGAAGAGAACGACCTGATCGTCGCGGATTACTTCGCGATGCTGGCCGACGACATCTTCGGGCGGCGCTACAGCAAGGCTGAACACCGCCGCGCACTCCTCCCGCTGCTGAACGACCGGTCCGAGGGGTCCGTCGAGTTCAAGCACCAGAATATCAGCGCGGTGCTGAAGGGGCTCGGCGAGGACTGGATCCCCGGTTACAAGCCCGCGTTCAACTTCCAGATGACCCTGGTGGATGCCGTGGCGCGGTGGCTGGCGCTGAACCCGGCCTGGCTCAGGCGCCAACCTGGCCTGCAACCCGCAGGCGGTTTGCGCGAAGCGGCGCAGATCTGGATCGGGCCGCCGCCGACGCTGTCGAACCAGCCGCCGCCGCAGGAACTGGAGCAGATGCTCCACATCGCCCACAAGTTCGACGTGGCGGGCCGGGACGAGCGCAACCGGGCCCTCGGACGCGCGGGCGAGGAGCGCGTGCTCGCGCATGAGCGCGCGGCCTTGCGGGCCGCGGGACGGGACGATCTGGCGCGCAAGGTGCGTTGGGTATCTGAGGAGGATGGTGACGGCGCGGGCTACGACATCGCGAGTTTCGGGCCGGACGGCCGGGCACGGCTGATCGAGGTCAAGACGACGAACGGATGGGAGCGCACGCCCTTCCACATCACCCGCAACGAACTGGCCGTGGCCGAGGAGCGTCGGTCGGAATGGCGTCTGTTCCGCCTGTGGAACTTCTCACGGGAGCCGAAGGCGTTCGAACTGCATCCGCCGCTGGACGCGCATGTCTCGCTGACGGCGACGACGTTTCAGGCGAGCTTTCACTGAGGATCAGTCGAACACCCGCTTCGGCTGTTCGTGCCACGGCAAGGCCGCGACATCGGTCAGTTTCAGCAGGGTCACGGCGGCACCTCGCGCTTGTAGACCAGTCGCTTGAGGACCCCCGGCGCGAGATAGGCGAGCCGCAGCTGGCGGCTGACATGGCGTTCGGCCAGCCCCACGGCTTTCGCCAGATCGGTGACCGTGTTGAATCCACCAGCTTCCATGCGCCGCCGCCAGCTTCGCAGATTGCGCCATAGATGACGTGTCGAGCGAGAACACGCGATAAGGAAGCGTGACAACGCTGATAACTATCTGTAGTTTGTCAATTCTGCTCATGAATGACTCTCGGTATGGCAAGGAGGCACCAGGATGCGTGGATGGTTCGGGCTGATCGCGATGGCCCTGTTGGCGCTGTCGACGGGCGCGCAGGCGCAAATCTCAACGGGCAATGACGCAGGTGGAGGCGGGCAGGCGGCGCCGTTTTCCAATGTGACCACCACCTTCGACGGGATCAGCGTCGATGTCCGAAGGCTCATCGCCGATCCGACCGCAGATGGCGCGGTACGCCTGGTCTTCCAGCTCTCCAACACCGCCGACAAGGATCGCCGGATTCTCTTTACCGGCCCCAGAACCACATTGATCGACGAACTCGGCAATGTCCTCGTCGCCGCGGAAACCGTTGGTATCGAAGCCTGCCTCAGCCACGGAGACTGGCATATCGACATGGGCTGGTGCGGTAGGAACAGAGGCTCTTTCGCCACGCGGCTCGCCCCGAACCTCCCTGTCACCGTCGCCGTCAAGTTCGTACCGGGCAACGGTTATTCTAAGGAACTCGCGGAACTGAGCAACACCGCCTCGCTCCGGTCCCGCATTGCGCATTACGCGAATGATCTCTCGGATGGCAAGACGGCGGATATCATCATTAACGACCTCCCCTTCCCGCGCTGAGAAAAAACGATCCCGCTCGGCTCAATAGGGGATGCGGTCGGGCTTGTTCAGCCAGGCCTCGAACACGGCCTTCGCATCCGCGCTCGGATGATGCTCGATGGGCAGGCTGCGTTCCTGCGGCGCTTTCGGGATCTCGTCGTAGAGGAACGAATCGTCAAAGCCGATCGCCGCCGCATCGGCGCGGCTATTGGCGTAGACGATGCGCGACACCCGCGCCCAATAGGCCGAGGCGAGGCACATCGGGCAAGGCTCGCAGCTGGTATAGAGCACCGCGCCCTTCAGCGAAAAATCCCCCACGGCCTTGCAGGCCCGGCGGATAGCCACGATCTCCGCATGCGCGGTCGGGTCGTTGGCCGAGGTCACCTGGTTCCAGCCCTCGGCGAGAACCTTCCCGTCGCGCGCGATCACCGCACCGAAGGGCCCGCCGGCGCCTTCATGCATATGCTCGCGTGAGAGGCGCACGGCATGGGCGAGAAAACGGGCATCCTCTTCATCATGCATGGTCGATATTCTCCTGCGCCGCCACGGCCTCGCGCCGGGCCAGCAATTGCGCCGCCGTCGCGGCGGCGATAATGGCGGGATCCTTGTCGGTGATACCGGCGATTCCGATCGGGCAGGAAAGCTGAGCGATCCGCGCTTCCGGGATACCGAGTTCGCGATAGCGCTTCTCGAAACGCCCCCGTTTCGTCGCCGAGCCGATCAGCCCGACATAGGGCAGATCGGCCCGCGCCAGCGCCGCCGCCGTGACCGCGAGATCAAGGGGATGGCTGTGCGTCATGGCGAGAACGAAAGCGCCGGCTGGCGCCTGCGCCACCAGCGGTTCCGGATCGTCGATGTGAACCGGTGCCGCATTGGCCGGGACATGCGGCGGAAATGCCCCATCCCGGCTGTCGCACCAGGTCACCTTGAAAGGTAACGGCGCGAGCGCCAGAACGAGCGCGCGCCCAACATGGCCGGCACCGAACAGCCAGACCGGATGGCGCACCACGCCATAGGCTTCGCTCCATTGTTGCGGAGGCTTGACGGCACGGCGACCGGGATTCGCAAAAGGATGACCGTGAGTGTTCATGGTTTGAGATGATGGCGCGGATCAAGGCTTCTGGCAAAGCCCGCTTCGGGATTTCTTTTCCCGCCGGCAGATGCGTTATGCTGAAAGGTCTTCATGCGATCGAGGGCGGCAGAGACGCGAGCGGGCGACCTCCTCCGGCATTGACTTGCATGCATCCCTGTGGCCCCTTGACGCGGTCGGCGCCCATTCAGGGCTTAACAGGGAAACCGGTGTGAAACCGGTGCTGCTCCCGCAACTGTGATCGGCGAGCCCGTCCTGATGCCACTGGCGTTTTCCAGCGCCGGGAAGGCGGACATCAGGCTTCGACCCGAGAGCCAGGAGACCTGCCGACGTGAAGCAACCCTGATCGACGAGGGCGGGAGTCCTCGTGGGAGAATAATGATGAACAAGTTCCTCACGGCGCTCGTCGCCGCATTTCTGCTTGCCGTTCCGGCCAGCATCGTCACCCCGGTCAAGGCGCATGACGGCGGGGATGTCTACCAGTCCGGCGAGATCATCGTCAGCCATCTGTGGACCCATGCCACCAGCGCCACCTCGGATGCGATCGAAGTCTATCTGACCATCGACAATACCGGCCTCAAGGGCGATGAACTCATCGCAACGACCACACGCTTCACGGGTCAAGGCAGGCTTCAGGCCCCGGCCTTCGAAAATGGCGCCCTGCGTGTCGTCGAGGCGCCGACGCTCGAAATCGCCCCCGGCCAGACCATCAGCTTCCAGCAGGGCGGCATCACGCTGGTCCTGCCCAACGTCCAGCGCGTGCTGCGCGAAGGCGATCATTTCGACATCGTGTTCGAATTCTCGAATGCCGGCGCGATCACCGCCGAGGTCGGCGTCGAGGCGCCAGTCGGCTCGGATGAGCCCGACGCGATCAACGACCCGGTTCCCGACATCGAGGCGGAGAGCTGAGACAGACTGATTCAGAGCGCGGAGCGAACTGCCCTCGGTTGACATCGCATCGCGCTCCGTTAGACCATTGAAAAAGCCGACGGTGCCACGCTTTCGGGCGCGGCTTTCAAGGGAATGCCGGAAGGATGGACGGGCTCGCCCCGCAATATCCGTGCCGGAGCTGCCCCCGCAACTGTGAGCGGCGAGCTTCCAGCGTGAACCACTGGCCCATGGCCGGGAAGGAGCTGGCGGCGATGACCCGTGAGCCAGGAGACCTGCCGTCGCCTGCGACTTGAGATCGATCCGGGCGGGGTGCACCGGGGAAACTGATCGGCTGACGGGGCGCAGGTCCGTTGCCGGACGCGAATGCCGGGCTCACCCGGCCTTCGAAGTTTGGACACGACACCATGAGCCAGGACGATACGCGCGGCACCGATGCCGCCCCTGAAACGACATATCAGCCAGACACGCGCCCGATCCTCCATGTCTGCCTCACCTGCCGGCAGCGCGATGCCGAGGGTCAGATCATCGAGACGGAGGGGCCGCGCGCCGGGACGCGCCTCCATGACAATCTCGCCGCCGCCCTGCCGGATGACGCCCCCTTCGTGGTCAGGGGCGTCGAATGCCTCTCAAACTGCAAGCGCGCCTGCACCGTGGGGCTGACCAGCCCGATGCGCTGGAGCTATGTCTATGGCGATCTCGATCCGGTCGGGAGCATCGACGACATCATTGCCGGCGCCACGCTCTATGCCGGCACCGATGACGGTATCGTGCCATGGCGCGAGCGCCCGCAGATCTTCCGCAAGGGGGTGATCGCCCGGATCCCGCCCTTCCCGCTTTCATCTTCCCATTCCGCCGCGCCCGCCGCCACAGCGGCCCGCGCCAGCGAGGACCAATCTGCATGAGCAACGCTTTCGCCCCTTCGGTCAGCAAGACCCCCGTCACCATCATCACCGGCTTTCTCGGCTCGGGGAAGACGACGCTGATCCGCAATCTGATGCAAAACCCGCAGGGCCTGCGGCTCGCCGTGATCGTCAATGAATTCGGCGATGTCGGCGTTGACGGAGACATCCTGAAATCCTGCGCCGACGAGAACTGTCCGGTGGATTCGATCCTCGAACTCGCCAATGGCTGCCTGTGCTGCACCGTCGCCGATGATTTCGTACCCACCATCGAAGCACTGATGAAGCTGCCGCAAAAGCCCGATCACATCGTCATCGAGACGTCGGGCCTTGCTTTGCCCAAGCCCCTGCTCAAGGCCTTCGACTGGCCGGATCTGCGTTCGCGCATCACCGTCGACGGGGTCATTGCGGTCGCCGATGCCGAGGCGGTGGCTGCGGGGCGTTTCGCGGCCAATCCCGAAGCGGTGGAGGCCCAGCGTCTCGCCGATGAGGGTGTCGATCACGAGACCCCGCTCTCCGAGCTTTTCGAAGACCAGATTTCCTGCGCCGATCTCGTCATTCTCAACAAGGCCGATCTCGTCGATGCAGATGCCATGGCTCGCGCCCGGGCCATCGTCGAGAAGGAAGCGCCGCGTCCGGTGCCGATCCTCGAAGCCAGCGAGGCCAGGCTCGATCCGCGCGTGCTGATCGGCCTGGGCAAGGCGGCGGAGGACGATCTCGCGGCGCGGCCCTCGCATCACGACGATCATGATCACGAGCATGATCACGAGGATTTCGAGAGCATCATCGTCTCCCTCCCGGAGGGGCTCTCGCCCGATGAGATCGTGGCACGCGTCGAGCGTCTCGCGCGCGAGCAGAACATCCTGCGCGTGAAGGGCTATGTCGCTGTTCCCGGCAAGCCGATGCGGCTCCTCGTCCAGGGTGTCGGCGCGCGGGTGCGCACCCAGTTCGACCGCCCCTGGGCGCCGCAGGAAGAACGCGCCTCGCGGCTCGTCGTGATCGCCGAGCATGATCACATCAACCGCACGGCCATCGAATCCGTGCTCAACGGCTGAGCGGGTTTTAGCGATGCATGTCGTCTTTCGCGAAAGCCATGGCCTCGAAGAAGCCGGCGCGCCCCGGGATCTGGGGCAGAGCCCGGCCGATCTCGTCGTTCTGTCCTTCTCCGACAGCGATCTCGGCGCCTTCGCCGCTGCCTGGCGGGCGGCGCGCGAGGGGATGCCGAGCCTGCGGCTTGCGAATATCGCATCGCTGATCCATCCGCTCTCTGTCGATACCTATTGCGAGAACACACTGTCGGGGGCTCGCGCGATCCTGATCCGCATCCTCGGCGGGGTGGATTACTGGCCCTACGGGATCGAGCAGATCCAGAAGCTTGCTGCCCGCGAGAATATCGCACTCGCCGTGATCCCGGCTGACGGTCGCCCGGATGAACGGCTTGATGCGGCGTCGAACCTGCCGGTCTCGACCCTGCGGCGCATCGCGCATCTGTGCGATCAGGGCGGACAGGGCGCAGCGCATGCAGCCCTCGCCCAGCTCGCGCTGGCCGGCGGGCTCTATGCGGATCCGGTGATGGGCGTGAAGGCGATGGCGCCGGTCGGCTTCTTCCGTCCCGGCACCGGAATCGTCTGTCCGCTGGCCCTGCCGCGCGCCGGTTCGCGCCCGCTCGCGCCGGTGATCTTCTACCGCTCCTTCCTCACCGCCGCCGATACCGGCCCGGTCGAGGCGATGATCGCGGCCCTGGAGGAACGCGGCTTCGATTCCTTCGGCATCTTCGTGCCGAGCCTGAAGGCCCCCGATGCCGCCGGCTGGCTGCGCCGCCATCTCGCCCGGCTGGAACCCGACGTGATCATCAACGCCACCGCCTTCTCCGCGCGCATGGATACGCAAGGCGGCACGCCGCTTGACATCGCCGATGCGCCGGTTCTGCAGGTGGCGCTGGCCAATTCCGACCGCAAGGCCTGGAGCGAGGCCGAACGCGGGCTCTCGCCGGCGGATCTCGCCATGCATGTGGTGCTCCCGGAAGTCGATGGCCGCATCTTCGCCGGCGTCGTCTCGTTCAAGGAGCAGGAGGCGCGTGACCCTGATCTCGGCTTCGCACGCCGTGCCCATTGCGCCGATCCGGGCCAGATCGCCGCGCTCGCCGAAAAAGCGCATGCGCAGGTCAATCTGCGCCGCAAGCCGCCCGAGCAGCGTCGTCTCGCCCTCATCCTCTCGACCTATCCCGGACGCGAGGACCAGCACGCCCACGCGATCGGCCTCGATGCGCCGGCGAGCGCCGTCGGCCTCTACGGGCTCCTGGCCGAGCACGACTATGACACGGGTGAGACACCTGCCGATGGCGACGCCCTCGTCGGCGCGCTTAGCACATCGCGCATCAGCTGGCCGCTCGAGGCCTATCACGCTGCGCTCGCTGCCCTGCCGCAGAGCCTGCACGAGGCGCTCGAAGCGCAATGGGGTGCGCCGGAGGAGGATCCCGATTGCCGCGACGGCGCCTTCCATTTCCGGGCGCTTGAGCACGGCCATATGATCACCGCGCTCCAGCCCGAGCGCGGCAACAGCGCTGATCGCGCGCAGGAATATCACGATCTGGCCCGCGCCCCGCGTCACGCCTATATCGCCTTCTATCTCTGGCTGCGCCATGCATGCGCCATCGACGCGCTGATTCATCTCGGCGCACACGGGACGCTGGAATGGCTGCCCGGCAAGGCCGTGGCGCTCGGATCCGAATGCTGGCCGCTGGCGCTGACCGGCGCGGTGCCGGTGATCTATCCCTTCATCGTCAACGATCCAGGCGAGGCCGCCACGGCCAAGCGGCGCATCGGCGCGCTCACTATCGGCCATATGACGCCACCCGTGCGCAGCGGCGCCATGCCCGAGACGCTGCACGGGCTGGAGCGCCTGCTCGACGAATATTCCACCGCCGACGGGCTCGACCCGCGCCGCCGCGACCGGCTCGTCGATGCCATCATCGACGCCGCGCAGGCGACGCAGATCGTGGATGATCTGCAGATCACCCCGGAGACCTGCAAGCAGGAGGCGATCGCGCGCGTCGATGCCTTCGTCTGCGACATCAAGGAAACCCAGTTCACCGACGGGCTCCACGTCTTCGGCACCCCGGCCCGGGCAGATGGCGAGGACCTCGCCGACACGCTCGATCCGCAAGCTCTCGATCCGCAAGCGCTCGCCGCCTGCCCGCAGGGCGAGCGCGCGGCGCTGATCGCGGCGCTCGACGGGCGCTTCGTCGCCCCCGGCCCCGCCGGCTCACCCTGGCGCGGGCGCCGCGACGTGCTGCCCACCGGGCGCAATCTCTTCGCCGTCGATCCGCGCGCCGTGCCCAGCCGCGCGGCGGTCGAACAGGGCACGCGCATGGCCGAGGCGCTGGTCATGCGACATTTGCAGGATCATGGCGATTACCCGCAAGGCGTCGTGGTCGATCTGTGGGGCTCGGCCACCATGCGCACCGCCGGCGAGGATTTCGCCATGGCGATGCGGCTGATCGGGGCCCAACCCGTCTGGGATCATGGCTCGAGCCGGATCTCCGGCTTCGAGATCCTCGCCCCCGCCATCCTCGGGCGACCGCGCATCGCGGTAACACTGCGCATATCCGGCCTGTTCCGCGACGTCTTTCCCGGCCTTGCCGATCTGTTCGAACAGGCCGTGGCCGCCCTGCGCAAACGCGCCGAGCCCGAGGGCGAGAACCCGTATTACGCGGAAGCTGCCGACACCGCCCATGTCTTCGGCCCGGCACCGGGCAGCTATGGCGCGGGTGTCGATCATCTCACGCAGGACTTTTCGCGCGAGACGATCGACAAGGCCGGGCAGGACTGGCTCGCGGCCTCCGCCTTCGCCTATGGCGGCGACAAGGCCGGGCGTTACGACAAGGCCGGCCTTGAAGCGCGCGTGGCGCAGGCCTCGGCCTATGTGCATGCCCATGATCTGGCTGAAAGCGACCTCCTGAGCGCGCCCGACTACGCCCAGCACCTGGGCGGTTTCGCTGCCGCTGCCCGCAGCCTGCGCGGGGAGGAAGGCGGCGCACCCGCGCTCTACCATCTCGACACCACCCGCCCCGAACAGACGCGTATCCGCGCCACGCATGAGGAGATCGCGCGGCTGGTGCGGGCGCGGGCGAGCAATCCGCGCTGGCTCGCAGGCCAGATGCGCCACGGCTATCGCGGCGCGGCGGAGATCGCCGCCACGCTCGACCAGATGGCCCGCTTCGCCGCCCTCGCCGAGGTGGTGGGAAGCCATCATTTCGATCTCTATTTCGATGCGACGCTCGGCGACGAGAGCGTGCGCGACTTCCTCGCCAACGCCAATCCGGAAGCCTTGCGCCAGATGCGCAACCGGTTCGAGGCGATGCGCGAATACGGCTACTGGAAGCCCCTGCGCAACAGCGTCATCGCCACGCTGGCACAGGACGTGCCCGAGCTTGAAGGCGACGCGCACGATACGCGGCTTGCCTCATGACCGCGCCTGCACCAGCGACGGGCTTCTCTCGCAAGGGCTGGTGCCCCGGCGCCTGGCGCCCGATGCGCTCCGGAGACGGGCTGATCCTGCGTCTGCGCCCGCCCGGCGGCAGGCTCACTGTTACAGATCTGCGCCGCATCGCCGACGGCGCGGTGCGCCACGGCAACGCCGTCATCGAGATCACCCGCCGCGCCGCGCTCCAGCTCCGGGGCATCGCGGATGAGGGTGACGCTGCGGCCCTGCGCGCTGATCTGCAGGTGCACGGCCTCGTCGATGATGATGCGGCGGCGGAAAGCGCGCGGCAGGTCGTGCATGATCCGTTTGCGGATTGCGAATTCGGCCTCGCGCTGGAACATGCCCTCGTCGAAGCCGCGCGCGAGGATGCCGGGCTGGCGGCGCTGCCGGCGAAATTCGGTTTCCTGATCGATCTCGGCAATCCCCGCCGCCTTGCCGCCACACCCGGCGATATCCGCATCGAACGCGCGTTGGATGGCGGGCTGTGTCTGCGGGCAGCGGCATGCGATGAGGCCGTGGCGGTCACGACGGCGGATGCTGTTGCGCACGCGCTGGCCCTGGCCCGCGCCTTCGCGCGCCACCCTGCGGTCATGGCCGGGCGCTTCCACCGCATGCAGGCGCTGATTGAAAGCGGCGAAGGCGGCGATCTGTATCGCGATGCCGGGCTCGCCAATCTGGCCCCGGCGCGCACCGCCGATGCCGGCGCGCCACCGCGACCCGGCGCTTCGAGCGGCGGCCTCCTCGCCGCCCTGCCTTTTGGCCAGACCGATGCGCAGGCCCTGCATCGCCTCGCGGACCATCTGGACGGGACCGGTATCGCGCCGCGCCTCACCCCCTGGCGCGCGCTCTGGCTTTCCGGCGCCGACCCCGCCCTGGCAAAGACGCTCGCCGCGATCGGTTTCATCACTGATCCGGATGACCCGCTCACCGGCATCGATACCTGCCCCGGCGCGCCGGCTTGCGCTTCGGGGATAATCGAAACCCATGCGCTCGCGCGCGAAATCGCCGCGGCCCTGCCGCGCGCCATGCGCGATCGGGGGCTCCATGTTTCCGGCTGCGGCAAGGGTTGCGCGCGCTCCGCGCCCGCGGCACTCACGGTGATCGGCACCGCGCAGGGCCACGATCTGGTGCAGGATGGAACGGTGAGCGATAAACCGGTTGCGCAGGCGCTCACGTGCGCGGCGGTGATCGCGCAATGCAAGCATGTCGCGACGCGGCAATGACGGGAACGGGAATGGGCTACGCATACGAAAAGAACGGCGCCGCGATCTACGAGCGCTCCTTCGCCATCATCCGCGCCGAGGCGGATCTCGCGCGCTTCGATGCCGACGAGGAGAAGGTCGCCGTGCGGATGATCCATGCCAGCGGCATGGTCGATCTCGCAGGCGACATCATCTTCGCCCCCGGCTTCGCCAAAGCGGCCAAGGCGGCCCTGCGCGAAGGCGCGCCGATCCTGTGCGATGCGCGCATGGTCTCGGAGGGCGTCACCCGCGCGCGGCTCCCCGCCGACAACCCCGTGATCTGCACCCTGCAGGATCCCCGCGTCCCCGATCTTGCCGCGCAGATGGGCACGACCCGCTCTGCGGCGGCGATGGAGTTGTGGCGCCCGCATCTCGAAGGCGCTGTCATCGCCATCGGCAACGCGCCGACATCGCTTTTCCGGCTGCTCGAAATGCTCGACGATCCCGCGACACCCCGCCCCGCCGCGATCATCGGCATCCCGGTCGGCTTCGTCGGTGCGGTGGAATCGAAGGAAGCGCTGATGGCGGATGGCCGGGTCCCCGGCCTGATCGTGCGCGGACGCCGGGGCGGCTCGGCGGTGACGGTCGCGGCGATCAACGCGCTGGCGAGTGAGCGCGAATGAGCGGGACCGGCACCATATACGGCGTCGGCCTCGGCCCCGGCGATCCGGATCTGATGAGCGTCAAGGCACATCGCCTCGTCAGCAATGCCACGGATATCGCCTACTTTCGCAAGAGCGGGCGCAGGGGCCGCGCACGCACCAGCGTCGACGGGCTGTTGCGGGCGGATATGCGCGAATTCGCGATGGAATACCCCGTCACCACCGAAATCCCCCTCGACGATCCGGCCTACGCGGCAACGCTGAAGGCGTTCTATGAAGATTGCGTCGAAAAGCTTCTCGCCATGGCGCGCGCGGGGCGCAACGTGGTCGTGCTCTGCGAGGGCGATCCTTTCTTCTACGGCTCCTTCATGCATCTGCATTCCCGCCTCCTCGGCCATTGCCCGGTGGAGGTGGTGCCCGGCATTACCGGCATGTCCGCCTGCTGGACGGCGACGGGCCAGCCGATCACCTATGGCGACGATGTGCTCTGCGTCCTCGCCGGCACGCTCGACGAGGAGAGCCTGGTCGCACGCATGCGCGAGGCCGATGCGCTCGTGGTGATGAAGCTCGGGCGCAACCTCCCCAAGGTGCGCCGCGCCCTCGAGCGCGCGGGGCTCGCTGAACGCGCCTTCTATGTCGCCTATGGGGCGATGCCGCAGCAGCAGGTGATGCCGCTATCGCAAAAGGAAACCGACGACGCGCCGTATTTCTCGATGATCATCGTCCACGGCCAGGGGCGGCGGCCATGAAAGGACGGCGACCATGAGCGGGCGTGAGAAAGGTCACGTCAGCATCATCGGCCTCGGCCCCGGCGCGGAGGGGGCGGTGACGCCCGATGCGCAGGCCGCACTGGGCGCGGCGCAGGATATCATCGGCTATGGCCCCTATGTGGCGCGCGTGCAGCTGCGGCCCGATCAGGAGCGCCATGCTTCCGACAACCGCGTCGAGATCGAACGCGCCCGCCATGCGCTCGATCTCGCAGCAGGAGGCCGGCGCGTCGCCGTGGTTTCATCCGGCGATCCCGGCGTCTTTGCCATGGCGGCGGCGATCTTCGAGGCGCTGGAGGCGGATCCGGCGCGCTGGGAGGGCGTCGCGATCACGGTCATACCCGGAATCACCGCCATGCTCGCCGCCGCCGCGCGGCTCGGCGCGCCGCTCGGGCATGATTTCTGCGCCATCAACCTGTCGGATAATCTCAAACCCTGGGAACTCGTCGAGAAACGCCTGCGCCATGCCGCGCGCGGCGATTTCGCCATGGCCTTCTACAACCCCTCCTCCCGCTCGCGCCCCTGGCAATTCGCCCGCACCCTGGAGATCCTGCGCGAGGAATGCGGGCCCGATACCGTCATCGTCTTCGCCCGCAACGTCACCCGCGACGACGAGCGCTTCGCCATCACCACGCTGGCCGAGGCGCGGCCCGAACAGGCGGATATGCGCACTGTGGTGATCGTCGGCTCCTCCCTGACGCGTCTGATCGAGCGCGGCGCAGATCGCCCGATCGTCTACACGCCGCGCTGGGCCGGGATGCCGCCGGAGGGTGCGGCATGATCGAGCCATGCGATCACCTGCGCGACGCTCTCGCAGCGCGCCCGCGCCGGGATATCCGGACGTGCGATCATGATGACAGGCAGGCCGAGGCTGCGCGCCGCCGCGATCTTGGCGAATGCCCCGGCGCCGCCGGAATTCTTGGCGACGATCATTTCGATCCCGCGTTCACGCATCAGCGCCGCGTCGCCCTCCATCGTGAAGGGCCCGCGCGCGATCAGCACCGCGACCTGCGGAAGCGGCAGCGCCTCCCCCGGCTCGTCGATCAGCCGCACCGTGTAGCGATGCTGCGGCGCGCGCGCGAAATGATGCAGATGCAGCCGGCCGATGGCGAGGAAGACGTTGCGCGGGGAGGCCTCGCTTTGCGCAAGATATTCCGCCGCGCCCTCCAGATCGGCAACATCGATCCAGCGATCCGCCGGCATTGCCTGCCATGCGGGACGCTCCAGCGCGACGAGGGGCACGCCCGCCCCGGCGCAGGCCGTAACCGCGTTGGCGCTCATCTGCGCGGCGAAAGGATGCGTCGCGTCGATCACCGCATCGATCGCCTGGGCTTGCAGATAATCGCGCAAGCCGGCAATCCCGCCGAACCCGCCGACGCGGATCGCCACCGGCTGGGCTTTCGGCTGCGCCACGCGCCCGGCATAGGAGAGCGTGACGCTCAGATCATCACGCGCGGCGAGCGCCTGCGCCAGCGCGCTGGCCTCCCCCGTGCCGCCGAGCAGGAGGATATTGCGGGTTTTCGCGGAGCGTCTTTCGGAGGCAATCATGCCTGATCACTTGCCCGACAATCACGCTGCGGATCAAGCGTCATCGTCGCATCCGCGCATCAGCGTGATCGGAATCGGCGAGGACGGGCTCGCCGGGCTCGCCGCTGGCGCTCGCGCCGCGCTCGAAAACGCCGATCTGATCGCCGGCGGCGCCCGCCATCTCGCCTTCCTCGATGCCGACCCGGCGCTTGCCGGCAAGGAACGCTTCGCCTGGGGCACGCCCTTTGCCGAATCGCTTGAAGAACTGCTTGCGCGGCGCGAGGCCGAGCCCGCCCTGCGCATCGCCATTCTTGCCTCCGGCGATCCGTTCTGGCACGGCGCCGGCGGCAGCCTGATGCAGCATCTGCCGATCGACGCGCTCACGATCCACCCCGCCCCCGCAACCTTCTCCCTCGCCTGTGCCCGCCTCGGCTGGCGGCTCGAAGAATGTGTGACGCTGGGTCTTCACGCACGCCCGATCCGCCTGATGCGCCCGCATCTGCATCACGGCGCGCGGCTGATCGTGCTGGTGCGCGACGGCGCAGCGATTACCGAGGCCGCCGCACTCCTGCGCGAGACCGGCTGCGGCGCCTCGCGACTGACCCTGCTCGAACGTCTCGGCGGCCCGCATGAGCGCATCCGCAGCCTGCACGCGGATGAAACCCTGCCCGACGATATCGCCACCCCAGTCGCCCTCGCCATCACTGTCGAGGCCGGTCCCGATGCAGCCCTGATCCCCCGCGCACCGGGCCTGCCCGATGATTGTTTCGCCAATGACGGCCAGCTCACCAAACGCGAGATCCGCGCGCTGACGCTGTCGGCGCTCGCGCCCCGGCCCGGTGAATTGCTCTGGGATATCGGCGCAGGGGCGGGTTCCGTCGCCATCGAATGGTGCCTTGCCCATCCGCATAACCGCGCCATCGGCATCGAGGCGCGCCCGGACCGGCTGGACCGGGCTGTGCAGAACGCGCTGGCGCTCGGCGTGCCGCATGTCGATTTCCGCGCCGGGCGCGCGCCTGACGCGCTTGCAGGTCTCGCGCCGCCTGATGCGATCTTCATCGGCGGCGGCGCCTCGCGCGAAGGCGTGATCGACGCGGCCCTCGCTGCGCTCAAACCCGGCGGGCGGCTCGTGATCAATGCGGTGACGCTGGAGACCGAGGCGCTGCTGATCGATCTGCATGCGCGGCTGGGCGGCGATCTCACCCGCATCGCCATCTCCCGCGTCACGCCGGTGGGCGAGATGCGCGGCTGGCGCGCGGCGATGCCCGTGACGCAATGGCACTACCGGCGATGACGGACACGCCCTCCCCCTTCATCATCGGCCTCGGCTTTCGCGCAGAAGCGAGCCCTGAGAGCCTTGATGCCGTGCTCGGTGCGGCCATCGCTGCCGCCATGGCGAAAGCGCCCGGCGCGCGCCCGCCACCCGTTCTCGCGAGCGCGACGGACAAGGCCAAGAGCCCTGCCATGCGCACCCTCGCCGCCCGGCACGGCCTCACCATCCTTGCCCTCGACGCGGCGGCACTCGCCGCGCAGGCGCAAAACGTCACCACCCGCGAGACGCGCGTCACCCGCCTGCCCGCCGGCGCGAGCCTGTGCGAAGCGGCAGCACTCGCCGCAGCGGCGCAATACGCGCCATGGGGCGAAGCCCGGCTCATCGTGCCCCGCATGATCGGCGCCGACCGGATGGCCACGGCGGCGGTCGCGCTCGCGCATTCGACGCAGAAGGATTTCCCATGAGCGTGCATTTCATCGGGGCCGGGCCGGGCGCACCGGATCTCATCACCGTGCGCGGGCGCGATCTCGTGGCGCGCTGCCCGGTCTGTCTCTATGCCGGCTCGCTGGTCCCGCCCGGGATCATCGCGTTATGCCCGCCCGAGGCGCGGGTGATCAACACCGCGCCGATGGATCTCGATGCGATCGAGGCGGAATATGTCCGCGCGCATGAGGCCGGGCTCGATGTCGCGCGGCTGCATTCGGGGGATATGTCGGTCTGGAGCGCCATGGGCGAGCAGTTGCGCCGGCTGGAGGCGCGCGGCATTGCCTATACGATCACCCCGGGCGTGCCCGCCTTCGCCGCAGCCGCAGCGGCTCTGGGACGCGAATTCACCCTCCCGGAAGTCGCCCAGAGCCTCGTCCTCACCCGCACCTCCGGGCGCGCCTCGGCCATGCCGGAGGCCGAGAAGCTGGAGACCTTCGCCGCCACCGGCGCGACGCTTGCCATCCACCTCTCGATCCATGTGCTCGACGATGTGGTCGAACGCCTGATCCCGCATTACGGTGCCGATTGCCCCGTCGCCATCGTCTACCGTGCCTCCTGGCCCGACGAGCGCATCCTGCGCGGCACGCTGGAGACGATCAGCGCGATCCATGCGAAGGATCCGGTGGAGCGCACGGCGCTGATCGTGGTCGGGCGCGTCCTCGGCGCCTCGGATTTCCGCGACAGCGCCCTCTACGATGCCGGCTATCACCGGCGTTATCGCTCAGGCGGTGGCGCCAGCAGCACTGACGACGGGGGTGCGGGCGCGTAGCTTTCCCTCGCGGTCGAAGATCGCGACATCGACGCCGATATCGGTATCGCGCACCAGCCGCGCGGCAGTCTTCACCGCATGCGCGGCGACAGTGCCGGCAATATCCACCCCCTCCGCATCCGCGCGCTGGAGCGCTTCGAGGGCGGAATTCATCTGCGGAATCGCCGCGACGAGTTCATCCGAGGCCCCCGCCTCCCCGGCGAGCCGGGCGAGATGCACGAGATCGACGCTGCCCGAGCGCGAATGCAGATCGATCAGCCCCTGCGAGAGCTTCACCATCTTGGCGAAACCGCCGGCGATGGTGACGCGGGGGATCGGGTGTTTGCGGATATATTTCAGCATGCCGCCGACGAAATCGCCCATATCCATCAGCGCGATCTCGGGCAGATCATCCAGCGCCGCGATGGCGCGCTCCGACGTGTTGCCGGTGGCGCCCGCCACATGGTCGATCCCGGCGGCGCGGGCCACATCGATGCCGCGATGGATCGAATGAATCCAGGCGGCGCAGGAAAACGGGATGACGATGCCGCGCGTACCCAGAATCGAGAGACCGCCGATAATGCCCAGACGCGGATTCATGGTCTTGCGCGCGATCGCCTCGCCATCGGGAATGGCGATCTCGACCACCGCATCGGCGGGCACGCCAAGCACCTGCGCTTCCTCCTCGATCGCCTGCGCGATCATGGCGCGCGGCACCGGGTTGATCGCCGGCTCGCCTGGCGGCAGCGGCAGGCCGGGCAGCGTCACCGTGCCGACACCCTCCCCGGCACGCCAGGCGATTCCCGCACCCGGCGCGTTGCCCGTAACCTTCGCGATGATCAGCGCCCCATGGGTGGCATCCGGATCGTCACCGGCATCCTTGACGATGCCCGCGCGCGCGAATCCCTCGCCGCGATCATGCATGGCGAGCGAGAACGCCACCCGGTCACCGCTCGGCAGCGCAATCGTCACAGGATCGGGGAAATCACCGCAATGCAATGCATGGAAGGCAGCCCGGGCAGCTGCGGTGGCGCAGCTTCCCGTGGTCCATCCACGACGCAATTCGGTCTTCGGGCCTGTTTTCTCCATCAAATGCGTTATAGGACCGTGCGAGGCTTCTGTCAGGAGAAATGCAAATGGGCGATACGCCGAATCCGGCACCGGCACCGACACCGCGCGGCCTGATCATTGCCGCGCCGCGCTCCGGCTCGGGCAAGACCACGGTGACGCTCGGCATCCAGCGCGCGCTCAGCCGGCGCGGCCTCAACGTCCAGCCCTTCAAATGCGGGCCCGACTATATCGACCCCGCCTTCCACAGCGCGGCGGCGCGGCGCCCCTCCTTCAATCTCGACAGCTGGGCCTTCACCCGGGCGCAGCTCGCGGAACTGCTCGCACGCGGGAGCGACGCGGATATCGCTATCGCCGAGGGCTCAATGGGTTTGTTCGACGGCGTGGCGCAACCCGGCGCTTCCGGCGACGGCTCGAATGCCGATATCGCCGCCGTGACCGGCTGGCCCGTGATTCTCGTGATCGACGCATCGGGCCAGGCCCAATCCGCAGCCGCCATCGCGCTGGGCTGCCGGGTCTACCGCGACGATATCACGCTGGCCGGCGTCATCCTCAACCGCGTCGCGAGCCCGCGCCACGACATGCTGCTGCGCAAGGGCATGGAGAAGGCCGGCATCCCGGTGCTCGGCGCCATGCCCAAACGCGCCGATCTCGTCCTGCCCGAGCGCCATCTCGGCCTCGTCCAGGCAGGCGATACCGCCGATCTCGCCGCGCGGCTCGATGCGCTGGCGGATTTTGCGCAAGACCATATCGATCTCGACGCGCTCACGGCGCTGGCGGCACCCTCGCGGCTTTCCATATGTGAAACCCGCGCCTTACCCGTCACTCCGCCCGGCCAGCGCATCGCGCTCGCCCGCGATGCAGCCTTCAGCTTCGTCTATCCGCATCTGCTCGATCGCTGGCGCGCGGCGGGAGCCGAGATCATCCCGTTCTCGCCGCTCGCCGACGAGGCGCCCGACCCGGCCTGCGACGTGGTCTGGCTGCCCGGCGGCTATCCGGAACTTCATGCCGGGCGGCTCGCCCAGGCGCAGGACTTCCGCAAGGGCCTGCATGAATGCGCGCGCACGCGCCCGGTCCATGGCGAGTGCGGCGGCTACATGGCGCTGGGTGCGGGGCTGATCGATGCCGATGGCTTGCGCCATGAAATGGCAGGGCTGATCGGGCTCGAAACCTCCTTCGCCAAACGATCCATGCATCTGGGCTACCGCCACGCCACCCTGCATGCGCCGATACCCGGCCATGTGCCGGGAGCGGCTTTGCGCGGGCACGAATTCCACTATACCACCATCCTGGCACAGCCTGACGAGCCGCTAGCGCGTGTCGTCGATGCCAATGGCAAGGACGTACCGGAAACCGGTTCCCGGCGCGGCCATGTCACCGGGTCCTTCTTCCACCTGATCAGCGCCCTCGACGCGGATAGTAACGGAGCCTGAAGCCGATGCCCGAGACACCCGTGAAGGGCGGTCACATCACCATGATCGGCGCCGGCCCAGGCGATCCCGATCTCCTGACCATCCGTGCGGTCAAGCGCATCGAGGCCGCCGATGTGATCCTGTTCGACGATCTCGGCGCCGGGCCGCTGCTCAAGCACGCCAGTGCCCAGACCGAGCTGATCGCGGTGGGCAAGCGCGCGGGGCGGGTCTCGCCCAGGCAGTCCCAGGTAAGCCGGCTGATGGTGGCGCATGCCGGGATGGGGCAGCGGGTGGTGCGGCTGAAATCCGGTGATCCGACAATCTTCGGGCGGCTTGACGAGGAGATCGTGGCCGCCCGCGAAGCCGGCATTCCCTTCGAGATCGTCCCCGGCGTTACCGCAGCGACGGCGGCGGCTGCCGAGCTCGGCTTCTCCCTGACCAGGCGCGGCGTCGCGCGCCGCCTGCAATTCGTCACGGGCCACGATGTCGACGGGCAATTGCCGCGCGATCTCGACATCGCCGCTTTGGCCGATCCCGGCGCCACGACCTGCGTCTTCATGGGCAAGGCCACCTTCGCGCTGCTCGTCGAGGCCCTGATCGCCCGGGGCCTCTCCCCGGACACCCCCTGCATCGTCGCCACACAGGCGAGCCTGCCGGATGCACAGGCGCGCTTCGGCACGCTCACGGAAATCGCAGCGTATCTTGGTGAGCGTCCACAACTGGGCGCGAGCGTGATCTTCTATGGCGCGGCGATCCCGGACAGGCCGGTCTTCGGTGCATAGTACAGGCGTGGTTCGCCCCTTTACACCGGCCCTCCCGCACTGCTATCCGCTTGCGATAGTTGAAGTCCCACGTGACAGGAAAGTCCCACAAGCACCATGCGCGCTGAAATCGAAGCATTGGTCGAGACCGCCAAGCAGTCCATAGGACTGCTGAGGAGGCATCTTTGACTGGGATCAAGCCCAGCGCCGTCTCGCCGAACTGAACGCCCTTTCCGAAAATCCGGATTTCTGGAACGACGCCGACGCCGCGCAGAAAATGATGCGCGAACGCACGTCGCTGGAAAACCAGATCGAGACCATCAAACGCCTCGAACAGGAGCTTGAGGATGCCATCACCCTGATCGAACTCGGCGAGGCCGAAGGTGATTCAGACACGGTGGCCGAGGGTGAAAACGCCCTGCGCAGCCTGGAAGGCGAAGCCGAGCGTGCCCAGATCGAGGCGTTGCTCTCAGGTGAGGCCGATTCGAACGACACCTTCATCGAAGTCCATTCCGGCGCCGGCGGCACCGAGAGTCAGGACTGGGCCCAGATGCTGATGCGGATGTATATCCGCTGGGCCGAGAAGCGCGGCTTCAAGGTCGAGGTGGTCGAGGTCTCGGATGGTGAAGAAGCCGGCATCAAGAGCGCGACGCTGATGGTGAAGGGGCATAACGCCTATGGCTGGGCCAAGACGGAATCGGGTGTGCACCGCTTGGTGCGGATCTCGCCCTTCGATTCCAACGCGCGCCGCCATACCAGCTTCGCCTCGGTCTGGGTCTATCCCGTGGTCGATGACAAGATCGATATCGAGGTCGCGGAATCCGATTGCCGCATCGACACGTATCGCGCCTCCGGCTCGGGCGGTCAGCACGTGAATACAACGGACTCAGCCGTGCGCATCACCCATGTCCCGACCGGGATCGTGGTTGCGTGCCAGCAGGAGCGTTCGCAGCACAAGAACCGCGCCAAGGCCTGGGACATGCTGCGTGCGCGCCTCTACGAGCGCGAATTGAAGATGCGCGAAGAGAAGGCCAATGCCGAAGCCTCGTCGAAATCGGAAATCGGCTGGGGTCACCAGATCCGCTCCTATGTGCTCCAGCCCTACCAGTTGGTGAAGGATCTGCGCACCGGTACGCAATCGACCAGCCCGGGCGACGTGCTCGACGGCGCCCTCGACCCGTTCATGGAAGCCTCACTGGCCCAGAAGGTCTCCGGCAGCGCCGGGGAACCGGTTGCCGATATCGACTGACGCGAAACCACCGCCCGCAATGCGAAACGCCTTCCCGGCCTGAACCGGGAAGGCGTTTTCGATTGGCGCACGGGCGACGGCTCAGCGAAAGGCCTGCGCGAACTGCGTCAGTGTCGGCTCGTCGGTATAGTCGAGCTTGAGCGGCGTGATCGAGATGCGCTTGTTGTAGATCGCCCACAGATCGGTGCCATGACCCGGGGTGAAATCGGTCTTGGCGAAGGCGATCCAGTAATACGGGTTGCCGCGCCCGTCCTGGCGCTCGTCGATCTTGAGGAAAGCCTGGTCGCGCAGGCCCTGATTGGTCGCGACGGTGGCGACAACCTCGTCGGGCTCGCAATCGGGGAAGTTCACATTGACCAGCGAATGGCGCGGCCATTCCATCTCGAGCAGCTTGCGCACGATACCCGGCCCGTGATGCTCGGCAGTGTGGAACTTCACCTTGTTGCGCCCGCCCGGCCCATAGGCCTGCGACAGGGCGATGGAGCGCACGCCGAGCATGGCCCCCTCGATCGCCGCCGCAATGGTGCCCGAATAGCTGACATCCTCGGCAACGTTCTGGCCGCGATTGACGCCGGAGAGGATCAGATCCGGCTTGCGATCGGCCAGGATCGAGCGCATCGCCATGATGACGCAATCCGTCGGCGTGCCCTTCACGGCAAAATGACGCTCGGATATTTCGCGCAGGCGCAGCGGATCGTTGAGCGAGAGCGAATGCGAGACGCCGCTTTGATCCGTCTCGGGCGCGACGACGATGACGTCGTCCGACAATTGCCGCGCGATCGCCTCCAGCGCCTTCAGGCCGGGAGCGTGGATGCCGTCGTCATTGGTGCAGAGGATGCGCATGGTCTCAGGGCTGCCTTTCGATACGGGTGATCCCGCCCATATAGGGCGCGAGTGCTGACGGGACCGTGACGGAGCCGTCGGCGTTCTGATAATTCTCCATCACCGCGATCAGCGCGCGCCCGACGGCAACGCCGGAGCCGTTGAGCGTGTGCACGAAGTGCGGCTTGCCGTCGCGGCGGAAGCGCGCGCCCATGCGCCGTGCCTGGAAATCGCCGCAGACGGAGCAGGAGGAGATCTCGCGATAGGCCTGCTGGCCGGGCAGCCAGGCCTCGATATCGTAGGTCTTCTGCGCGGCAAAGCCCATATCACCCGTGCACAAGGTCATGACGCGATAGGGAATGTCGAGCTTTCGCATCACCGCCTCGGCGCAGGCGAGCATGCGCTCGTGCTCGTCGCGCGATGTCTCCGGCGCGGTGATCGAGACGAGCTCGCATTTCCAGAACTGGTGCTGGCGCAGCATGCCGCGCGTATCGCGCCCCGCCGAGCCGGCTTCCGCCCGGAAGCACGGCGTCAGCGCGGTGAATCTAAGCGGCAGTTCTTCCTCGGCGAGGATCGATTCGCGCACGAGATTGGTGAGCGGGACCTCGGCGGTGGGGATGAGCCAGCGATCTTCCTTGGAGGGCGCGGCTTCGAGCACGCGATCAACGAGGCGCGCCAGATCGATCTCACCGGCGCGGAAAGCGGCGACATCCGCCTCACCGGCATGCTCCAACGCCTCGTGAAGCAGCTCCGCGCGGGTGCCCTCGCTGAAACCCATGAACTGATCATCACGGAATTTCGGCAATTGCGCCGTGCCGAACATCGCCTCGTCGCGCACCAGCAGCGGCGGGTTCACCTCGGTATAGCCGTGCTCGCCCGTATGCAGGTCGATCATGAACTGGCCGAGCGCCCGCTCGAGCCGCGCGATCAGGCCCTTGGTCACGACGAAGCGCGAGCCGGAGAGTTTGGCGGCCGTTTCGAAATCCATCAGGCCCATGGCCTCGCCGAGTTCGAAATGCTGCGCCGCCTCGCCCTCGCGCGGCGTACCATAGCGGCTTCTCTCGACATTCTCCGCCTCGTCCGCGCCATCGGGCGTCTCGTCGGCGGGCAGATTGGGCAGGGCTGCGAGCGCGTCGTGAATCTCGCGCTCGACGCGGCGCTGGTCGGCCTCGAGCGCCGGAGCACGCTCCTTGAGCGCGGAGACCTCCGCCATCAGTTCCTGCGCGCGCGCCTCGTCCTTCGCCGCCTTGGCCTTGCCGATCTCCCTGGAGCGCGCATTGCGCGTCTCCTGGAGCGTCTGCAATTCGCCGATGATGCGCCGGCGCTCGTCATCGAGGGCGACAAGCCCGGCGGCGGTGCCGGCGAAGCTCTTGTCGCGGCGCATCAGCGCCTGATCGAATCCATCGGGGTTTTCGCGGATCGCGCGGATATCGTGCATGGCTCATCGACTCGGCGCCGGGACTGACCTCGCCGGATCGACGCCAGCTGCGTCAGATCTCGGCGTCGCGCGCGGCCTCGGCTTCCGCCCGCTTCTTCTCGACCATCCTGACGGAGAAGATGCTTGCCTCGTAAAGAAGCAGCGTCGGCACCGCAAGAGCGAACTGGCTGATCACGTCCGGCGGCGTGAAGAAGGCGGCCACGATAAAGACCAGCACCACCGCATATTTGCGCTTCGCCCTGAGATAATCCGAATCGATCAGCCCGGCGCGGGCGAGCAAGGTCAGGATCACCGGCAGCTGGAAGCAGATGCCGAAGGCGAAGATCAGCATCATGATCAGCGACAGATATTCCCCCACCTTGGGCAGGAATTCGATCATCGGCTGCCCCTCGGTGGCGAGCTGCTGCATACCGACGGAAAAAAGCATCAGGAGCGGCATGGCCACAAAATAGACCACGCAGGCGCCGAGCGCGAACAGCAGCGGCGTCGCCACGAGATAGGGGATGAAGGCGTTGCGTTCGTTTTTATAGAGCCCCGGCGCGATGAACTTGTAGATCTGCATCGCGACATAGGGAAAAGCGAGGAAGGCGGCGCCGAAGAAGGCGACCTGCAGCTGGGTGAAGAAATATTCCAGCCCGTGCGTGTAGATCATCCGCGCCTCTTCCGGCGTGGCGAGCGCCTGCACATAGGGCTGGACGAGGATGTTGTAGATCGTGCGCGCGAAGGTGAAGCAGAGGACGAACATCACCACGAAGGCGATCATCGCCCGGATCAGGCGCTGACGCAGCTCGATGAGATGTTCGATGAGAGGCGCGCGGGACGCTTCGATCTCGTCCTCGTCCACATGCGTCGTCACGTCTTGCTCTCTTCCCTGGCGGTCGCTTTGGCAGCGGTGTTGGCGGATTTCGATCCCGCCGCCTTCGCCGCGCCGGATTTGCTCCCGGCGGATTTGGAGGCGGCGGATTTCCCGGCAGTGGAACTTGATGCAGACGGCTTGTCGGAAGAGCGCTTCGCGGAAGAGGACTTGCTGGAAGAGGACTTGCTGGACGAAGACTTGCCGGAAGACGCTTTCGCTTGCGCACCTTGCCCCGCTGTGGCGGCTGCGCCGGTTTTCGCTTCCGTCGTACCCGCTGCCGCCTTCACCTCGCCAGCGGCCTCTGCAGCGCCGGCATCAGCGGCTTTCGCACCCGTCCCGTCGATGGCGCCCTTGACCTGATCGCGCACCCCGGCGACCTCGTCGCGAACGGCCTTGGCCGGATTCATCGCCCGGGTGGTCTGCTTGTTGAGGTTGTCGAGATCCTTGCGGACATGGTCGAGATCGGCCTCGCGCAGAGCCTCGTTGAACTGTCCCTGAAAATCGGAAGCCAGCCGCCGGACCTTGCCGATCATGCGGCCGATCGTGCGCAGCGTACCGGGCAGCTCTTTCGGGCCGATCACGATCAGCGCGATCGCCCCGATCAGCAGAATCTCCATCCAGCTGAAATTCAACATGCTACGCCGCCTCACAGCCTGCGCGACAAATGCCCGGCATGCCGGGCATGCCGCATCTCACCGCGCTCTCGCGTCACCGCATCGGGAAAGCCGGCCTCAGCCCGCCTTCTTCTGCGCGACCTTGCTGTCCTTGGTCTCGGCGGTCGCCGTATTCTGATGCTCGATCGCCTTGGGGGGATCTTTTTTCTCCTCCTCAGCCTCGGCAGCGGCGATTTCATCCTCGCTCATGCCCTTCTTGAAGGCCTTGATGCCCTTCGCCACGTCGCCCATCATTTCGGAGATCTTGCCGCGCCCGAAGAGCAGCACAAGCAACACGCCGACGATGATGATTTGCCAAATACTCGGGCTCATAACCAACCTCCCAGGACGCCCTCAGGCGTTACACAATGTCTTGATCCACCTAATGTATTGACGAGAGACGGCGAAAACAAGGAATTCCTCATCTGTATCCGCAGCCTGCGTCACCCCTTCCGGACGGCCTCGACAGACAAACCGGCCTGTGCCTCCCCGTTGAGGAGGGGAAACCGGCTCTGACCGACCTGCGGCACCAGAAGCCCTGTCGATGTTTCGCAGACACGCGATCGCGCCTGCCCGCGTTCAATCGTCGCGATGAACGCGCTCGTTGCGCTCATGCGCCTCCTGCGCCTCCAGCGACAGCGTCGCGATCGGGCGTGCTTCGAGACGCTTGAGCGAGATCGGCTCGCCCGTCTCCTCGCAATAGCCGTAGGAGCCGTCATCGATTCGCGCCAGCGCCGCATCGATCTTGGAGATCAGCTTGCGCTGCCGGTCGCGTGCGCGAAGCTCGATCGCACGGTCCGTTTCAGACGATGCGCGATCGGCGATATCGGGATGATTCTCATTCTCGTTTTGCAGCGTGACCAGGGTCTCAGCCGCTTCCCGGATGATATCCTGCTTCCACTGGATGAGCTTGCGGCGAAAATACTCGCGCTGCCGGTCGTTCATGAACGGCTCGTCCTCGCTGGGACGATATGACGTTTCGATCACCGTGTTCGTCATCGTGACCCTTTTCGTTCGCCTTGACGACGCTTGTCGCGCCTGTGGCTGCCCCCTCGGCTTGCGGAGGCCTTATAGCGAAGCGCGCCCCCCTGCACAATCAAGAAGACGCCCACCACGGGCTATAGGGCCGGCAAAAACCGAAAGAACCGTGAAAAGGGTCTTTCCCATCGTTTTTCAACAGCTTGATGACGCCCGGCAAATCACCGGACGGTGCCGTCGGGTGACCCTGGACCAGCCCGCGAACCACCGCCGAGCTTGGCCAGCTCGACCTGCGCGCGCAATTCGATATGGGCAATCACATCGTCGAGACGCGGATCGCCCGTTGCGTCGCGACGCTCCGCGAGGCGCTGCGCGAGGGCCTTGAGGTCCGAAATCGGAACACGTCCGTTGAGAAGCGCCGCCTTCAACCTGTCGAGCGCATCGAGAATATCATGCCCGCGCCGGGCCGCACGGCGCCGGCGATCTCCCTCGCCGGCCTCCTCCTGAAGCGCAAGAAGCGCGTCAAGCGATCCGACCGGCGCGGCGGACCCGGTCGTGGACGCGGATCGTGGACTGTCTGCGTCGCCCACCGAGAAGCCACCGCGCCCCGCCCGGCGACGTGCTGCCGCCGCAGAGGCAATCGGTGAGGCGGTGTTCTTTGGATCGATCCACATGGGGACACCCTCCGGCTGTCACGGACCATGATGATGATCCGCGAACAGGGTTAACGGCGTGTTAACCACGCGGCAAAATCTGCCCGGCATCAGACACACCGGCACGATCGACCGGCAGGGTTTACCGACCGGGGGGCACCGGATGCCGGTGATGCGTTTCATGCGATAGCTACAATTGTTCACATAAATGCATGAAAAACTTCATTTTTCCCGGGCGCCATTGCTTCATACAGTTATGGCACGCGCTTCGCTAGGGAGGTTGTGGCGATCCGTAATGAGAGTGCGACCATGATCAAGACGATGCGCAATACCATCCTGCTGGCCGCCCTGCTGGCCTTCACGGTCGGGCCAGTGCTGCTTGCGGCTGCGCCTTCCGCCCGGGCCGATGCGGTGCGGCCGATGACCAACATGTCGCGCATCAAGGATCTGGCCGATGTCGAGGGCGTGCGCCAGAATCAACTGGTCGGGTACGGCCTCGTCGTCGGCCTCCAGGGCACGGGCGATTCGCTCAACAATTCGCCGTTCACCCGGCAATCCCTCACCGCCATGCTTGAGCGCCTCGGCGTCAATACACGTGGCGCCAATCTGCGCACGGCGAATGTCGCGGCGGTGATGGTAACGGCCAACCTTCCCGCATTCTCGACGCAGGGCACTCGCCTTGACGTCACTGTCTCGGCACTTGGTGATGCCGGCTCGCTGGACGGCGGCACCCTGCTCGTGACACCGCTCCTCGGTGCGGATGGCGAGGTCTATGCCGTCGCCCAGGGCTCGGTCGCCGTGGCCGGCTTCGGCTTCGAGGGCGATGCGGCCCGTATTCAGCGCGGTGTGCCGACGGTCGGACGGATCTCGAACGGCGCGCTGGTCGAGCGCGAGATCGAATTCGCGCTCTCCGAAAAACGCCGCCTGCGGCTGGCCCTGCGCAATCCCGACTTTACCACCGCGCGCCGGATCGCATCCGCCATCAACGATTTCCTCGGGGCGGATGCCGCTGCACCGAGCGACCCCTCCACCGTGCATCTGCGCATCCCCGAAAATTATGCCGGCAACATGATCGAGCTGCTCACCGAGGTGGAACAGTTGCGCGTCGAGCCGGACCAGCCAGCCAAGATCGTCGTGGACGAGCGCTCCGGCATCATCGTGATGGGTCGTGACGTGCGCGTCTCGACCGTGGCCGTGGCGCAGGGCAACCTTACCGTGACGATCACCGAGGAACCCCAGGTGGTTCAGCCCCTGCCCTTCACCGACGGCGCCACCGTCGAGGTCCCGCGTACGGGAATCGAGGTCTTCGGCGAGGACGGCCAGCTCGCGGTCGTCCCGGAAGGCGTGACCTTGCGCGAACTGGTCGACGGGCTGAATGCGCTGGGTATCGGGCCGCGCGACCTGATCGCGATCCTCCAGGCGATCAAGGCCGCAGGTGCGTTGCAGGCAGATATCGAGGTGTTGTGATGACACAGCTCTCCCTCGAAGCCACACTCACCCTCGCCCGGGCCTCTGAAGGGCGCACCGATGCCGCGTCAAGCATCGACCCCGCGCGTCGTGAAAACCTGCGGGCGCAGGCCGATGATTTCGAGACGATGTTCCTCGAACAGATGCTCAATCGCGTCTTCGCCGCCGGCGGTGAAGAGGGAATGCTCGCGGAAGCAGGCCCGGGAGCCGAGGCCTATCGCTCCATGATGGTCTCCGAATACGCAAAACTCGTCACCAAGAGCGGCGGCATCGGCCTTTCGGATCAGATCTACCGCGAATTGCTGAAAATGCAGGAAGGATGATCGGATGTGGACTGACACCGCAAACCCCGCCCCCAACCGAGCCGCACCGAATGATCACCGTATCGCCAGCCCGGCGGATGCGCAGGCGCTGATCGACGGGCTGCGCGAGACGATGGCGGCTCTCGAGAAGGTGCTGACCGTCGAGACCGAGCACCTGCGCGTGGGGCGCATCAATGACGGGCTCGCCGATAACGAGCGCAAGAGTGCGCTGACGAGTGCCTATCTGCAGGGTCTGGAGGCGCTGAAGGCCAACGCCGTCGCCCTCGCCCGTTTCGCGCCGCAGGGGCTGGAGATCCTCAAGACCGAGCATGCGGCCTTCGCGCGGGCCATCGAGACGAACCAGATCGTGCTGGCCACGGCGCGCGCGGTCTCCGAAAACCTCGTCAAGGGAATCTCGGAAGAGCTCGGTCGCAGCCAGCGACCCCAGGTCTACGGAGCTTCGGGCCCGCAACATCGCCCGACCGGCGGCGCGACACCATTGCTCGTCTCCAGAAACCTCTAGGCCATCGCCCGGACCGCATGATCGCCGGGCGTTTTGCCATGATTTCGCCCGTCATCGGCTGGAAAGACCTGCCATTGCCACACAGCCTGTGGCATAGCAGGGCAGGTCCGATGGGGAGGTGCATTTCATGGAGACTTTGACGATCGCCAACATAGCGCTGATGCTCGGCGCCTTGTTCGTGCTGATCGGCATCGCTTCCAGTCTGATCGCCTCGCGTTTCGGCGCGCCGTTGCTGCTGGTCTTCCTCGTGCTCGGCATGCTGGCCGGACAGGATGGGATCGGCGGGATCGTCTTCGATGATTTCCGCGCGACCTATCTGATCGGCTCCGCTGCCCTGGCGGTCATCCTCTTCGACGGTGGATTGCGCACCCGAATGGCGAGCTTCCGTGGCGTGCTGGCGCCCGCCGCCATGCTGGCCACGGTCGGGGTGGTGATCACCACCGTTGCGACCGGCGCAGCGGCAACTCTGGTCCTTGGGCTGAGCTTTGTGGAAGGGCTGCTGGTCGGCGCCATCGTCTCCTCGACGGATGCGGCGGCCGTGTTCTTTCTGATGCGTTCCAACGGCGTACAGTTGCGTCGGCGCGTCAACAACACGCTCGAGATCGAATCGGCCACCAACGACCCCGTGGCGGTTTTCCTCACCGTTGCCCTCGTGGAAATGATCCTGCTCAGGGAGGCGGAGACGGGCTGGGTAATCGGGGCGCTGCTCTTGCAGCAGGCGGCTATCGGCGCGGCGCTGGGGTTGCTTGGCGGCATCACCCTGGTCTGGGCCCTCAATCGCTTCACCCTGCCCCACGGGCTGCATCCGCTGATGGCAGTCTGCGCGGCGATCCTGATCTTCGCGTTGACATCCGTACTCGGCGGTTCGGGCTTTCTCGCCGCCTATCTGGCCGGGCTGGTCCTCGGAAACCGGCCGGTGCGCGCCTTTCCCTCGATCCTGAGTTTCCACGATGCCGCGACCTGGCTCAGCCAGATCGTGATGTTCCTCGTGCTCGGGCTGCTGGTGACGCCCTCCACGCTCGTGCACTACGCCCTGCCGGCCCTTCTCGTCGCGGCCTTCCTGATCCTGATCGGGCGCCCCCTCGCCGTCTGGCTGTGCCTCACGCCGTTCGGCTTCGGCAAGCGCGAGAAGAACTTCATCTCCTGGGTGGGTTTGCGTGGCGCAGTATCGATCTTCCTCGCCGCGATCCCGACGCTGACCGAGGTTCCGAATGCCGAAATCTATTTCAACATCGCCTTCTTCGTCGTGCTGGTCTCGCTTCTGGTCCAGGGCTGGAGCGTGAGTTACATGGCGACGAAGCTCGGGCAACGCTCCGGTGAGCCGACTCCGGACCCCAAACGTCTCGAGATCGATCTGCCGGGGCAGCTGGAGCTGGAGATGGTGGGCTATCCCATCACCGAGAACAGCCCCGTCCTCGCCCGCGCGGTCTACCCGTCCTGGATGCGCGTCGTGATGATCGTGCGCAATGGCGAGGTACTGACGCCGGAAGCGGCGGGGCAGTTGCGGGCTGGCGATTACGGCTACTTCCTCGCCCCGCCGGCGCGCGTCCCGCGCCTCGACAGGCTGTTTGCCGCTTCCGAGGGCATCAAGCCGCCGGCACTGGGCATGTTCAGCTTTTCCGGCGATGCGCGGGTGGAGGACGTCTCGCGGCTCTACGGCCTGCATGTCCCTGCGGATCTGAAGAAACTCACTATCGCCGAGGCATTCGACGAACGCTTCGAGGACCGGGTTGAGATCGGTGACCGCATCGCCATCGAGCCTGCCTTCCTGATGGCAACGGCGGTCCGGAACGACGAAGTCGCCGCAGTCACCGTCGAATTCGACGAGCCTGAGGAAAAACCTGCCACACATGTCGCCCGGATGCTGGCGCGCCTGAAGGAATGGCGCAGCCGCCGCGCACTCGCCCGTACAGCCCGCCTCGCGGGAAGTGACGCAACGCCCAAGAAGACTGAAGCGGCTGAAGCGGTGGGCGGGCAGTCCGTCGGATCTGGCGAGTCGGCAATCCCGAACCAGGGCGGCAAAACCGGGAACACTGCCTGAACAGTCTGCAAGACGCAGCTATTTCGCGCAGCGCACACACAAATGGAAGGTCGGGTCGACCCCGAGCCGGCCCGCGCCGATCTCCTCGCCACAGGCCTGGCAGTCGAGATAGTCCCCGTCATCCATCCGGCGCAGGGCGAAGAGCAAGGCCTGCTGTCGCCCCTGCCGGCGGCTCTGGGAGGCCTGGGCCATCGCCTGAACCTGCATGGCATCCATCCGCGCAAGCCGTCCCACGCTCTGCTGATCGAGCGCGACGGGCGCGGAATCTGTCTGCGTATCGCGCAGCAGCGCATCGATCTCGGCGAGTTCAGCCTCGATTCGAGCGCGGCACTCGGCGATCAGCGCTTCTTCTTGCTTCGCATTCATGCAGCCTCCCGAAAAACTGCTTCAATGAGTTGCGCAGCATACGGATTTCGGCAGCAACTCAATTGTCGTTCTTGCGCAGATCAGGGTGCAAAGTCTTGCCCAGAATATGCGTATCGCGGTTGATAACATGGCTGCCCTGACCGACGATCAGCGGATCAGGCGCATGCACCAGCCTTTTGTCCTTCCCGGGATAATCGAGAGAGTGCAGGAAATGCATCATGCATTCCAGCCGCGCGCGTTTCTTGTCGTCGGATTTCACAATCGTCCAGGGCGCATCGGCGGTGTCGGTATAGAAAAACATCGCCTCCTTCGCTTCGGTATAGTCGTCCCATTTGTCCAGGCTGGCCAGATCGATCGGGCTGAGCTTCCACTGTTTCAGCGGATCATTCTCGCGCGAGGTGAAGCGCTTGCGCTGCTCGTTACGGGTAACGGAAAACCAGTACTTGAACAGATGCACGTCCGATCGCACCAGCATGCGCTCGAGTTCCGGCGCCTGGCGCATGAATTCGAGATACTCGTTGGGCGCGCAAAAGCCCATCACCCGCTCGACGCCGGCCCGGTTGTACCAGGAACGATCGAAGAAGACGATCTCGCCATCGGTCGGCAGATGCTGGATGTAACGCTGGAAATACCATTGCCCGCGCTCCATCTCATTGGGTTTCTCAAGTGCGACGATACGGGCACCACGCGGATTGAGATGCTCCATGAAGCGCTTGATGGTGCCGCCCTTGCCGGCTGCATCGCGCCCTTCGAACAGGACCACGATCTTCTGGCCCGTCTCCTTGACCCAGCGCTGGGCCTTCAGGAGTTCAGCCTGCAGGGCTTTCTTCTTCGTCTCGTATGCGGCGCGACGCATGCGCGTGCGATAGGGGAATTTCCCGGTTTCGAAGGCATGGCGCACGGCCTCGGGATCATTGCGCATTCGCGCTGGCGAAGGATAGGTCGAAGCCGGGCCTGAATGATCGGCACCGTAGGAGGCCGCGGCACCATCCGCCGGGGCCTGCACTGGATCAGATGGCGTTTGCTTCGGCTCTGTCTTCGCCTCGTCTGCGCCCATCTCGTTCCCCGATATCTTGCCGTCGAAAGACCGGTCAGTATGGCGGGATTCGGGATCGACGTCCTTGCGGCATATCAAGCCGGCGCGTGATCATGCGGCGTGAGCCTCCCCATTTCCACTTCGAGCCGCTGAGGTTCCAGCAGGGCAAGCGTCCCGCCGGCTTCCGGGCCGAAGCGGTGGATGTAGAAATACGGCACTTGCATCGGACTCATCACCGGTGAGGGAGCCGAAATGATACGGGTGTCGCCGCAGGCGCCGACCCAGTCGATATGGCGATGCCCGTGCAGGGCGATCGCGCGCCGCCCCAGCGGCTTGAGCTGTCGCACGAAGGCGCTGCCGTTGATCAACGCGGTACCAATGCGCGCCGCGAAGGCGGAAACGGGCTTCGGATATTCCACGAGATGGTGATGCAGCGCGATGAGCCAGCGCGCCCGGGGAAATTGACGCATGGCCACACGCATGTCCCGCATCTCCTCGGAGGGGACGAGGCCCAGCGCGTTGGTGAAGGAAAAATTCGCCTCCGCATTCGAATTCAGCAGCATGACCCCCAGCCCATCCTCCGGGCGTGGCGGCAGGATCATGGGAAACAACTCGTCCCAGATCATCGATACCTTGCTCGCCAGTCGAAAGCCTCCCCTGTCGGCAAAGGCGGCGATCGTCTGACGATGCGGCGCCAGAGCCGTCGATAAGGTGCGGGCGAAATGGCCGGATTTGTGATCCATCACCAGAACCCGATCCCCCTGGACCGCCTCCATGGCGGAGAGCGCCCGCATCTGGCGCAGATTCTTGCCGATACTGTTGGGCAGTTCCAGGCGCGCGGGGTTGGACCTGTCCACGACGTTGAGATCATGGTTGCCCGGCAGCATCAGGCAACGTTCCCGCAAGTCCGGAAACTCGTCGAGCGCGCCCATGAACTCGGCCCATTCGCTCGAGCGCCCGCAATCGGTCATGTCGCCGCTCATCAGGACGATATCCACCGGCTCGCTCGAATGCGCCTCAGCCAGACTGGCCAGCGCCGCGTGGATCTTGGCGTTGCCGCGTGGCCCGCGCCGCCCAGCCTCGATACGAAACTCATGCGGGCTGCCCACGGCGTGCAAATCCGACAATTGCGCCACACGCCAGACTTTCGCACCGGGCTCCGCCTCGTCGAAACCCTCGTAATCGCGTGGCTGCGCCATGGTCGCGTCGGCAAGACTCCAGACAAGCGAAGCTACAGCCAGGAACAGACCGATGAGCACGACGCTGTTGGCGAGCGTGGGCAAAATCAGGCGTTGGGGCAGGCGCAGATCCGAGATGCTCCCGACCCATCGCGTCTGTGACCAGGCCAGGGACACCAGCCACAGGGCGAGCACACAGACGAGGAGCCCGGCCACCGTGGTCGCCCCCGCACTGAGCGCCCGGCGCGTGCGCGGGGCCGTACCATAGGGAATCACCCGCTCGCCGAGATGGCGCAGGCCCTCACGCACGAGTGCGTAACCCGGCTGGACAACGAGAGAGATCAGCGACCAGAAACTCCGCTCCGTCGCCCGAAACAGCGGCTTCCCGCCATACCAGGCAGCGAGCACGACAATAACGAGGGTTGCAAGTGCAGGCACGAGGCCAGTGGTCAGATTGGTGAGACCGCGCGAAACCTGCGCATACCAGCCTGTCGCGACGAGCGGCGCGACGCCGAGGAGAATGGCGGGAACGACAATCAGCAGGATCGCAGCCAGCGCCAGCTTGAGAAAGTTGATCTCGACCAGCATAGCCCCGGCCATTACCAGCAGTGAGCGATCACGCGGACTTGCCGCATCATCCTCAATGTCACCGAGACGCGGATCGATCAGATAATCCGATTGTTTCTGTTCCCTATTGCCCAATGCCTGCCTCGCCTCTCAAGCCCTTGCCGCGACCCGCGCAGCTTACGCTTCGCTACACGTTTGTCAGCCCCGGCGCGATGCCACATCACGAAACATCGACCCGTGCATGAGCGAAACCTTTCGGGCTCCGGGACGTTTCATGCTTGACCGTTACGAAAAGGCATCCGGCCTGCGACGGCACGATGACTTAAATTCACGAGGAGACCATGGCCAAACACGACCGAAGCCTGAAGAACCTGCAAAAAGCGCTCTCGATGGAACTCACTGCCGTGCACCAGTATCTGCTGCATTCGCATGTGCTCGATGATTGGGGGCTCGACAAGCTCGCCACGAAGATGCGCGAGGAGATGCAGGAAGAACTCGGCCATGCCAGCGAGTTCATCGAGCGTATCCTCTATCTCGCGGGCACCCCCGTCGTTTCCGAAGAAAAGGCGCCGACAAAAGCCGAGTCCCTGAAAGCCCTGTTCAAATCCGATCTGAAGGAAGAAAAGGGAGCGATCGACTTTTACACCCAAGCCTTCATGCAGGCGATGGAGGACGGAGATGTCGGCACCAAGTCCATTTTCGAGCGCATCATCCTCGACGAGGAGGGCCATGCGGAATGGCTCGGGTTGCAACTCGACCTGCTCGAACGCATGGGCGAGCCAGCCTTCATCTCGAAATACATGAGTTCATCGAGCGATCACTGAGACGGATCGATGCCGATCTCGGCAACAACCGGGAGATGGTCCGATGCCCGCCGCGCCTTTACGGAGCGGTGGGCATAAACGCGCAACGGGCTGCCGAGCCGCCAGGTGATAATGCGATCGAGCGCGAAGAGCGGAACAATCGCCGGAAAGCTCGCCGGCGCTCCCGTCGGGTCGCAACCCGCCAGGAGCGGACGGATTGTGGGGCTTAAGATCATCCAGTCGTTCAGATCGCCCATGAGGAGCACCGGCATCGGCGCTGCATCAGCTACGATTCCGGCAAGCCTCGAAGCCTGTGCGCGGCGCTCGCGCAGCGACAGGCCGAAATGCGTCACCATCACCCGCAACCCGGAACCCGCGACCTCGAGCTCGACATCGACCACGCCCCGCGGCTCACGCGCGCCGTAGCGGATATCGTGGCGGCGCACCGCGCGCACGGGAAACCGGGTCAGCAGCATATTGCCGTAATGGCCACGATGTTCGATCAGATTCGAGCCTGCCACCGCCGTATAGCCTGGCAGATGCGCAAGGAACTCCGCCTGCGATTCGCCTCCCAGCGCCGGATCGGCACGCCAGTTCACCTCCTGCAGGCCGATCACGGGCGCACCCACCTCAAGGATCACTTCCGCCACACGCTGTGGATCGTGGCGGCGATCAGACCCGACGGTGCGGTGGATGTTGTAGGATGCGGCGCGAAAACGATACAGCAAGACCAACCCTTTGCGATCAACGATCGCGCTTTTCGATCCGCGCCGCAAAACGCCGCCAGAACCAGCTTCCAATGGCTATGATCACGGCTGCAAGAACGAGAAGAATGGCGAGATTTACGGCGTCAGGTTTCTCCAGTACCGTCCGCAGTTGCCCCGAGAACAGCGTCAGGGCGATGATACCGGGCGCAAGCCCCGAAATGGTCCCGAGCATGTAGGCCCGCAGGGGCACGCCGTTCGCACCGGCGGCAAGATTGACCAGCCCGAATGGCGCAACCGGGATAAGCCGTATCAGCATCACCGACAATGCGCCATGACGGCCCAGCGCCTGCCCGATATGCTCGATCCGCCCTCGCGTCAGCCGGCGCAAGCGCTTGCGTCCGACGAGCCGTCCGATCCCGTAACCCAGAAGAGCCGATGCGACTCCGCCCGCAGCGGCCATGGCGAGGCCGATCAACGGGCCGTAGATCAGACCTGTCGCGAGAATCAGGATCAGGATCGGGAACATCACCAGGCCGGCGAGGAGATAGCCGGCCAGCATCAGCGCGACACCGCCCCACCATGACGGGGTGAGGGCTTCGGCGCTCACCCGCCCCGCCTCGGCCAGCACGTCGCCGGGGCCCTCGCGCCAGAACACGGCGAAGGCCAGCAGCGCCAGCACCGTCGCTGCGAGGCCGATCAGCCCGCTGCGCAGCTGCCCGCGTGCGATGGAATCCTCGGTGAGATCATCAGCCAGCCGTTCCGGCTCGGATGTGGCGGCAGGATCGAGAATCCCGGCCTCACCGATGATGACGTCGAGCTGGTCCGGCGGTGTATGCGGGAAATCGATCAGCGCACGCCCCCGCTCTCGCCGCAGCCGCGTGATCGCTCCGGCCAGGCTACCCTCCAACGCAATCGCGCGCGCGACCGTATCGGCGTCGCTGGCGACATGCTCGGCGATCAGGTCATTGCGAAAGAGCATGATGCGCTGCGCCGCCTCGCTGCCTGGTTCGGCATCAAGCGCAATATCACATTCGCTGTCCAACCCCATGGAGCGATTGTTGAGATTGGAGGAACCTATCCGCAGGAAGACGTCGTCGATGACCATCGCCTTGGCATGCACCATGATCGGCACATCTGCCGCCTCCCCCGTCATCGGGATATGGACATGCAGGCGTTGCTCATGGTCAGCCTCGCGCAACATGGCCAGCAGCCGCCGCTGGTTCATGCCCATGGCAGTCTGCTCGATCCAGCCGGACGGCTCGCGCGGCAGGATCAACACGACCTCCGGCCCGCCGGATTCGCGCAGCCGTTCCGCCAGGGCTTCGCCGATACGCACGGATGTCACATACTGGTTCTCGGCATAGATCGTCTTCCGGGCCGCCGCGATGGACGACAGATAGAGCGCCTCGACCTCGCGCAGTTCTGGGAGATCCTTCCAGGCAGCGCGCGTGCGCGCAATGGCAACGGTTTGATTGCAAAAATCGGGCTCCAGTTGCTTCGGCCATGGGTTTTCGAGATCAGCCGGTGGTGCTTCAAGCACCTCACCGGTCGCAACCTCCCAGCGTTCGCGGGCAATCTCGCCGATGGCGCGCGCGGCCTTTCCCGAGACGGCAATCTGGATATCATGATGAGGTTGGGGGGTTTCGCCGTTGGAATCACGACGACCATCATCATGCGGATCATGCCTGCGTGTATCAAGGCGCCCTGCCGAAAAATCGATTCCCCCGACAAAGGCCACGGCATCGTCGATCACCACCATCTTCTGATGCTGCGCCGCGCCAACGGGATGCTGGTTATCGAGGGCATAGAAGGCCCGTTTGTGGGTCAGCCAGTCGAGCCGCAGGCGCGGAACGAATTCGCGATCAAGCTTGTAAAGCAAGGGCGAATCCCAGTTCAGCACGTGGATGCGCAGCTCCCGGCTCCGTTTGAGAAGATAATCGAGAAACGGGCCAAGCTGGTTGGGAATGCCGGCCATGGCGTGGTCGGGATATTCGAGCGCGATGCGGCTATTGACATCCCATCCGACAATGAGGATCGAACGCTGCGCCGACAGGGCCGCCTGCTTGAAGGCGCGGAAATAGTTCTCCCCATCAACCAGACAGGCGACCTGATCGGCTTCGGCCACGCGCCAGCAATTCACGCCCTCGCGAAACGCGTGCTGCCACGCCATGGCCTCTGCCGCTCCCTTGCCTGTCCCAAGCCGATCCGCCAGAGTCCGGTTTGCCACGCCTCGCGCATCTTGGCCAGTCGCACCAGGTCAGGCGTCACCGGTTCGTCGATCTGCGAGGATGCGCTCGAGTTCGGCGCGCTCTTGCGCGGTCAGATCAGCCTGGACCACCGGTGCGCCGTCGCGGCGCCTGCGGATGGCGAAGAACAGGCCAAGCGCGCCCGCGCCCAGAACGAGGACGGGCGACCCCCAAAGCAGCACCGTATTGGCGTTGAAGGGCGGGCGGAACAGCACGAAATCCCCGTAACGTGCCACCACGAAGGCCTCGATCTCGTCATCCGTGTCACCTTCGAGCAGCCGCTCCCGCACCAGAACGCGCAGGTCCCGCGCCAGCGGCGCATCCGAATCGTCGATCGACTGGTTCTGACAGACAAGGCAACGCAGATTGGCCGAGAGGGCCCGCGCGCGCTGCTCCAGTTCGGGATCGTCAAGTATTTCGTGCGGTTGCGGCGCAGCCAGGGCCGGCGGCGCCACGCCCCCAACGGCGAGCACGAGGCCGGCTGCGAGTGTCAGGGCAATGGCAAGGCGTTTCATGCGCACCTCCTCATTCCGCAGGGGCCGGAGCCGGGCCCGGCTGCGGCGCTTCACGCTTGGCCCGTACAGGCGCCCCGACCCGGAAACGACGATCCGTCATGGCGATACCCGCGCCGAGCGCCATGAAGATGGTCCCGATCCAGATCAGCAGGATCAGCGGCTTGAAATAAAGGCGCAACCCAAGCGACCCATCGGACTGAGGCTCACCGAAGCTGAGATAGACCTGCGAGAAGCCAACCGTATGCAGACCCGCCTGGGTGGTCGGCATGTTCCGCGCCGGATAGAAGCGCTTCGACGTCTCTTCCTGGCCAATGGCACGATCACCGCGCAGGATGGTCATCCGGGCCACGTCTTCCTGGAAATTCGGCCCGGTACGCGGAAAGACAGCATCGAGCCGGGCTGAATAGGCGCCACCGACATGCACGACGTCCCCCGGGCGCATGCTCACGATCCGCTCCGTCGACCAGGCGGTGGCGGCGATGCCGATCACCATGACGCCCACACCCGCATGGGCGGTGACAGTGCCCCAGGTCGAGCGTGGCAAGCCGCGCGCCTTGCGCCATGCATCACCGAACCCGACGCCACCGCTGAATGATCGAGTGATGATTTCGTTGATCGAACCCGCAATCAGGAAGATACCGAGCCCCACGCCGAGCGGCGCTGCGACCGGGCCGCCATAGGTGAAGCCGTAGACGACCACGGTCAGAACCACCGAGACCAGAATCGCCCCGGCCAGGCGCTGCGCCACGCCGCCCATATCGCCCCGCTTCCAGGCCATGACCTGGCCGAAGGGCAGAAGCAGCAGCAGCGGCACCATCAGCGGCACGAAGGTGGCGTTGAAGAAGGGCGGGCCGACGGAGATCTTTGCCCCCGTTACCGCTTCGAGCGCCAGCGGATAGAGAGTGCCGATCAGCACCGTGGCGCAGGCCGTGGCGAGGAACAGGTTGTTGATCACCAGCGCACCCTCGCGCGAGACAGGCGCGAAGATCCCGCCCTGTCGCAACAGGGGTGCGCGCCACGCAAACAGGGCGAGCGATCCGCCAATGAAAAAGACGAGGATCGCCAGGATATACATCCCCCGATCAGGATCGACGGCGAAGGCATGGACCGAGGTGAGCACGCCCGAGCGCACCAGGAAGGTGCCCATCAAGGAGAGCGAGAAGGTCAGGATGGCGAGCAGTATCGTCCAGATCTTGAGCGCGTCACGCTTCTCCATCACCACGGTGGAATGAATCAGCGCGGTGCCGAGGATCCAGGGCAGGAGCGAGGCGTTCTCCACCGGATCCCAGAACCACCAGCCACCCCAACCCAGCTCGTAATAGGCCCAATAAGAGCCCATCGAGATGCCGAGCGTCAGAAACAGCCAGGCGCCCAGCGTCCAGGGCCGCACGGCGCGCGCCCAGACCGCATCGATCTTGCCCTCGATCAGCGCCGCCATGGCGAAGGCGAAGGTGATCGAGAAGCCGACATAGCCGATGTAGAGCAGCGGCGGATGGATCGCGAGGCCGATATCCTGGAGGATGGGATTGAGATCGCGCCCTTCGAACGGCGCCTGGTCGAGACGCTCGAACGGGTTCGAACTCAGCAGCAGGAATAGCAGGAACGCGATCGTCACCGATGCCTGCACGGCAATCGTATTGGCGCGCAGTTTCAGCGGCACGGAGTTACGCGCGATGCCAACCATCGCGCCGAACAGGGTGAGGATCACGATCCAGAGCAGCATCGAGCCCTCGTGATTTCCCCAGACCCCGGTGATCTTGTAGATCATCGGCTTTTGCGAATGAGAATTCGCATAGACGTTGGTCAGGGAGAAATCGGAGGTGACATAGGCGTAGGTCAAGACCCCGAAGGAAAACAGCACCAGCACGAAGACGCCGACCGAAGCGGGCGCGCCGACGCTCATCAGGACCGGATCGTTGGTGCGCGCCCCCCAGAAGGGCACCACCATCTGGATGACAGACAGCCCGAGTGCGAGAGCCAGCGCGAAATGTCCAACTTCGATCAGCAATGAACTGCCCCTTCCGCCATCAATGTTTCAGCGTGAACGCCCGGTCACTGCGTACCGGGCGCCGGATCGCCATGTTGCCACACGCCCTGCGCCTTGAGCGCATCCGCCACCTCTCGGGGCATGTAGTTCTCGTCGTGGCGCGCCAGAACCGTATCGGCCAGGAACAGGCCGGAACCGTCGATCGCGCCCTCGGTCACCACACCCTGCCCTTCCCGGAACAGGTCCGGCAAGAGGCCCTGATAGCGCACCTCGATCGTGGCGCCCCCGTCCGTGACACGGAAATAATGAATCTGGCCAGTCTCGCGGCGGATCGAACCGTCCTCGACCAGGCCGCCGAGACGAAAGCGCACACCTTCGTCGATGCCCTGCGAAGCAATATCACTCGGCGCGCGGAAGAAAACGATCGTATCGCGCATGGCGAAGAGTACGAGCCCGAGCGACAGGGCCAGCACAACACCGGCTACACCGATCAGGGTCAGACGCCTTTGTTTGCGTGTCATCTTGCTTTCACTTTCGGACCGTTACTCACGAAGTATACCCACATCGCGGGCCACTGATTCGACCGCCTCGATGGCCGGCTCGTCACCGGCGAGCGCCCGGCGGGCATCGGCAAGCGCCTGTTCGGCACGCTCTTCCTGCCCCAGCACCGCATAGGACCGCACCAGGCGCCCCCATTCTTCCGCGCTACCACCCTGGGATGCAAGCCGTTCCTGAAGGCTCGATACCATGCCCGCGATCGCGCCCGCTCCGTCGCCGGAGCTTTCGGGCCGCGCAACGACGGAACCCCCTTCGAGATTGGCGATACGCCGACTCACCACCTCGACCCAGGGCGCATCCGGAGGCGAATCGGCCAGAAGCGCACGATATTGCGCGAGCGCCCTGTCCTCGTCGCCGTCCTGCTGGGCTGCGGTGGCGAGGAAGAAGCGCGCCTTCGGCGAAGCCGGATCGACATCCAGGGCCTGCTCGAAAGCCTCGCGTGCGGAGGATGAAACGACGCCCTCGGAGGCCATGACCAGCGCCTCGCCGAAATTCGCCAGACGCTCGGCATCCGCGCCGAGCAGGTTGATCGCCCGGCGATAGGCCATAGCGGCATCGTCGAATCGTCCCATGCGGATATAGACCGGCGCGATCACTTCCCAGCCCTGGCCGTCTTCCGGGTTCTGCTGGAGATGCGTCTCGATCCGTGCCACGGCCTCGCCCATCTCCATGTTGGCCGTTTCGGCAATGGGTTGCAGACGCGCGCTGAGCGGCTGTCCGGGGAGTTCGGGCGAACCTTGCGCACCATAGATGGCGATCGCCACCAGCGGGATCGCCGAAAGGGCAAGCGCGGATGTCGCCCGGCGGCGGCGCAGCGCCGGCTCGTCCACGGACTTCGTCTCGCCGTCATTGCGCGCCTCGGCCCGGATCAGCCGCCGCGCGGCTTCCGCCTTGGCTGCGGCAGCCTCGCCGGGTGTGAACATGCCCCGGGCGAGATCGCGCTCGATTTCCTGCAACTGCTCCTCATAGAACAGCTTTTCGCCTTCGCGCGCAGAAGCGGGGCCGAGCGCATTGCGCGGGCGCGAAAGCGGCCAGAGCACCGCCATCACGGTCGCGGCGGTCAGCAGCAGAAAAAGGACCCAGATCGACATGTCACCTATCTATCGTGAAGAGCGTCGCCTGACGATGTAACGGCCCGGCGACACGGTGTCACGCAAGGGATGTTACGGAATCGGCGAAAAAATGGCGGCATGCGCCATCGCAGGCGGACGGGACGAAATATCGCGATCGGATCGCACCCCCCATGCAGGCTCTCATGAAACCCTATTGCAACCGTTTAATGGCTCGGGAATTATCAAACCAGCCATTCATATCCAGCCGATCAGGGGCATCCGGACAGCCATGACGCAGGAACTTCCAAAATCGAACCCGCGTTCTCAGGCTGCATTGCTATTGCAACGGGCGATCGAAGCCAATGCGATGTTTCTGTTTTTCGCGGCAATCTACATCGCACTCGGCGTCTTGATCAGTTTTTTCTATGAAACGCGTTTTTCCCTGGCGGTCTACAACGCGCTATGGATCGCCGGCGCGATCTTCATCTTCGTCATCGCCTGGTTCGCCAACCGTCGGCGCCATTACCTTCTGAGCCGGATTCCGTTTCTCAGCGCCGGCGAGCAGCGCTCCGGACGGCTGCTGTTATGGAAGCGCCTTGCTTTCGCCCTGCCGGTCTTCATCGTGTTCCCGCTGTTCATCTCGACATTCACCTCGATCAAGTCGAATATCGGCACCATCAACCCTTATGCGCTCGATCACGTCTTCATGATGATCGACCGGTTTCTTCACGGCGGAGTCTCCGCCTGGCGGCTTCTGCATCCGGTATTCGGCTATCCGATCGCCACGGCAGCGATCTCGGTGATCTACGAAGCCTGGTTTCCGGTGATGGCTCTCGTCGTGCTGGCCGTCACGCTCTGGGTGGAGCGTCCGGTACTGCGCAGCCAGTTCCTGATCGCCTTCGTCTTGACCTGGGCGGTGCTCGGCACGGCCGCAGCGCTGGTTCTCTCGGCCGGCGGGCCCTGCTTCTATGGGCTGCTCTATCCCTATCGCCCCGATCCCTACGAGCCACTGATGGCCTATCTGCACGAGGCCGATCAATTATACCGGGTCCGCGCTCTCGATCTGCAGGATCGGCTCTGGCAGCAGTTCGAGCGCGGGCGGCTTTATCCCGGCACGGGCATCTCGGCGACGCCGAGCATGCATGTGGCGATTGCCATGCTGAACATGCTGCTGGCCTGGCGGGTCGGACGCATCCTCGGCATCGCGGCGACGCTGTTCCTCATCCTGACCCTGGTCTCTACCGTCCATCTCGGCTGGCATTATGCGGTCGATGGCTACCTGTCCATGATGGCGGTACCGTTGATCTGGGTGTTCGCCGGCCGCATCGCCGAGTTCAACGTCCGGGGCCCCTGGATCGCAAAAGCCTTCGCACCGCTGCGCAAACGCAATGCCCTGGCCTGAGCGCAGGCGCGCGGGAGGGCGTGGGCGCGCCCCCCTGCCGCTTTGCCCGTTTACGCATGGCGCGAGGCGCGCCACGGCGTTAAAGCTGGTGCAGCATACGAAACAGCAGATCAGGAGAAGCCATGAGCTTCGTCTTTCCCCCCGCCGAGCGCGCAGCGCTTCCCATTGCCGGTACCGACGGCCTGTTTCCGGTACGCCGGGTCTATTGCGTCGGGCGAAATTACGCCGCCCACGGCATCGAGATGGGGGGCGACCCGTCGCGTGAACCGCCCTTTTTCTTCATGAAGCCCGCCGATGCGCTCCAGCCCGTCCCCGCTGACCGGGTCGCCGAACATCCCTATCCGCCGATGACGGAGAATTACCATTTCGAGATCGAGATGGTGGTGGCGCTGAAATCCGGCGGACGCGACATTCCCGTCGAGAAGGCGCTCGACTGCGTCTTCGGCTATGCGGTCGGCATCGACATGACCCGTCGCGATCTCCAGGACGAGGCCAAGCAGATGCGCCGTCCGTGGGAACTGGCCAAGGGGGCCGACAATGGCGGGCCGCTCGGGCCGCTGCATCCCGTCTCGCAGGTGGGCCATCCGGACAAGGGCGAGATCGTCCTTGAGGTCGATGGCACGGTGCGCCAGAACGGCGATCTGAAGGAGATGATCTGGTCGGTGGCCGAGCAGATTTCCTATCTCTCGCGCTATTTCGAAGTGATGCCGGGCGACGTGATCTTCTCCGGCACCCCCGCCGGCGTCGGCGCCGTCTCGCGCGGCGAGACCATGACCGCGCGCATCGCGGGCCTCGGCGAGATCAGGCTCCTCGTGGTGTGAGCCGGGAGCACCGGCTCTGCGCATGACTCAACGGCTGGCCTGGCTCTGGTCGTTGCACGGATCAAGCCGCACATTCGCCGCGGATTCCGGGAAGGGCGTCATGCCCGACCCGCGCTGCGGCGTCTGCGCCCGGCCATCGACAGAACCGGTCACCAGCGGCCCCTCCCCGAGCGTGAGCCGCTCGAGAGCCGCGCGATCGGCGGAATTATAGGCATATTGCCCCGCCGCCAGCGTCAGCAGGCCGATGATCACAGCAGCCTTCAAAGTCCGAAAAATCATCCCGTCCTCGCCCCGTATCCAGCACCGCCCCGGCGCCGATCAGGCCAAGCTTGGGGGAGCGTGGTAAATATGGGGTTGATGGGATGTGGGGGATTTGATGGGGGATGCCTCATAAGCGCCACTCTTTCTGAATGATCGCGCAACGCTGGTTCGGATTTGTATAGACATACGGTGCCTGATGTGCTACACAAATGATGGAGGCTTTGCCGGCGACGGCATTGCCTTTTTATTTTTCGTCGAGTGATCGTAGGTCTTTGATCACTTTGTACCCGTATTTGGTATGCCCACCATGCGTCTCTTGAGTGAAGCGCAATTTCATGACCTGATCAGCAAGTTTAGAGAGCTCGTTACGTTTTGGCTCGACCATCCCCTTTAGTCTTACGCCCCGACTCAGAATATACGCGATCAAATCAGCCACTTGGATCATTGTCGTCAAGTCACTGTGTACAAAGAACGGCTCTGGAATAATCAACCGCGAACGGACTCGCCCGTTGTTTGTGCGCACGAAATACTGTGCCACTTGGCTCAGCAGAACATGGCTAGCACTTTTGTCTAGCTCATCAAAGATAAGATAACCCATTGAACGATCAGGTTGGCTGTTCAAGAAATAGAAAAAGCGCTCGAAAAGATAGGCGTAGTCTTTGCGTAGCATTCCGGTTTGCGGTCTTGGCGCATTTCGTGGCACTATCGAAGCGAAAGCTACCGCGCCAGCCAAATGCGATAATTCCAGCGCAGCTTCAACATATGCAAGCTTCGCCTGAGCCAGAGCACTTAATCGTGCACGACTGGGATCACCCCCATGGGTCAAAATTTCGCGAGACAGGATCGTGCGCGTTTTCGTGCAAAACACGTCCATTTGCTCGGAGTGCTTGAACACTTTTTTCTTCAGTAACTTCTGCGCCTTCGCCTCGCTACCATATGCTTCGAATAGACGCATTCCGAATATTCGCTCCTGCGCATCCGACAATTTTCGGATTAGCTTCCACAGAACGCGATCACGAACTGCAATGCCGGCAAGCACCTCATATGGTGAATCGGCTCGGTCTTGGCCGGATTCGTCAATAAATAAAGCCCAACTCACAATTATTTCCCGTATTCTTGATCTATTGCAACCCAATATGCATTTTTGAAATGAGAGGTAAAGGGAGCAGCGGAGTACTTGATCGTTCGAGCCTCAGCTCCAGCAAGGTCTGCTAGCCATAGGCTCCGTTTTTGAAGAATAGACCGACGAGGTACCCCTCTTTTGGGCTCCCACCCCCTTTACGCCGCCACCCCGCTCACACCCCCACTCCCGCTCCCCTCACGCACCCGCCTGAA
>Ga0076930_100399_pt1 | contig 44959 bp, 40 predicted proteins | sample HotLakConsoUCCRE_FD_71149 | JGI IMG/M metagenome (GOLD analysis project Ga0076930, IMG submission 71149) | Hypersaline microbial mat communities from Hot Lake, Washington, USA - Hot Lake Consortium UCC-RE (version 3) (version 3) ...
CGCGGAAGTAGATGCCGCGCATGTATTCGCGCCAGCCGATGATCTGGCGGATGAACCCTTCGACCGCGTTGAGCGGCGCCTTTCCCTCGGTGTAGGCGACCTCGGCCGCCTCGCAGATCTCGCGCCAGCCAAGCAGACCCGCGTTGAGGTACATCGAGATGACGGCATGGTAGAGAAAGCGGTTGCCGTCCAGCATCGCGTCCTGGAAGTCGCCGAAGCGCGGCAGGGCGTTGGTGATGAAATGGCTCAGCGCGCGGCGCGCCTGCGCCCGGTCGGTGGCGAAATGAAAGGGGCGCAGCGTCCCGAAATTGCGGCCAAAGCGCGCCTCGACCAGAGCCAGAACCTCTTGCACCGTCTCGTCGGGCGTGAATTGCATCGGGCCGGTGAAGGTGATCTCGCCCGGCGCGGGCTTGCGGTTGTCGTGATCGTAGTTCCACTTGCCGCCCTCCGGCTTCCCGCCGTCCATCAACAGGCCGGTCTTGCGGCGCATGTCGCGGTAGAACCACTCCATCCGCAGCTCCTTGCGCCCCTCGGCCCAGGCGTCGAATTCGGCGTGGGAGCACAGGAACCGGTCGTCGGGAAAGAAGTGGACGGGGACCGGGCAGTCTTCCAGCGCGGCGATCAGGCGGAACTCGCCGGGTTCGGTGGCAAGCACTTCCTTCGCCCCGGTTTCCGACGCGCGGCGGATCAGCTCGCCGGCGATGGACTGGGTGTTGTCGCCATCGTCGAGGCGGGTGTATCGCACGCGCCAGCCCTGCCCGTCCAGCCTGGCGGCGAACTTGCGCATGGCGGCGAAGAGGAAAGCGATCTTCTTGGGGTGGTGGGGAACGTAGCTGGCCTCGCCCATCACCTCGGCCATCACCACGATGTCGATCTCGCGGTCGGCCTCGCGCAGGGCGGCGATATCCTCCGACAGCTGATCGCCGAGGATCAGGATCAGCCGGCCTACCACGGGATTTCCGAGCCGGAATAGTCGTAGAAGCCGCCGGATTGATCGACGCGCAGCACCTCCATCACGTCGCAGAGGTTTCGCGCGGCTTGAACCGGCGCGACCTTGCCGTGTTTCGGATCGTAGCCTTCGGTGAAGGCGGTGGCGACGGTGCCGGGGTGCAGCGCGGCGATCACCGCGTCGCGGTGCGAGCGCGCCAGTTCGATCGCCGCCCCATGCACGATCTGGTTCAGCGCCGCCTTCGAAGCGCGGTAGGAATGCCATCCGCCGATCCTGTTGTCGCCGATCGACCCGACGCGGGCGGTGAGCACCCCGGTGACCGAGCGCCCCCGCTTGGGCAGAAGGCGCGGCAGATGCGACAGCACCTGCGCGACGCCGATGGTGTTGACGGCAAAGACGCGCGCCATCGCTTCGGGGTCGATGGCCGACAGCTGCTTTTCGGGGACGCCGCCCTCGGGGGCGAGGATGCCGATCGAGATGAACACGGTCTGGAACGGCCCTTCCAGCGCGTCCATCACGCGGGAGACGCTGGCCGCGTCCGTCACGTCGAGCCCGTCGTCGCGCCGGGACAGCGTGGTGACGTTGCCGCCCCGCGCGATCATTTCCTGGGCCATTGCGCGGCCGATGCCGCCCGAGGCGCCGATTACCAATGCGTCGATCATGCCTTGTGAGCTAATCCGGCCCGCCTCCGCGTCCAGCCCCGGAACCTTCCGGTGCGGGAAGGTCGTTGAGCCCGTGAAAGGGAGGCTGACCATGACACGGCACGCGTCGCTCTACCGGATGGTGATGGAGGATCACCTGTGCCCCTACGGCCTGAAGGCCAGGCACCGGCTGACGGCCGAGGGCTACGAGGTGGAGGATCACTGGCTGGAAACGCGGGAGGAAACGGAGGCCTTCATGGCCGAGCACGGGGTCGAAACGACGCCGCAGATCTGGATCGGACCCGAGCGGGTCGGCGGCTACGACGCGTTGCGCGCGTGGCTGGGCGACACCGTTCGGGGCGAGGACGAGACGAGTTATCAGCCTGTCATCGCGATCTTTTCCGTCGCGGCGCTGCTGGCCGTGGCGATCATGTGGGGGATGACCGGGGCGCCAGTCGGTCTGCGCACGGTCGAGATGTTCGTCGCGCTGTCCATGGCGATCCTCGCGATCCAGAAGCTGCAAGATGTCGAGAGTTTCTCGACCATGTTCCTCAACTACGACCTGCTGGCGCGCAGATGGGTGCCCTACGCGCGGATCTACCCGTTCGGCGAGGCCTTCGCGGGCGTGCTGATGGCCGGCGCGGTCCTGCCGTGGCTGTCGGGGCCGGTGGCGCTTATCATCGGGACCATCGGCGCGGTGTCGGTCGCCAAGGCGGTCTACATCGATCGGCGCGCGTTGAAATGCGCCTGCGTCGGCGGCGGCTCGAACGTGCCGCTTGGGGTCGTGTCACTGACCGAGAACCTGATGATGATGGGCATGGGCGCGTGGGTGCTGGCGAAACTGGCGCTGTGACAGGTCACCTTTCTTGACCTTCATTTGGGGTTTTCAACGGCGTGTGTTTCCGTATTGTCTGATGCCATGACGACGCAGCGCCATACCACGACCCTTGCCGCCTTTCGGGCGCGGCCTGCCCTGCGCGACCTCCTGCTCCTTAGCCGCCTCTGAGCGTGCCTTTCGGCGCGACCGCTCAGGGGAGGGACAGCGCCGGAAGACACCTCAACCAAGGCCAAGGACCAAGACAATGACCGACCAAGTTCTGATCTTCGACACGACGCTGCGCGACGGCGAGCAATCGCCCGGCGCCACGATGAGCCACGAGGAAAAGCTGGAGATCGCGGCGCTGCTCGACGACATGGGCGTCGACATCATCGAGGCCGGATTTCCCATCGCCTCCGACGGCGATTTCGCGGCCGTCGCGGAGATTTCCCGGCTGGCCAGATCCGCCACGATCTGCGGCCTCGCCCGCGCCAACCTCAAGGACATCGACCGCTGCTGGGAGGCGGTGAAGCACGCGAAAAGCCCCCGCATCCACACCTTCATCGGCACCTCGCCGCAGCACCGCGCGATCCCGAACCTGACGATGGACGCGATGGCCGACCGCATCCACGAGACCGTGACGCACGCGCGCAACCTGTGCGACAACGTGCAATGGTCGCCGATGGACGCGACCCGGACGGAGTGGGACTATCTCAAGCGGGTGGTTGAAATCGCCATCCGCGCCGGCGCCACCACGATCAACATTCCCGACACCGTCGGCTACACCGCCCCCGTGGAGAGCGCCGAGTTGATCCGGCGGCTGATCGCGGAATGCGAGGGCGGCGAGGATGTGATCTTTGCCACCCATTGCCACAACGACCTCGGCATGGCGACGGCCAACGCGCTGGCCGCCGTCGCCGGGGGGGCACGGCAGATCGAGTGCACGATCAACGGGTTGGGCGAACGGGCCGGCAACACCGCGCTGGAAGAAGTCGTGATGGCGATGAAGGTGCGGGGCGACATCATGCCGTTCTCGACCGGCATCGACACGACCAAGATCATGCACATCTCGCGCCGCGTCTCGACCGTGTCGGGCTTCGTGGTTCAGCCCAACAAGGCGATCGTCGGCAAGAACGCCTTCGCGCACGAAAGCGGCATCCATCAGGACGGGATGCTGAAATCGGCCGACACGTTCGAGATCATGCGCCCCGAGGATGTGGGCCTTGCCGGAACCTCGCTGCCCTTGGGCAAGCATTCGGGCCGCGCGGCGCTGCGCGCGAAGCTGAAGGATCTGGGCTTCGACATGGTCGACAACCAGCTCAACGACCTCTTCGTGCGGTTCAAGGCGCTGGCCGACCGCAAGAAGGAGGTGTTCGACGACGACCTGATCGCACTGGTGACCGATGCCGCCGCCGCAGGTCAGGCCGACCATCTGGAGCTGAAATTCCTGCGGGTGATCTGCGGCACCGAAGCGCCGCAATCGGCCGACATCACGCTGCGGGTGGGGGAAAAGGACAGGCAGGCCACCGCGCAGGGTGACGGGCCGGTCGATGCCGCCTTCAACGCGGTCAAGGCGCTCTATCCGAACGAGGCCGTGCTGCAGCTCTACCAGGTGAGCGCGGTGACCGAAGGCATGGACGCGCAGGCGACCGTGACGGTCCGGATCGAGGAGGAGGGGCGCATCGCCACGGGCCAGTCGGCGGACACCGACACGGTCGTGGCGAGCGTGAAGGCCTATGTCAACGCGCTCAACCGGCTGATCGTGCGGCGCGAGAAGCTTGGGTCGGGCCAGCGCGAAGTGTCCTACAAGGACGCTGGCTGAGGGTTGATGCAGGTAAGCTAGCCGCCGTAGGTTCTTGCCAGAACGACGCCCACTCCCGCAACGGCGCCGATCAGCACGGACAGGCGCAGGGTTCGTGTGCCGTATCGCGAGGCTGCGCGGCGGGCGACCCATCTCGAGGCCAGAACCGGCAACATGGCCGAAGCGAAGAGCACTACCAGAAAACCGGCGAGGATCAGGTAGCTTTCCATGGCACTTGCGATCTCCGCGTTGCCGGTTGATCCGTGCCGTCGCATCCTGGTTGAATAGCGGCCGGCACCCGCCATTCTTGCGGCACACCCGTCGAAGCGACCAATTCCGTGCCGAACCGGGCAAGCTCGCACCCCGGCGGATTGGCGCTGACCGGTTTCGGCGGGGGGCCTTTACGCCCCGGAGCGCGAGGGCCTATATGAGGCCCGTGGGGCGGGGCCAGGTCTTCTGTCGGAGACGGGGTGCACGCCCTTTTGGGATTGAGTGACGGGGACGTGGCCAATGGCTCTTTGGGGTAATCTGTTTTCGTCCGACATGGCGATCGACCTCGGCACGGCCAACACGCTGGTCTACGTCAAGGGCCGCGGCGTGATTCTGAACGAGCCTTCCGTCGTGGCCTACCAGGTCAAGGACGGCGTGAAGAAGGCGCTGGCCTTCGGCGAGGATGCCAAGCTCATGCTCGGCCGGACGCCCGGCAGCATCCAGGCGATCCGGCCGATGCGCGACGGGGTCATCGCCGATTTCGACGTCGCCGAGGAAATGATCAAGCATTTCATCCGCAAGGTCCACAAGCGCACCACCTTCACCAAGCCCAAGATCATCGTCTGCGTGCCCTACGGTGCCACGCCGGTCGAAAAGCGCGCCATCCGACAGTCGGTGCTGGGCGCAGGCGCGCGCAAGGCCGGGCTGATCGCCGAACCCATCGCGGCGGCCATCGGGGCGGGCATGCCGATCACCGACCCGACCGGCAGCATGGTCGTCGACATCGGCGGCGGCACGACGGAAGTAGCGGTGCTGTCGCTCGCCGACATCGTCTATGCGCGGTCCGTGCGCGTCGGCGGCGACCGGATGGACGAGGCGATCATCTCCTACCTGCGGCGGCAGCATAACCTGTTGATCGGCGAGGCGACGGCGGAGCGGATCAAGACCTCCATCGGCACGGCGCGGATGCCCGACGACGGGCGCGGCGCGTCCATGCGCATCCGCGGGCGCGACCTGCTGAACGGCGTACCGAAGGAGACCGAGATCACCCAGGCGCAGGTGGCCGAGGCGCTGGCCGAACCGGTGCAGACGATCTGCGAGGCGGTGATGGGCGCGCTGGAAGCCACCCCACCGGACCTGGCCGCCGACATCGTGGACCGCGGCGTGATGTTGACGGGGGGTGGCGCGCTGCTCGGCGATCTGGATCTCGCGCTGCGCGAACAGACCGGGCTGGCCATTTCGGTGGCGGATGAATGCCTGAACTGCGTCGCCATCGGCACCGGCAAGGCGCTGGAGTATGAAAAACTCCTGCGGCATGCGATAGACTACGACAGCTGAGACCGCCCCTTCGGGTTTGCAACGCGCCTCGATGAAAGAGCGACATGGCACGCGACAGTGCAGACGCCGCCTATTCCCGACCCGTCCGGCGCCTGCTGGTCGCGGTTCTGGCGTTGTGCCTGATCGCGCTGGTGCTGGTCTGGCGCATCGACAACCCGCGGGTCGAACGGCTGCGGGCGGCGGTCATCAACACCATCGTGCCGAACATGGATTGGGCCCTGGCGCCGGTCACCGGGCTGGCCCGGATGGCCGATGATTTCCAGAGCTATGCCCGGCTCTATGAACAGAACCAGGAACTGCGGCGCGAGTTGCAGCAGATGCGCGCCTGGCGCGAGGCGGCGTTGCAGCTGGAGCAGGAAAACGCCCGGCTGCTGGATCTGAACCGGGTGCAGCTGAACCCCGAGCTGACCTTTGTCACCGGCATCGTGATGGCCGATGCCGGCAGCCCGTTCCGCCGGTCGGTGCTGATCAACGTGGGCGCGCGCGACGGCATCCTTGACGGCTGGGCGACGATGGACGGGCTGGGCGTGGTCGGGCGCATCTCGGGCGTGGGCGACCGCACCGCGCGGGTGCTGATGCTGACCGACTCGAACAGCCGGGTGCCGGTGACGATCCAACCCTCCGGGCAGCAGGCGCTGCTGATGGGCGACAACACCCAGGCGCCGATCCTGGAATTCATCGAGGCGCCCGAGGATATCAGCGCCGGCGACCGCATCGTCACCTCGGGCGACGACGGCTTGTTTCCCCCCGGGCTGCTGGTCGGTCAGGTGGTCGAGACGACCGACAGGCGCCTGCGTGCGCGGCTCGCCGCCGATCTGGCGCGGCTGCGGTTCCTGCGCGTGATGCGCAGCCATCCGGGCACGTCGCTGGACGATCCGGGCAGCGTGATCGGCCCGCCCTGGCCGCCGCCCGAGGGCTTCGTGCTGCCGCCCGGCATGCAGCCCACACAGCGCCCCGATCAGGCCGCGCGCCTGAGTGCAGAGGAGGGGCTGGAGTGACCGCGCTGACCTCCAACCGCCACATCTGGGCTTACCGGGCGCTGTTTCTCGGGCTCTGCGCCGTCATCGTCGTCTTCAAGCTGCTGCCGCTCGGTCTCAACGACCAGGGTCTGCCCGGTCCGGACCTGCTGCTGGCGCTGACGCTGGCCTGGGTGCTCCGGCAACCCGCGGTGGTCCCGATCGGGTCCATCCTCGTGGTCTTCCTGCTGGCGGATTTCCTGTTCCAGCGCCCGCCGGGCCTGTGGACCCTGCTGGTGCTGCTGGTGTCCGAAAGCCTGCGGCAGCGCCGGCTGGCGATGACCGAGTTTCCGTTCCTGGTGGAATGGTCGGCCTTTGCCGGCGCGATCTTCACCATGATCTTGCTGGAGCGGGTGGTGATGTGGGTGCTGATGGTCGATCTTGCGCCCCTGGGCCTGACGCTGGCTCACGGGATTGTCACCGCGGCGATCTATCCGCTGGTCGTCGCCATCTCGAAATTCCTGTTCGGTCTGCGCAAGATCGGACCTGCCGAAGCCGAGGCGCTGTGATCGCATGAAACGTACCCAACGAGAGACCGAGGACAGCGCCCGCCAGATCGGTCGCCGCAGTCTCGTGCTGGGCGGGGTCTTCGTGGCCACGAGCGCGGTTCTGGGCGCACGCATGCGCTATCTGCAGGTCGAACGGGCCGATGACTTCCGCCTGCTGGCCGAGGAGAACCGGATCAACATCCGCCTGCTGCCGCCGGCCCGCGGCTTGATCTTCGACCGGGGCGGCGTGCTGCTGGCGGGCAACGAGCAGAATTACCGCATCACGCTGGTGCGCGAGGACGCGGGCGATGTCGATGCCGTGCTGGCCGAACTGGCGCGGATCGTGACCCTCGACATGGGCACGCTGGAGCGCGCGCGCCAGGAAATCGCGCGTCGCCCGCCCTTCGTGCCGGTCACCATCGCCGACCGGCTGAGCTGGGCCGAGATCAGCGCCGTCGCCGTCAACGCGCCCGCCCTGCCCGGCGTCACGCCCGACGTGGGGCTGAGCCGCATCTACCCGATGGGCGGCGATTTCGCCCATGTGGTGGGCTATGTCGGCCCGGTGTCGGACTATTACCTCGAACAGACGGGCGACACCGACCCGGTGCTGCAGATCCCGGATTTCCAGGTCGGGCGCAACAACATCGAGGCGCGGCTGGAACAGACCCTGCGCGGCAGTGCGGGGACCAAGCGGGTGGAGGTGAACGCCGGCGGTCGGGTGATGCGCGAACTGGACCGCGATCCGCCGGACCCCGGCTCGGACGTGCAGCTGACGATCGACGCGGGGCTGCAGAACTACGTCGAGGCGCGGCTGTCGGGCGAAAGCGCCGGCTCGGTGGTGATCGATTGCCAGAGCGGCGAGATCCTGGCGCTGGCCTCGGCCCCGACCTTCGACCCGAACCAGTTCGTGCGCGGCATCTCGACGGGGGTCTGGAACGGGCTGAACGCCGATCCCTACCGGCCGCTGGCCAACAAGGCGACGCAGGGCCTGTATCCGCCGGGATCGACCTACAAGATGGTGGTGGCGCTCGCCGCGCTGGAAGCGGGGGAGATCAGCGCCACGGAAACCGTCAACTGCCCCGGCCACATGGAGGTCGGCAACCGCCGGTTCCACTGCTGGCGCCGTGGCGGGCACGGGCGGATGGACATGGTGCAGGCCTTGGGCCAAAGCTGCGACGTCTATTTCTACGAGCTGGCGCAGCGCGTCGGGATCGAGGCGATCTCGGCCATGGCGCGGCGGATGGGCTGCGGCGTGCGCCACGACCTTCCGCTGTCGGGCATCGCCGAGGGGCTGGCGCCGACGATGGACTGGAAGCTGCGGAGCCGCGGCGAGGGCTGGGTCGTGGGCGACACGATCAACGCCTCCATCGGGCAGGGCTTCGTGCTGTCCTCGCCGCTGCACCTGGCGGTGATGACGGCGCGGCTGGCCTCGGGGCGGGAAATCCGACCGTCGATCATCCGCTCGATCGACGGGATCAACCAGGTGCCGGACACGGCGCCCGAGATGGGCCTCGACCCGGCCCATCTGTCGTTGATGCACCAGGGCATGTGGGCGGTGAACAACGACCGCCGCGGCACCGCCTACGGATCGCGCGTCGAGGTGGCCGACTACCAGATCTGCGGCAAGACCGGCACCAGCCAGGTACGCAACATCTCGGCCGCCGAACGGGCGGCGGGCGTGATCTCGAACGACGACCTGCCGTGGGAGCGGCGCGACCACGCGCTCTATGTCGGCTATGCGCCCTACGACAACCCCCGCTACGCCTGCGCGGTGATCGTGGAACATGGCGGCGGCGGCTCGGCGGTGGCCGCGCCCATCGCGCGCGACATCTTGCTGCGCGCGCAGCTGGGCGACATCCCGCCGCCCGAGCTGTATCCCACGAGCCAGCGCCGCGAGATCGAGCGGATGCACCGCGAGCTGCCGATCCTGCCCTCGCCGCCGGTGCCGGCAGGCCGCACGGTGCGGAGCCAGGCATGAGCTTTCTCGAATACAACGTGAAGTTCACGCCCACCGGCTGGCGCAAGATCCTGTACCTGAACTGGGCGCTGATCCTGCTGCTGACGGCGGTGGCGAGCATGGGCTTCCTGATGCTCTACTCGGTCGCCGGCGGGCAGCTGTCGCGCTGGGCCGAGCCGCAGATGGAACGCTTCGCGATGGGTTTCGTGGCGATGCTGATCGTCGCGATGGTGCCGATCTGGTTCTGGCGCAACATGTCGGCGCTGGCCTATGGCCTCTCGGTCCTGCTGTTGTTGTTTGTGGAGTTCTTCGGCAGCGTCGGCATGGGCGCCCAGCGCTGGATCGACCTGGGCTTCATGCGGCTGCAACCCTCGGAGCTGACGAAGATCACGCTGGTGATGGTGCTGGCCGCCTATTACGACTGGCTCGACCTGTCCAAGAAATCCCGGCCGCTCTACGTCTTGCTGCCGCTCTTGCTGATCGCCGTCCCGACCTACCTGACCTTGCGCCAGCCCGACCTCGGAACCTCGCTGCTGTTGCTGATGGGCGGGGGTGCGGTGATGTTCGTGGCCGGCGTGCATTGGGCCTATTTCGCCGGTGTCATCCTCGCGGCGGCGGGGGCCGTGAGTGCGGTCTTCGCGTCGCGCGGAACCGCATGGCAGATCCTGGAAAACTACCAGTATCGCCGCATCGACACCTTTCTCGACCCCGGCATCGACCCGCTGGGCGCGGCCTACCACATAACCCAAAGCACGATCGCGCTGGGGTCGGGGGGCTGGACCGGGCGCGGGTTCATGGAAGGCACGCAGTCGCGGCTGAACTTCCTGCCCGAGAAGCACACCGATTTCATCTTCACCACGCTGGCCGAGGAATTCGGCTTCGTGGGCGCCGCCTCGCTGCTGGCGCTCTACATCCTGATCCTGGTGTTCTGCATCGCGACCGCGATGCAGCAGCGCGACCGCTACGCCTCGCTGCTGGTGATGGGAATCGCGGTCGCCTTCTTCCTCTATTTCGCGGTCAACATGGCGATGGTGATGGGCCTCGCCCCCGTCGTCGGCGTGCCCCTGCCGCTGGTCAGCTATGGCGGATCTGCAATGCTGGTCTTGATGACGGCCTTCGGTCTGGTGCAATCCGCCCATATCCACCGACCGCGCTGACCAGACAGGAGTTTCCATGACCACCATCCTTTTCGCCGCCAAATCCGAGCGGTGGATCACCTACGAGCCTTGCCTGCGCGACGCCCTGGAAGAGGCCGGGCTGGGCCACGCGCGCCTGACCACCGAGGCCGACGCGGCCGAGGTCGACTACATCGTCTATGCCCCGAACAGCGGGCTGACCGATTTCACCCCCTTCACCCGGCTGAAGGCGGTGCTGAACCTCTGGGCCGGGGTCGAGGATGTGGTGGGCAACCAAACACTCACCGTGCCGCTGGCGCGCATGGTCGACGACGGCCTGACCGAAGGCATGGTGGAATGGGTGACCGGCCATGTGCTGCGCCATCATCTGGGGATCGACACCCATATCCACGGGCAGGACGGCCTCTGGCGCACCGACAGCACGCCGCCGCTGGCGCGCGACCGGACGGTGGCGATCCTCGGCCTCGGCGTGCTGGGCACTGCCTGCGCCCAAATGCTGGCAAGCCTGAACTTCCGCACGCTGGGCTGGTCGCGCAGCCCCAAGGCGGTGCCGGGCGTCATCTGCTATCACGGGGCCGAGGGGCTCCGTGGCGCGCTGCGGGAGGCGCAGATCGTCGTCCTTCTGCTGCCCGACACGCCGGCCACCGAAAACACGCTGAACGCCGAGACGCTGGCGCTGATGCCCAAGGGCGCCGTGATCCTGAACCCCGGCCGCGGTCCGATCATCGACGATGACGCGCTGCTGGCGGCCCTCGAGACCGGGCAGATCGGGCATGCGACGCTCGACACGTTCCGCACCGAGCCGCTGCCGCAGGGTCACCCCTACTGGTCGCATCCACGGGTCACGGTGACGCCGCATATCGCCTCGGCCACCCGCACCGCCTCGGCGTCGCGCACCATCGTGGAGAACATCCGCCGCGGCGAGGCGGGCGAGCCGTTCCGCCACCTGGTCGACCGCAGCCTGGGGTACTGAAGCGCTCAGCGCAGCCGCGGCGGGGCGTCGGGGTCCATCCCCGGCGCCGCGCCAGGAATGCGGTCGGCCTTCGGCGCCTCGGGCAGGTCGAAGCGCAGCCCGACCTTGGCCAGCCGCGCCGCGACCGGATCTGAGGCGCGGAAGAACGCCACGTCGAGGCTTCCGGCCTCGACGCCGGAAAAGGTCAGCGCCGCGCCGACGGCGCGGGCCAGCGCAGGTTCCGCCCCCGGCACCGCGTCGATGAAGGCCATCAGGTGGCTTCGCCGCCCGCCGGCATGGACCGCGCCGACAAGAAAGGCCATCCGCGCCAGCCCCTCCGCCGTCGCCAGCCGCGCATCGAGCGCGCCAAGCAGCGCCTCGGGCACACCGGCGGGGGTGGTGATCTCCTCCGGGCGCTCCTCCACCTCCTCGGGGGCCTCGGCGAGCGTGGCGGCCAGCCAGTCCACGGCGTCGGCGCCGATCAGGATCGACGAGGGCGCAACGCCCAGGTTCACGCCCAGCCCGATCCCCTGCCCCGCCAGCATCTCGGCCAGGCGCCGGCCCGACAGCGCGGCATAGGGCGCGGCGCCACCGACGAATTCGGTCAACCGCTCCTCACGGTCGAAGACCAGCGCCACCTGCTGCCCTTCGGCCGGAAAGATCGCCGGGCGGAAGTGATCCCCCACCGGGTCCGCATCGAGCAGCAGGAACAGCTCCGAGCCTGCCAGCCGGTCGTAGAACCGCAGTCGCGCGGCGCCATCCTCGGGCGCGGCCTCCATCGCCGCATGGGCCTGATCGAGCGGGGTCATGTCTCCAGCACCTCCTTCACGCGGGCGCGCAGCACCGGCAGAAGCTCGGCCTCGAACCACGGGTTCCTCTTGAGCCAGCCCGTATTGCGCCACGACGGGTGCGGCAAGGGAAAGACGGCGGGCGCATGGTCGCGCCAGCCGCGGACGCGCTCGGTCACGCTGGCGCGCCCGCCCAGATGCCAGGCCTGCGCATGGGCGCCGATGAGCAGCGTCAGCTCCACCTGCCCGAGGACCGCCATCACCCGCGCGCGCCAGGTCGCGGCGCAGATCCGCGGTGGCGGCAGGTCGCTGCCGCGCGCGTCGTAGCCGGGAAAGCAGAACGCCATCGGCACGATGGCGATGCGGCTCGTATCATAGAAGATCCCGGGCGCGATCCCCATCCAGTCCCGCAGCCGGTCGCCCGAGGGGTCGGCAAAGGGCCGGCCGGCCTTGTGCACCCGCAGACCGGGCGCCTGCCCCACGACCAGGATGCGCGCGCCGGGCCGGAACCAGGCCACGGGCCGCGGCGCATGGGCGGTGGCGGTCGCGGCGAACCGGTCGGCACACAGGCGACAGGCGGTGATCTGTGCGGCAAGCTCGGTCATCGACACCATCTAGGCCGCGCGCGGCATGGCTGCAATTCCGGCCCGCCTCGCCACAGGCGCGCACCGCCGCATGCCCCCGCTGGACGGGCGCCGCCAGTTCCCGCAAATGTGTCGTGGGTCGGCCTCGATCGCACCATGGCGGACATAATGACGCCCCAAATCCGCGATAAGCATGCTACTGTAGCGCGTGGCGTGAAGACCACCTGACAGGCAAGCAGCATCAGGCAACCCCAGCAGAGAGCGTTCATCGACGTCATGCTTGAATTCGTTGAGGTATCAAAGTCGTTCTGGACCGGCGAGCGCCGCAAGGTGATCCTGGATCAGGCGTCTTTCACCGTCGAGCTGGGGTCTTCGCTGGGCATCCTTGCCCCCAACGGCACCGGCAAGACGACCCTCATCCGCATGATGGCGGGGCTGGAGAAGCCCGACGAGGGTCACATCTACCGCAACGCCCGCATTTCCTTTCCGCTCGGTTTCATGGGCGGCATCGTGGCCAAGCTTTCGGCCTGCGAGAACAGCCGCTACATCGCGCAGCTTTACGGCCTCGACCCCGACTACGTCGAGGCGTTCTGCCGATGGGTCTGCGGGATCGAGGAATATTTCGACATGCCCGTGGGCACCTATTCCGCCGGCATGCGGGCGCGGTTCAACTTTTCATTGCTGCTGGCGCTGGATTTCGACATCTACCTGATCGACGAGGGCATGCCGCAGACGACCGACGCGGAGTTCAACCGCAAGGCCGGCAGCATCCTCGCCGAGCGCCTGAAGAAGGCGACCGTGGTGATCGTGTCGCACCAGGCACAGACATTGGAGAAGTTCGCGCGTCGCGCCGCGGTTCTGCGCGACGGACGTTTGTATGAGTTCGACACGCTCGAAGAGGCGAAGCAGCTTTATGACTACCAGACCCAAGGCGCGTAAGTTCCGCATCCGCCGCAGCGATGCGCCACAGCCCCCGGTCGAGGAGGCTGCGGGCCCGCGCACGAGCCCGGCGCAAAGCGCCCCCGGCACCACTCCCCAAGGCTACAGCCCCGAAGCGTTGATGGCCGCCCCCGAACACGCCGAGGACGGGTTCGGCGACATGGCCCTGCCCGGCTCCCCCGCCGCCGCACGGCAAGAGGCCGCAGCGCAGCGCCCGGCGGACGCACCGGCGCAGCGCCCCGCCACCGGCGCCGCGCCCGCCGCCCCGGCCCGCGCTTCGGCGCAGGAGCTTGCGGCGATCCGCGCCGAGGGTCTGACAGGCCGGCAGCTGCGCATGGCGCGGCGTACGGCGCAGAAACATGGGCTGAGCCCGACTTCGGATTTCGATGCGGTCCGCCTGCTGCGTGCGCGCGGCATCGACCCGTTCGCGCAATCGACCATGCTGGAACTTGTCGTCGACGACGCCAGCACCGCCGCCGCCGGCGCGCCTGCGCGCGCGCCCAACCTGCCGGCGACGACGCGCCCCGCCCAGCCGCCCGCCCCGATGGCGCCGCCGCGCCCGCTGGGCGCCGAGGAGCGCGCCGCCGAGATCATGAAGGTCCAGCGCGACATTGCCCGCCGCCGCCGCCGCCGCCTGATCCTGCTGGCGTCGCGGCTGTCGGCCTTCGTGCTGCTGCCGACGCTGCTGGTGGCCTATTACTTCTACGCCGTGGCGACGCCGCTGTTCGCCACGCAGACCGAGTTCGTGATCCAGAAAGCCGAAAGCGGCGCAAGCTCCGCCTCCGGGCTTGGCGGGCTGTTGGGCGGCTCCAGCTTCGCCACCATCCAGGAAAGCATCGTGGTGCAGAGCTACCTCGAAAGCCGCGAGGCGATGCTGCGGCTGGACGAGGATCTGGGGTTCCGGGCGCATTTCTCCGACCCGTCGCTCGACCCGCTGCTGCGGCTCGAAGCCGACGCCTCGGTGGAGGAGGTCTACAGCACCTATCGCAACCAGTTGACCATCGGCTACGACCCGACCGAAGGCGTGATCAAGATGGAGATGCTGGCCACCGACCCGGCGACCAGCCAGGCCTTTTCCGAGGCATTGATCCGCTACGCCGAGGAACGCGTCGACCAGATGAGCCAGCGCCTGCGCGAAGACCAGATGTCGGGCGCGCGCGAAAGCTACGAGGATGCCGAGCTGCGCGTGACCGAGGCCCAGGCCCGCGTGCTGGCCTTGCAGGAGCGCCGCGGCGTCCTGTCGGCCGAGGCCGAGGTCTCGACGATCTTCCAGCAGATCGGCAACTTCGAGCTGGAGCTGCAGCAAGAGCGCCTGCGCCTGGCCGAGATCCAGGCGGCCTCGCGCCCCAATGCGACCCGCGTGCAGATCGCCCGGAACAACATCGAGAGATATGAGACGCTGTTGTCCGAGTTGCGCAGCGGCCTGACCGACACGCAGACCGGCGGCGCCTCGCTGGCGCGCATCCAGTCGGAACTGGTGGTCGCCCAGGCCGATCTGGAAACCCGGCAGATGATGCTGTCGCAGGCGCTGCAGGCGCAGGAATCCGCCCGGGTGGAGGCGAACCGGCAGACGCTCTACCTCTCCATGGGGGTGTTTCCGGTGCAGCCCGACCGTGCCGCCTACCCGCGCGCCTTCGAGAACACGCTGCTTGCGTTCCTGGTGTTCTCCGGGATTTACCTGATGGTGTCGATGACCGCGTCGATCCTGCGCGAGCAGGTCAGTTCCTGATCCTGACACTTCGGAAGGCTGCCCCATGAACACCGTCGAAACCGGCCCCGTGGCCTTTGGCAACGACCGCCCGCTGACCGTGATCGCGGGCCCCTGCCAGCTTGAAAGCCGCGACCACGCGCTGATGATCGCGCGCGCCATGGCCGAGGCCTGTGCCGAGGCCGGCGCCGGCTTCGTGTTCAAGGGCAGCTACGACAAGGCAAACCGCACCAGCCTGTCGGGGCGGCGCGGCCTCGGCATGGACGAGGGGCTGGCGGTGCTGGCCGCCGTGAAGGCCGAGATCGGCTGCCCGGTGCTGACCGACGTGCATGGCCCCGACCATTGCGCACCGGTGGCGGCGGTCTGCGACATCCTCCAGATCCCCGCGTTCCTGTGCCGCCAGACCGACCTGTTGCTCGCCGCCGGCGAGACCGGGGCCGCGATCAACGTGAAGAAGGGCCAGTTCCTCGCGCCCTGGGACATGGTGAACGTGGTGGCCAAGATCGAATCCACCGGCAACCGGCGCATCGTGCTGACCGAACGCGGCGCGAGCTTCGGCTACAACACGCTCGTGACCGACATGCGGGCCCTGCCCGAGATGATGAAGACCGGCTATCCCGTGGTCATGGACGCGACGCATTCGGTGCAGCAGCCGGGCGGCCAGGGCGGTTCGTCGGGCGGCCAGCGCGAGTTCGCGCCGGTGATGGCGCGCGCGGCCGTGTCGCTGGGCATCGCGGGCGTGTTCATCGAAACCCACGAGGACCCCGACCGCGCGCCGTCGGACGGGCCCAACATGATCCCGCTGGCGCAGATGCCCGCGCTGATCCGCAGCCTCATGGCCTTCGACGCGCTGGCGAAAGCCGACCCGATCCGCATCTGACCGCGGTTCCGTGCGCAGCGACATGCCACCACCGGGCGCCGACCGCCCGGCATTGGCCCGGCTTCGGCCCGGCATCCGCCCGTCATCGGCTCGTCATGGGCCCGTCATGGGCCCGTCCACCCGAAACACCGCCGCCCCGTTGCGCCGGCCCGCCGCCGCCCGGCCCGCAATCGGGCGATACGGGGCAGCCGCATGCCCGCCAGTTTTGTCGTTTCAGGGTCTTGATCCCCCGCCGCTCCCGGCGTAACTAGCGCGGCACAGTTGGGGTGTAGCCAAGCGGTAAGGCAGCGGTTTTTGGTACCGTGTACCGTAGGTTCGAATCCTACCACCCCAGCCAATGTCTCATACAAATCCCAACAATATCAGAGGCTTGGCCTCTGACGAGCCGAGCCGGATCGAGACCTCCCGCGCACCTGTGATACATGGTGTGATACACGGGACCGCGCCGATCCACGATTCAGCCATGGAATGCAGTGCCTTCAGCCCCTCCGTGACTGTGATACATGGTGTGATACATGCCGTGTCGGAGCCGCCTCGGAGCGCCGATGGGCCGCCGCCCCGACAGACACAAGATATTGGTGTCCGATCTCCCCGCGACGGCGCGCGCTATATCGCGCTCCGCGGCCGCACCTATCATTTCCAGAAACGCCTGCCGAAAGACCTGGCATTTGAATCCTCCCGCAGGTTTTGGCGTGCGTCCCTTCGAACCTCTCTCCCCTCCGAGGCGATGAGCCGCGCCGCAGCGCTCCTCACCGGCCTCGATCGTGCAGAGAGGGACATCATGCGAAAGCTCCACGCCGCGGCACTCACCGCAGCCGAGATCGACGTCCTGCTTGGCGAGGCATTGCGGCTTGAACTAAAGCGCATCCTCGCCGATCAGGATCGGACGGAAAACCGCGGCGACGCGGAGATCGACACCAGGATCGACGAGATCGAAGAGGAAATCGCGCTGCTGAAGCGCGCCGGTCGACGCAACGACTTCACGCCCGTCGCGGACTGGACCCGGGAGGCGGCGCTGAGCGTGGGCTTCGAGCTCGAGGGTGACCTCGACAACGGCCTTGGCCGCCGCACTCTGAAGTTGCGCCGCGACATCGCCGAGCTCGAAAGACAGACAGAGGATGGCGAGGACGCGGCGCAGCTGGCCGCGCCCTTGGTGGCACAGGTGTCGAGCGCCACCGTGGCCGAGTTCGTCAGTGAGCCGGTGCTGTGCTCGACGGCGTGCGAGAAAGCCCGCGAGCTCTATCCCAACAAGAGCATGCAGACCCTCTTCGACACCGCGATCAAGCTCTTGACCGAATTCCTGGGCGACATCCCGGTCGCGATGCTCACCGCGGATCGTCAGCGCGACCTCTTCGGCTTCATGGCGCGCCTGCCGAAGAACCACGGCAAATCCCACGGGAAGAACCGCTTCACAAGCGTCGGCCGGGATCTCACGAAGCGCAACGAGATCGAGGATGCGGAGCGGCATGCCAAGCAGGATCTCTCTGGTAATGTTGGTAATGGTAGGGACGGGATTACCAACCGTCTGGCGCTCACCGCAGGATCGCGCATGGCGACCACGCGATCCTTCCCGTCCCCCTAATCGAGATGGGTCGATAGGGATCGCGCCAAAACATCAAATCCGCGCCACTGCGTCACCGCCTTCCTTTCCCGCCCCGGTCGTGCACCTGGGTCGGATCGAGGACCTGTCCGCTGGATCGGACGAGACACGGCGATGGCAAGGCTCGCGACCCGGAGCCATCGCAGGCGGTCGAGGGTCGCATTGCTCCGTCACCCACTGGTCATGCGGCGGATCGCCTTTTCTGCTGCGGCACGGTCGAGCGTCGCAGCGCGGGCCGCGAGGAAATCATCCAGGAGCTTGCGCAGAACGAGGAGCCTTTCGCCGCGCTCGCTGTAGACCGGACAGTCGAGCATCTCGCCGTCCAGAATCTGGTCGTCGGACGTCGTTCCGACAAAGCGCCGCTCGGTCCCGACAATTTCGGACCGGATGTCCGCATCGAGGATACGATGTACCTGGTGCCATGACCCGTCGTCACGGTCGTCAAATGGCCGTCGATCCGAGATGCGACCGAGTGTGCGGAACACGAAACCCTGGTCATTGCTGGTCGAACCCGCACCGATGTCGCGTGCCATATCGGCGAACTGCCGCCCGAGCCGCACCGCGGCGGTGGCGCCGTCTTCGAGGGTTTGCTGAGAAAATGGGATGGTATTCATGTGAACCTCGCGTTCTGCCCGAACCCTGTGCGCGGGCGTCAGAGTTCGATCCCCGCAGCGGGGATCGAACAGGACAGGTCTCAGGCCTGGATGAAATACTGCGAATCCGTCGGGTCGTGCCTCCGACGACTGTCCATCTTTGGATCGACCGCCGCCAACAGATCGGAAAGCCGATCTGTCACCCGACAGATCCTCACGACGAAAGGAGACGCGGTGTCGAGTTCAGGGAAAAGCCACCACTCCAGGTCCTCAGGACCTGGCGCATCTTCCAAGGTAAGAAGGCGGTGGAACGCAGTGAGTTCGCGGCGCGTGCGGGCGTCCAACGACGTCACGGACATCACATGAGCTGCGCACCTCTTGACGCGCGCTTTCGCAGCTGGACCGCCGAGGATCAAGGCTGCTTCTGCGAGGTCGCGTCCATGCGACAGGAAAAAAGCTCGGACAGCTTCATTGGCCGCTGTCGGAGCATGAGGGAAACAAGTGTCGGACATCGTGAACCCATCGGGTTGCGCTGCACCAGGACGGCAGCTTCAGAAGACCGAATTTTCCTCCTTTGATTTCTTCGGTTCGATGGTGACATTGGCCTTCCGTGAGGAAGACGAAGGAAAAAATGTCGGGATGGGAAATGGCCCGTCTCGCGTGTCACAGCATGCCACGATCCCGTGGTCGGCTGCGGCTTCAGGACACCACGCACAGAGTATGGATGACGAGGATCTCGTCCGAGAAGTCGGCGTTGCCCGGCAGATAGGGTCGCGGCGGGCTGACGTGCCGGTGGGTCCATAGGCCTTCGCGTGCAATTCGGTCGATCGTTTCCGCGAAGTCGCGTTCTTCCCACAGGTCGCTGCGCTGCGTGAAGGTGATCGCCCCGCCGGGACCGACGCAGCGGCAAAGGTCACGCAGGAGCGCATCGCCGTCCTCGATATAGGTCAGGACACCGACCGAGACGGCGGCGTCATACGCGTTGTCTGGCACGGGGAGTGGAAGGTCTTGGAGGTCGTGCTGGAGGAGGCGGGCATAGTGGCCACGGCGTTTCGCCTGCTGCAGGGAGTCCGCCGAAATATCCATGCCGTCGATTGAATAGTCGCCGCGTTGGCTCAGCGACTCCGCAATCAAGCCGGTGCCACAGCCGACATCGAGAACCCGCGCTCCGTCCGCGAGATGCGGCGTGAGCAGGTCGCAGGCGTCCTCGGGCGCGCGATACCGCCACTCCGCGAGGGTCTTGTCGTATCCATCCGCCCAGTCGTCATAGTAGCTTTCGACCGCGCGCGAGTCCGTCGTCCCTTCGCGCAGAGAGGTGAGCGGGGAGTCTTGGGACCTCGGAGTACGCCTCATTTGATTTCCATGGCTTCGTCTGGTGCCCGGGGCCGAAGATCCGGAACAGGTGGGCCTGCACTTGTTGAGTCACGGGTGCCGGGCAACGTTGATCACCATAGCGCCGATGCTGGAGGATGCAAAATCTGGAAGACCAGCCCGCCTCAGCGAAGCGCCTGGGTTTGCCAGCGCGGCTGCGGAAGGGACTGGTTAACCTTGCAGTTTGTCCGCATTTGGACTATGTATCCGGATAACGACAGAGGTACCCATGAACATTCTTCATCTCCCAGAGCGCGCAGGGGCTGAGCCGACCGCCCAACCCATAGATGCCGCGGCGCGTCGCCGCGTGAGTGGTCCGGGCTTGCGCACGTTCCTGGCCATCGCCGAGCGGTACGACATGCCGACGCGGGATCGGATCGTGCTGCTGGGTGAACCATCGAACTCGACCTACCATGAGTGGGTGAAAAAGGCGCGCGCCGAGGCCGCGCTGACGCTCCCGCTGGACACCCTGACCCGGATCTCCGGCATCCTGGGCATCCACAAGGCCCTGAACATCCTGTTCCCGGTCGAGGCCGAGGCGATGACCTGGCTCAAGGGGCAGCATCACGGCGAGGTCTTCGGCGGGCAAGCCCCGATCGAAGTCGCCGTGGAAGGCGGCCTCGACGGCATTCTCACGGTGCGCCGCTATCTCGACGCCTGGCGCGGCGGGTTGCGCGGTGGTCCGGATGCCGGGACGAAGTTCGAGCCGGTCCGGGAAGAGGACGTGGTCTACTCGTGAAGCAGATCGCCACGGCGCCAGAACGTACGTATCGCCTGATCCCGTCGCGCTTTCCGCCGATCGACACCTTCCAGACCGTGACCCGCCCGCAAGACCTGGAGCGGGTTCTCGAGCTCGAGGGCTGGACCAATGACCGCCTCGTGGCGCCGCGCCTGAAGCGCCTGCCGAGAGCCGAGTGGGTGTTCGGCCGCGCCAATGCCTCGGTCGTCATGGCGGCGTTTTTGCATGGGGCACCGCAAGGCACGCGCTTCGCCGGACCCGACCTCGGCGCGTGGTATGCCTCGAGTGCCCTGGAGACCTCGGTGCTGGAGGTCGCGAATGGCATTCGCCGCGAGATCGCCCAGAGCGCGCTGCAGCAGAAGACCGAGGAGCTGCGCGAGTACACCGCGCGCCTCGTTGGCGACTTCATCGACATTCGCGGCGCGCGCCCGGATCTGCACGATCCCGATCCCGGCACCTATCCGGCGACGCAGGTGTTCGGGCGACAGGTGCGCGCTGGCCCGCATGCCGGGATCGCCTATGACAGCGTGCGCCATGCCGGTGGCACGAACTGGGTGGCCTACCGACCGAGCGGTATCCTCGACGTCGTGCAAGGCAGGCATTTCCGGATCATCGTGCCGCTCTCCGGCAAGGTCCATGCAACGGACTTGAAGGCGGGTCGCTGAGGCACCCCCCGGGCCGCCGTCTGGAAGCGGCTACGCGCGCCAAACTGTCTGTCTGTTTCTGAACCGTCGGCAGTCAGGCTCAAGATTTCGAGAAACCAGGCCATCCTCACGCTTCCTGACCGATATCGTTGACCAACTTGCCAAGCGGTCCGATTTCGACCTCGACGGTATCGCCGGGCTGCATGTACCCGGATCGACACCGAGGAGATCGACCCCATTCTCAGTATCACAACGAAAGCCGCCTGATCATGCCCTCAGGCCATCCGGGAAATTAAACCAGCTTGACGGACGCTACCTGGTTGCATGATCCGCTGCACGGAACGCCTGCTGCCTCGTGATCATCGCTCGGGCAGCCCCGCAAGAATGCGGCAGTCTTTTGACGCAGATCAATCAAACGCCAAGAGCTTTCGCTATTCTACACCAGACCCTCAGACACGGGCAGAACGACCATGCCGCAGGGCCGACGTGCGTGGCCGAGTTGCCGTTTCGCGGGGCAGAGTGGATGGTGTCGACCGTGCCGATCCATCCCACCGGTTTGAGCCACGAGGACACCCGCAGGACGCTGATCCAGCTGGCGCGCTCCGCGGGTTCGCAGGGCGGATCGCGGCGGCCTCGCACAGCTTGGGCGACACCGAGGTGATGCTCGGCGCGGGTGCCGATCTGGTGCTTGAGCCGTTCCAGGATGCCGCCGACCGCGCGGTGGAGCTGCTCTGCGGCGCCGCCGGCGAGGAACGCACCGAGTTCCCCGAGATCGCGGCCGAGGGCCGGGAGGCCGGGTGATGCCAGACACCATTGTGACAACGAAAGGACAACAGCCATGAACCGACTTGCAGGCAAGACCGCCATCGTGACCGGAGGCGCCGTCGGCATCGGCCGCGCCTGCGTGCAGCGGATGGCCGAGGAGGGCGCGAAGGTCGCCATATTCGACATGCTGGAGACCGAGGGCCAGGACCTGGCCGCCGAGCTGACGGCCGCAGGGCACGAGGCCGCCTTCTGGGCGCTGGATGTCTCGGACGAGGCGGCGGTCAAGGCCGCCATCGACGCGGCAGCCGCGCGGTTCGGCGGGCTGCATGTGATGGTGAACAACGCGGGCATTTCCGGCAGCCCGAAGCCCACCGACCAGGTGACCGAGGAAGAATGGGACCGGGTGCAAGCGGTGAACGTGAAGGGGGTCTTCTTCGGCACCAAGCACGCGATCCCGCATCTGCGCAGGGCGGGCGCTGGCTCGATCATCAACCTGTCCTCGATCGCCGGTCTGATCGGTGTCGGCGGCATCGCGCCCTATCATGCGTCCAAGGGGGCGGTGCGGCTGATGTCGAAGAACGACGCCATCACCTATGCGTCCGAGAAGATCCGGGTGAACTCGGTCCATCCGGCCTACATCTGGACGCCGATGGTGGAGAACCACCTCCGCGCGACCTCGCCCGATCTGGAGGCGGCAAAGGCGGCGGCGGGCTCGGTCCACCCGGTCGGGCACATGGGAGAGCCGGACGACATCGCCTGGGCCGTCGTCTGGCTGGCGTCAGACGAGGCGAAGTTCGTCACCGGCGCGGAGATCGTCATCGACGGCGGCTATACGGCGCGATGACATGCGCTTGACCGACGCCCACGCCAGGCCTGCCGCCGACTGCCTCGCCGCGCTGGAGACCACCGCCGGTGGCCTCAGTACGGCCGAGGCGGCGCGCCGGCTGGCCGACCACGGGGCCAACCGGCTGCCCGAGGTGCGGGCGCGCGGTCCGCTGCTGCGGTTCGTTCGGCACTTCCACAACGTGCTGATCTACGTCCTCATCGGCGCAGCGGTGATCACCGGGGCGTTGCAGCACTGGGTCGATACCGGCGTGATCCTGGCGGTCGTGCTGGCCAATGCGGTGATCGGCTTCATCCAGGAAGGCAAGGCCGAGGCGGCGATGGCCGCGATCCGGCAGATGCTGGCGCCCCGGGCGGCTGTGCTGCGCGACGGCCATCGGGTGACGTTGGACGGCGCCGACCTCGTCCCCGGCGACGTCGTGCTGCTCGAGGCCGGCGACAAGGTGCCCGCCGACCTGCGCGTGCTGGAGGCGCGGGGGCTCGCGGCGCAGGAGGCGATCCTGACCGGGGAATCCGTGCCGGTGGAGAAGGGCGTGGACCCGGTGGCCCCGGATGCCGCGCTCGGCGACCGTCGCGCGATGCTGTGGTCGGGCACATTGGTGACGCAGGGCACCGCGCGCGGGCTGGTCGTGGCGACGGGGGCCGGGACCGAGATCGGCCGTATCGGCGGGCTGCTGGCGGGGGTCGAGCAACTGACCACGCCGCTGGTCGCGCAGATGGACCATTTCGCGCGCTGGCTGTCGTTCCTGATCCTGCTCTGCGCGGGCCTGCTGCTGGCCTGGGGCTATTTTGTCGGCCACATGCCCTTCGCCGAGCTCTTCATGGCGGTGGTCGGCGTCGCCGTGGCGGCGATCCCCGAGGGCCTTCCTGCGGTGATGACGATCACGCTGGCCATCGGTGTGCAGGCCATGGCGCGGCGCAACGCCATCGTCCGCCGCCTGCCCGCGATCGAGGCGATCGGGTCGGTCTCGGTGATCTGCACCGACAAGACCGGGACGCTGACCCGCAACGAGATGGTCGTGGTGGCCGCCGAGACGCCCGACGGCAGTTTCACCATCGCGGGCGAAGGCTATGCACCCGACGGTGCGATCACGCCGGCGGGGAATCTGGCCCTGCTCGCCCGCGCTGCGGCGCTGTGCAACGACGCCGGCCTGCGACACAAGGATGGCGCCTGGACGGTCGAGGGCGACCCGATGGAAGGTGCGCTGCTGGCATTCGCGGGAAAGGTGGGCGGCAACCACGCGGCGCAGCGGCTCGACGCGATCCCCTTCGACAGCCGCCATCGCTTCATGGCGGCCATGACCGAGGGGCCGGCGGGCCGCGTGATCCATGTGAAAGGCGCACCCGAACGGGTGCTGCGGATGTGCGGCGGGATCGACCCACAGCTATGGCACGAGCGGGCCGAGGCTCTGGCGCGGCGCGGCTTGCGGGTGCTGGCCCTGGCTGAGCGACCCGAGACCGGCGACCAGATCGACCGATCCGCGCTGGAGGGTGGCCTGACCTTCCTCGGCCTCGTCGGCCTGATCGACCCGCCCCGCCCCGAGGCAATTGTCGCCGTCGCCGAATGTCGGGCTGCGGGCATAAGGGTGAAGATGATCACCGGCGACCATGCCGGGACCGCCGCCGCCATCGGCGCCCAGATCGGACTCGAGAACGCCCGTCGGGTGCTGACGGGGGCCGATCTCGACAGGCTCGACGATGCGCAACTGACGCTGGAGGTGGCGGATGTCGACATCTTCGCCCGCACCAGCCCCGAACACAAACTCCGCCTCGTGACCGCCCTTCAGGCGCGCGGCCTCTCCGTCGCGATGACCGGTGACGGCGTGAACGACGCCCCGGCGCTGAAGCGTGCCGACGCGGGCATCGCTATGGGGCTGAAGGGATCGGAGGCCGCCAAGGAAGCCGCCGATCTGGTGCTGGCGGACGACAACTTCGCCTCCATCGCGGCGGCGGTGCGCGAGGGGCGGACAGTCTATGACAACCTCAAGAAGGTGATCAGCTGGAACCTTCCCACCAATGCGGGCGAAGCGATGGTGATCGTGCTGGCGCTGCTCATGGGGCTCGCCCTGCCGATCACGGCGGTGCAGATCCTCTGGGTCAACCTGATCACCGGGATCACGCTGGGCCTCGCATTGGCCTTCGAGCCGACCGAGACCGGAACCATGTCCCGCCCTCCGCGCGCTCGCAACGCCCCGATCCTGTCGGGCGCCTTGGTCTGGCACGTTGCCCTGGTCGCGACCCTGTTTCTGGCGGCGGTCTTCGGCATGTTCACCTATGCCATCGACAAGGGCTATCCGCTGGCCTTGGCTCAAACCATCGCCATGAACACATTGGTGGTGCTCGAGATCTTCCACCTGTTCTTCATCCGCAACATCCACAGCACCTCGCTGACCTGGGCTGCCGTGCGCGGAACGAGGGTGGTCTGGGTCGTGGTCCTCGTCATCACCGCCGCGCAATTCGCCGTCACCTACCTGCCGCCGCTCAACGCCATCCTCGGCACAAGTCCCGTCCCGCTGATGGACGGCGTGCTGATCATCGCGATTGGCGCAGCCTTCTTCGCCATCATCGAGATCGAGAAGCAGATTGGGCTGGGAGTGAAACCATGACACGACCTCCGAAACAAAAGCCTCGCGCTGCACCCATTCCGGCGGCAGTCCAGCTTCCTGCCGTCGTGCCAGCCCTGCGCGATCCGTCGCAGGACCATCCGCACCACGCCTTCGACCGCGCGGCTCATGCAACGGATCTGAAGGAGGCTCGCTGAGACACCCCCGGGAGACGAACTCTTCTCCCGGTCCCCGCCCGCCGTCTGCCCCCCTGCCCCGTAACGTCCATTCTCGGACACTGGCCCGGGCAACCAGAAACTGGCGCGCGCGACTATGCGCGGCGCGTCCGGGCGAGGTACACGCCGACCACTGTCATACAAATTATCTCGCAGGCAGAAACAAGATGAACAACATGGTCGCTGGGCGCCACCAATACAGCGGAAGCAGGCGCCAGCCGCCTCAGATCGGTGGCGCGGCGCGCGCGGTGATCAACTGCTGCGCGGTGACCCTTCCGTGGTGGACCATGTAAACACGAACAGGAGCAGCGCGCGGAACAGCAGCGGCAGCCGCTGTCCCCGCGGTACCCGAACCGACAGCCCCATGATCCAGACGAACGACGCCATCAGCACGTACTGGACGACAAAGGGCGCGGCCGTGATCTGAACCGACCGGCACGCTGCCCGAGCGACGCGTGGCCAGCCGCTCATCTATCTGGAAGTGCATCGGGGTCCGTCCGCGTCGCAGGCGCGACCAGGTACGTCATCGACACGACGGGCGGAAAGCCGGCTGTGACCTTGCAGCGTCGCATGCGCAGCATTTGGCAAAAGCAGCCGGTCGCTATGCCGTCCTCAAATGGCGGCAGTTGCGTCCTGATCTGCGCCTCCTCTTAACCTCAGGCTATCGTGAGGGCAACTTCGTTTCTGGCGGCCTGCCGGACAGGCCCCTTGAACTGCTGCAGAAGCTCAATCGACGGAAAGCGCTGGCAGAGCGGCTGCCCAAGGCGCTGGACACCTGATCGCGCCAGCCCGAGTTTGATTGCCATGGAAGGTTTTCTTGCGCGAGGACGGCTCGCGGCACTTACCCTATCAGCCGGTGATGATCTTGGATCAACAGCGACCTGCCATTCCGCTTTTCGGCGTCCCCGTTGCGGATCAAGAAGCCGAAGTCATTCTGACGCTCTGCACCATCTGCGCGCGTGTGAAATGGCCGATCGGTGTGCCATCAGGCGTACGCAAATGGATCGAACCCTCAGAGTACTGCCGCCGCGATGGGGAGGAGGTTGCCCTGATTTCCCACCGGTTCTGCGAGGAGTGCTACCTGCGGCTTCAGGCGGAGGAGTGACACAATCCGCCACGATCGGTCTGGGCCAAGCCCTGTGGTAGATCACTGGGCGGGGCAACCGGTGAGTGCCTACTCCGGTGGCGACTCGAGCGAGGTGAAGATCTCCGGATTCTCCATTCCATCAACAGAGTCGAGGGACGGCCCCAAGGCGACGGCATAGACGAATATTCGTGGCGACTCGGGCGGGCCGATCCGTTCCAGCAGCTCCACCAGCCCGACCGTTGGTGCTTGGCGAGCAACCAGCTTGTCTTTCGGCTCGCCAACCGGCAAGTTCCCGGCTACCAGAGCTGTTTCGGTGACGAAGGCGGCCCGGTTCGAGTCAGACGCTCGGACCGCCTCAGTACCACAACCCCGGCATCGACGAGCGCCTTGCAGTCGTCGAGAGCCTCACGCAACCAGACATGGCTTTCGCGGGTTAGGACCCGGCCGGCGAGGCCTGTCTCGCCAGCGTCGAGAAGCAACTCGGCGGTTCGCAGGACTTCGTGCACCTGGGCCGCCACGCTCCCCTCCATCCGGCGCCAGTGATCCCATGACTGACGCAGGAGGCCCTCGTCCTGAAAACACAGGTGCATCAGGCGTTTGAACTCGTAGAAGGCCGCGTCCGCAACCTCGATTCCCTGCGGAACGTGGGAGACGGTGGCGGGGTCCTTCGCTTCCTTTCGCCGGTCGAGAAAGCGCGATGCCTCACCCATCGTCAGGTAACGGTGCTGGGCGTATTCGTCGGGAACTCCCGCCTGTCCCAGAAACACCGGCAGGAGTGGCGCCGTCACTGGGCCGATCGGCGCGTGCCACATCATGCGCAGTTCCCAAAAGCCGGGATGGACCAGCGGCACGACCTGCCCGTAGCCAGCGGTGTCGCCGGTCAGCACCTCGGTCGAGATCGACCAGAACACATCTTCGCGGGTGATGCCGCCTTCCTTGGCGGCCCGCTTGCGCATCTCGGCCTCGACCCAGGCAGGCCCCTCCCACGGGCCCTTCCCGTCCCCGTAGATCCTGTTCACGTCGAACGGGCCCGAAGCGGGGTCGAACCAGCCGAGGCCCACTGCGGTCTGGATGAAATGGTCGGGAAAGAGGAAGGTGTCGTCCGGCTTCGTCGGAACCACCCCGACATACCCCGGCCGGGAGGCGCGGATATCGTCGGCGCCGAGCTTTTCGGCCACCCAGAGTCCCTTGCCGCCGGAAAACTGGATCATCACCCAGGCTTCGTCCGGGTCGGCGATGAGGTGGGAATTGCCGCCGTAATCCGAATACCCGTGCTCCGCGATCAGCGCGGCAATCAGGTCGACGCCTTCGCGAGCGGAGCGGGCGCGTTCCAGCACGATGCGCGCAAGGTCGGAGTAGTTCGGCCCGCTCTGGTGCGCGGGCGTCATCGCGATGAGTTCGGGGCGCGAGGTCGACCAGATGTCGCGCACCGCCACGCCATGTTCGTTCAGACCGCCATTGGTGATCGGCGCGGGCACGCCGAGGTAGTAGCTGTAGCTCACGCGCATGTGCCGCGCGGTGGTGGCGGATTGTGGGATCGCGCTGCGCACGCCCGGCATGTCTGCCTCCGGCCCGACGCCCACGGCGATCGTGCTGCCCGGCGCGTGCTCGGCACGGTCCACGATCTCGAGCCAGTGGCTCGACGGCTCGTCACCGTATCCGGCCAGCCAGGCGTGACCATCGGCGGTGAGGTTGCGGCCGATGTAGATCCCGTAGCTCATGGCGTCTCCGTTTCTGTGGTCGTCCCGCGCAGCGGAAACAGGCAGGCATGCGTGTGTCCCGGCGCGATCGCGACATGCGGGGGCTTCGCGATCCGGCACGCGTCCTGCACCCGCGGGCAGCGGGTCGCGAAATCGCAGCCGGGCGGGCGCCGGATCAGGCTCGGCACCTCGCCCGTGATGCTCGCGGCCTCGGGGCGGCGGCGGTCGGGGTCGGGTTTTGGCACGCCCTCCACCAGCGCGCGAGTGTAGGGATGGGCGGGGGCGGCGAAGATGTCGGCGGTCGGCCCGTCCTCCACGATCCGGCCAAGGTACATGATGGCAAGGTGGTCGGCGATGTGGCGCACCACCGGCAGGTTGTGGGTGATGATGAGATAGCTCAGCCCGTGTTCCGCCTGCAGGTCGGCCATCAGGTTCAGGATCTCACCCTGCACCGACACATCGAGGCCGGCGGTCGGCTCGTCGGCGATGATCAGCCTCGGGTTCAGCGCCAGCGCGCGCGCCACGCCCACACGCCGCGCCTGCCCGCCGGACAGCTCGTGCGGGTAGCGCGCGAGAAAGGTGCGCGGCAGGCGCACCATGTCGGCCAGCCGCTCGGCCTCCGCGTCCAGATCCACGCCAGAGATGCCGTGGATCGTGAACGGCTCGGTGATCAGCGCGCGCACCGACTTGCGCGGCGAGAGCGAGCCGACCGGGTCCTGGAACATCATCGCCATGTCGCGGCGGAGCGGCTTGAACTGCCGCTCGGCCATGGACGAGGTTTCCTGCCCGTCGAACCGGACCGATCCGCCGTCGGCCTTCAGCAGGTTCAGGATCGTGCGCCCCAGCGTCGTCTTACCCGAGCCGCTTTCGCCCACCAGCCCCAGTGTCTCGCCCGGCCGCACGTCGAGGCTGACGTCGAGCACTGCGTCGACCCAAGGCTTCGCCACGCCGCGCAGCCGCGCCCGGATCGGGCCCATGGTGCGGAACCGGACGTTGAGGTCCGAGACGGAGAGCAGCAGGGCATCTCCGACCGCAGGCCGCGCGGGCACCGGTGCGCCGGCATTGCGGGGCACCGTCGGCACATCGCCCGGCGGCGGCCAGTCGGGATCGGCCAGCGGTCCCTCCAGCAGATGGCATTTCGCGACGCCGGTGCCGCGCTGCGCGACCGGCGGCGCGATGGTGTGGCACTCCGCCATCACGCGCTGGCAGCGGCTGGCGTAGATGCAGCCCTGCAGCGCAGCCGTCAGGTCGGGGATGTCGCCGGGGATCACCGGCAGTCGCGCCGCGACCTCCTCGATCCGGGCCGGGTCGCATTCGAGCAGCGCGCGGGTGTAGGGGTGGCGTGCGTTGTGGAAGATGTCGTGCACCTCGCCGGTCTCCACCACTTCGCCGGCGTAGAGCACCACCACGTCGTCGCAAAGTTCCGCGATCAACCCGAGGTTGTGGGACACCACGACGATGGTGGTGTCGAACTCTGTGCGCAGCTGCCGCATCAGCGCGATGATCTGCGCCTCCATCGTCACGTCGAGCGCGGTCGTCGGCTCGTCGGCCAGCAGCAGGTTCGGCCCGGTCAGCATCGACATGGCGATGCCCGCGCGCTGGCGCATCCCGCCGGAGAACTCGTGCGGGTAGGCGTCGACGCGCGTATCGGGGTCTGGGATGCCGACGCGGCGCAGCATCTCGACGGCGGCCTTGCGCTTGTCCTGCGCGCTCATGCCCTTGCGGCGATAGAGGATGTCGGCCATCTGCCGCCCGTAGGGCAACACCGGGATCTGCGAGGTCATCGGGTCCTGGAACACGACGCTGACCTCCTCGCCCCGCACCGCGCGCAGGCCCGCCTCGTCGAGCCGCAGCAGGTCGCGGCCCTGGAAGCCGACGGTTCCGCCCGTCACCTCGGCGTTGCCCGCGAGCAGGCCGAGGATCGACCACAGCACCGTGCTCTTGCCCGAGCCGCTTTCGCCGACGATGCCAAGGATGCGCCCCTTGCGCACGGGGAAGCTGACGTTTCGCAGCGCCTTCACCCGTCCGCGCGAGGTGCGGAAGTCGACCGAGAGGCCGGCGATGTCGAGAAGCGTCTCCATGCTCAGCGCCCCCGGCCCATGCGCGGGTCGAAGATGTCGCGCAGCGCCTCGCCCAGGAAGGTGAACCCGAGCGTGGTGAGGATCAGCGGGATGCCACCTGCGACGACCATCCAGGGCGCGTCGCGGATCACGAGGTAGCCTTCGTTCAGGATCGTGCCCCAGCTCGATTGCGGCGGCAGAACGCCAAGGCCGAGAAAGCTGAGTCCGGCCTCCACTGTCACGACCACAGGCACCTCCATCGCTGCGAGGATCAGCAGCGGCCCCATCACGTTTGGCATGATGTGGTGCCACAGGATGCGCGCCGTCGAGGCGCCGAGCGCGCGTTCGGCCAGGATGAACTCAGTGTTCTTCAGCGCCAGCGTCGCGGTGCGGGCGACGCGCGCGTAGCTTGGAATCGTCGTGATGATGACGATGGCCAGCACGACGCCCAGGCTCGGGCCGGTCAGCGCCACGGTGGCCAGCGCAAGCAGGATCGTCGGAAACGACCGCACTGCGTCGAAGACCATGAGAAGCAGGTTGTCGAGCCAGCGCGGCCCGAAGCCCGCGATCATGCCCAGCGCCATGCCGATCACCAGCGAGACCGAGACGCCGATCGCCGCGATCTGCAGCGCCACCCGCCCCCCGTAGAGAATGCGCGAGAAGGTGTCGCGGCCCAGCTGGTCGGTGCCGGCCAGATGGGTCCAGGACGGCGGCGACATCCGCGCGGGGATGTCGAGCGCGTTGGGGTCGTAGGGCGCGATCAGCGGCGCGAAGACGGCGCTTGCGACGAAGATCAGGACCAGCGCCAGCCCGATCATGCCCTGTACGTCGGTCAGGAAGTGTCTGAGCTTCTCGCGCCGCTCGCGATGCGCGCTTTCGCGCCCGGTTCCGAGGGGGGCGACTTGGCCCGGCACTTCGGGCGCCTCGGGCGGCGGGCGGCGATCAGAGCGACTGTCGGACACGGGGATCGAGCGATGCGATGAGGAGGTCAGAGATCAGGACGACGAGGATGTAGAAGCCGGTGGCCACAAGCACGCCGCCCTGCACGAGGGGAAAATTCCGGTCCGACACGGCGTCGAAGATCATCTTGCCCAGACCGGGGCGGGCAAAGATGATCTCGGCGAAAACCGCCGCCGAGATGAGGCCGCCGAACCCCATCCCGATCAGCGTGATCGTGGGCAGGATCGCGACCTGAAGCGCGTAGCCCGTGACCTTGCGCGGCGACAGCCCGTATGCGCGGGCCGAACGGATATAGGGTTCGCCCAGGACCTCGAGCATCGAGGCGCGGACCATGCGGGCAAGATAACCGACCCAGCCGAGACCGATGGCGAAGGCGGGCAGGATCAGGTGGCCGAGCTGGTCACCGAACTCGCCCGGCTCGCCCGCGCCGATCGCGGGCAGCCAGCGCAGTTGCAGCGCGAAGATCAGCAGCGCCCAGATCGAGACGAGGAAGGACGGGATCGCGATGGTCCCGACCGAGAAGATGCCGGTGACCCGGTCGATCCAGCTGTTCTGCCGGACCGCCGCCAAACACCCCAGCGGCACGCCGAGCAGGACGGCCCAGCCCATTCCGGTGAAGATCAGCGCCATGGTGAAGCCGATGCGCTCGGCGATGATGGCGGTCACGGGACGCCCGGAAAACACGTCGCTGCCCAGATCGCCCTGCAGCGCGTTGCCGACATAGATCAGGAACTGCATCGCCACCGGTTCGTCGAGGCCCATGCGCGCCGTGTACTCCGCGATCGCCTCGGGCGAGGCGCGGGTGCCGAGCGCAAGAATGGCGGGGTTGCCCGGGATCATGTGCAGCATCGAGAACAGCAGCAGCAGGACGAGCGCCACCACGACCAGCGACAGGGTCAGCCGTTTCACGAGGTAGGAAAGCATGGCACAGGCGCCTCTCGGGCATGGGCCCGCGCCGCCGGACGGGACGGCGCGGGTTTGGGGTCAGGCGCGCGTGAAGTTGCGGTAGTTCAGCTCACCCGAGGGCGCCGCGTCGATCACGATGTCGGTGGTGTGCGCGTAGACCTCGGGCTCGTGGTTGATCCAGACATAGGCGCCGGTGTCATCCATGATCTGCTGCATGCGCAGGTAGATCTCGGCGCGCGCGTCCGGGTCGGTCTCGGTCTGGCCTTCGAGGTAGAGCCGGTCGTATTCCTCGTCGGTCCAGCGTTCCCAGTTCCAGACGCCGACCTGCTCGGAAATGAACCACTGCGTCGCCTCGTAGGGGTCGGGCACGGTGGCGAAGCGCATCAGCCACATCTCCAGCTCCTGCCAGGTGTCGCCGGCCTCCTCCATGCCCATTTCCCAGAACGGGCCGCTTTCCATCGGCAGGATGCGCAGCTCGATGCCGACGGCGGCGAGGTTGGCCTGAATTATCTGCGCGGTCAGCAGCCGCTCCTGCCAGTTCAGCGTGCGCAGCGTCAGTTGCAATCCGTCGACCCCGGCCTCGGCCAGCAGTTCGCGGGAGCGGTCGGGGTCGTAGCTGATCGACGGCTCGCTGCGGTGCCCGATCAGGCCGGGGCAGATGATGCCGTTCGACCGGGCCGAGGTATTGGCGAAGGCGCCCGCGATGATCGTGTCGACGTCGACCGCGTGCTGGATCGCCTGGCGCACACGGATGTCCTGCAGCTTTTCATGCTGGGTGTTCATGCCCATCCACATGTACTGCAACTCGCCGGCGGTGGTGATGGCGGTGTTCGCGGGCATCGTCTCGGTGTAGCGGGCCAGGGCGTCGGGGCCCAACTCGGTGCACTCGATCTCGCCGGCCTCGTAGGCAAGCTCGGCGGCCTGCACCTCGGTGATGACCTGCAGCACCACGCGGTCAAAATCGGGCGCCGGGCCGGTCCACTCCGGGTTGCGCTCGAACACCGCGCGCTGCCCGGGCGTGGCCGAGTATGTGTAGGGGCCGCAGACGGCGGGAAACTCGGTGGTGAACCGCCCGCCCACGTCCTCGACCGCCTGCTGGCACAGGATCGCGCCCGGCCCGTGGCAGAGCGTCACCATGATGAAGGGCGCGAAGGGCGCCGACAGTACCAGCGTTCCGGTCAGCTCGCCGGTCACCTCGACGGTGTCCAGCGCGTCGAAGTAGCCCGACCACTCGGTGCCCTTCATGCGCTCGTAGGACCATGCTACATCAGCGGCCGTGACCGTGCCGTAGCCATTCGACCATTGCAGGTTCGGGGCCAGCTCGAACTCGATATGGGTCTCGTCAACGTATTCAAGCCGCGTGACATAGGCAGTGGGGCGCCAGGTGAAGGCGTCGCCATCGCGCACGTATTCGGCGAGGAACGGCAGGCACTGTTTCTGCGCCTCGATCTCGGTGCCGCCGACCATGTAGCCGGGGTCGAGGATCTGGTTGTCGCCGTCGAGCCTGAGGTTCAGAACGCTGCCTTCCTGCGCGCGCAGCATGCTCGCGCCGCCGGGCACGAGGCCCGCTGCCCCGATCGCCGCCGAGGAGGCGAGGAACGTCCGTCGTGTCGTCATCATCCGTTTCATTGTTGTCTCTCCCGTTGGGCCTTGGCCGATCTTGTTGTTTCCGGCGGAGGGTAGTCCGCCATTCCATCAGACGAGGGTCCGGCCGATCCTCTCGTCCCAATCGTTCTCCGCGATAAGGTCGTCGCCGTGCCAGACACGCAGGCTGGCGCGGATGCGAAAGCTGTCGCGGTCGGCGGTCAGCTCCGTGTGCGTCTCCGACCGCATGCTCCAGGCGCCTCGCGACAGGCCGAGCGTCCAGTCGGCGGTGGCCTTCGCCGACAGCGGATCTTCGGCGGTGATCACATGCCGCTCGAACCCCTGCTCCGTCATCGTGATGTCGTTGCCGAGGATGCGCACGACGCCGTCGCCGTCGGCGATCTCGACCACATGCTCGCCCGTCACCGCGTCCTCGCTGATGCGTACCCAATTCTCGCCCTCGGCCAGCGTCTCGGTCTCCAGCTTTGGCGCCGTCACGGCTGGCTGGAACGGCGCCAGCGCGGCGTCGTCCGGCGATACCGCGCGCAGCGGCAACTCCAGGTAGCTGCCCTCGGTGTGGATCGTGGCCGTCACCGCCTCGGGCGCGGGCCAGATCATCGGGAAATAGCTGGTCGAGATGCCGAGCCGCAGCCGGTAGCCGGGCGCGATCCGTTGCGCAACGTGCCGCATCGGGATGGCGATGTCGTAGACACGGCCGGGCTCCAGCGCCTCCGGGGTCTCGTGGCTGTCGCGGTGGGTCAGGTTGAACACGCCGAAGGACACCCGCGTCGAACGCCCCTCGGCGTCCACGGTACAAAGCCGCGCGGCCAATTGCGCGACCGGCCGGTCGACCGAGACCTTCAGGTGCACAACCGCGTCGCCCGCGAACTCCAGCGCCTCGGTGAGCGGCGCGGTGTCGAAGCAGAGGCTCCCCGCATCCTCCCGCCGCTGGTCGAGCGGCGCGTCGCCGGGCCGCGAATAGCCGCACCACTTGCCCGATGCCATGCCGACCCAGAACGGCGAGCGGTGGGCCAGTGCTGCGCCAACTGTCGGCGGCTCGCGCCCGAGCGATCCGTCCGGACCCAAGTGGAACGCCGTGCGCGTGACATTGGGCGAGGGCCAGAACGGCTCGGCCACCCAGCGGCCCGGGCGCTCGGCATAATGGCCGGCGGGGGGCACGCAGTCCTGCATGTAGAGCCTCAGCTGCGGCTCCTCCATGATCCCGGTCTCGGCGTCCTTCATCCAGTAATCCCACCAGCGCAGCTCTTCGTGCAGGAAATGGATCGCGGGTCCCGGCTCCCCGATATGGGGGTAGCGGTGCGCCCAAGGGCCGACGAGGCCCTTCTTCGGACCCTGCAGGTTCTGCATCAGGCGGAAGACGGTGCGGCAATAGCCGTCGGCCCAGCCCGAGACCGCGTAGACGGGCACCGTGACCTTCGACCAGTCCTCGCAGATCGAGCCGTGCTTCCAGAACGCGTCGCGGGTCTGGTGCTCGAACCAGTTCTTCGCCCAGAGCCCGCTGCACTCCAGCCGCTCGGTCCACATCTCGAACCAGCGGTTGCCGACATTGGCCGGGTCGGGCGGCAGCGTGTTGCGCCCGAACATGACGGCGGCCCAGGTCATCTGCTCGCCCAGCACGCAGCCGCCCATGTAGTGCACGTCATCGGCGTAGCGGTCGTCGGTCGAGCACAGCGTGATGACGGCCTTCAGCGCCGGCGGCTGCATCGCCGCGATCTGCAAGCCGTTGAAGCCGCCCCAGGAAATCCCGATCATGCCGACGTTGCCGTCGCACCAGTCCTGCGCGGCGATCCAGGCGATGGCGTCGAAGCCGTCCTGCAGCTCCTGCTGCAGATACTCGTCGACCATCAGCCCTTCGCTGTCGCCCGCGCCCCGCAGATCGAGGCGGATCACCGCGTAGCCATGCTCGGCGAGGTAGGGCTGCATCGACGCGTCGCGACCGGCGGTGAAATCGTTCTTGCGGTAGGGCAGGTATTCGAGGATAGCGGGGACCGGGTTGTCGGCTGCGTCCTTCGGCCGCCAGATGCGCGCGCCGAGGCGGCACCCGTCGGGCATCGGAATCTCGAGATGATGGAGTTCCTCGATCTCGCACGGCGCCTGCAGCATGGGATGTCCTCTTGCTTCTTGCGTGACGGGATGATGACGCAGAACCGGACAGGAAGCCATTTCGCTGAAGTTCGCAGCTTGACACTTCGGGTGCGTCAGGTTGCGATAGGGGCATGTCCAGCTTCAGTGAAAACCTCACGCTGCTCTGCGGGCACTTCCGGTCGATTGCCGAGGTGTGCCGCCGCATGGGTCTCAATCGCCAGCAGTTCAACAAGTACCTTAGCGGCCAGGTGCATCCCTCGCGCCACAACATGCGCAGGATGTGCGATTTCTTCGGAGTGACCGAATCCGAGATGCTGATGGACCCGCCGCGCTTTGGCCAGCTTCTGGGGTTACGAAACCGGCCCATCGCCAAGGCGCAGCTCGACGTGCCGCTGCGTCACCTCGAACGGATCTTCGCGCGCAGCCATCCCATGGACCGCTACGCCGGCTACTATTTCCGCTACTTCTATTCGTTTGGGAACAAGGGCTGCATCATCCGTTCTCTCGCCGGCATCGTCGTCCGGGAGAACCGCGGCTATTTCAAGAACATCGAGGTGCTGCGCGACCCCGACACACGGCGATGGACCGGCAGCAACAAGTACGAGGGCATGATCTTCCAGCTCGCTGACCGCATCCAGGTCTTCGAATACGAGACCAAGGAGGTGAATTCCGTCACCCAGATGACTCTCTACCCCAGCTATCGCCAGAGGATCGATTTCCTGATGGGCATCCAGACCGGCGGCCCGACCCGCAGGGGCCGGAAACCCGGAGCCTCCCGTGTAGCAATGGAGTTCCTCGGCACCGAGATCAACCTGCGCCGCGCGCTGCGCCAGACCGGGCTGTTCCGCCCGGACGATCCGTCGCTCCGCCCGGAGATCGTGCGGGCGATCACGAACGAGATCCGCAATGGGGATTTTGTGCTCGAGGTCGATGAACCGTGAAAGTTTGCTCGGAAACTTTACCTGAGGTTGGCCCTGGATCGGTCACGTCCGTCAAGGTTCGCTAATCGCTTTTTCAACGGATGATCTTTCTGCACTTCGTTCTGCGTGCCGGGCTCTGGGGTTCTCTCCGCGGCCTTCGCAAAGGGTGCCGCAGGTTTGCGTTCAGGGTCGGGTGGATCGAAGTGTTGTGCGCGATCATTGCCGCGGTCGTGGGACCGATCTCACCCTCGCCGTGCGTCCCGGCTGGACGCATTTGGGGGTGCCGATGATCAGCGTATTCTCAATTTCTGCGTCTATGCCATCCGGCGTCGCGATGGTCCTGGGTGGCGGCGGTTCGCGGTGACGCGCCAGGATGTTCAAGATCACGCCGGCGGAATGGACGTTGTGCGACAAGGCCTCGGCGCAGGCGGCTTCGACGGCGTCCAAGCCATCGGTGAGCACGGCACCGAGGATGTCGACTACCTGCCGATCACCGCCGGGCTGTCGTTCGAGCTTACGCTGCACACGGCGCAGGGCCGGTGGCAGATCCCAGTCCTTGAACGGCGCCCCGTTGCGCAGCGCGCCGGGTTTACGGGCCAGGACCGGGATGTAATGGAGCGGGTCGTAGATCGTCTTGCCGCGGCCGAAGGCACGATCATGGCGGGCGACAACCTGACCATCCTGCCAGCATTCCAGCCTGTCGGCATAGGCGCGTATCTCGACAGGACGCCCGACCGCGCGGGCGTCGACCGAGTAGCGGTTCTTGTCGAAGCGCACGAGGCAGGTCTTGGAGACGGAGGCCGGGACGGCATGGAAGCCGTCGAACGGGCCGACATAGGGCACCAGGCTTGGACGCTCCTCCTCGAACATCTCCCAGATCGTCTTGTCCGGGACGTCGGGATGTTTGTTCGCCTTGGCGTGGGCGATGCATCGGTCCTCGAGCCAGGCATTCAGTTCGGCATAGGACCTGAACTTCGGCCGGGGCACGAAGACCCGCCGCCGGAGCACGCCCACCTGGTTCTCGACTTGGCCTTTCTCCCAGCCCGAGGCGGGCGTGCAGGCGACCGGATCGACCAGGTAATGTCCGCACATCTGCTGGAACCGGCGATTGTAGGCGCGATCCTTGCCGACGAAGATCGTGTCCACAGCCGTCTTCATGTTGTCATAGATACCCCGGGCACAGGCCCCGCCGAAGAACGCGAAGGCCCTGTCGTGCGCGTCAAACACCATCTCCTGGGTCTCGCGCGGATAGGCCCGCACGAACGGCATCCGGCTGTGGCACAGGCGGACATGGGCAACCTTCACGGTCGTGGTCACGCCATCGAGGATCACGATCTCATGGCTCCAGTCGAACTGGTAGGCTTCACCCGGATCGAAGCTCAGCGGGACATAAGCACTGGCCGACGCCTCCTGTGTCGCCTCCGACCAACTGGCCGCATATCGGCGCACGGCATCATAGCTGCCGTCATAGCCCCGGTTGCGCAGCTCCTCGTAGATCCGGATCAGCGTCAGTCGTTCGCGCTTCGGCCGCCGCGCATTCTCGGCCAGCATGTCGTCCAACTCGGACCGCCAGGGATCGATCTTCGGACGCGGCTGCGTGGTGCGGTCATAGGTGAACTCGGTCGCGCCAGACCGGATGACCTTGCGCACCGTGTTCCGCGACAACCACAGCTCGCGGCAAATCTGCTTGATCGACTTGCCTTCGACGAAATGCGCACGCCTGATCTTCGCGATCGTCTCCACAACCAACATCCCCTGACTGCTCCCTCATGCCTTTGAGGAAGCTTCTGATCAGAATTATCAGGGGGGTCACTTTTGGACGCCGATCACCCCAAGATGGGGGTCAATCTTGCATGCCGATCCACACGGCAAGAACCAGGCGCTGGTCGCAATCAAGGATGGCCAGAAACTGCGGCGCTGCATCGGGGCCGTTTTCCTCAGCAAGCTCAAACGCTCCCTTCATAGCATCGGCCAAGGTTGCAAAACGCTCAACGACTACGGGGGCAGCGGTGCCCGACATCAGAGCTGCAGGTGTCCGGTGCATCCGCGTCAGCGCGAAAGGCAGGCTGGGATCAGAAGCGATAGTCCCACCATTTGCGACAGGACCCATCGGGCGCGGGCCCGACTGGTTCGGCAGGGGAAGGTCAAACATGGCAATATCTCCAACGGCGCAGGAAGCCACTCTCCCCGCCTCATCCGTCAAAGACCAATCCGCCGCCCTCTTCCTCGAAGCGGCAGCGGATGATGAAAACCTATGTCGGCAATGCGAACTATTCCGCCGTTCGGCGTAGAACTTCCAAGGTCGGCTTTGTTTCTACGCTATAGTTGCCTCGGCGGCATCAGGAAAAAGGCAGCAATATAGCATGACCCAGTCTCTTAACCGGCTCGTGGAACGGCAAATCCTGAAAGCCCTCGCGGAGGGCAAATTACGCGGCCTTGAAGGCGAAGGGAAACCACTGCCCGACCGCTCGGGCGAGGCGTTTACCGACATGGCGACAGCAGTGGCTGTCCGCATAATGGCCGAAGCAGGCACACTGCCCGAGGAATTCAAGATCAAGAAGCTGCTGGAGGCAGCGAAGCAAAGCTACAGGGAAGCAGAGGACGATGACGCCAAACGCGTTGCAATGGCCCTGATCGCCGACCTGCAGCAACGCTACAACATAGCAGTAGAGGCAAGACGGCGGTTTATGGGAAGTTAGCCGGAAACGTCCACCCGTCTGCTGCGCAGCATCTGGCAAGATGGGCTCTTCACGATGAGGTGCCCCTAGTTTCCTAGACACCTGCCTCGTTGAGTTTCTGCTGTCTGATCTCGAAGTCAACGGGCGACAGCATGCTATTGTTTGTGTGCTTGGGGTTGTAGTTGTCGCGCCAAGCCGCGATCAATTGGTGGGCATGGCGCAAGCCGGCGAAGAGGTGCTCGTTGAGCAACTGCACGAGGGGCATGTTCACCACGTTGGTGCGGATCGTTGATCGCGGCGAGCGTTTCGGTGGTGTCGCCTGTCCCGTCGTTTGCGATCACCATAATCTCGACATGCACCGCCTCGCCATTCTCCCGCGCGAGCAAGGAGACATAGATCGTGATCAAGTCCCCGCGGTTGTAGGTGATAACAATACAGTCGACTCGCGCAGGTGCGGCGAGAGGGGACGTCCGTGACGACAGACTTCTTATCGCCAGCCCGGTGAGGAGAATGGGTGAGATACCTTTTGCATTCCGGTGGATATTCCCGAACTGAGGCAATCCAATGAAATCCCGTGAGCGTATCCAGTCCGCCCAGAAGGTAGGGACACCCGCAGCAGGTAAGGCTGCCCCACCCGTCCGTCCAACGATCGCCCGGAAGGCGCCATAAAAAAGCGGTCCATCAGGTCTACCGGAATGTCCGGAGCGATTATGCGGACACGGCCTACGGCCATGATCAGTTCAGGCAGCGGGCCAGAAGGTTTTGAAAATAAGGAAAGAAAAAAGATGATCTTCACCGAGACGCCGCTTGCAGGCGCATATCTGATCGAGCTGGAGCGGCGTGGCGATGACCGTGGCTTCTTCGCTCGGGCCTTCTGCGCCCATGAATTTGCCAACCAAGGCCTCGTCTCGGATTTCGTGCAGGCAAACATGAGCCTGAGCCGCGATCCAGGGACACTCCGCGGCATGCATTTCCAGCGCGCCCCCGCACAGGAGACCAAGCTTGTGCGCTGCGTGGCCGGCGCGCTTTACGACGTCATCGTCGACAACCGGTCCGACAGTCCCACCTACCTGCAGAGCTACGGCGCCGAACTAACCGCTGAGAACGGTCTCGCGCTCTATGTGCCAAAAGGTTTTGCGCATGGCTTCCAGACGCTCGCGTCCGACACGATGGCAAGCTACATGGTCGACGAGTACTATACGCCTGAATCCGAGGGCGGCTATCGCCACGATGATCCGGAGCTCGGGATCTACTGGCCCCGGGAGGTCACCGTGATCTCGAACAAGGACGCGAATTGGCCCTTGATCGGAGAAGGACGCACAGCATGATTATCGTCGACGAGGCGCTGAAACGGCGCGAGTCCAAAGGACGCCCGATCCGCGTGGGCATGATCGGCGCAGGGTTCATGGGCCGGGGTACGGCCAACCAGGTCGTCAACTCTGTTCCGGGGATGCGGCTCGTGGCGATCGCCAACCGCTCGGTCGACAAGGCGCGCCGCGCCTACGAGGAGGCCGGCGTCACGGAGATCGCTGAGGCCGGCACGCAGGACGCGCTCGAGGACCTGATCCGCGCGGGCAAGCCCGCGATCACCAGCGATTTCGGGCTCTTGTGCGCCTCCGATCAGATCGATGCCATCCTTGAGCTGACCGGCGCCATCGACTATGGCGCGCGCGCCGCACTCGCCACGATCGCGGCGGCCAAGCATTTCATCACCATGAACGCCGAGCTCGACGGCACGATCGGCCCGCTGCTGAAGCGCAAGGCCGACGCGGCCGGGGTGATCTACTCGGTCACCGACGGCGACCAGCCCGGAGTGCAGATGAATCTCGTGCGATTCGTTCGCTCCATCGGGCTGACGCCGCTCATCTGCGGTAACATCAAGGGTCTGCAGGACCCCTACCGGACCCCCGAGACGCAGCGCGATTTTGCCGAGAAATGGGGCCAGGATCCGCATATGGTCACGAGCTTCGCCGACGGCACCAAGATCTCTTTCGAGCAGGCGATCGTGGCCAACGCGACGGGCATGGGCGTGGAAAAACGCGGCATGGTCGGGCGCGAGTTCCAGGGCCATGTGGACGAACTGACCAGCTTCTACGATGCCGAGGCGCTGCGCCAGACGGGCGGGGTCGTGGACTATGTTGTGGGCTCGAAACCTGGCCCTGGCGTCTTCGTCTTCGGCTTCCACGACGATCCCAAGCAGCGGCACTACCTCAATCTCTATAAGCTCGGTGAGGGACCGCTCTATTCCTTCTACACGCCCTATCACCTGTGCCATTTCGAGGTGCCGCTCTCGATCGCGCGTGCGGTGCTGTTCGACGACACCGTGCTCGCCTCGCCCGACGGCATCCGGGTGGAGGTCGTTGCCACGGCCAAGACAGATCTCAAGGTGGGGCAGGTGCTCGACGGGTTTGGCGGCTTCCTGACCTATGGAGAGGCTGAGAACGCGCCCACTGCCGCGGTCGAAGGGCTTTTGCCGATGGGTGTGTCCGAGGGCTGCGTCATGGCCCGCAATGTGCCCAAGGACGCGACACTCACCTATGCTGACGTGATCCTGCCGCAGGATCGGCTGATTGACCAGCTCAGGGCGGAGCAGGCCGCGATGTTCGGAGGCTGAAACGGAATGGCCCCCCGGGGTCGGGGGCGCGTCATCCTAGGCCTTGTCGGGTGAGCCGTCTGGGGCCTTGTCCGAATCCTTGCGCGAAGACCTGGCTCAGGCGGCCTTCAGGCGGAACTCGTCGTCGAGCGCGCCCTGCTCGATCAGCGCCTCGAGCTGCTTGAGGCGGATGAAGTTCCGCCCAGTCAGGTGCTCAGGCTTCAAGCCGAAATCCTTCGCCGCCGCGTAGAGCTGCTCGGCGCCGCTCTGCGCGGTCCACTTGAGCGCGAAGCCCGGCACCGCCTTTTCGATCTTGGCCGAACTCACGCGGTAGGAGCGGCTGTCCGGACTGGCGCCTTCGGCGAAAGCTAGCTCCGCGCCCGGCACCGCGTCGGCCACGATCTTCGCGATATCGCGGATTTGGTAGTTGTTGTCCGTGCGGCAGATGTTAAACGCCTCCGCGCGCACCACCTCGGCAGGCTGGTCGAGCATGACGAGAAAGGACCGCGCCATGTCTTCCACATGGACGATCGGCCGCCAAGGCGTGCCGTCGGACTGCAGCAGGATCTTTCCCGAGGTCAGGGCATGGGCGACAAGGTTGTTCAGTACGATGTCTAGCCTGAGCCGCGGCGAGGCGCCGTAGGCGGTGGCGAAGCGCAGAAAGACGGGTGTGAACCGGTCGTCGGCCAGCCGAGAGAGGCTCTGCTCGGCGCGCACCTTCGACTCACCGTATTCGGTCTGCGGGTTGAGAACCGAGGTCTCGTCGACGAACCCCTCGCCAGCCTTGCCATAATTCGAGCAGGACGAGGCGAAGAGAAACCGCTCAATGCCCGCCGCCTTGGCACATTCGGCGACATGGACGGCGCCGAGATGGTTGATCGAATTCGTTAGGCCAGGTTTGAGTTGGCCAAGCGGATCGTTCGAAAGTGCGGCGAGATGCACCACGGCATCGAAGCCCCGCAGGTCCTCGGCCGTGAGGTCGCGGATGTCCTTGCCGATATTCGGGATGTCGGGGACGGTCCCCGCCGCCGGGAAGTCTGCAACGTCAAACAGTTCGATATCGCACCCAGTCACCCGGATGCCCGCCTCGACCAATACCCGGGTCGTCACCGTTCCCACGTAGCCCAGATGTCCTGTTACCAGGACGTGCTTGCTCTTGCCAAGTTGCCCAGGGTCGATTGCCATTTTTCCACATCTCCTCGAGTCGCCGCTTGTCGGCGAGGTGATCGCAGCAGGACCAGAAGCCCCTGTGCTGGTAAGCCATAAGTTCGCCCATCTCCATGAGCGCCCGCAAAGGCGCCTGTTCCCACATCACGCCAGGCCCGTTCACCGGTTCCATCACGTCGAACACGCCGGGCTCGAGCACGAAGAAGCCGCCATTTATGAGGTTCGGCGCGCTGTCAGGCTTTTCCTCAAAGCCCAGGACACGCCCCGTCTCGTCGTAGTTCAGGTGCCCGAAGGTCGTATGCGGGTTGACCATGGTCATAGTCGCAAGCCGTCCGTGCGATTTGTGAAAGGCGACGAGTTCCTCAATGTTTACGTTCGACAGCCCGTCGCCGTAGGTCAACATGAAGGTGCCGCCCTCCAGGTAGGGCCGCATCAGCTGCAGCCGCCAGCCGGTCATGCTCTCGACGCCAGTGTCGATTAGGTCGACGATCCAGGGCGGAGTCGGAACATCGAAATTCTCCTGAGGCGGTTCCTGCCGGAGGATGTCGCGGCGCGCGAAGTCGACGCGTAAGTTGCCCTCGTACTGGCTGAGCTCCGCGATGTAGCGCTTGATGGCTTCGCCCATGTAGCCGAGCGCTAGCACGAAATGATGATGCCCGTAGACCGAGTAGTGTTGCATGATATGCCACAGGAGCGGCTTGCGCCCGATTTCGACCAGCGGTTTGGGGCGGATTGTAGTCTCCTCAATGAGGCGGGACCCCTTGCCTCCGGCAAAAATTGCTACTTTCACTATGAATACTCCCAAAAGACTGTCATAGCCGGATGGTTGTGTCTACACCCCACCGCCCCGTCTGCATATCCCGAAGGATAGGGCAAAGTATCCGCCAAATAGTGGAAAAATTGGGGAATTGGGGAGATTGCCGAACAAGATGCTGTTGGCTTCGTCAATGGGCGACAGCATGCCGTTGTTCGTGTGCTTGCGCTTGGGGTTGTAGAACAGCTCGATGTATTCGAACACGTCTTGCCTAGCGGCGTCGCGGGTCGGGTAGGTCCGACGCCGGACGCGCTCCCGCTTCAGGAGTTGGCAGAAAGCCGTGTACGATACGGCGATCGGAGGCTGCATGTCCTGTTTCAGCGGGAAGGCTGTGCAAAACCACTGTTGAGACCTGAGACCCGGTTATGGCCACACGCTGCGCTATTTGGGGGCTGCGCGCGCGGCCATAACCTATTGGCAGCCCTTCTTCCCGACGTGCTATGGTCCGGAGTTCGCCAGCCGGCTACTCGATCAATGGGCCTACCTGAACAAGGTCGAGCTCGACTTCTCCCGCCTTGGAAAACCCACGGATAACGCTTTCATCGAGGCGCTCAAAAGCCGGCTGCGCCAAGAATGTCTCAACGCTTCCACGTTCCTGTCGATGGCGGACGCGCGTCAGCGTATCACCGAATGGAGGATCTACTACAACGAAGAACGGCCGCATTCGGCGCTCGGAAACTTGACGCTGAGCGCCAAATGCGGCCAAACTGCAACCAGCCCGGAAGGTCGGATGAAGCCCGGACCAGAGACGGGGTGAAGTCCCTCTGGCTCGAAAGCCTACTTCAGGGAGGTGAGGTGCCCCTAGTTTCCTAGACACCTGCCTCATTCAGTTTCTGCTGTCTGATC
>Ga0076930_100401_pt1 | contig 44806 bp, 36 predicted proteins | sample HotLakConsoUCCRE_FD_71149 | JGI IMG/M metagenome (GOLD analysis project Ga0076930, IMG submission 71149) | Hypersaline microbial mat communities from Hot Lake, Washington, USA - Hot Lake Consortium UCC-RE (version 3) (version 3) ...
ACTGGCAAACTCAGGACCCCTTTTTGTTCTGTGCTCATCACCATGATTTCTTTCCCAAAGGTTTACCGGACATGTCCCCCGAAAGCGGATTGGAAAATCGAATGATTGGCCAGGACTTTTCCGGAAAAGATGGTTGGAGCATGTATCACGGAAGTAAGGTACCTGGTTTTCCTGCCCATCCACACAAAGGATTTGAAACAGTGACCATCGTGGAAAAGGGATTGGTGGACCACTCCGACTCATTGGGAGCAGCCGGTAGGTTTGGCAATGGTGACACCCAGTGGATGACCGCTGGCAGAGGAGTCATGCATTCGGAAATGTTTCCACTTCTCAATGAAAAAGAAGGAAATGAATTGCATTTGTTTCAGATATGGCTGAATCTTCCCAAAGCCAAAAAAAATGTGCCGGCACATTTCAAAATGATGTGGAAGGAAGAAATTCCGGTAATTAATGTCCCGGATTCAAGTGGTAAGCATACGGAAATTAAATTAATCGCTGGAAAATATGGAGACCGGACTGCACTGCCGCCTGCTCCTGATTCCTATGCTGCAGATCCCGCCAATGAATTGGCCATTTGGTTGCTGAAAGCTGAACCTGATGCAGTATTCACCCTGCCGGAGGTATCCAAAGGGACAAACAGGAGCTTGTTCTTCTATGAAGGTGACTTTATAGACCTGGAAGGTGAACGAATCCCCAATGACCATTCCATAGATTTGGGTGAGGAAAAGGCCTTCGAAATAAAAAACGGTAGTAAAACAGGTTATTTCGCATTCTTACAGGGAAAACCTTTATCGGAAAAAGTCGTTCAGCATGGACCTTTTGTGATGAATAGTAACCAGGAAATTCAGGAAGCGGTAAACGAATTTCAGCGAACGCAGTTTGGAGGATGGCCCTGGAAAAGCCATGAGCATACCCATGACAAACAAAAAGGGCGATTTGCCATTCATGCCGATGGCAGAGAAGAGGTTAAGTAACCAAAAGCCGGCAGGGAATGCTGCCGGCTTTTGACCTTATTTGACATATTTCGCATTAGCCAGGTAATCATAACTCATGGCCACACTTTTTATGGGTTCGTGGTTATACCGCTCCACTTCCACATAATAGCCTTTCATCCCCTGTGCATAAGCAGCCTTGAAAATGGGTTTAAAATCCATATCTCCGCTTTGTCCGATTTCTTCCTCATCTTTGATGTGTAATAAGGGAAATCTACCCTTGTATTTTTTCAGGTAGTCTACCGGGTCATAACCTCCCTTAGTAGCCCAGTATACATCCAGTTCCATACAAAACAAATCCGGGTCAGTATTTTCCAACATGAAATCATACATGACTTGCCCCTCAATCTTCTCAAATTCTCTGGCATGGTTGTGAAATCCAAAGGTCAGGCCATTGGCCTTTGCAATGGCACCCACCTGATTGTAGTAATTGCACCATAACTCCAATTCTTTCAAAGTGTCTGGTATGGGCATGGAAGGCTTGATCAGAAATTCGGCCCCAACGGCTGCATGTGCTTCTGAAGCTTTTTTCCACCAGTCCATTGCAACAGCATGTTGGGCACCCTGGAAATCTGAGGGGCCACCAACATGGGCACTTTGCATGGTCATTCCCAAATCAGCAACCATCTTTCTGATTGCTGCAGGAGCCATCCCGTATATCTTCCCTTCCGAATAGTTTGCCGCTTCCAGGTTCTTAAAGCCAATTGCAGCTACTTGTTTGAGTACCCCGGCTACATTTCCCTTAATATCTTCTCTGAGGGAGTACAATTGCAGCCCGATTTCTTTTTTGGCGGGCATGGCTCCAAAAGACCATTGGCTCCCCGAAGAAGCAGTCAGGAGGGTCAAAGCTCCTATTTTTTTAATAAACGACCTTCTTTGATTACTTTTTTGCATAGGAAATTATTTGATAGGTGAATGGTGAAATTAAAATTCAATTGAAGCCATAAAGCTACCTGGAATTTTATATTTATTAATCGAAAACATTTGTTTTTGGATTTTCAGGGTCACCGGGACCAAAATCAATCGATTTTTGTTAACTTGAAAGGCAAAAATAAAATTAATTGAATTATTAATGGAAATTGGATGGAGATATTAGGATTGGACATAGGAGGTTCCGGCATCAAGGCTGCTCCGGTGAATATTGAAACGGGGGAGCTCACAGCTGAAAGATTCAGGGTACCTACCCCGAAGCCTACTAAACCGGAAAGTGTAGCGGATGCAGTCCTAACTCTGATCGAACATTTTAACTGGAAAGGACCTATTGGTTGCGGATTTCCGACGGTAGTGAATAATGGGCGATGCATGACCAAAAGCAATATTCACAAAAGTTGGGTGGGAGTACAGGTAGATCAATTGCTTTCGGAAAAGACAGGACTCCCGGTTACCGTCATCAATGATGCCGATGCCGCCGGTCTGGCTGAAATGACCTTTGGGGCCGGAAAAGGAAAAATGGGATTGGTAGTCACGGTTACCATAGGTACAGGGTTAGGTACGGGGGTGTTTTATAACGGTCAATTGATCCCCAATTTCGAACTGGGAAGAATCTATTATAAAAACGGAGAAATCATTGAGTATTTCGCAGCCGACTCCGCACGCAAAAGTGAAAATCTCAGCTACAAAACCTGGGGAAAACGCTTCAATAAATTCTTAAAGCACACCGTAAGGATCATCTCGCCTGACTTGTTCATTTTGGGGGGAGGAGCCAGTAAAAAACTGGACAAGTTCGAAAATGAAATCACCGTGGATGTACCTGTTATCGTTGCTGAGAATAAAAATGAAGCCGGCATCATTGGAGCAGCAGTGGCTGCTCATCTGAAAATGCTCAAAGAACAATCCGTCATATGAAAATCAGGATACTGACCGGAGGACTGATTTTTTCCCTGGCCTCAATTTCCTGGGGACTATGCCAAAACACCATCATGACAGTCAAGGGGCCCATACCTGCAGGACAAATGGGGCAGACACTGATTCATGAACATGTACTGGTGGACTTTATTGGTGCGGATAGCATCTCGCCTTCCCGTTGGGACCAGGCAGAAGTGTTGGAAGTAGTCAGCCCTTACCTGACCGAGCTATCGGGCCTTGCCATCCAAACCCTGGTAGAATGTACCCCAGCTTACCTGGGCAGAGACCCTGAATTACTGCTTGCACTTTCTGAGAAGACGGGCCTTCAGATCCTAACCAATACAGGGTTTTATGGGGCCGTAAATAACAAATACCTTCCTGAAAAAGCTTTTGCCTTATCGGTAGAGGAGCTGGCAGACATTTGGGTGGCAGAATGGGAAGGAGGCATTGAAAACACCGGCATCAAACCGGGCTTTATCAAAATTGGTGTCAATGGTGACAGCCTTTCCGAAATGCACGAAAAACTCATCCTGGCAGCAGGTCTTACCCATAAACAGACCGGCTTGACCATTGCCTCACATACTGGTCCGGCCCTGCCTGCCAGACAGCAGGTTGAAACATTAAAAACCATAGGGGTCCATCCATCAGCCTTCATTTGGGTGCATGCCCAAAGTGAGGAAAGACTGGAAAACTATTCCCTGCTGGCCAATGAAGGTGCCTGGATAAGCCTGGATGGTATACAGCCATCCAACCAAAAGGATTATTTAAAAAAATTAAAGTTTCTCCGTGACGAAGGCCATTTGGACCGGGTTTTGATTTCCCATGACGCAGGCTGGTACAGCCCAGGTGAGGAAAAGGGAGGCAATTTTAGGGAGTACATCACCATTCCCAGGGAATTCATTCCCCTGTTGCTTGCGAATGGTTTTACTGATGCAGACATCCGGCAGCTTATGGTCACCAATCCTTCCAAAGCATTTACTATTGGAAAAAAGCTATTAGAAAACAATTGAATCAATTATTCCATTTATAAAAACCCAAATACCATGAAAATTAAAAGCATTGTACCAGGCCTGATGATCATTTTCTTTCTGATCAATCACAGTTACGCTCAGGAGCCAAAAATGAAAACCATTTTTAACGGAAAAAACCTGAAAGGATGGACCGTTGAGCCGGAAGATAATATATGGTGGACCGTTGAAGACGGAAAGATAGCGGTAGAGAATGACCCGACTAAAACGGGATCCATCCTCTGGACCAAAAAAAAGTATGGTGATTTTGTCTTTCAAATGGACTTCCTGATGGGGACCGGTACGGTGGATTCAGGCATTTTCCTCAGGTCCGAAAAAGACCAGATACAAATTGGGATTTCCGGCTCCTTGCAACGGGACATGACCGGATCACCTTATATCCCCGGAAAGTCTTACCCTGTAGAAGCTGAGGGGGTAAAGGATATCCTACAACTCAAGTCTTGGAATACCATGAAAGTAAAAATGGTAGATCAAACCTACACAGTTTGGATCAATGGAGAAGAAGTGATGACCTACACTTCGGAAAACATGCCTGATAAAGGCCCGATTGGACTGCAACTTCACCCCAATAATGAAATGAGCATCCAATTTAAAAATATTCAAGTTGGTAAATTATAGGTCTAAATTTACCGTTAAAAAATAAAAGAAAGGAGATTATCATTTCTTTAAGTGACATTGATCATATTTTTCCAAAAAGCATTTTGTTTATTTTGATATACAACGACAAAGTATTTGTCTGTGTAAATTCGAAAACGGCACTTTAGTTGTTTAAGAACTTGAAAGAATAAAGCTTTTAACCAAAAACTATAATCATGAAACGAATCATTGTTCCCGTGGATTTTTCTCCCTATTCAGAAATTGCTTTTCTAAGCGCTGCCAAAATTGCCAGTAAGGGAGATGCCAGTATTTCTTGTGTAAATGTCATCAACTCAGATCTGGACTGGAGAAAACTCTCGGAAAACGAAAAATCCAAGTATCCTGAAGTCCTTGACCTGGAGGCAGAGGCCAAGGACAAGCTAAAATCATTTATCAGCACCCATAAGGTAAAGAGCACTCCCATTGAAGCCCTGGTGGAGGTGGGTGTTCCCAATCAGGTATTGGCAGAAATCGCCAACAAACAAAAAGCCGACCTTATCGTAATAGGTGCCTACGGTAAAGGCTATGAAGAAGGAAAATTTATTGGTTCTACCACGCAAAAAGTAATGCGAAACGCCAATTGCCCGGTATTGGCGGTTAAAAAAGTACTGGATGGCAGGGCCATGAAAAAAATGGTCTTTGCCTCCTTGTTCAATGAAGTGAGCAAACCTGCTTTTACCAGAATGAAGCCTCTGATAAAAAATATTGGCGCTTCAGTGTATTTTCTTTTTGTCAATACACCTTCTAAATTTACAGATAGCGGCAGGGCAGAAGAGCAGATGCGCCAATATGCCACTGGCCAGGAAGACCTGATCATTCACCGGCACATCTTTAATCATGAAGAAGCTGAAAAGGGCATTGTGGCCTTTGCCGAGAAAGAGAAAGCAGGTATCATTGGAATCGCTTCCAATGTGAGGAAAACAAATGCTTCCTACCAAATCGGTGTAACCGATACTGTGCTTTACAAGACAGATATTCCCGTATTGAGTGTGAAGTTTGAATAAATCTTTTTCCTGCGGCCGGTATTTTTGACCATGCCGGCCGTATTCCCTTATCCAGGATCCTTGCTTCCATACTCCAGGCAAATGCCTTTTCATGCCTTCATTATTGATACCTAATCGGTAGCAAATTCATTTTTAGCAAAATTAACAGTATCATCATTAAGGCCGTCCCTATGATTGCCATTTTGTTGATAAAATTTTGTGCCTGTACCGGACTATTGAATGCTTTTCCCAAGGCTTTAAAAATCAATATCCCAATGATACCACCAAAAGTATTGGTAATTAAGTCTGTCACATCAAAAGCCCCCAATTTCCACACAAATTGGGCACCTTCAACTACTAAACTGATTAAAAAAAGGGAAAACACTATTTTACCCCTACCCCTTTGAAAAAAAAGCATCCCAGCATAAATGCCCAGTGGAATGAATACCACTGTATTCAAAATATTTTCAGCTTCAAAGATCATTGAGTCCCCAAAGGGTATAAAATTGGTTATCCTTTGGTCCATGTAAGTAAATTTCACACCCAATTTTAATAACAAAATCCAGAAAAGTACCATTAAGTAGATGCTGCCTAATACAGCGGTCAATTGGTTGCTTTCTTTTTTAACTTCGAAAGATTGATGCATGACCTTTTAGGATTTAAAATCTTTGATACAAAGAATAACGAATTGGACAGGTTGCAGTACAGGTCAACAAACCCATTTGGACAGACTTTCTTTTTCAGTTTTCACTAACGGCTTCGATTTCTTGTTTCCGGATAGATGCGATACCCTCCCAAATCAACTCCAAACCGGAAAATACCTGCTGGATCACATTGGCCATGGTAGATATGCTAACATCGGTCTTTCTTGCTTTAAGCTGTGTGTACAGCAATTGAAGCAGGGTTGAATAATTGGATTTTAATTTTTCTTTTACACTTTGGATGATCTCCGGATTTGCTTCATTCATAGCTAAATACTCCTCAAAAACGGTCAGGAAATCCTTTACCTCTGACTGCAGGCTTTCCAGGATTTCAGTTACGAAAGGTTCTTCCGCATTTTCCATTTCCACTAAATTATGTACAATATCTTTAAACTCTTTGGCCCCAACTACCAGGGACCTGAGGGTTTGTGTCAAATTACCTAGCAGGGCGGCATCGTTCAGGCTAAGTTTTTTCTCCTGCAAATACATGACAAAAAGGTACAATTCTTCCTCCAGGTTTTTAAGGTTTTGGTAATCCTGCAACAAATCCCTGGGCTGATAGGTTATTTTCTTCCAAACCGAAGCATCCTTTTTGGGCCCTTTATGCTTGTTGATGATTTTTCGAACAAATTTCAAAGCGTCTTTTAAGACCCAGTCCAATTCTTTTTCAAAAGCAAGAACTGCTACCGAAGGCACATCCAAAGGGACATTCTTAATGTACCTGGACCTACCTTTGGGTACATCGGCTTTAAATTTTTTAACCAGCCACCTTTCAAGAGTAGGTAAAAAGGGGAAAAAGCCGAGAATCATGATGAGGTTGATTAGGGAATTTAAAATTACCAATTCCATTAATGGATCCATTATATTAAACCAATGCATGGTCAGGTAGATCAATTGATCTATCCAAAAAAAACAAAACAAACCTGCTATCAAATTAAACATGAGATTAGCCAGAGCCAGTCGCTTTTTATCAGCTGAACCATCAAATGCCCCCAGTATCAGGGTAAATGTTGTCCCAATATTAGCACCAATGACCATAGCCAAAGCATGGTCCGTCCCTATCATCTGCGCATTTACGGCACTCAAAACGATTACAATCATGGCGGAGCTGGATTGGATCATCACTGTAATGATTATTCCCGTAATTAAATATACCCAGAGTCCATAGGATTTAAGGGCACTGAGATCCATGGCCGCAGCATACCCCTCAATAGCCAGTTTCATATAATCCAATCCCAAAAACAATAAACCGAATCCCAATAAGAAAATCACGGAGTTTTTCAGAAAGGGCCTGCTGTTCATAAACAGGTAAGTCATAACCCCAATGGCCAAAAAGGGAAAAGCAAAATCAGACACACTGATTTTGAACCCAAAAGTAGCTACTATCCAGGCGGTGAAGGTAGTACCCAGGTTGGCTCCCAGAACCACACCCAGGGAATTCCGCAAACTGATCATCCCTCCACCTAAAAATGCCAGAACCATAAGGGTAACCAGGGAGCTACTTTGGAGAATGGCAGTAATACCCGTACCTGCCAAAATGCCTTTCCAGGATTTATCGGTAAATCTATGTAACAGATTTTTAAAAGAATTACCACCCAATTGCCGGATAGCCTGTTCCAATTGGCTCATTCCCCAGAGAAACAGTCCTATACCTGCCAGAAACTCCCAATAGTCAAATCCTTCTTCCATAATATCAATGATTTAAATTGGTAAAAGCTAAAAGCTTATGGCTGATTTTACAATACCTGCGTGCCATTGGAATCAACAGCCGAAACCTGCATCAATTGACGCCTGAAGGCAAAATACCAAACCTTTTTGGTAAAATCAGCGCATTCAACCATTCTACTGGCGAAAACCAATAAATTAAAGTAGTTTTAAAGACTTTTTCTTCCTTGATGCAATCGATTGTCTCAGGGTTATAAAATCAAAGTATAATGTTTATCTTTACTGCATACAAATTAAGAATTGATTTGATCACCAAATAATTACTATAAAACACTTAAAATAACCCCTATTATGAACAAACGAAATTATAGCCTGCTCATTTTGGTTTGCCTGCTTATGGCGGCATGTGGGAAACCCACCGTAGAAACAAGGGAAGGATGGACCAACCTGTTTGATGGAGAAAGCCTGGATGGATGGAAACAACTGGATGGGGAAGCCGAATTCAGCATTGAAGATGGTGTCATCGTCGGATCGGCAGTTGCCAATACACCCAATACCTTTCTGGTTACCGAACAAACCTTCGAAGACTTTATCCTGGAACTTGAAATCAGGGTAGACGATGAATCAAGCAATTCCGGTGTAATGGTAAGAGGGCAGCACAACCCCGACGCCAATGAGGGCAAGGGAAGGGTTTTTGGTTACCAGGTGGAATGTGATCCCAAGGAAAGGGCCTGGTCCGGAGGCATCTATGACGAAGCCCGTAGAGGCTGGTTGTATCCTCTGACTTACAATCCGGATGCAAGAAGTGCCTTTAAATTGGGGGAATTCAATACCTACAGGGTAGAATTCATTGATAACACTCTAAAAACCTGGGTGAATGGACAGGAAGTTGCCTATTTGGTGGATGATATGGACCCTTCAGGTTTTATTGGCCTTCAGGTACATGGTATTGGTGACAATCCTGAGAATGCAGGCAAGAAAACCTATTTCAGGAATATCCGCATCAAAACAGAAGACCTGTCTCCAACCCCCTTTGAAAACGATGTGTTTGTCGTCAGTACCATTGATAATGAACTGACTCCCCATGAAGAGGACAAAGGCTGGAAGCTTCTTTTTGATGGAAGCAGCAGTGAAGGCTGGAGAAGTGCCAAAGCAGAAACCTTTCCTGAAGGAGGCTGGACCATCAATGATGGTGTCCTGACCATTGAAGCTGCTGATGGCAGGGAATCAGCCAATGCTGGTGATATTGTCACAGTAGACAAATACAGTGCCTTTGATATGGCCTTTGATTTTAAATTAACGGAAGGGGCCAATAGTGGTGTCAAATACTTCGTTACCCTCAACGAAAACAATTCTGGTTCAGCCATTGGGCTGGAATACCAGATTTTGGATGATGAAAGGCATCCTGATGCCAAGCAGGGAAAAGATGGCAACAGAACCCTGGCCTCTTTATATGACCTGATCAAGGCAGACAAGCAATCCCGCTTCGTCCGGCCAATTGGGGAATGGAATAAAGGAAGAATAGTAGTCCGTCCGGACAATACGGTGGAGCACTACATCAATGGCCTGAAAGTGGTGGAATATACCAGAGGATCTGAAGCCTACAGAGAGCTGGTGGCCGATAGCAAATACAAGGTTTGGGAAAATTTCGGAGAGGCTGAAGAGGGCCATATCCTTTTACAGGATCATGGTGATGAAGTTCATTACAAAAACATTAAAATAAAAGAATTGAACTGAATGCCAGCATCAAATGCTGTTTATCCTGGAAAAGGCAAACCGAATGGTTTGCCTTTTCTTTTTTCATTAATGGCCAGGATGCCAACAGTTCTTTACACTTACCTTCAGTTGATTTCAAAAAAAAATCTAGCGATACCAGCTGGATCACAATTAAACATAAAACCTTGCAATTGTTCTGAAAAATTTATTAATTGCCTTTCATGTAAGGTTTATGCCGTTTATGTATTATTATGCAATCGATTGCATATTCTTTATTTTAAAAAACAGTTTTTATCAATAAATTATTAAATTCAAATCTGAAATAAGTTCAATACCTAACGAAAAGTTAATACATGTAAGAAAAAAGCAAGTAAATCAATGTAGACAGGCTGGTATTTTACTCTAAGTACAAGCTTTACGAAAAATTATCATTCAATTAACGTCAAACCAAAAATTATGACCTCGAAAAATTACCTGAAAACAGGGCTATTGTTGTTTCTGATGGCCTTTAGTACCCACCTGGCACTGGCACAAAATGTGCAGGTCAGCGGGCAGATTACAGATGAAAATGAAATGCCCATCCCCGGGGCATCCGTGTTGGTAAAAGGCACCTCCACCGGTGCAGCTGCAGACCTTGATGGCAATTATAACATTTCGGCACCGGCAAATGCAACCCTTGTATTTTCCTTTATTGGTTATTCACCCAAAGAGGTGGCTATTGGCAATCAATCCCAAATAGACGTACAGCTAGAACCTGATGTTTCAGATCTTGAAGAAGTAGTTGTAGTGGGCTATGGTACTACCCGAAAAAGCCAGCTGACGGGAGCCATTTCCTCGGTTAGCGATAGGGAAATAGCCGAACAACCCATAGTGGATGCAAGGCAGGCCCTTCAGGGTCGTGCCACGGGAGTAGATGTGACCCAGGCGGGTAGTAAGCCCGGTTCCGCTCCTCAGGTCAGGATCCGTGGAAGGCGATCCTTTAATGCCGGAAATGATCCCCTGTATGTAGTGGATAATATTCCAATTGCAGGTGGAATAAATGACATCAACCCCCAGGACATTGTATCCATGGAGGTATTGAAGGATGCTTCTGCTACTGCCATATATGGTTCCAGAGGAGCCAACGGTGTTGTACTTATTACCACCAAAAGAGGCGAGGTAGGAAAAACTGTAGTTTCTTTTGATTCTTATTATGGAGTCAACCAAAGTCTGGGAAGAATCGAAAACTTTAACGGCGAGGAATTTGCTGAATACAAGAGGGAATCCAGAAGGGCCGTAGGAGAATACCCTGAAGGTCCTGCCACCCAGGAAGCAGACGAAGGACTTTTTGAGCCCAACGAATTGGAAAGCATCCAGCTTGGAAGAAGCTTTGATTATATTGATGCACTGACCCGGACAGGTTCTATTCAGAGTCACCAAATCAGTGTCTCCGGTGGTAGTGAAAAAACCACCTTCTTCCTCTCCGGAAACATGTTCCGTGATGTGGGTGTAGTGAAAAATCAGGATTTCAGCCGGTATTCTTTCCGGGCAAATGTAGACCATAAGATAAACGATAAATTCCGAATAGGTACTTCTACCCTCTTTACCTACAGTGAGCGAAACGGTGAAAATTTTAATCCTATCGGTGGAGCACTTCAGGAAAACCCTTTGGGCAAAACCTTTAATGATGATGGGACAATCAATTTCCAGCCTACCAATGATGGCCTGAGGACCAATCCCCTGGCTGAAATTGTACCAGGTGCCCATGAAGACCTGACCAAAAGGTACAGGATCTTCAACAGTGTCTACGCCATGTGGGATATTGCCCCAGGCTTAAGTTACAGGGTCAATTTTGGTCCGGACATCACGATCAGAAGAAGTGGAAGGTTTATCGGTTCTCAAACCAATGCCCGCCGAGGTGGAGACCCAACCGGTAGTGTCAATGAAGAGTTTCAGGTCAATTATACCCTGGAAAACATCATCAATTATTCCAAATCATTTAATGAAGTACACAACTTTCAGTTTACGGGACTACAATCCCTGCAAAGAGACAACCGGGAATTTACCAGCATCAACGTATTGGGAATCCCTGCAGAGAGCCAATTGTTCCACCGGCTGGGTGATGCCAGCCAGATTACAGGAGCCAATACTAACCTGATCCAATGGACATTAATGTCTTTCATGGGAAGGTTGAATTATGATTACAAAGGCAAATTTCTGTTAACAGGTACCATCAGGGCTGACGGATCTTCCAGGTTTGGAGAAAACAACCGATACGGTTACTTCCCCTCTGTGGCTTTTGGTTGGAACATAGGAGATGAAGATTTCCTTTCCGGAAGCGAGTTTCTGGATCAACTGAAGTTAAGAACCAGCTATGGATCTATAGGAAACCAGGGTATCGATCCTTACCAGACCCAACCTTTGCTAGCCAGAACTTCCTATGAATTCGGAGGAGATGCCGCATTTGGCTATCGGCCAAATACTATCGGTAACCCTGACCTGAGGTGGGAAACCTCTACTACCGCCAACGCCGGTTTGGATTTTGCTTTTTCACAAGGCCGCATATCCGGTACATTAGAGTACTACGTAACCACCACTTCAGATTTATTGGCTCCTCAGCCATTGCCCAATTCTACAGGATTTGGTGGTTATATCACCAATATTGGTAAAACCCAAAACAGGGGTATTGAACTTACTTTAAATACCATCAACATCGACAGGGGTGGTTTCAGGTGGTCAACTGATTTTATTTTCAATAGAAACCGGGAAGAAATCCTTGAACTTGCCGATGGAGATGATATAGGTGCCGGAAGATTTATCGGAGAACCACTTACGGTGTTTTTCGACTGGAATAAGGAAGGTATCTGGCAATTGGATGAAGCAGATGAAGCAGCTGTCTACAGTGACCAGCCTGGTATCATTAAGGTGGAAGACATCAATGACGATGGACAGATCAATGCCGATGACCGACAGATTCTGGGTTCTGCCGTTCCTGATTTTTCCGGTGGTATCACCAACAGGATATCTTATAAAGGCATTGACTTTTCGTTCTTTGTCTTTGGCAGATTCGGCTCCTTGATCAGAAGTGATTTCCACACCGGAGGTTTCAATGCATTGGCAGGACGGTATAACAACCTGAATGTCGACTACTGGACGCCAGACAACCCTACCAATGATTATCCGCGCCCTAATGTCAACCAGGAATTCCCCAAGTATTCTACTTCTTTAAGGTACTTCAATGGTACTTTCCTGAAGGTAAGGAACATCAACCTGGGTTACACCTTTCCTGCACCAATAGTAGAAAAACTTAAACTGAGTAGCCTCAGGGTTTATTCCAGTATTCAGCAGCCATTTATCTTCTCTGAATACAGAAGTAGGCATGCAGGTATTGACCCAGAAACATTCATCGATGGTGAGCAAGGCGTAGAGGGTGGTGTAGTCAATTCAAACATCGCCCCTGCTGTGACACAGATTACATTTGGCATTAACGCAAAGTTTTAAGCGGAAACTAAATTACTGAAACAACATGAAATCAAATATCAAAAATATATTTTCAAAATACTCCAGGATTGGCATGATGGGAGCTGCATTGTTTGCTGCCGCCAGCTGTGAAGGAATTCTTGAAGAAGAGGTAATATCCAATATCGGCAATGATTACCTCAACACCCCAAGCGGATTGAATGATGGCTTACACGCTGCCTACAGTTCATTAAGGGCCTGGTATGGAACCGAAAGGGGAAATAATTTCACCGTATTCGGTACAGATACCTATACCAATGGTGCTGATGGCTCCTTCAAATACATGAATTTCTATACCTCAGATTTTGACTCCCAAAATTCTCACGTCAGGGAAATATGGGACCAGTTCTATCAGGGAATCAACACCTGCAACGCTGTGATAGACCGGGCACCTGAAGTCGAAGGATTGTCTCAGGAAATCAAGGACCAAAGGGTAGCGGAAGCCAAATTTATCAGGGCACACCATTACTTCATATTGGTTCAGCTCTTCGGGCCGGTTGACCTCCAACTGTCCGAATCTGTTATTCCTTCCACAGAAGCGACCCGCACTCCGGTTCCAGATATTTATGCAGCCATTATCAGTGATTTGGAAGATGCAATTCCTTTATTGGACCCTGTCTCTCAGGCAGATGATTATGGTAGAGCTACCAGGCCGGCTGCTGAGCACCTGCTGGGTAAAGTCTACATTACCAAGGCTACGTCAGAAGCTGCCGCTAGCGATGATTATGCCAAAGCAGAGCCCCTATTACAGAATGTGATCAACAATTATGACTTCAGTTTGCTGGACAATTTTGGTGATATCCACGCATTTGGTAATGAAGTAAACGATGAGGTAGTTTTTGCAGTGCAATACGGAAGGAATCCCCTTACAAACGGAGGAGGAAACAACTCCCACGTCTTTTTCCTGATGGAATATGACGTTCAGCCAGGAATGAGAAGGGATACCCAAAACGGACGTCCATTCAAAAGGTATAAGCCTACTAATTATACCTACAATGTGATCTTTGCTGACCGTGAGAATGACAGCAGGTATTTCAATACCTTTCTGGACGTTTATTACTCCAACAATCCCGGCACCTACAACACCAACTTTGACCAGTCAAAGGATCAGGTAACGTTTGCTGCCGGGGATACGGCAATTTACATCCCAGGATACGAAATGCCGGAAGCCGAAAGGGCTCAAAAGCCGTATCAGGTGCTGGTACCTTCTGCTTACAGTGAGCGACTATTTACCAGCCTGAGAAAACACATGGATCCGGGAAGAGCTGATTTGACCCAATTTCAAGGTGGAAGGGATTATATCGCTTTCAGACTGGGAGATACTTACCTGCTCCTTGCTGAAGCACAGCTAATGCAAGAAAAAGTAGCTGAAGCCACTGAGACCATCAACGTTATCCGCAGGAGAGCAGCATTTCCTGGTAAAGAAGATCAGATGGAAATCACTTCTGGTGAAATGGACATGGAAATGATCGTTGAAGAAAGGGCCAGAGAATTACTAGGTGAGCAACAAAGATGGCTGGACCTGAAAAGGTGGGGTATCTTATTGGAAAGGGTAAGGGAGCACAACCCTCAGGCCTCAGGGCTGCAGGACTTCCACCTGCTTAGACCGATTCCTCAAAACCAAATCGACCGGGCTGACTCATTTAGCCAAAATCCGGGATATTAAATCATTACCCATTAAACTACAAAAGGGCTTGAAAATAATTTCAAGCCCTTTTTTTAATCTAAAACCCAGCCACAAAATGATAGGATGCCATAAATATTTACATGGCATCCCGGACCTTAGCCAAAAATCTACTGACTTTTTCAAAGGGATCACCCGGTCCCAGGGTCTCTATGGGTAGGTAACCCTGGTAGTCGCTTTCCCGGATGATCCCCATCAATCGTTTTAAATCAACAGGCTTTTGGGTACCGAAATGGTTTACATTTTCTTTGATTTGCCAGTTTACTGCATGCCGGATATTTCTACTGATCTCTTCATAGGGATCCTGTTGGGAATAGCTCCCGATATCCAGGACCAGTCCAAACCATTCTTCATTTACAGCATCCATTAGGTAGTCCACCTGTTCGGCGGATTGAACGAATTCGTTGTGGTTTTGCATGGCAACGATGACCCCATGCCGGGCAGCAAAACGGGCACATTCCCTACAGGCGCCTATCACCAGCTCAGCTTTCTCTTCCCAGCTTTCTCCCTCCTTCAAGCGAGGGCCTGCAAAAACCCTCAGGACAGGAGCACCCAATTTGGCAGCTGCCACCACCCATCTTTTTACCAAATCTATTTCCCGTTTCAGAAGGTCGCCATCCCCCAGGGTGAAATCATTCCTTACTCCAGTACCACTGATATGCAACCCCCGGTGATGGGCCATCTTTTTGATGCCAAAAAGCAGTTCATCGGATGGAACCTCAGGATATCCCGGAATATAATAAGCCGTAAGGTCTACAGCGGCAAAACCCTCTTTGGCGCAATAATCAAACAATTCCTCTGATGGAAGGGATCCCTTGGATAAAGCCGCATTGAAAGAATAGGCATTCAGACTTAGTTTCAGGTTGTTTTGGCTAACCGCAGGCTTCTCAGGTAGAGTAAGTGGATAAATTAACGGTAAGCCCGCAAGCTGTACTCCTCTCTTGACGAAATCTCTTCTTTTGAATAAAAGCATGTTTCCTGGGTCAGACAAATATTTTGTATGAAGATAGCAGGAATAAAATCAAATAAAAACATATTCTCCCTATTCTCCATATTTATATACCGGCTATAAAGAATTTAAGACAATAAAAATTACAATAAGTAGATTTTCATAAAATTTTAATTTAATTTGTGCAATCGATTGCCTAAACCAAGGAATTACTGGCTTAAGATAAAATTAATTTTTATTATTGCTTTGACTTTAAAATTTATAGGAAATGGAGAACATATTAAATACCACCAAAAATACATTTTTAACCAATGATTTTCTGCTAAAAAGTGATTTTGCCCGGAGACTGTATCATGATCACGCCAAAAAAATGCCCATCATCGATTACCATTGTCATTTGTCCCCGCATGATATTGCCACCGATCGTCAATTTGAAAACATGACAGCCATTTGGCTGGATGGTGACCATTACAAATGGCGAGCAATGCGCACACTGGGCGTCAATGAAAAATTCATCACCGGAGAGGCTACAGACCAGGAAAAATTTAAAAGCTGGGCCAAATCTGTACCCCATACCATGCGTAATCCACTTTATCATTGGACCCATCTGGAACTACTCCGGTATTTTGGAGTTGACCGATTACTTAATGATGATTCTGCCAGCCAGGTCTATGAAGAAACTACGGGGCTGCTCCAGGAAGAAGCCTACAGCACCAGGGGGCTGCTTTCGAAAATGAATGTGGAAGTGGTATGTACCACAGATGACCCCATCGACTCCCTTCAATACCACCAAAGTGCAAAAAAACAAAATCTGTCCCTAAAATTATTACCAGCCTTCAGGCCAGACAAAGCTTATGCCGTAGAAAATCCAAAAAGTTACCTTTCCTATCTGGATAAATTATCGCAGGTATCAGGTGTTGCCATTAGCAAGTACGAAGACCTGCTCACAGCCCTGGAAATCCGGGTGGCCTACTTCCATGAAAATGGAGGTAGACTGTCCGATCACGGTCTGGAACAGTTATATTTCTTTGATGAAAACAAATATGCCATCGCCTCCCTCTTTTCTAAAATCAAGGATGGGAAATCACTGGAACCGGATGAAGTGAGGTTTTTTAAATTCAAAACCCTGACAGCATTGAGTAAAATGTACCATGCCAAAGGCTGGACACAACAATATCACCTGGGAGCTTTAAGGAACAACAACCGGAGAATGTTAAAGGTATTGGGACCCGACACAGGCTTTGATTCCATTGGGGATTTCCCTCAAAGTGTGGCCCTATCGGGCTACCTGAACAACCTGGACAGCAGCGATCAACTTGCCAAAACCATACTTTATAACCTCAACCCAGCTGACAATGAGGTAATGGCTACCATGATAGGCAACTTCAATGATGGCTCCATCAAAGGAAAAGTGCAGTTTGGATCGGGCTGGTGGTACATGGACCAGAAAGATGGCATGGAAAAACAAATGAACACCCTATCCAACATGGGGATTCTCAGTTGCTTTGTGGGCATGCTGACGGACAGCAGGAGTTTCCTTTCCTTTCCCCGCCATGAATACTTCAGAAGAATCCTTTGCAACCTTATTGGTCAGGATGTGACCAATGGCGAACTGCCTGCGGATGAAAAGTGGTTGGGGCAAATGGTGGAAAATATCTGCTACAACAATGCCAGGGAATACTTCGGCTTTTATGAGAGCTAAAAAGCATACAATAACCCTAATTACATAAACAAGGCGCCCCAACTTTTTGGGGCGCTTTGTTTCACCTTTGATGGGGCATCCGAACCAGCCATAAACCGGCTTCATTCCTTTACCAATGCTACAGTACCATTTTTGTGGCTTTGGGTTCAGGTTTATGGAAATAGTGAGCAATGCCAAAGTACATTACCACCACAAAACAAATCATAGGCACATAATAGGAAAGATGAATATTGCCGGTGATATCAGAAACCTGACCCTGAGCAGCGGTAATCAAGGCTCCCCCGAGAATGGCCATGATCAACCCCGAACCTCCCAATTTGGTGTCATTCCCTAATCCCTCAGCAGCCAGGCCATAAATGGTAGGAAACATCAAAGACATGCATACCGAAATTAAAACCAGGGCGACAACAGCTACCATTCCACTTGCATAAATTACCACAAAGCTCAGCAGGATGGCCAGAAAAGAGGAGGTAGCCAAAAGCAGGGAAGGCTTAATGTACTTCATCAAGGCGGTAAATAAAAAGCGGCTGGCAGCAAACAGTATCAGGGAAACCAGGTAATAATCGGAGGCGTCGCTTTCCATCATGTCCAACTCTGCCATCACATACCGGATGGTGAAAGACCAAACGCCAATCTGGGCTCCAACATAGAAGAACTGGGCCATTACACCCCGTACGTAGTTTTTGTTTTTCGACAGTCTCCTGAAGCCGGCTATGATACCGTCCTTCTCTACCGTCTCAGAAGCCACCGGCATCCGCACTGCCTTGATTACAAACCAGACGAAAATCAGAAAAAAAGCCACTCCCACATAGGTACTCACTACCCCGGCCAACTCATCTGCCTGAATGGCCTTAAGGGCTTCCGGACTCATGCTGGTACGGTCTGAAGCTTCTGCAGTATTCAGTTGAGACAAAATAAAAACCTTACTTAGAAAAACACCTAAAACCGACCCAATAGGGTTAAAGGACTGCGCCAGGTTCAATCTCTGTGTCGCCGTTTCCGGAGGACCGATCACCAATATATAAGGATTTGCAGCAGTCTCTAAAATGGATAAACCTCCGGCCAGTACATACAAAGCCAATAGAAAAAAACCATAAGACATCATCATGCCTGCCGGGTAAAACAACAGCGAACCTATGGCAAATAAGCCCAGCCCCAGGAGAATACCCGACTTGTAGGTGTATTTTCTAATAAAAATAGCGGCCGGTAATGCCAGGCAGAAGTAGGAGCCATAAAAGGCCAATTGAATCCAGGAAGTCTGGAAATCAGTCATGCTCATGATCCTTTTAAAGGCTGCCAGTAAAGTATCGGTCATGTTGTGGGCCACGCCCCAAAGCATGAATAGGGAAGTAAGCAGTAGAAAAGGCCAGAAGTCTCTCTTGGAAATCAATTCGGCTTTGGCCGGTCGTATTTGTTGACTCATGGGTTTATATAATTGATTTTTTAGGTTATATGAAGGACAATGCGGAAATTAAGGATTTATCTTTTAACTCCTCCCAAAATCGCTCAGGAATTTTATTTTCGGCTGCCTGTAGGTTCTTTTGGATCAAATCGGGCTGATTGATGCTGAGGGCTACACTACAGATTCCAGGAATGGAAAGGGCAAACTGTATGCAGGCATGAAATGGGGCCACATCATGGGTCTCACATACTTTAAAAAATTGCTCCCTCCACAGGTATTTTTCCCTTCCTTCAGGACTTTTGGGATCTAATTTTCTGTAGTCAAAATACTCTTCCCCGACCAAAAATCCCGATTGAAAGATGGCAGCATTGATGATGCCGACCTGGTCTTGGCGAAGCAAGGCGATAAAATCCATCAATTCCGGAGGATGAGCGTAGAGGGACAAGCTATTCGCCAGCATGATATAGTCCAGGGGAACCTCTCTATAAATCTTTCGGATGATGGTCCAATCCTTGGCCCCCACGCCTACGCCCTTCACTTTTCCTTCTTTTTTAAGTTTGATGAGCGCCCGAAAAGCTTCCATAACCTGCTGCCAGCGGAGCCTTTCTTCCTGCTCGTCTTCGGCGGCACTTAAAAATTCATCCGGATCATGCAGGGAAACCAATTGAGGGCTATATCCCCGGAGTAGCTGATTGTCCTTTTCGAAACATTCCAAAATCCCTTCATAACCGATTTTCTGCACTGCATCATGTTGAAGACCTTTCCAGATTCCCGGTTCAAAGCTGGGCTCCTCCCCTTCCAGGGGTACCCTCACCCAACCCAGTTTGTTGGTAATGATTACCTGATTCTCAGGAATGGCAGATTCCCTTAAAAACTCCCCTAAAACTTCCAAAGCAAGTCCGGCACCATATTTTCCCGCCGTATCAAATACGGTATAGGGGGCTGTTTGGCGAAAAATTTCCTTTAAAATGGATTTTTTTTCAGCTTTGGGATAGGCATGAAAAAGATTGCCCAGGGCACTACTCCCAAATATGACAGGAGGGAATTTTAAACCGGTTTGACCCAAAGGTTTTACTTTCATTCGACAATATGCTCAAAGGCGATCCAGGGTAATTTACTCAGTCTGTTTTATTTTTTATACCAAAGTGTCTGTCCCGTTCAAAGGTTTCCAGGTGGCGGTGTTTTTTGGATTCATAAATATCTGCGATGGTAATCAAAATCCCTGTTTCCTCCACAGCTCCAAATTCGTAGTTCATAGCGGTCCCAAAGGTTTTCATGGTAGAGGAAAGGTTCATGTAGGTGTTGATAAGGGGTGGAATATTTTCTCCCAGTGACCTTACAGTGGAATTGAGTAGCTTATATCCCTCCTTATAACTGAGTCCATCAAAAAACCCTTTGTAGTTATTTTCCTCTGTCTTATACCCCAGTGGATCAATGGGTACTATCAATTCATCCTTGTCAGGAAAATAATGGTTCATGAAATAAATCAGCAAATCCCTTGCCTTTGCCTGATAATGGGGATACATGGTCACTTTGCCAAAAAGGTATTTCACATCCGGGTTGAGCATCACTACTGCACCGAGGCCATCCCACAAATTGTCCAAAGAAAAAATCCCTTTTCTGTTGTCTACGCTGGGCTGATATTTGGGCTGGACAAATGACCTGCCAAGCTCGATGGTATAGGGCAGGTAGTCCTTTACAAACCGATCTGAAAAATTAAATAAGTGGGCGGTAGAAAGGTTTACGGATCCATTGGAAGCAAGCCCTGCATCTGCACATTTGATCAACCGGTAACCTGCTATGATCTCTTTATCTTCCGGATTCCAGGCGATGAGTTGCTCATAACAATTTTCGCAGGTATCATTCTCATCAATATCCAGCGGAAGGCCCGTACCTCCACCTGCTGCTCTGAAAGACACCTCTCTTAACCTGCCGATTTCCTTGAGCACATTGGGCGCATTGTGCTGGTTCACCAGATAAATCTCATTCTCTCCATTGTTTACATATCTCAAAAACCGCTCCGGCGTCAATTCACTATGTATAACCTCCCGGTCAATCGGGTTGATAATATCTTGCATAAATCCTACTTGTCTTGGACAATGTTGTAAACTATTTCTTTGACCTCTTCTGCCCAGTATTTATCCGTTTTAGAAGCATCAAAATACTTGTAAGAAATCGGTTTTCCTATGTGAACTACAATTTTTTTATTTTTTTGCCCGAACATTTCGTCAGCCAAATAAAACATTTCAATATTGGCCTTCACACCTATTTTTTTTCTAAGGTTGGCCAAATTATAAAAAAAAGATGAGTTTCTCCCCTCAATGTAAACGGGTACCACATCTTTTTTGTATTTCCTGGCCTTATTTACGAAACTTTTCTTCCATTCCAGATCCCTGATCCCGTTCTCCTGCTTTCTGGACACCAAGCCGGCCGGAAATACAATTACGCCATTTTCAGAGGCATAGGTATCTTCTATTACCTCCGCACCTTTCTTTCCATGCGTCCCGTGTTTGTTTACCGGAACAAAAAGTTTTCCAAAATGAGGAATATGCATCAACACATCATTGACAAGAAATCTCAGGTCTTTCCTGTACCTTCCCAACACATGCATCAACACCACGCCATCCAGTCCGCCGAGTGGGTGATTGGAAGCAAAAATCACACTTCCTTCCCTGGGAATGTTTTCCTCTCCCTTGATTTCTATTTCTACTCCAAATTCCTCAATCAAAGCGTTTACAAAATCCAATTCTTTCAAATCCCCATGTTTCGACATGATTTGATTAACCTCAGATTCATGCACTATCCTTTTTACATAGCTCAAAACAAAACCTGGCATCCATTTTATCAAGGCAGGATTCTTGTCTCTGATCACTTTTTTAATATCTATGAATTTTTTATCTTCCACGTAAGGTCTTATTGTCATTCGGTTGGTCTACCACCTTTCAGTTAATATATGCATCTGATTCACAATCCCCTGTCATAAATCCAACGCAATAGTAAAGCATACCAACCCAAGAGGAGCATTTTTTTCTAAGCAAAAATAGGGAAAATTAATTTATTGCCTTTGGTATTGATCAGTAACCTTCTGGTGAATGGTCCTGTCTATCCAACAAAAATGGGTATTTGTATTCTGCCAAACATGGATCAATCCCATAATTTTGTGAACAATCAACCGCCATACCGTGTTCTTTTACTTTACTTAAACCCCTTAAACCCCATCCACATGCAACTCGCAATTACAGGTCCCACCTCGGGTATTGGTGTAGAAAAAGTCAGGGCATTGGCTCCCAAATTTGATCAGGTATTTCTTTTGGTCAGAGACATTGAAAAAGCCAAAGCACTTGTAAAAAAAATTAGTACTGAAGATACGGCGGGGAAATTCATCCCTGTTTTTTGTGACCTGGCCGACCTGGCTTCTGTAAAAAAAGCAGCAGAGGTGATCCGTACCCATACCAATAGCATTGATGTATTGATCAACAATGCCGGTGGCATTTTTCCGGAAAGAATCACTACCAAAGATGAATTGGAGCTGACTTTTTCGGCCAATCACCTGGGACATTTTTTACTGACAAAGGAGTTGATGCCCCTGTTGACAAACGGCAATGGCGCCAGGATCATCAATGTCAGTTCGGAAGCTCACAAAGCAGCTTTCGTAAATTTGAATGACCTTCAATTTGACAAGGGATATAGCTCTTTTAAAGCATATGGCAATGCAAAACTTTTCAATATTCTTTTTACCAAATCGCTGGCAGAGAAATTTGGGGAACAACATATCGAAGCCTATGCCCTTCACCCGGGAGTAGTCAACACCAATTTTGGTCAGCAAAGTAAGGGGTTTTTCAAACTGCTTATATCCCTGTTCAAACCCTTTATGATCAGCCCCAGAAAAGGAGCTGAAACAGGTATATTCTTAGCCAGTACAGCTACAGTTCCAGGAAAAAACGGAGATTATTTCAAGAAATCCAAAGTGGCATCCCCCTCCAGGAAAGCCGAATCCAAAAAACTAAGGGATCAGATTTGGGAGAAAAGTGAAGAACTGGTGAAAAAACTGGCCTAAAATTTCGATTTTGGTAAATTCAATTAAATTTGAGAAATTGACCGTCATAAGTCCTTACCGATCTACTTGCCATTAACATCCCCTTAATGAGAGCACTGTATACTTTCCTTACTTTTTACTTGTGGTTTACAGTTCAGGTTTTCTCACAACAGGAAGAGGTGATGGAATTGAATTTGGAAAGTGCCCTTTCCCTGGCCTTTGAAAACCAACCTCTTTTGCAGCAGTTTATCAACGAGAGTGAGAAAACAACCTACACCGTAAAATCAGGAAAATCGGCCTGGCTGCCCCAACTGAACCTGGATGGGGCACTCAACCGGTATTTCCAACAGCCGGTGGCGATCTTTCCTGATTTTGATAACCCGGATTCCGGTGAATTCCAGGAAGTCAGAACCGGGGTTCCCCATAATGCCAATTTAAATTTTTCATTGAGCCAAAACCTGCTTAATAATGACCTTTTCCGGATAAGAGAACAGGCACCCTACTTAAACCAGGAAGCGTCACAAACACTGGAAGACTTTAAAATACAAATGGTGGCCGGGCTAAGCAAAGCATTTTATGAGGTGTTTCTGGCTGAAGAACAGGTCAGGTTGGCAGAAGAGGATATCAAAAGACAAAAAAGACAATTAGAAGACGCTGCCTTACAGCTGGAGGCAGGTTTAACGGATAATATAGATCTTAAAAGGGCAACCATAACCCTTCAAAATACCCAAAGCCAGCTGTACCAATACCTGCAAGAAAAACGAATAAAAATAGCTGCATTAAGGTATTGGCTGGGCATGGAAGAGGACATTGAGATCCAGGTTCAGGCATCTGTCAACCAACTGGAAGCGCAACTTTCGCCAGACACCCTGCTTGTATTTGAGGCAGAAAATCGCATCGAATACCAGCTATTGGAAAGTCAGAAAGACCTTCAAAAGGCGGAAATAAGGTATCAAAAAAGGCGATTTTTACCAGATATTTCGGCTTTTTATGATTACAATTTTCTTTTTTTAAGCCCTGTGGGTAGTCAACTTTTTGATCAGGTATATTCATTTTCTCTGATTGGCCTGCAACTCAACCTCCCCATTTTTTTAGGTGGAAAAAGAAGCTATGAAGCCAAAATGGCGGCTCTGGACCTGCAAAATTTACAACTGGCCCAAAAGAACCTTGTATTGGAGGTAAACCTGGAAATGCAGGAAGCCCTAAGTGCCTATAAGAACAGTGTTTACCTGTTGAAAATGCAAAAGAGCAACCGGGACCTGGCAGAAGAAATCTACGCCACCATAAGCTTGCAATACGAGCAGGGGATCAAAAACTTTCTGGAAGTAATACAGGCAGAGACAGATTTGAGAACGGCAAGGATCAATTACCTGCGCTCCCTTTTCAATGCCACTACGGCGAGGATCGATCTGCAAAAAGCCCGTGGAGAAATAAAAACCGACTATTGATGAAAACAAAACTGTTACTCTTCGGGCTGTTGGTCCTTCATTATTCCTGCAATGAAAAAGAAAATACGGAAACCCAGGAAGTCAGGGTAGAAACCGCAGCCGTAAAAAAAGAGAAAGTCGAACTATCGGATCAATATCCTGCGGTCACTGTGGCCTTGCAGGAGGTTGAGCTCCGGGCTGATGTCAGCGGTTACATCACCAATATCCTGTTTAAGGATGGGCAAAAGGTAAGAACTGGCCAATTGCTCTATGAAATTGACAAAAGCAGGTACCAGGCTACCCTGAATCAATCGGAGTCAAGACTCAAGATTGCAGGTTCCAACCTGGAAAGGGCGCAGAGAGATATGGACAGGTACCAGAAACTCAAAGAGGGGAATGCCATAGCCGGACAGGTATATGACAATGCACTAACGGACCTGCGCAATGCCGAATCGGAAATGCTGGCAGCCCAGGCTCAGGTAGACAATGACCTGACCAATCTCCAATATGCATCTGTTCGGTCTCCATTTACGGGTACCATTGGCTTTTCCTCCGTCCGTTTGGGAGCTTTGGTAAACCAGGGAGAAACACTCCTCAATGTCATCTCCTCCAATGACCCCATTGGTGTTGATTTTTTTGCCGGAGAAAAAAACCTTTCAAAATTCCAAACCATGATGGATGATAAAGAAAGGGTAAAGACCGATAGCACCTTTATGATCAGATTGCCCGGCGGAGAAATGCATCCCTATCCGGGTACCCTTGAAAACATGGACAGGGCTATCAATAGGGAAACAGGCACCATCCAAATCAGACTTCATTTTCCAAATCCGGATGATGTACTCAAGCCTGGCCTGAGTACCACCCTCAGGGTAAAAGCCATCAATGGCGATCCAGTGCTTACTATTCCTCAAAAAGCCACCATGGAGCAAATGGGGGAAATATCGGTTTTTGTCCGCGAGAATGACACTGCCCGGGAGAAGAAAATTGAATTGGGTAGAAAGTTTAAAGACCGGGTTATTGTTGAATCCGGTTTGGAAGAGGGACAGTCTATCGTTATCAGCGGCATGCAGAAATTAAACGACGGGGATAAAATCACCACGCAAAACAGGAATCCCGAATGATCTCATCCACTTTTATCCAGCGGCCCAACCTGGCCATTGTCCTTTCTTTGGTCATATTGCTTTTAGGAACGCTGGCCATAGTCAACCTACCCGTTTCTCAATATCCGAATATTACCCCTCCCATTATACAGGTGACGGCCACCTATACCGGTGCGGATGCCGAGACCATAGAACAAACGGTCGCTACGCCTTTGGAAACCCAGATCAACGGAACTCCAGGGATGGCATACATAGAAAGCACCAGTAGCAACGAGGGAAGAATGACCATGAACATCACCTTTGAGGTGGGGACAGACATTGATATAGCAGCAGTAGAGGTACAAAACCGGATCAATGTGGCAGAGGCTTTGCTGCCGGAAGAAGTTCGGAGACTGGGCATCACCATCCGAAAGCGAAACCCCAGCCTGTTGATGATTGTATCCATGTTCTCTCCGGAGGGAACCCATGACATTGATTTTTTAAACAATTATGCCAACATATTTGTCAAAAACGAATTACTCAGGGTGCCTGGGGTGGGGGATATTTTTACCCGGGCGCAGGATTTCAGCATGCGCATTTGGCTGCGGCCGGATAAACTATTTCAGATGGGCCTTTCGGCTGGTGAAGTCATCAATGCCCTCAGGGAACAGAACATACAGGTAGCCGCAGGGGCATTGGGCACCCCTCCGCAGCAGGGATTTCAATCCTTTGAATATACCTTGTTTACCAATGGGAGGCTAAACAGTGAGGAGGAGTTTGAAAATGTCATTGTAAAATCCTCAGCAGAGGGGGATCAATTGGTTTATCTCAGGGATGTGGCCAGGGTAGAATTGGGGAGGTTTGACTATTCGGTAAATAACTTTACCGATGGCAAACCAGCGGCTTACCTTATCGTCTATCAAACGCCAAACAGCAATATCCTGGATGTAGAGGAAGGAATAATCCAGGCCATGGATGAAATTCAGGAAAATTTCCCCAATGACATGGAATATGTCATTCCTTTCGAATCTGCCTCTGTGGTACGGGTATCCATTGGTGAGGTAGTGGAAGCATTGATCCTGGCCCTTTTACTGGTCTCCCTGGTCGTTTTTATATTCCTTCAGAACTGGAGAACTACACTGATTCCGATCATAATAATCCCCGTCTCCATTATCGGCACATTTGCCCTGTTTATACCGCTGGGATTTTCCATCAATAACCTGACGCTTTTTGGTTTTGTGCTGGCCATAGGAATAGTCGTGGATGATGCCATCGTGGTAGTAGAAGCGGCCATGGGTTACATGGAAAAGGAAAAGCTAGCTGCCAGGGAGGCAGTAACCAAAGCCATGAGGGATATCTCAGGACCCGTCATTGCTATGTCCCTGATCATTGCCGCCGTTTTTATCCCGGTGGGCTTCATTCCAGGTATAGTGGGCCGACTGTACCAGCAATTTGCCATGGCCATCGCTGCTTCCGGCCTGATTTCAGGATTTGTAGCATTGTCCCTGACCCCTGCCCTTTGTTCGCTGATACTGAAACCCAAAAAAATATCCCAACCGGCCAAAGGCATTCAACGTTTTTTTAGCTGGTTCAACCGAAAATTTGAAGCTTTTGGCAAGGGCTATATCCAAAGCATCGAAAAAAGTTTTTCACTTGCCAGGTATTATTTAGGGGGTCTGGTCCTTTTGATTCTGCTGACAGTGTTTTTTTTCAACATCAAACCATCCGGGTTTATACCCAATGAAGATGAAGGAAGGTTGTTCATCACCTATGAATTACCAGAGGGAGCCTCCACTGCCAGAAGCCTGGAAACCATCAAAAAATTGATGGAAATTCTAGGGGAAGAAGAGGATATTTTTCATTTTACTGCCGTCACCGGACTCAATGCGATTAATTTTTCCAGTAAATCAAATAGCGGAACGGTATTTTCCCAACTTCAGCCCTGGAGTAAACGGGAAGGCGAAGGACAAAACGCTTTTGAAATCCGGGACAGGCTGTTACGGGAATTAAACGAAAAAGTACCTGAAGCCAAAATAGTTATTGTAGCACCAGCTGCTATTCCGGGATTGGGCAGCACCTCCGGATTTTCCATGGTGGTGCAGGATCTGGACGGAACCTCAAGCATCACTGAGTTTGAAGCAGAAGTAAAAGCATTTGTTTCCAAAATGAACCAGACAGAAGAAATTGACAATGCTTTCACTTTCTTTAGTGCCACCACTCCTTCCTACCGGGTGGAACTGGACCGGGAAAAAACGGCCAGGCTTGGTGTCAACATAGGGGATGCCTATGCCTCCATGCAAACCTACCTGGGAAGCACTTACGTCAATGATTTTATCCTCTATGGAAGAAATTTCAGAGTAATAGCTCAGGCAGATACCTCCTTCCGGGAGGATTTATCCGGTTTAGAGCAGATATTTGTCAAAAACAGCTCGGGGAACATGCTGCCACTGAGCAACCTGGTCAGCACCAAAGTCATTGAAAATGCCCCTTTAATCAGTCATTTCAACCTTTTCAGATCCAGTACCATCAATGGAGATGCAGCCCCGGGATACAGTTCAGGACAATCGATTGAAAAAATCAATGCCCTGGCAGCTACCGAACTTCCCCTGGGCTACGGCATTGATTTTGCTGGAGTAAGCAGGGAAGAAATCAAATCCGGAGGAAATACCTTACTGATTTTCGTCCTGTCTATTGTATTTGTATTTCTATGTCTGACGGCACTCTATGAGAGTTGGTCTGTGCCTTTTTCCGTATTACTGGCCGTCCCAACGGGGGTGTTTGGCGCCATTTTCACCCTGCTCCTGTTTCCCTCACTTACCAATAATGTATATGCCCAAATCGGTTTACTGACCCTTATCGGTCTGGCAGCAAAGAATGCCATCCTAATCGTGGAGTATGCCAAAGAGCGGGTGGACAAAGGCATTCCTATCCACAAAGCTGCCGCTATGGCTGCAAAATTGCGATTAAGACCCATTTTGATGACTTCTTTTGCCTTTATTCTTGGCGTTTTGCCGCTTGCCTTTTCTTCCGGTGCAGGATCTGTAGCCAGGAGAACCATTGGCTGGACCGTAGCTGGAGGGATGTTTTCAGCTACCTTCTTCACCTTATTCTTGGTTCCGGTATTGTTCTTCCTGGTCAGTAAATTAGCCTACAGCAAAAAGGAATTGGCTCAGCTGGCAGCTGCGGCTAAAAAAGATAATTAGCAGCTAAATCAAAAATCTCCATTTGCCCATTCAGTCCTCTTCCTTTATGACTACTTTCCGGGTAAGCACCGGAGCAGTCATAAAATAACCCAGCACCCTGCCTTCTCCCTGCATCAGCGAAATATTCGATTGAGGATTTTCCGGCGGAGGGCTAAACAAGCCCCCATCCGAAAACAAAAGTGAAACCACCTGATTCAGGTAATCATAGGCAGGCTTATTTAATCGAAGCATCTGCAACCTCACTTCATCATCCTTTTTAAAAGAAAACGCAGTTAATTCAAAGCCATTGTTTAAGATGGAACTGCCAAAGGTATCATCAAAAAGAAAATAATCAGACCGGCGGTTCAGAATGGTATCATTTCTGGTGAGTATCAACCTGTAATAATTATTCTCCTCAAAGGGAATTTTTCCATACAGTGTGAGGTAGTATCCTTCACTGGCAAAAAACCGCTCCTCCTTGAATTCATAGGTAATGCTGTCCAACACAGGAGCCTCCAGGGTGGTACCACTAGACACATAATCTTTTCCGTCCAGAGAAACATTCAACTGGTATTCCTGACCTATGGTGGCGGCCTTACCATTCACCGGCAGGTATTTGCCAAGATCTTCCTCAAACCTGAAAGGCACTATTTCACCGGTCTGCATGTCCTCTATATCAACTTCCGCATGGGCTGCTATCTCATTGGGCAAGGTGTCGTAATAATCCCTGGAATAAGCTACAACAACTCCATTCAAAGCGGCGTCATCTGTCCAGATGGCTTCGATTACGGGGGTTTTTCCGACATTCTCCAAATCAAGAAACACCTCCTCCTGACAAGCTTGTAAGAGCAGCACCATTGATATTATTTTTATCAGCCTCATGGATTCAAAATTTAAAATTGTATGTAACCGAAGGCAGGATGCCGAACAGATAGGTCATCGCCACACCTGGCCGAACAGCGCTGACTTCCTCCCCCAGGCCAGGATCAAAACCGATATCGTTATTGTAAATATCCGTAAATTCGTAGGAAAAGGGGTTTTTCCTGCCATAAGCATTGTAAATACTAAAATTCCAACTTCCCTGCCACCACCTTCCCTTGTCCTTATTTTTTAAGGTCAGGGACAAATCCATGCGGTGGTAATCCGGAAACCGATCACTGTTTCTTTGCTCACCATACAGGGGGACCCGTTGCTCATCTACCTCGTAGGATCCAACAGGGAAAGTCACCGCAATTCCCGTGGTATAAATAAAAGTACCGGACAAGGAAACCCTTTCACTCAGTTGATGGGAGACTACCAGGCTGACATCATTGGGCCGGTCATACCTGGGCGGATAGGGAAAGCCGCCATTGATGCCCTGGATTTTCCTGAAAACCCTGGACCGGGTATAGCTCAGCCAGCCGGTGGTTTTTCCTACATTTTTCCGGAGCAAAAACTCCAACCCGTAGGACCAGCCGTTACCGGAAAGAATCTCGGTTTCAATATTATCGCTAAACAGCACATTGGCTCCCTGCTTCAGGTCTACAATGTTCCTGAAATCCCTGTAATAACCCTCAACAGAAACTTCCCACTGATTGTTGCTCAGGTTTTGAAAAATACCGGCAGAGACCTGGTCTCCCCTGATGGGGAGGATGTATTTCCCGGCAGGGACCCAACGGTCTATGGGAAGTCCGGCGGAACTGTTGGATGCCACCTGAATGTATTGGTAATTCCTGTTGTAACTTCCTTTAATAGCGGTTCCTTTTCCTGCCAGGTACCTTACTGCCAGTCGTGGTTCCAGTCCCTGGTATTGCTGCATTTTTTCACCCAGCCTGTATTCCAGGGTATCTGTTACCAGCCCGGATCCCCCGGGATCATTGCTTTCGTACAGGTAGTTAACGCCTTCTCCTATTTGCTGGTAAAGCCCATAGCGCAGCCCTCCCTCTATACTGATCCGCTCAGAAATCTCCTCCTTCAGGGCGATGAAAAAGTTGTTTTGGAGACCGACCCGTGGATTCGTGACCAGAGGTTCTATCCCGCTACCTTCAGCAGGTTGTAAATCCACAGGGGCGAAATAGTACAATTGACTGTGGATACCTGTCTTGATTTCTGTACTCTCCCGGGGCAGATAAGTTAAGGCGGCCCTGATACCCGTCTCAGAAAAATAATTGGACCAATCAAAACCATTGTCCTCATCGCTAAAACCAATCAGGTATTTGTAATAGCTGTAATAGGCCGTTACATCCAGGTACAATTGCTCATTGATTTGCCTGTCCCAATTGAATGAATTGATCCAATTGTTCCATCCCAGACCAAACTGACCGCTCAGCCCCAGAAAGTCACTGCCGTAATAGGTAGAAAAAGTAAATTTGTTTTTCGTGCCTTTCCTCCACATCAGTTTACCGCTTAAATCATAAAAGTACAGTTGATTGTCCCGGATGTCTTCGTTGGGGGAAAACGCCAAAAATATATCCGCATAAGTTCTCCTTCCTGAAAGTACAAAAGAGGAATTATCGGAAAATAAGGGTCCGTCCACTGTGAGCCTTGAACTGATGCTTCCTATGCCTCCCTCTCCTTCTATTTTTCGGGTATTCCCTTCTTTCAGAGAAATGTCCAACAGGGAAGAAACCCTACCCCCAAACTGGGCAGGGATATTGCCTTTATACAGGGATACATCTGTCAGGGCATCCGGGTTGAATACGGAAAAAAAACCAAAAAAATGAGAAGGATTATAAATCGGAGCCCCATCTATCTGGATCAGGTTTTGGTCAGCTGATCCGCCTCTGACAAACAAGCCGGTGGTCCCTTCCCCTGCGGTATTTACTCCTGGTAACAATTGAATCCCCCGGAGCAGGTCAACCTCTCCAAAAAGGGCCGGGATACGTTTTAACTCCTCACCTGAAATTTCATTGCGCCCGATTTCCGTACTGAGGACATTGTGATCCTCTCTCCTATCCGACACCAACACCTCTTCCAGGGCCATTTCTTCCGGATTAAGGAAAAATTTCAAGTCATCGGTCTTATTATTAATCGCTCTGCTAACAGGCTGGTAGCCCAAAAAACGGATTTCCAGTGTGGATGGAAGGGCATTCATGGCAATGGAAAACCTCCCATCCACATCCGTAACGGCACCTTTGGAAGATTGGTCTTTCCAGAAAACTGTAGCTCCCGGTAAGGGCTCCCCCGAAACCTTATCCAGCACCTGCCCCATCAGGTTATCGGCATCCTGGCCCATCACCCTAACTGAAAACACTGGCAGCCAAACAAGGACCACAAAAAATATATTCCAAAATGGTTGTGAACGGTATTTAAACATTACTTTTGACTTGGTGTTTTTTTGAAAAGAAAGTACTATTGGTTGCCTGTTCCGTTAGAATCAAAAAAGATAACGGTATCTGCTAAAAATAGTTAAGCTTCCCGGGGAGTAATTCATGAAATGAATTTCAATATTCCCGGGGCTTGCCAATAATTAACCAATAATCACTTCGTTTTAAGTATAAATGATTAATTTCAAGCCATGATTTGGGCCTATTCTGATAACAATTCCATTTTGATACTGTCAGCGGTTTTTATACTGCTTTACGCCATTTACCTGTACCGTTTTTGGAAAATCAACCAGAAGATTAAGGTAAAGAAAAGGAGGCTGGTCTGGAAAATGACCTTAAGAACGCTGTATTTTACCTTGTTTTTGATTGCCTTTGCCGGGCCTTCCATAGGAAATGCCATGAAGGAGATCAAACAGGAAGGCAAGGATATCTTCCTGGCCATAGACCTTTCCAGGTCCATGAATGCGGAGGATATCAAACCCAGCCGGCTTCAGCGAGTAAAATTCGAATTGAAAAATCTGGTAAAAAATTTCAGTTCAGACCGGCTGGGGATCATTATTTTTTCTTCAGAGGCATTTATACAGTGTCCGCTCACCTTTGATCAAAATGTCATACAGCTTCACCTGGACGGGTTGAACAGTGGTCTGGTACCGAATTCGGGCACTGATATTGCAGCCCCGCTTAAGATGGCTTATAATAAATTTCTGACAGATGAAAGCCAGGAACCCAAATCAAAAGCCATTATCCTGATCAGTGATGGTGAGGATTTTGGAGATGAGTTGGAAGAAACGCTGGCTCAGCTAAATGAGTCCGGCATAAAGGTCTTCAGCATGGGAGTAGGTACAGGTACCGGCAGCACCATACCCAGAGGTAGCGGTGTAGTCATTGACCAGGAAACCAATCGCCCGGCCATATCCAGACTAACTTCTACCAACCTGAAAACAATTGCCAGCCGGACCGAAGGAGATTATTTTGAGCTCAGTGACGAGCTTCAGGAAATTCCCCAATTGATCGATGCCATCGCCAAGTTAGAAGGCACGGTAATGGCCAGCCGTACGGTGGAGGCATCTTCCAATAAATATTTCTACTTCTTATTGGCGGGCTTGATTTTGGCAATTATTGATTCCATTTTGCCTGTCAGAACTTTATCCATTTAATCTACCTAAACCAACAGTATGTTGTCCAGATATTTACTTTGGGTTTTATTAATTTTGCCTGCTGACTGGAAAAAAATAGCGGCCACCAATGAGGCAATCGCATCGGCAGAAAAGTCCTTTAAAGAAACGGATTTTGAAAACTCCATTCGAAATCACCTTTCCTTAATGGAAGACCATGGCTTAAATCAACCCGAAGTCCGTTTTAACCTTGCCTTAAGCTACCAAAACAACGGGCAGGAGGAAGATGCCAAAAAAACCTACGAGCCGCTGGCCGGTATTCCGGGTAACACCGTCCCGTCCTACGCCGCTAACCAACAGGGGGTGTTGGTAGGTAACGAACAAAAGTACAAGGAAGCCCTTTCCTATTTCAAAACTGCCTTACTTAAAAACCCAAACAATGAAAAAGCCCGTTATAATTATGAACTCCTGAGCCGCTGGCTGGAGGGCAATGAGGAGGAACAGGAAAACGAAGAAGACCGGGATGATGAAGACCAGATTAAACCCTCCAATTATGCCAAGAGGATGAAAGCTCAGGCCGATGAGATGGTAGACCGGTTTCAATTTAATGAAGCCCTGCAAACGATGGAAAGCGCATTGGAAATTGACGAAACCGTGGCTTATTACCAAAAATTTATGGATCATTTAAATGAGATCAATGAAATCAATAGCAACCCATAAACTACTCCTTTCTGTCTGTCTTTTTTGGGTTCCAATTGCTTTAATGGCCCAATCGGAGACAGAATATTTCAACAAGGCAGCCAGGCAATATGTCAATGAAGATATTCCCGGCACCAGTCAGTTACTGGCTGAAGGGCTGGAAAAATACCCTCAGGACCCCAAATTAAATGCCCTGTGGGAAAAATTGCAGAAAGACCAGGAGGATCAGGAAAAAAAAGACCAGCAAAGCCAGGAACAGCAAGACCAGGAGCAGGATGAATCCCAGGAACAGGATCAGCAGGAGCAGGATAGTCAGGAACAAGAGAGCGGAGAGGGAGAGGAACAAACGGAGGAAGATGGGGCTGACGAATCTGATGAGATGGAGGAACAAAGGGGTGAACAATCAGACAATAATGAATCGTCAGAAGAGCCCAACGACATGGAAAGTGACCTGAGTGAAAGGGAACAGGCCATGGATGAATTGAGGCAAAGACTGGAGGAGATGAACATTACTCCGGAACAAGCCGCCCAAATACTGGATGCCATGAACAGTAATGAACTCAGGTACATACAGCAAAACAGGAAAAAACCCACGCAACAACCCAAGCGGGGATTACCTGACTATTAAGAGCTTTTCGCCACTGAATCTTTCCTCCACCTAAATATAAGAAGACATGCAAGAGGTATTTATCCTATCCGCAGCAAGGACTCCCATGGGTGACTTTGGAGGAAATTTGTCTTCACTTTCAGCCACCGCCCTGGGTAGTCTGGCCATAAAAGGGGCCTTAAGCAAAATTGGTTTGAGCCCTGATACCAATTTTGATGAAGTCCTGATGGGCAACGTATTGTCGGCAAATTTGGGACAGGCCCCTGCCCGGCAGGCAGCTTTACAGGCTGGAATAAAAGTAAGCACCCCCTGCACCACCATCAATAAAGTTTGTGCTTCAGGACTGAAGGCGGTGATGCTGGGCGCACAATCCATCATGTGTGGGCAGACCAATCTGCTGATAGCAGGCGGAATGGAAAGCATGAGCAACACCCCCTATTACCTGCCCAAAGCAAGGTTTGGATACAAATTCGGACATGGTAACTTAATAGATGGGCTGAGTAAAGATGGCCTTCAGGAGGTGTACCATGATTTCCCTATGGGAAACTGTGCCGACCATACGGCCAGGGAAATGAACATCAGCCGGGAGGCACAGGACAACTATGCTGCCAATTCCTACCGGAGGGCGGCTGAGGCCTGGGAAAAAGGCCGCTTTACCGCTGAAGTGATCCCTGCCAACATCAAAGACCACAAAGGAAAGGAATTGCTCATTGATAAAGATGAGGACTACCTCAAAGTCATCATGGATAAGATCCCACAATTAAAACCCGTTTTTGAAAAGGACGGAACGGTGACGGCAGCAAATTCCTCTACCATCAGTGATGGTGCTGCGGCCTTGATCCTCGGGAGCAGGGAAATGGCCGAAAATTTAGACCTCAAACCCATTGCCAGAATTCGGGGATTTGCCGATGCTGCCCGGGATCCCATGTGGTTTACCACAGCTCCTGCCCTTGCCATTCCCAAGGCCCTGAAACAAGCAGGATTGGATATCAGAGACATTGATTATTTTGAAATCAATGAGGCCTTTGCAGCGGTAGCCATAGCCAACCAGCAATTACTGAATATCCCGGAAGAAAAACTGAATGTTTATGGTGGAGCCATTGCCCTGGGGCACCCTTTGGGATGTTCCGGAGCCAGGATACTCACCACCTTACTATCTGTACTGCACCAGGAAAATGGGAAATTGGGGGTGGCTGGCATCTGCAATGGAGGGGGAGGAGCCTCTGCCATGGTGGTAGAAAAGATTTGATTTCATGCTTTTCCAAGTTCCAATCAAACCTATCAAGCCATGAAAACATGCCTATTCCTTCTGCTGTTATCCTTCCAATTTCTGGGAACACCGGGAAAAGCACAACAAGGCACCACCTATTACGATGAAGAGCAAACACAGGTGAAGGAACGGTTTCAAACCAAAGGTGAGGTTCCACATGGCGCTTACAGGCATTTCGATCCCTTTGGAAACCTGACTCAAATCGGACAGTTTCAGGAGGGGAAAAAATCCGGTACATTTTATGAATTACACCCCCAAACAGGGGACACCCTGAAAGTAACCCCTTATGTGGAAGATCAGGTGGATGGCGTAGTGACTTCCTTTTTTCCTGACGGTACCGTGGCGCAGAAGGCCACATTTCAAAAGGGAGAGATTCAGGGAACCCTGGAAACCTTTTATGCCTCCGGCTCCCTCAAAAGCAGCACCCGTTTTGAAAATGGAAAACCTCATGGCCTCAACGAAATATTTTTTGAAAACGGGAAAATACAGGAGACACAGCAATTCGATCAGGGGCTTTTGAATGGCGTGCAGAAGACTTATGATGAAAACGGACAGCTTCTGACAGCGCAAAACTATAAAGAAGGCAGCCTGGAAGGCCATTACACCAGTTATTTCCCTGATGGCACCCTCTCCTCAGAGGTAGAATATAAAAATGGGGTAAGGCATGGAGATTACGCCACCTACCATGAAAATGGTAAATTGAAGGAGCAGGGCAAATACAGGATGGGCTTACGCCATGGCGTATTTTCCACATTCGATGAAAGCGGAAAGCTGCTGGATGAAAAGGAATTCAAAAGAGGAAATCCGAACTGATTTTTTGACAGCCTGAGTCACAAACTTTCTCAGCCCGAGCTACATTCTAAAAAGTGATTGGGAAGGAATTCCCCGTTGCTGGAGATTATTTCTTACTTTTGTGTCTAAAATTCGAAACCCATGAGTCAAGGCATCAAAAACACACAATACCAATTTCCGGGTCAGGTTGATTTTTACCGTGGAAAGGTGCGGGATGTATATATTTTCGAGCATACCATTGCGGTGGTAGCCACTGACAGGATTTCTGCTTTTGATGTGGTATTGCCGAAAGCCATTCCGTACAAGGGCCAGGTTTTAAATCAAATCGCCTACCATTTTCTCTCTGCCACAGCTTCCATTGTACACAATTGGGTTACCATATCACCTGATCCCAATGTCACCATAGGAAAAAGGTGTGAGCCATTCAAAGTGGAAATGGTAATCCGGGGCTATTTGGCTGGCCATGCCTGGAGAGAATACCGGGAAGGGAAAAGAAGCATTTGTGGGGTATCCCTGCCGGCGGGTTTGAAGGAAAATGATCCCCTTCCGGAGCCCATCATCACCCCTACCACCAAAGCTGATCAGGGCCATGATGAGGACATATCCAGGGAAGCTATTTTGTCACAGGGACTGGTACATGAGGATGATTACGCCCTTTTGGAAAAATATACCCGTGCCCTTTTTAACCGGGGAACGGAGATGGCCAGGGAGAAAGGATTGATACTGGTGGATACCAAATATGAATTTGGTAAATATGGCGATGAAATACTTTTGATCGATGAAATCCATACACCGGACTCTTCCCGGTATTTTTATCAGGAAGGGTATGCCGGGAGGCAGGAACAAGGACTTCCTCAAAAACAGCTTTCCAAAGAATTTGTCCGGCAATGGCTGATTGAAAATGGGTTCCAGGGAAAAGAAGGCCAATCCATTCCTGAAATGAGCCCGGACATCATTAAAAGTATCTCCAACAGGTACATTGAACTCTATGAACACATCACGGGCAAAACTTTTGCGCCTGCAAATGGTTCCGATATAGCATCCAGAATTCAACGGGTCATTTTGGAAAACATATAAATGGAGGGATCATTTTGGCCCCAAAATATTTTAAGCTAATTTTAAAACAAATTTGAATGATCAGGAGGCAATTTTTGCTGCCTGCATATAATGACTGGAAAATAAATTTTCAACTGAAATCGTCAAAGATGCTCCCGATTTAGGTTCGGGACTGGCTAAGTGACCTTTGAAAAGCAAAATATAAACAAATGAAATCGAGCATGACGTACCCGTCACACACCGGGATGATTATAAACCATGCGAGATTCCATGTGACCGCTAAAAGATAATTATAAACACATGAAATACGCTGTAGATAAAAAAGAACAATTTGTACTTTTCACCCTAATGGAAGAAAAACTGGATTCCACCCTGTCGCCACAGTTGAAATCCGAACTACTCACCGTTCATGCGGAAGGATATAGAAACCTGATTTTGGATATGGCAAGCGTGAAGTATGCGGATTCCAGTGGACTCAGTGCCCTTTTGGTCGGCAACAGGGCCTTTGGTGAAGAAGGAGGAGTTTTTATTTTGTCATCCCTTCAGGAGCATGTGATGAAACTGATGAAAATATCCATGCTTGACAAAGTCTTCAAAGTAGTGGATGACAATGAGGCTGCTGCAGAAGCGGTATTTATCCATGAAATTGAGCAAGGTGCAGAAAAAGACGAGGAGGAGTAAACACTAAGCTACTTGGACTTCAATATCACCATTCTGGGTTCCAACTCAGCAGCACCTGCCCATGGCAGAAACCAAACTTCTCAAGTGGTTACCTGGGGGAGTTACACGTTTTTGTTGGATTGCGGAGAGTCCACGCAGCACCAGTTGAGAAAATACAAGATCAAGTATTTTAAGATCAACCATATCTTTATTTCCCACCTGCACGGAGATCATTACCTGGGCCTGATGGGGTTGATTGCTACTTACCACCTGAATAACAGGAAGCACCCCCTTCATATATTTGGGCCAAACGGGCTGGATGAAATCATTACCATACAATTAAAGTATTCCGGCACCATACTCAAATTCCCACTGATATTTCATCCTACCCTACATTCAGAAAAAATCAAATTGCTGGAGTTGGGGGACCTGGAGGTTTGGAGTTTTCCACTGAAACACCGGATCCCCTGTACAGGATTCAGCTTTGAAGAAAAAACAGGCCGGGTGAAGCTCAATAAGGAACTGATTATCAAAAACAAACCGGGCATAGAGGCCATCCGTACCCTGCTCAGGGGACAGGATGTCCTGGACATGACCGGTAGGGTGTTGTATCAGGCAAAGGACTATTGCGAAATCAAAGTTCCACGCAAATATGCTTTCTGCTCGGATACCATTTATGATCCTGAACTTCCGCAATACATCCGGGAAATGGATATCCTGTACCACGAATCTACCTTCATGGAGGCTGAAAAAGACCGGGCAAAATTGACCAGGCACAGTACCACCAAAGAAGCCGCCGCCATCGCCCTGGCCTCAAAGGCCAAAAACCTTCTGTTGGGCCATTATTCGGTAAGATATGCCGACCTGACCCCCCTTTTGGAGGAAGCCCGGGAAACATTTCCCAATAGTTTTTTAAGCGAGGAAGGCACCACATACCGTATCAAATGAGCACAGAAACTATCGACAAGGTCTACCAATCGAAGAAAACCAATTTGTTCATCATCCTTGGAGGCATTTTTCTTACCAATGCCATCCTGGCGGAAATCATTGGCGTAAAAATATTTTCCGGAGAAGCCACGCTGGGCCTGCCCCCCGCCAACTGGACATTTTTTGGGGATTATGTACTGGATTTTAATCTGACGGCAGGTGCTGTCATCTGGCCGGTCGTATTCCTTACCACAGACATTATCAATGAATACTATGGTAAAAAAGGCGTTAGAAAAATCAGTTTCATCACCGCAGGACTGATTGCCTATGTCTTTATTGTCATTACCCTGGTAACCGGCTTGCCACCTGCTTCTTTCTGGCTGGAGGTAAATGCAAATGACCCCTCGGGAAATCCTTTCAATATAGATTATGCCTTCAATACCATCTTCAGACAGGGTTTGGGTATCATCATTGGTTCCCTTGTGGCCTTTTTACTGGGTCAACTCCTCGATGTTTTTGTTTTTCAGAAACTCAGAAAAATTACCGGTGCAAAAATGATTTGGTTGAGGGCTACAGGATCTACGCTGGTGTCCCAGTTTATCGACTCCTTTGTGGTGCTTGGCATTGCCTTTTATCTGTTTGGCAATTGGTCCGTCGAGCAGGTTATTGCCGTGGGAATCATCAATTATATTTACAAATTTTCAGTAGCCATACTCCTTACCCCATTGCTCTATGTGGGGCATGGGCTGATCGATCGCTACCTGGGTAAATCCATTGCAGAAAAGATGACCGCTGAAGCCTCCCGGGACACCTCCTTTATTTAGCGCCTGCTGCCAGTTTTTCTGCCAGGGCAGAACCTAGTATCAACTGAAGGGTATGGTAGAGCATCAAGGGCAACAATACCACCCCAAAAATGACCGGGTCGGGAAAAAGAATCTTCCCCATCACTGCCCCCTGTACCAGGGATTTTTTCGATCCGCAAAACAATACCGTGATGCCATCCTCCCTGTTGAATCCCAACCATTTGGCAAGGACATACATGACCCCCAGCATAAACAAAAACAAAAGCAGCATCCAAAGCCCGAGACCCAAAATATTCTGTCCCGCAAACATATCACCGGCAAATGATTGCGAAAAAGCTGAAAATACAATCAGCAGAATGACCGTCTGATCGAAGGATTTCAGGACTTTGCCATACCGCTGCACCCAGTGGATCAGCCATCTGTGCAGCATAAAACCAATCAGCACCGGAAGAAAGATTTGTTTCACCAGCTTCCAAACGGTAATCAATAACTCAAAATCTCCCTGGCTGCTGCTTAAAAGCAACCCCATCCATAAAGGGGTAATCAGGATGCCAATGATGCTGGAAATACTGGCATTGAAAATGGCTGCCGGAAGGTTACCCCTGGCAATGGATACCATGACGACAGAAGAAGATACCGTAGATGGAAGGGCGGCCAGATAAAATGTACCTACCCAGAAAAGGTTTTGCTGATTTCCCAATACGCCGTACAACGCTAAAATGATCAGGGGAAACACCAGAAAGGTAGTGCCCTGTATGAGCAGGTGCAACTTCCAGTTGGAAAGGCCAGTTTTTAAGCTGTCCGGACTGATCTTAATCCCATAAAAAAAGAAAATCAGGGATACCCCATAATAGGTCAGGTTATCCAGGTTGACCATAGCCCTGCTGCTATCTCCCCATTCCGGAAACAAATACGCCAGCAAAATGGTCAGGAGCAGTAAAAAGAAAAAAGTATTGATCCCGGCTTTGGCCAGGCGCTTTTTAATGGATGCCATCATCAGGAATTTTCCCCACTTACAAAATCATAAATCAATTTACTGATTTCAGCAATGGCCTGTTTCCCTGCTGCAAGATCGGTCAGGTTTTTGGTTAAAATGACCAGTACATAACTTCTCCCATCCGGGAGGGTCAGTATGGCGGTATCATGTTGCACACCGGTAATTGCCCCCGTTTTATGGGCAATTTTCACCGTCTCCGGCAGCAACTTCGGGATCAGGTCTTTGTAATACTGATCGTACAGGATATCCATCATCTGACGGCTTTCCTCCTGACCGACCGCCTCACCGGTAGCTATGGCTTTCATGATCAGCATCATGTCCAGGGCTGTGGTGGTATTGCTGAGCCCGGCATCAAAAGCCTTCAGGTCCTCCACTCCCCGAAGCACCTGTATGTCTGCCGCTCCCAATTCCCTCATGGTTTGGGTCACATTTTCTGCCCCAACCCGTTCGATCAAAATATTGGTGGCCAGGTTACTGCTTTTGATGATCATCTGATACATCAGTTCATATACCGTGGCCTTTTTCCCGATACGCTCGTAAAGTCCCTCCTGGCTATCCACTCCCAGGTCCATACTATAGGGGCTGCCGTCAACAATACTCTTGAATTCATTGAGGATCAAAACCGAATCATCCAGGGCAATCTGACCAGAACCGGCCTGCTTATAAATCTCTATCATTACCGGCGTTTTCATGGTACTTGCCGCATGAAATACCTCTTTCTCATTGATCAGCAATTGACTTCCCGAATCGTCCAGCAATTTAAAGGCAATGCCAAAATCTCCAGGCGTGTCTTCTATTATTGTCTGAATATCTTTTTCCATTGCTTCCAGGGAAGCAGTTTCCTGCTGTTCACCGCAGGCAAAGCAGCATAATACGGTAATGATCAAAATAATTTTTTTCATCGATGGATTATTTAGTGGTTGTTTTTTTACAGCTTAAACATGCCTCAGAACATCAGCCACACCCAGGCCATCACGGCAAGAAAAGCGATGAGCGGTCCCAGAAAGATAAAGAATAATCCACCGGTACGGAAATCTTTTTGTTCCACCAGACCGGTCGCATAGGCAATGGCATTGGCAGGCGTCGAAACCGGCAGCAGCAGGGAACAGGAACAGCTGATGGCTACCATCACCGGCCCTGCAAGGCCATAGATTCCCGGCAAGGCCAGGCTCAGGGGCACCAGAATGGAAGCGGCTGCGGTATTGCTCATGACATTGGAGAGCAGAACCGCTACCAGGCAGAAGAAAATGGCAATAAACAGCATGGGCAGGGGTAAATTATTGATTTTGGCCATGACGATTTCAGCCAGACCCACCTCTACCAAAGCTATACCCAGGGCCAGTCCCCCTGCCACCAGCATCAGGGTATCCCAGGGGAGACTCCTGACCTGTTCGGAGTGGATCACCTGGGTCATGGTGAGCAGGACTATGGGAATGGCAGAAGTAGCGGCAACGGGAATTCCATGTAAGGGCTCGGTCAGCCACATCAGCACGGTGAGGGAAAGGGTGAAAATGACGGCATATTTCTTAAATGGATCAACTTCCCCTACCCCTTTTGGCAATTGTGACAGGTCCAAAACAACGCCCGAAAAATCATGTTTTTTACAAAGGAATTTCCAAAAAAGCCATACCAGCAACAAGCCACTGGGAAAACCAACGATCATCCAGTCTATAAAGGTAATGTTGATCCCCTTTTCCTGTAGGGCACCTACCGCAATAGCATTGGGCGTACTTCCTATAATGGTACCTATCCCTCCTACCGATGCCGCAGCAGGTATGGCCGTCAGCAAAGCTTTGGCATAGGCGGATTTTTTACCAATCAACTGTATCAGCGGAATGATGGACGATACCATCATGGCAGTGGTCGCCGTGTTGGACATGATCATGCTGGCAATGGCCGTGGTCATCATCAGCCCCAGAAGCAAATGTTCCGGCTTCTGACCAAAACTACGTACCGTAAAACGAAACAGCTGCCTGTCCAACTCCACCATGCTCATGCCTTTGGCCAGAAAAAAACCACCCAACAGCAGCCAGACCACATTGCTGGTCCAGGTGCTGATATACAAGTCCGGGGACATGGTTTTTTCAAAAAACCAATCGGTACTGAAACCCATCAGCAAGGCTGCAATGATAAATATCCCCACTGCAAATGGAGGCATGGCTTCAGTAATCCATAGGCCAATGGCCAGAATACTGATAAAAAACACAAAGTTAACCGGAGGATCATAACCGATTTTTCGGAAAAAATAGCTCACCAGCAATGCCATCAGAAAATTACCAATAAAACTGGAAGTGCTGAAAATCCAATTAAGCCTGAGTTTTCTGTAAAGGATCTGGGCTGCACTCCTGGAATCTGAATAAAACATTATTTATTGGTTTTAGCGGTTCAAAAAGATGCGGTCGTTTAAATGTACTTTTTGCAAAAAACAAGCAGGCTTACCTCCTTCCTACTCATCAGGCAATTTACAGAAAATTTAAGAAAATTTTACCCGGCAGTGATCCAAAGCCAGAGGCAAGCTCGTAACTACTGCCAAATAAGAAAATAACACAAACGACTAAATTTTAATTGACCATGAAAAAGTATTTGAATGTAACGAAAACAATGAGTTTGGGATTGATGGTAGCCGGACTGGGGTTCTTTGCGGCCTGTAACGATGATCCAGAACCGGAAATGCCTTTTACTCCCGGCATGGAAACCTTTGATTATGCCTTTAACGAAGGGCAGTTGCTGGACAATCCAGCCACGGCCTATAATGGGGACGGCGAAGGAGATCATCCGAGAAACCTATCCGCCCAACTGGAGATCACAGAAATGGAAAACGGCAATGCTGAAGTAACCATCCGTCTGGAAAACGGACTGGATGGCATGCAGTATCCGGTGCATGTACATGATGCGGCGGATCCCGGCACCACACCCAATGGCACTCCCTATAATGAAACGCCTAATGGAGACATTTTTGCCGGGATGATCAGCGTAAGCAATGGCATGGGCAGCGGAAGCATGGAAACCGAGATGGACTATCAGATGTTGCTGGATACCTATGAAGGCTTTTTGGTGGTACACGATCCTACCCAGGACCTGAGCACCACAGACCTGGGCACCTATCTGGTACTAGGCGTATTCGGACAGGACCTTGCAGAGGCAGAGGCAAATTTGCGTACCGAAACCTTTATGTATGACTTTAATGAGGGGCAATTATTGGACAATACCGACCTGGCCTACGAGGGAGATCATGCCCGTGACCTGATGGCAGAAATAATGGTGGAAGAAATGATTGACGGAACCTCCAAGATCACCATCAGCCTGATGAATACCATGGAAGGCATGACGTACATGGTACATGCCCATGATGCTGCTGACCCTTCCACCACACCCAATGGCACCCCTTACAATGAAACACCCAATGGTGACATCTTTGCCGGTGGCATTGAAGGCAATGGAGGAACAGTGATGGCCGAGAATGAGCTGGAGATTTCATATAATGAGTTGACAAGAGACTACGAGGGCTTTCTGGTGGTGCACGATCCCACCCAGGAGATCAGTACCACAGATTTGACCACCTATCTGGTACTGGGTGGCTTTGCAAGATAATTTTTTAATAATAAATGTTGGTCAGAAGGTCATGGGAGTAATTCCATGGCCTTTTTTTGTTCGTTCTGGCAGGTTGCTGACTTACTTTTCGGACTAACCTCCCCCGGTCCCCTCCTGTTTTCAGGAGATTGAGGATGGGAATTAAAAATTATAGTTATTGGAACCAAAGCCGCCTTTATTCAGGCTTTGGCATGATAGGTGATAGTGAAAACCCTCGGAGTCGTTTTCCTCCAGGCCCTGACCAACTTCCTTAAATGTACCAAAATATTATTTTAACCAGGCAATTCCTATCCGTCTGCCGAATAGAAGATTCCTCCCAAATTGATAGCGTCCAAGGTAGACACTTCGTTGTCAATCTACTTGTAAATCATAATCCCTTTCTGTTAAACTGATTTTGTTGTTTGAAAGGGAAGCTAATGTCTTATTAATATAAGAAGCTCTCTCTTGGTTTATAAAAGT